>Ga0316204_10001214_pt1 | contig 74405 bp, 65 predicted proteins | sample 6monrhotite_MG_2_FD_205661 | JGI IMG/M metagenome (GOLD analysis project Ga0316204, IMG submission 205661) | Microbial mat bacterial communities from mineral coupon in-situ incubated in ocean water Damariscotta River, Maine, United States -... | ecosystem: Environmental > Aquatic > Marine >...
TTACTTTCATGACATTCTCTTGATTAAATTTGTTTGGCGATAGATCTGATCACCAAATGCCATGAAAGTTCCCTTGTTTTATCAATAGTACTTTGTTTTTATTGAGCTTTTCGTGGGGATTGCTCAGTATCCGACCCCTGAACCGTTGGTGTACACAACCCCTTTATTTCTCCAATGAATCTGTTTAGACCATGAATTGGGTTGAGCGCTTATCATTTGGCAATGCATTATTGCTTCTTTGTGATCATCAGCTTCATTTCGGTCAATCACTTTATATCGCTTAAATCCATTTTCATTTCTATCCAATATAGCATAATGTATTTTGTGCCTAGATTCTGGTCGGTTGCTTTCTATATCAGCTAAAGATGCTAGTAAACTATCTTGACTGTTTACGTCTCGAGCAAATATATTTGCGCGGCAGTTTAAGAATTGGTGTTCGTTAAAAGATTGAATGTCTTTCTTATTTCTAACGTCAACCCAGCCTTTTTTGTGAGATATACTGTATACATCTCCATCGTAGCCAAGGCATAGTATTCTAGGTGTTAATGGGAGTAAAGTTATGTTCCCTGCTGACCCTAAACCAAATGATATTCCCTTTGAATGTTTATTTTGTATGTGCCACCGGTTTGTAAGAACGGCAGGATCATCCGAAGTTATAAAATCAACTTCGGATTTATTCTTGATTAGACATATCTTTAGATCATCTATAATGTTAATTTTTTCTATAAACATTTCCATAGATTGTTGAACTGCCTCCTTCAGTTCTAATCTATACTGCCGAGCATCTGCTCCAACTACTTCCCCCATTTCATCAGTCATTTGAATACTACGTATCGAAGCTGCTTCTGTTCTCATGTTTTGTAGAAGCCAGAAACGTCTTAAGAAGTTTCGATGATAATCTGTTAGCCTATAACCTTGTTTCGATATTAGTTTAATAACTGATGAGTATTCTCCTTCTATCGGTTGTAAGGCTTTTTCCAGACGCAGGTCTTCACCATAGAAGTAACTCTTTGAACATTGACTCTTAATTGATGCACATTCAATAAATTTCTTTCGGTCTATATTGAGTAAGTTTATAGCAGATCTAGAACCTTCAACAGAAAACTGCCGGAGGTAACATTGGGGAACATAGTGTTGATTTTTATTTGTCGCCATATTTATGTAAGTTCAAATTTGAAATGAGTTAAAATAATAATGACTAGGTCATTATTCATCATCGAACGCTTTTCTAGTTAAAGCTCATTATTACAGTAGTCCACCACAACTACCTTCTAATTTTTGCTAAATTTATTTGTTTTTTCTTAAGTTGACTGGCGGTAAAATATGCCATTTTAAGATTTCCCGAGTCTAAAAATTGTTGAACAACCGTTATATCAACCGCTCTCATCGGGTATTCTATTCTTTGAGAATTTACAGTTTTAAGTGTTTCTTCTAACCCTGAATAAGAGGATAAGTTATAACCTTCATATATTATGTTACCAGTCCCTGAATATTGAGATAGATATTCAAGACTATTTTGCAAATTTATATCACTAGATTTAGATTCTTTATGTGTCAATTTCCTTTCAATATTAGTACCACTAAAGTTAGATTTTAGTGATTTATAGATTGGTGTATCGGCTACAAACACTCCAAAAGTAAAAGCAGAAATTAATAGGCCTAAAAGCCAAGCCCATAGTGTCCAGTGGACATTGTGATGTAGCCATTTAAGTGTAACCTTATTTGGATATTTTAGTTGTTCTGATATTTTCTTGTCTTTACTTTGCCTGGCTTGAGGTTGTAGTTCTAGTTTAGTAATAGCTTGATTAACCAATCCAATTGCTTCTCCCAGGGCGTCATGATGTTCTCGCCCCGAGCGGTGTGCAGACTTCACATGGTTTGTCCAGAAGATGAACCTTTCATGTATTACGTCATCAAATTCAAGCAATGGAGAAACACTATCTGACCAAGGTAAAAACTCGTCATAATTGGCAAAGGCATTTGTATCACTTCTGTTTCTTTGTAGCTTCTTAAGCCTTCCCAGTATTTCGTTATTCATTGGAAGTTCAACTCCTAATTGCTATTGCTATAGTGATTTAACTTTTGAACTCATGAGTTCAAGCTATATAGTTAAGACTGCATTCTTTCAAAATTTTTTTCCATCACGATTAAGACACCTTAAGAAATAAATATTACCAACCTTTAAGACGCTTTCTAATACGGTCATCAGATTCCCAACGCATAGCATCCTGTAAATGCATTTGAGAAATATTTAAAAGCATCTTCCCTACAAACGGTGTCTTATTCATAACTTTTTCAGCCATTTGCTTGTACTTTTCCGCCTTGCCTTTCTTCCTTAATGTATCCACTGGTTCTAGACCATCTTTTAGGTTGTTGTATACTCCTAGTTCCATGCCAATAGATATTTCTGACGAACCGGTTTCTTCGAATACGTCGCGAATTTCTTTTACTGGCCAAATACCATTATCATCCTCTGGAGAGGTTGATAGAAGCTTTCCTATCTGTTGATCAGTTATACTTTCTCTTCCATGTTCTCTGGCAAGTTCTCTAACTTGTAAAATCCAATCTCGTAGTCTGCCTATATCTATAAAATCATTTTCTTGGGTCCCTGGTATAATGCTGAGGCAATCAAGTACATGATAGGCTTTCGTTGCGAAAATCGATTTTTGTTCTTTGTCTTGAGGAATATTCCACTCAGCAGGATCTTCTCCACCATCACTACGCTTATAGCTATAGGCTACTAGCTGCATAAATAACAATGGTGATTTTGAGACTTCTTTTGCTAAATTAGGTATTCCATAGCTTGAATGGGAATGTAGAATATCTACATAGAGGTATTCTAATTTGACCAACTCCATACGATCAAAATCGTTTCTTTCATTAAGTTTCTTTAGAGCCTGTTCAATATCATATTTGTCTGGCGTATAGTTGCTATCATTTTCAGAAATATTATTCGCTATTGCATTTAGTAACACAACAATAGTATCACTTTCTATCATCTCAAACTTATAATGTGACAAGCTAAAAGCCGCTAGTGGACGGTTTACAATGAGAAGCTTGGCAACAGCAAAGCTGAGTTCTTCTGAAGATAATCTATTCCAACTTGGATGAATTGTTTGCCAATAAGAATTTTGTATATCTTCCCCCTGTACTTCAAGGAGTTTCCAAGTATTTCTTGAAAATGGCGAGAGGATAAATAGCCGAGAAATTAGGTACTTTTTGTCATGAAAAGTAGACAACCGTTTTATTAGTTGAGAAATGAGTACTCCTCTTTCAGCGTCTTCGAATTGACACATAATTCCACTAATACAATTATCTGCCTCGTAGCGATGTTTCTCATCAGCGGACAAGCATTTCAAAATAAAATCAGGAATATCTTTTTTCTCAAGTATATAGTGATACAAGTAATTACCAATATGAAAGCCTGCGCTACTTTTTTTAAGTAAATCTAAGAGTCCTTGTATGCTCTGGTCAGCGAAGATTTCTTTTAGTGCTTGAATCCTCTGCGTTCTAAGCCCTTCTTCCCTAGCTTCATGATCAAAATTATCTCCCTCCAACTCTTCGGGAGTATATTCGACCCACCCTTTGGCAAAGAGCCATAAATGCTTTAGCAATAAACTTTTGGGTTCGAGCAACTCATATAGTTCTTTTCCACAAACATAATCTTGGTTGTCATTTTGTTTTTTATTTCTTCTTAGCGCACGTGTTGTCATTGTTCTAGTCCTGACATGTTCCCTAAGAGTAATAAGCTCTTCTTCAGAGGAACTATTAACCCAATGTCTTACCTGTTCAATTACCTTCCTTTTGTCTTTGTCTTCCATTGAGGACATGCAGTTGACTAGTCCTTTCAGTGTTGTCACTGAGTGTGATTGCCAAGAAAGTACAAGCTCAAGACATTTTTGCCGATATCTCCTAGCTTCTTCATATGTTACATTATTACCTGCTCCGCTTGCGTCTCCCCTCCAGCTTGGACGATACGTACCAGATGTAAAACTATTTCCCGGCTCTAGTGGTTCGATACAGATTTTCCATCCTATTTCTGGGTATTGATTACAGAGTAACTCTAAAACTTCACACCTTTGAACAATCGATGCAGCAGTGTGTGGACGCCAAATCAACAATATATCTTTTAGTGAATTAATGGGCTTATTTGCCCAATTATCATCAAGCTCATACATAGAAAGCTTCCCTAGCACTTTTACTACTCTTGCAAGTAATGATGTGCGCCAAGCTAACAACTCCAATGCCCAAAGCATCCCTGTTCTTTCACATCGAGAAAACATTCCACTATCCACAGGCTCAAATAAAATTTGAAATGCAGGAACAACCTGTTGTAACTCTTTTTCCACAATTGATAAAAATGTATCAGGCGCTGCTTCAGCATATCGAGGTAAATCACTCTGCTGAGCCTGCCAAACCCTGGCATTTTTATTTGTAAGTAGCACACTTATTAGATAGCTGACCCTTTTTTCGATATCTAGGCCGAGCCTTTGACCAAACAATCCATTTCCATGTACAGCTAATATAATTAGGTTTTGGCAAATATTTTCTCGAATGGCAGATGAGTGACCACGAACTTTGTTATAAATATTTGCTGCCCAACGATTTTCTTTTTCGAGATCAAGGGATGGATCATCTTCTGACAAAACGTATTCAGCAAGATCAAAAAAATTGTCTATATCCTTTTCTGTTAGATGATCTGATATTGCATAGAAACACTCTAACTCAGAAATGACGCCCCTGTATTTTCCTTCACTCCAAATGGGAGCATCATCTAAGCTTACTAATCTAGCGATGTCCTTTTCAACATCTGAATAGCTTCTATTGGCTAAGCACGAAAGGATTTCTTTATCGGCCTCTTTTCCGACATTCCATGATCCAGCTAACGTCAAAGGGATCATAGTTCTGAGCCTTTCCGCTGATACAATCCATTCTGGTTTTCCTAGTGCGGGAGTTTTTGATAACTGTCGTCTTAATATTGTGGGAGAATGACCCGACTGGTTCGCATAGACATCTATCTGAGCATCATCAATCCCCATATCTTTTAAGGCTTGTTTAAAGCTCTCAGAGCTTGGAAGGTCAAGGCAAATATCAGGCTCTATTCTCTTAATATTTCTCTCAGCTATTATAATGGAGTGCCTCTTATCAAAAGCAACTACAAGCTCGTGCTGAGCATCGTCCGTATATGCAACTGGAATAAAATTCGTAGAGTTTTCCGCAAGTCTTTTTACTGTTAATGGGGACGATACAAATACCGCCTGATCAAGAAGTGGCTTTAAATTATTAGCCTGATCAGCTAGGCAACATAAAAAAGCTTTAGCCTCTTCTTTTGATGCGGCGGTTATAACAAAAGGTTTTACAGGCTGTGATTGATACCAGTTTATAACTTTTTCAGCATGATCAGTAATAGAGCTATTAAAAATCTTGGAGCTAATAGCTGGCTTTGCCGTTTGAGACCAGAACCGCCAGTAGTTATTAAGGGATTGGCACTCGCTTGTTGGAAGTCCTAATTGTTCAGCCATCCATACCTGTGCCGGTACAGACAACTCTAACCACTGTTCTATATCTCCTGCATCAAACGCGCGTACTTCCTTCCACTCGTTTTTTTCCTTAATCTCTTTTATCCAATCATCTTTTTTCGACCAACTTCTAGGTGTTACAAAAACATAAGTTGTTTTCTTTCGTTCCGATTCAGGAATTAATTTGGTGCGCATTTTGTAGTCGTCATTTGCTTTTGTTCTTGGTGTTTTATTGCAACCAAATTCCCACCCCGATGAGCCGGATGGTATCCAGGGTGTATTATTATTTGACTCAACAACCCCGTCCCAACCTGGCGTTTGTGACTTATCATAGGCTGGAAAATTTGATGAAACGATTTCACCACCAGTCGTGTTTACCAAACGTCTCAAAAGAGCTGGTAACATTGATCGTGCGTCAATTTTTTCTGCCCACGTCTCGATATGGGTTGCTGTGATCTTCAAAAAAGATGGTGTATAGCTTTTTACCGCAATACGTTTTTCCTCTTCTCTATTAAGAAAAGAATCGTATTCTTGCTGAAGAGCGAGCAAGTCACCTTTGTTAATGCCAAAAGTTTTTGCCAACCTTGTCGCCATTTTCTGGGATAAGCTTGCTTTGCCGTTAAGAAAATTAGAAAGGGCTGGTCTCCCCACGCCCATCATTTCGGCCGCCCCCTTCACAGAAACCTCTTTGGGTATGACGTTTTCTTTAACAAAAGCCCCTGGATGAACAGGGTTAGCATCTTCTGACATGACGAACCTTTTAATTAAATTTCCCACTTCACTCGACATAACTATACCGCAATGTGTAGCGTTACACAATACACTTGTCGTGGTATTTGCCAGAAATGGATTAAGAAAGTCTGTGAAACTACTGTTAACTTAGAACAAAATGATTGTTAAACTTTTCTATTAAGCAGGGTACTTCATGAACTTAATTTGGTAGCAAAGGTGGGAATCTTGTCAAGATTGCTGAAATTAATTCTATTAGAGCAAGTTCATGAAGTTAGAGGACTTAGACATGCTAGGTGTTCTTCAAAATACATCGTAACTAACTAATAACTATACTATTCTCTAAAGTCGAACTCGTGAATTAAAAAAACTAGCAAAACTAGTTAAAAATGTCATAACCTAAATATAAGACTTTCCAACAAGCACAAAAAAAGCCATTCCTAAGAATAGCTTTTAGTGTATCGAGATGGTGGGTCGTGGGCGATTCGAACGCCCGACCAATTGATTAAAAGTTTTAGGATTCTACCAGTTAATGCCTAACGCACTTACAATGCGTTTATTATCAACAAGTTACACCAAAAACCCTCAATTTCAATACAAATCAGCTAAATTAACTAATTGTTTAATTTCAAGGACATAGCGTAATCGCTAGATCTGGGGATTTCAAGCATTAAATTGGATTTATTTACATTTGCTGGGGAAAGTTTGGGGGTCTTTTTGGGGTATTTATGTGGCAACCATTAGAAACAACTTAAAGTTTAATAGTTAAAGTTAATGTATTTAACCCTAATAACGTAATGTAAATAACTTAACCCCTTATTTGTAAATAACAAAAACAAACAAATAACACTTTTCTTCTCTTTTTCAATAAGATAGAGTTACCGCGCGTAAATAAAGTCCGCGTAGCGTATACTTATGTAAACACTCTCACAGAGAAAAACAATGACAAGTGCCGAAAAACAAAAACTCAAACTAGTCACTCCTGATTTTGACTCTGATTTGACGTCTATAATAATAGACCTTAATCACTTGCGTAAAACTCAACTAGCGGGTTCAACGCCCCCTCAGCTATTTTTCCAAATAAAAGAAGTATTTCATTTACTTGAAAGTGTAGGCTCAGCAAGAATTGAAGGCAATCGCACAACAATTTCTGAGTACATCGAACAAAAAATGGAAGACAATAAAGAAAAGTCAGATAGCTTTTCTGAAATTGCTAACGTTGAAAATGCCCTCAGTTATATTGAAGATTGCATCTCCGAAGGTACAAATATTACACATAAATTTATCAGAGAACTCCACCATCTAGCTGTTAGCAATCTTGAGCGGGAAGGTGATAAAACTCCCGGAGCTTATCGAACTTGGTCAGTGCAGATATCACAATCAGCTCACACACCACCAGAACACAATGAAGTTAACTATTTGATGGATGAATTATTAAACTTCATTAACGAACCAGCTCAAGGCAAATACCAACTATTAAAAACAGCCATTGCGCACCACCGCTTTACTTGGATACACCCTTTTGGCAATGGTAACGGTAGAGTTGTCAGACTGCTAACTTACGCATTACTAATTAAGTATGGTTTCAATGTAAAAGAGGGAAAAATAATTAATCCAACTGCTGTTTTTTGTAACAACCGTGATGAGTATTACCACATGTTGACAGTAGCTGACACAGGAACTGATAAGGGGATGCTCAAATGGTGTGAATATGTTCTCGAAGGTATCCTAGAAGAAGTCGCCAAAGTCAATCAACTCACAGACCATGATTTTATAGTTACGGAAATTCTACACCCCTCACTTGAGCATAGTCTAAAAAGAGCGATGATAAATAAAAGCGAATACTCCATCTTAAAAATGGCAACAGAAAAAGGTCAATTCAAATCACAGGATGTGAAAAAACTTCTACCTAACCAAAGCCCAAGACAAGTTACCAGCATTATAAAAAACCTAAAAGAAAATAATCTTATTGACTCATTTGAAACTGGTGGACGAGTTTACTACGCCAACTTCATTAATAATTATCTTATGCGTGGGCTAATGCGCACCCTTGAAAAGAAAAACTTTATTCCATCAATAGACTAGTCCACTAAAAAACAGATAGCTTTGTTTTATGATACTTGCTGTTTAATGTCGCAAATCCTGCATTAATTCAGTTATGGAATAATTCATATCCACCTACGTCACTTTATCAAGGTTGTTTAGCCATCATATAATGTAGGCTGGATTATGAGCTGACGCTATCATGAACTGGTCGATAACAACAATATCGAAGTGACATCAGTTTTAAAAATAAAAACTGCTTGCATGCTACTACCAAAAGCTCTAATTGTCGTACGCAAACTAATTATTGTGTAGAGATTGCAGGAGATCTATATGGCAGACTTATTCACAGAAAAATCTAAAAACTTTGACGCAAGTGACATGGTTCAAAATATGTCATCTGCGGTAGGTTCATCGATACTGAAGAAAATCCCCTTCAATCAAAAAATGAATGTAATGGATTTTGGCGCAGGTACGGGGTTGATAAGTTCTCATGTCGCACCTTTGGTTAATAAAATTGTCGCTGTAGATATCTCTCAATCCATGCTCGACAAACTGACTTCCAAGCCTGAACTCGGTGGAAAAGTACAAGCAGTCTGTCAAGATATTATTGATAAACCTTTAACTGAAAAATTCGATCTAATTATGAGTGCAATGGCTCTTCATCACATTAAAGATACAAACGAAATCATACGAGTAATTTCAGCACACTTAAAACCTGATGCAATGATTGCACTAGCCGATCTTGACAAAGAAGATGGGAGCTTCCATCCCGAAAACACTGAAGGCGTATTTCATTTTGGGTTTGACCGTAATGACCTAAAATCAATACTAGAAAACAATGATTTCTGTGATATTCAATTTACTACTGCACATATCATTAATGGCTCAACAAAAGATTACCCCATGTTCCTAGTGACTGCGAAAAAAGCTAGTAATCCAGACTAAACCGCAAGCCAGCGGCAAGCTTATGAAGCCCAATATCTCCCATCGGAGGCACTTTTCCTCCCCACTAAAAAAAACAGATAGGGAGAGACACGCAAACGAAATTAATCGCTGTTGCCTCTCCGCTAATCTGTTTAGTGAATTAAAATAATTCTTTTTCTGAATACCCCAACCAATTTAAAAACATATACCTCATTCTGCGGTTCGGAATGAATACTGTAATCGGTTGACCATTTCTCACGCAACCTCTAAAAATCCATTGTATAAGTTGGTTAAGCGCGTAGGCATCTTTATCAATTGGATAACCTTCTTGAGCAAAGGCTAATTGAATTGGAAAAATAGGATAAGTATTACAAAGGTACGCCATAAACTGCTTGTGACCATACTCGTTTACTCCTCGAATATTTTGAGGGAGGTAAGTAATCTTTTCCGTATTAAAATCAACCTTACATTGAGCTTTTGCTGCATCGTGTTTCTTGTGCAAAGTTTTATTGAAATACTCAGAGCGAGCCACAGTCGATACCATTGATTTTGGGCAAGTAAACGCAAAGGTTTTCTGTGAGCATTCAGCGCCACATTCTCTGAAAAATGATAGTGTTGCAGCCTTAGCTTTCTTCAAGGCTTTACTGTCTTTTTTCTTCTGCTCTCTGCGATACCAGTTAGCCGTTAATCCGCTATCAAGTGAATCACCACGGGACACAGCGAAGTCATTTTGTTTGCCCTTGTGAACCCTAATTAACTCTCTAAACACAGCCCCATTTTGATATCGGTACGGGACAATTTCACCAGCAACCACTGACATTTTCTTTATCTCAATACCAAGCATTTCTAAATACTTATGCAGGAATGAACCTTCCGATTGATAGGTTAAAATCTCAATGGATTTTGCTGATAGAAAGGTTTTTGGATGAATACCCCAAACAAGCTCGTAAGTGCTTTTCTTATCACCAGTCGAAGGTTCGCCATTGAGCTTGGTTTGCCCTGATTTAATTTGAGTAAGTAAAGCTTGATGTTGGTTATAGCCTTCTTTTGGGGTCACTGAAACATACAAACAATCATCCTGCTCAGTTATTTCAAGATAGCCATCATCAATCAGCTTTTCGATATCACAAGCTGATACCTCAAGCCGCTTTCTGACTTCGGTAATGGTTTCGTCGATAACATACTTGTATTGATGCAAACTGACTTCTAGCCAATGCTTGGTGGTCATATTTGATAATAGTGCATGGGACGTAACGATAGATTTGCCTTGTTCTAAAAGTTTAAGTAATGCCTCTGTCAGTGTGCTACAACCTGATACTTGAGAAGGTGTTACAAGGTGCTCGCATTTTTTAACATAACGCTTAATCTCAGATATGCGTTCTACAAAGTAAATTGTTGGTTGCCTATCTGTGGTTTGCTTCTCTCGCTTTAAAACCATGCTCGACTTACCGCCTCCCGGTGGTGTGTCGAATATAGTTGCACGGGGTTTTGTTGCAGATTGAATAGCAGTATCGATGTACTGGAGTAATGTAGTTTCATTGATAATTGTTTTCCTTATGATTAATGAATTATTTTGGCGTGATGTTCAAATAAACATCTGAAAACAAGCTAACCAAAAGCCCCGCCAATAGGCTCAAAGGAACAGCCAACTTGTTGTCAGATAATTATTCAAAATAAGAGGGTGTAAATGTTTTTGGGCTACATTCCAACCCAAAATAGGATTTAGCCCTCATAAATAAAGGGCTGTAGAGATTTTCCTTAAGAGGGAGAGTGATAGACTTTTTGATTAATACAACATCAATATTTAATAGTTTTAGTATTAGCTTAAGTTGTTTGCTATATGTGGTATTAGGAATCCAGTAGGTGGTTTAATACTTCACTTCACCTAATAAAATCAATAAAATGTCATACATTACGCTACTACCTAACTGCAATTGATTGGCTTTAAGTGTCAGGTAGGCTAGTAATGGTTTTACCCAATAACCGCTGGCGCGGTTGATTACATAAAAAGTGTTGGTGTATTTGTATTAGCTTTTAGGATTATTTAAGCGATTCTTAATCAACATACCATGCTAGGTATTAAAACCAAGGTAATGTAATATTTTAAAGCCTTGTATCCTCTCAATGGATATATTAGGGAAATCACTCTTGAGTTCGTTGAGTAATCTTTGTGCATCTATGTATGCTTTAATTTAATGTGTTTATACCTAGCGTCCGTTTTTGATTTGATTAATCTGATGTTGGGGACAAATATATTTTGGGTTTTGTTCTACCGGTACAGCCGTTTTTGGCAAGCCACGTAATTCAAGACCTACAGAGGTAGAGGTTTATGGTCTTGGAGGGATATCAGACTCATCGTAACGACAATTGATATTGACTTTAATTTTGGGAACTGGTTTTTCACCAAACTTCCTTCCCAGTTGATAAATTCTGTGTGGATGAACGACGTGCGGGAGTATATGGTCATGAATATACTTAGGAGGGTAAACGCCGACAGTTCTTCGATAAACGTCAAAAGCTTGTAGTACTTCACCTTGCTGCAAAAAATCAACCGCTTCAACCTCGCACCTAATTGCGTTCCTTGCTCTAACTTGACTATCAAAACTCTCTGACTGCATTTTCCCCGAAAACGAAAAAAGCGACCCTAAATATATTCGAATAGGATGTAACTCAGAGGCTTTCTTTTCCAAAGCTCTTAAAGATGAATGCGCCTCCTCTCGCAACTTGCGCATAGTATTATTATCTTGGTATAAATCTTCAAGAGTTCTATTCCCAAAATATGGAAACTCAATATCTGCAATTCTTTGTTTATCAGCTTCTATGATTCGCTTGTGCGCATTTCTCTCTTTCGTATATTTTTCTTTCAGTCTTTTCTTTTCAGGTTTAGATTTATACTTCAGGTTAGGTTTTGCAATGGGAGGTGGGTATTTGCGAGGACGACCAACTTTGCCAGCTCCAGTTTTAGACTCTAACGATGAAATCGTTTTAATAGATCGACAAGCCTTGCAGTGAGATTTCAAGCCGCTAGCTTTAGATTTGTCCTTCTGGAATTCTGAAAAAAGCTTTATTTCTTTGCATTTAGAACAAGCTTTTGTATCCATTTCTGTCATTTAATTTCGCTCCGTAATATTTTAAGGTTCTAGTTCGTCAAGTATTGGATTATGGGTATGTAATATCTTTTGCTCAAGACAAGAAAGGTAATTTAAACCTCAACCGATCCCCAACGCCGATACAAAGTAGCGACTCCGATATTCATTTGCTTCGCTGCTGCTTCTTTGGTTAAGCCGCTTTCGATAACTAACTTCTTTGCCATTTTAATTATGCCTGCATCAGTTTGCTTTCTACCTTTAAACTTGCCTTCTTTCTTAGCCCGTTCAATTCCCACGCGCTGCCTTTCGAGCATGTTCACACGCTCCATTTCAGCTATGGATGCCATAACATCAACAATAAGCTTACCAGAGGGTGAGGTAACATCGATCCCGCCTAAGTTCTCAATAATCAGGTGTACGCCCTTCTCCTTGAATGAGTCAATAAGAGTAGTAACCTCACTTGTTCTCCTACCAAGCCTACTAACTTCTTTTACTATTAATGTATCACCTTTTTTCAATGAATTAACCAAAGCGGTAAATTCTGGACGCTCCAAGGTTTTACCAGTAAAACTTTCCATGATTACCCTATTATGCTTGTATTTATTGGCTAGGTAATCAGCTTGCTGTGTTACGTTCTGCTCTAAAGTCGAAACTCTGGCATATATGTAAATCGTCACATTGAACTCCTTTCAATAAGAAATTGAATTTATCGTTTAACTCAAAGACCCAATGATAATCTATCGTTAGACTCGCTTCAAGCTTATTTTGATAGGGAATTCAATATCTATCTTTAAAGGGTGGTCTAGTGAGAAGAAGTTTACATTTTCAAGCCACGCCGCTATATTTGAATTTGAGTAAAATGACAAGAGCACACTGCATGGCTAAACAACCTTTAGAACCAAGACAACACTTGTCTAACTTTGAAGCGCAACTAGTTAAAATTAGTAAAATGCTAGAACTAGATAAAGACGTAATTTCCGAAGCAATAAAGCAGCTTGCTGAATTAAAAGAAGGAATGATTAAAGCTGATTTTGGAAACCATCACCACTACCCGACCGCGACTATAGACCTTTTAGAGGGGCTGATTCGCTCTGGTGCAAATCGAAATAAATATATTTCATTATTCAATCAGTCAATTGTCTTGTCTGTTTCGTATTTCTCTTCCACTATTTCTGCAATTTTCTGTGATTCATTATGGAATTACTTAAACACAACTAAAGCATTTCCAAACAAATTAAAAAAGAAATCCGTGAAATTCTCATTAGCCGAACTTTATGAGCTAAACTTTGGCTTTTCAAATGAGCTAGGTAGAATGGTATCTAGGAAGGATAATATTAGCTTTCAAGATACAAAAAGCATCAAAGAGGCATTTAATGATTATTTTAATGTGGAAATCCAAAGAGATAAAAATGTAGATAACATCATAGCTGCGTTATCACTAAGACATGCGATAGCTCACAACTCTGAAATTATTGATGAAAAATGCTATAACATGCTCGAAATTGCGACAAATAGAGAGTTTATCCTTCAACCAAAGAAAGACTCTCAGATCAAAATAAATGGTGAGGAACTAGATATCATAATGAATAGCATGAAAATTTATATCACTAGCTTAGTTGAACAATTAGAACAAAAAACATTACACGCCAACCCATTTTAGTTGAAGTTCCCCTCTATACTTGCTTTGGGGTAAGGGGGGGGGAACTTTGGCGGCTTTATATATTAATTGCCCTTTCAGAAATTTGTTATATTTTTATATACTTTAGCATTTCGCTGTTATATTAGTTAATAACACTCTACCTACTCAGTGAAATTTTTTTATCCTTGAATATCGAGCTGATAATTCTGAACACAACCTAAGAGTTAATCAATGGATTTATCTTCTTAGGACGAAGTTATTTCGCTCAGCTTTATAAGAAACTTTGCCACAGAGCCTCTAATAATGTAAATTCAAATCAAAACAGGTTGTGAACAAGGAATAGTTAAATGCCCAAGATGACAATTTTTGCAGATGAGAGCGGAACTTCTGCTGGCTCACCTTGCTACACCATCGGGCTACTCAACATACCCAATAACTTTCATGATGAATTTAACAATGAAATAGAAAGTATTCATAAACGAAGTGGAATGCAGGGTGAAATCAAGTGGGAAAAAGTTCGAAAGAGTGCTGGTCAAATAAATCTTTGTTCCAATATACTTAAATTCATCCTAAAGTCTCCGTGCTCGTTCCACTCTATCGCTGTTAGTAAAAAACCATACAGAAAATGGAGTGAAGACTCAGAGAAAGCATTTTTCACTACTTACGACTTATTGCTGAAAAGGTGTTGTGCAGGCTTTGATGCTGAACACAAAGTAATAATAGACCAACTTAGCACTTCTTATTCAAAGCAAAGTGAAGTAATGCAAATTATCACGAACCATATGCTAGCAAAGCTTCCAACTTCGTCTACGGTAGAGCAGCTAACTATGGAAAATTCTAAGTTTGAGTATGGCTTACAAGCGGCTGATATTCTGACGGGTGCTGTTAACTCTGGTTACCAACTTTTTTTTAACGACTCAACACAGATGCAACTTGCAAAGAAACTCGCCATAGAAAAGGTGGCTAATACTTTAGGATGGGACAAGCTGCATTATGATACAATGCCAAATATCGATTTCAACATATGGCATTTCCCGATAGAAACTAGAGCTGTTCCTGCCACAATGAAAGTAATTCCAGATTTCAGCATTTCGGAAATGACAAGAGAGGAATATGAATATCTTCTAACTCATCCAAAATGGTGAGAGTATAAACGAACTTAGATTTACATAGAACTTCATTAAGCTCTCAAAAATAAAACAATTCAAAAGAGAACCAGTGTTTATTTTCCAAGAAATTAAAAACAACAAACTATTTGTATTCCAAGACCTCACCCCATCTTGGCAAACTAGTTGATAAACTAACTTAACATCAGGATGACTACATATGGACAATTCCGATATTTTTGATAGTCTTGCAGAAAAAGAAAGGCGAAATATCCTAGCTATTTCAAGCTTGGTTTTGTTATCTGTTTTTATTAGAACTGAACCTAATTCAAAGTTTAATATCTTTGGAATGTCCATACCACTTGATGATAATCAAGCACTGCTCTATATCATTGGCTTACTAATACTACTCTACATGAACCTTGTCTTTTATATAAACATTAAAAGGCATTTGACTGGGATAAAGGCTTCAAACTCTAAAGATTTACTCCAGTTTGCAAAAGCGTATACGATGAAATCATTGAAACTAAACGGTAAGAATCAAGATTTCTCAATAAGTTTAGTCGGTCTTATATTTCACTTTGTAAATACTCGAGAGGGAATGCCAAAGCTGGATGTAGAAAGAGAAAACCTAATTACTACAACGCTTCAAGTTAAACTAGTATTTTATAGGGTATTATTTATATTTCACCAGCTATCAAAAAGAGAATGGTGGTATTATCGCTTCCCAATCGTTTGGAGCTTTGTTACATTAATTAATGTTATAGTTACAAATCGCATCTGGCAATATCACTCCGAGTTTTTCAATTAATAACTAAGTATGTGCGGTTCAATAGGTCAAGTAACAGACAACCAGTATGCACAAGCCCTCTTGTAAAGCTAAAATAAACTCCAAAGTCCCAACGAACATAAACGTAAGACCTAACGCTGAAAGGTCTATTGCCATTAGGAGTAGGGATAAGGTTGGAATTATACAGCAAGCCGCTCGTTATAAGCTTGTTTCCACATAAATACTAGCCCACCGTACAAACAAAAAACAACCACGGATGAATATGAATTCTTACATTGATAGCGACTCAAACAACCCAGAGCTACAAAAAAATCTGAAAGACTATTTCGCTATGATTTTGCGACTTATACAGCTCAGGTGTTTATTTATCTGATTGTAGCGATAATCTTTTCCAACGCTCTTGATGATGAAAAAATGCTACTCAAATATTTTGACGCTATAATAAACCCGGAGTCAGGCAAACTTTTACTTATTGTAATTGTTTCGATCTTTATGGTCTATGTCGTAATGTTTTTAACATTAGAGTTCACATCTAAATCAACTTTTCTCCACTTTGTTGCAGGAGATACATTAAAAGAAACACCTAGACTTATATATTTTTTTGGTGCTAGTGTATCTGGAATATTAATTGCCTCAATAATTTTTGTTACTACACATCATCAGGTACAAGCGCCGAAGTGGGACTGGTGGGCATACTTACTTGCCTCTTTTTATCTCAGCGGTTTTTTGATCGGCTTCGGCATGAATATTCTCATTGAAACATTTCTTTCAAATGTGCCAAATGAAACAAACAAATGGTAACTTGCTTACTCCAACCGCTTAACCAATGAAAGAACGTTGGTAGCGATTAAGCATTCGTCTGACAGCTTGCTTTGAATAACTCAACGAAGTCAAGTGGTGTTCATTTTGAACAACATTCCATGTTACTATTTTATTTCCACCTTATTATCTGAAAGCATTCTTGCAAGAGATTAAGTTTTAAAATTATTTTCAAAGCCAAAAATATTTCGATTGTAAAAATACTATTTAACCTTGGTTACAAACTCCAATTTGAAGTCTAGTATGGATACCGCTTCGAGTTTTTGGGCTACGCCGTACTCTTGCGCATAGTGTCTATTTGTAACATCGGTATGAGAATGCCCCAGTATCTCTTTAATCATCACTTGGTCTACACCAGCCTTTTTAAGCGCATCAGAAACAGTATTTCTTAACGAATGAAATGGAGTACTTCGACTAGGCGCTTTGTTATCTTTTAGTCGATATCGCCTAAACCATTTTCCAATTACATCGCCGTAAGCATTATTCGCATTTTCATTTGATAGCTTAGGAAAAAGTCGAACAGCGCCCTCCTGCATCATCAATTTTTTGTAAGCAATCAAACCAAGTTTTATCAATGCAGGGTGAACTGGAATAGTCCTGCTACTAGATATGTTTTTCAATTTCTTTTTATCATTTTTATTAGCGCTTTGAGTATCTAAACAAATCAGCCACACACCGTTTTCTTCACGAATATCATCTACATGAAGCTGTGAAATTTCTTCTAGCCTTGCACCAGTGTGTAGTGCAATTAATGGAATCCAGAAATGAGCCATACTGTTACCTACAGCATCCAAGTACACATCAGGCTGAAACAACTTATCTAATTCATCTTGAGAAAAAGGTCTACGAGCTTGAGCGCACATTCTTGTATAGCCTGTACTAATACCTTCCGCTGGATTGTTTAAAATATACCCTTCTCGCTTTAACCAAGTAAATAAAGATGCAAGGTCAATCAGTCGAGAGCGTTGTGTATTTTCGCTGTAATATTTTGTACTGTCGTTGTGCGGAAGCGATACGATTTCTTTGAGCGTCATTCCGTCATATTGAGATTGTTTTTCTCTGTTAGTTGGAATATTGGGTAACGATTGTTTTAACCCTCTTAAATCTGTGCGTGTCACTTGAGTAATAGGCTTATCCCCTACCAGTTCAAGCAAAACCTCACAGATTAATTTATACCGCTTAATGGTCTTGTCGGTAACGGTCACTGCCTTATCTTTTAGGTATTCTTGAATCGCATCAGACAGCAAAACTTGCTGCTCCACTTCGTTAGCCTCATCCTTGTGTGTTGTTATTGGAGTTGTGAAAAGGTTAGATAAAGGGCTGCTTAAATTGCCTTGTAATTGCCCCTGTGAACCGCTTAAAACTTCTTGAGCAATTATCCTATCGATATCAGCAAGTTTCACAGAAAACGCCTCACCGACTTTCTGCTTGATATGTTCAAGCGGCAAGTTAGAGGAAGTAGCAAAGTAAACCAACTCCATTTCAAATCGCTTGTAATTATCATGTACCAGATTAATAACTCGAACGGCTAACCGGTAAGAATCCGTTTTAATAGCTCGCTCGACTTCTCGCCTGCTGGTGTATGGATGTAACTTTCTTGATATTGCTATACGCAGATAAAAGCGTTTACCACGCATCTTTAGATATCTTGTCTCGCTCATAGGATTCCCTTTGAGCTGACCGTATTGAAACATTTGCTGTGGCAAATTTGGGGCAAATGCTGTGGCAGTTTTAGTTTTTCTTACTGTATCCGTTAAGATTATCGTTAAGAAAAACCCGCACTACAACTCACCGAATCCGCTGTAAGCCTCTAAATACAAGACTTTCCAACAAGCACAAAAAAAGCCATTCAAAAGAATAGCTTTTAGTGTATCGAGATGGTGGGTCGTGGGCGATTCGAACGCCCGACCAATTGATTAAAAGTCAACTGCTCTACCGGCTGAGCTAACGACCCGATGCGGAGCGCATTATCCGTTATTTTGCGAAAAATACAAGTCCTAATTTGAAATATTAGACAAAAACCTGAATTTTTTTATTTACCTTCGGAGCATGAGCTAAATAGGTATTTTATTGGTGTTTTTCTGCCCATTTAAGAGAGAATTTACGTAACTTATCCAAACCTTCACGAATAACCTTCGCAGCCGTTTCAATATCATCCTGGGTGGTGAAACGTCCAAATGAGAAACGTAAGGAAGCATGCGCTTGTTCATTGCTTAAACCTAACAACTTGAGTACATAAGAAGGCTCTACGCTGGCTGAAGTGCAAGCAGAGCCAGACGACGCAGCAATATCTTTAAATGCCATAAGCAATGTTTCGCTATCGACGTCTTCGAATCTCAGATTAACAATACCTGCAACTGACTTAGCAAGGTCGCCGTTTACGTGCACACCTTCAATTTGACAAACTTCCTCCACAAATCGGTTCTTCAGTCTCAAAACTTGCTGTTTGCCCTCTTGCAGCTCTTTACGCGCTAATTCAAACGCCGCTCCCATGCCTACAATTTGATGAGTGGCTAGAGTTCCCGACCTGAGCCCCCTTTCATGTCCTCCTCCGTGAATTTGCGCTTGTAAATTAGGTTGCTGATTTTTTCGTGCATATAGAACGCCTATCCCTTTCGGACCATATATCTTGTGACCGGAAAATGACATATAATCAACCGGCAATTCGGATAAGTCGATGGCAAGCTTTCCTGCACTTTGCGCCGCATCAACATGAAAAGGAATATTCTGCGCGTGAGCAATCTCTCCAATGGCTCGAATATCTTGGATTGTTCCTATTTCGTTATTAACGTGCATAATCGAAATTAGGATCGTATCTTCCGTGATTGCACTGGCGACTTGTTGAGGATCGATTAAGCCGCTTACATCCGGTTTTAAGTAAGTTACCCTAAAGCCTTGTTTTTCTAGATATTCACAACAATCAAGCACCGCTTTATGTTCAAATGCGCTGGTTATAATATGGCTTTTTTGCTGCTCATTTTTATGCCAATGAGCGATCCCCTTTAGAACTAAATTATCTGATTCCGTCGCACCTGAGGTCCAAATGATCTCTCGTACATCTGCTCCGATTAAATCAGCCACTTGATTGCGTGCGATGTCCACTAATTCTTCTGCTTGCCAGCCATAACGATGTGAGCGAGAGGCTGGGTTTCCAAACGCGCCATCTATGCCCAAACAGGCGGTCATTTTTTTGATTACTGCGGGATCAACAGGTGTCGTGGCGGCGTAATCTAAATAAATCGGTTGTTTCATAAGGTTTGTTTTATCTATTAATCAATCTACTGATATAAAACTAGTCGACTGACGAGGTTTCTTTTTCTTCGACATCAGCCTGTCGCTGTTTTTTTGACTCAGAGCTAACATTTTGCTCATCAGGCAAATTCATATTCACGCTGTCTAAAAAATCATTCGCGTTAATGCCAGGAAAATCAAGTTTTTGAATATCAATGCCTTTGTTTGATAGTGCTGTCATCAAAAGGTTGATTTGGCTGTCTACCGCTCTGGAATGATCTAAAATACTACTGATCACTTGCGATACAGGATCATAGCACTTTTGACTCTCGCCATAAGCTTCAAAACCTATCAGCTGCTCAACTCTTTCACGATGAGTATTACCTTTGCGGCAATTAGGATCGATGATATGCCCAGGAATACCAATAACTGTCGCCCCAGGCGGCGCGTCTTTTGTTACCACTGCGTTTGACCCCACTCGGCAGCCTTTTGCCAGAGTAATTGGTCCTAAAATTTTAGCCCCGGCACCGATAACCACATTGTCTTCTAGTGTCGGATGCCTTTTCCCCGGCTCCCATGAAGTTCCGCCAAGCGTAACGCCGTGGTAAAGCGTACAGTCATCACCAATAATGGCGGTTTCACCAATTACAACGCCCATTGCATGATCGATAAAAAAGCGTCTACCGATTTTCGCTCCCGGATGAATTTCTACTCCAGTTAACCAACGCGCAATCGTCGATATCACTCGCGCTAACCAAAACCAGTTTCTTATCCATAGTTTGTGCGATACGCGATGCCACCACACGGCGTGCAAACCGGGATAGTTAGTCATTACATCTAGCGTATTTCTTGCCGCTGGATCACGGTCAAAAACCCCATTAATGTCTTCTTTGATTCGATTAAACATGTTAGTTCTTTACCAATGTGTTTAGTTTTTTACCAATTTATGCTCTATAGAAGAAAGAAAGCCTCTTAAGACACGGTTTTCACTTTCGGTTATTGCGGCTTTGCTCAACAAACGACTCATGCGATTGTCGAGCTGTTTTCGATGATCTGGATTTAAATACCCGGTAGCTGACATCACTTGTTCAAAATGTTGCAATAGACCATCTAATTGCTCTCTTGAAATAACTTGCTCATTTTCAGTGACTCGCGCCTCCGGTATTTGTTGCATTTCTGAAAATGCCAACCGCATTTCATAGCTTATTAATTGGACTGCTGAGGCTAAATTCAAGGATGAATATTCAGGATTAGTCGGAATATAAACTTGATAATGACACAAATGGAGTTCGTCATTGGTTAAACCAGAACTCTCCGTCCCAAATAAAACAGCGATAGGAGAGTTCTGCGGATCTTCTTTTATGACTGATACTAGTTCTCTGGGCGTCACCAGCCGACTGGGCAAAGTTCGAGTGCGTACGCTCGCACCGACTATAAGACGACAATTAGCTATCGCGTCATGCATGTTTGTATAAATCTCTGCGTTTGCGAGAATATCAGATGCTTTCGAAGCTCTTTCTGTCGCTTCTGCGCTTGGATATTTAGACGGATTAACCAGTGCTAATTGCGACAAGCCCATCACTTTCATCGCCCGTGCAGCAGCGCCAATATTACCAGGATGTGTGGTGTGTGAGAGAATAATTTTAAATTGATCGAGCATCTTCGAATTTGTGAACTTGTTGTCTGAGTTAAGTCAGTTAAGCCTGAATTGGGATCATAACACTGAGATCTGGTTAAAACCGAATATTTTTTGGCTATTAACCTAGGCTTTTGTCGAGAACACGATTTACTGAGGCGAAAAATATAATTGACACTTATAGAATGTTTAACTCTTAAAAACCAGTTTTTAAGAGTTAAACCAACTCAGCGTTAAAGTGGAAGATTAACAGATGAAGCTAACTCTCTGTATCTATTGTAGGTAGGTTGAAAGTTCCGGCTAGAATGGTATAGGTGAACAATGTTCTATACTTGATTTGTACCTTAGACACAGAATGATTCTCAGGTACAGAACATAGTTAGTTTATCTCCTGACTGGATTATATTTCGCTAGCTAGGCTCACAAACGTAACATTTTGTAATTTAGACAAAACTTTTTGGTCATTTGTGCGTCATAGAAAGTAGCAATAATGTTTTCCAGTATTTAAATCTCTCCTTGTCATGGAGCCTTCCCCCGGCCTGATCTGCCAATCTGACCGGGTTTTTTTTGCAAAAAAAAGACCGGTTGTTACAAACCAGCCTTTTAAAATGGCGTATTAAAATAGCTATTTGAAAGTGACTATTTATTTTTACCTTTAAGATCCAGTTTTTCTTTGATACGTGCTGATTTTCCGCTCAATTCACGCAAGTAATAAAGTTTCGCTTGACGCACATCACCGCGTCTTTTTACAGTGATGCTATCGATCATTGGACTATAAGTTTGAAATACTCGCTCAACACCTTCTCCATAAGAAATTTTGCGTACGGTAAATGCAGAATTAATACCACGGTTTCTAATACCGATGACAACTCCTTCAAACGCTTGTAAACGCTCTCTTTCACCTTCTTTCACTTTAACTTGAACGATAACCGTATCGCCTGGAGCAAACGCAGGGATTTCTTTGGTCATCTGTTCTTGATCCAATTGTTCTATCAACTTACTCATGATTTACTCCTAGGTTTTATTTCAATTTTAATCTTTAAATTCTATTAATTTTCTTTACGTATTTTAACAAAAAACCAAATGGTTATTTTGCTCTATAATTTTTTTTAAACTCTGCTAGCAGCTGTTGCTCACTTTCAGATAATATCTTTTTCTCTAATAAATCAGGGCGTTTTAACCAGCTTCGACCGAGCCTTTGCTGCAATCGCCAATTCTCTATTGCTTTGTGATCACCGCTCAAAAGTACCGGTGGAACATCCATCCCCTGATAACTTTCTGGTCTTGTATAGTGGGGATGATCTAGCAAACCATCTTCAAACGAATCTTCAATCGCTGACACACTATGACCTAAAACATCTGGCAGTAATCTTGTAATTGCGTCGATTAAAACCATTGCAGCTAACTCACCGCCACTCAACACAAAATCGCCAAGAGATATTTCCATATCCACTTGCTGATCAATTAAACGCTGATCGATCCCTTCGTATCTTCCAGACAGCAAAATTAAATGTTGCTGTTTGCTAAGCTCTTTAACCAATTGATGGTTTAACTTCTTTCCCTGCGGCGAAAGATAAATCACTTTCGCTGAACCAGAACCTGAGTCTGAAACTAAATCTCTAGCCTGTTTAGACTTTTTCGCTGCCTGTATGGCTCGCTGCAAAGGCTCAACCTTCATCAACATTCCTGGACCACCACCATAAGGTCTGTCATCCACTGTTCTATGCCGATCTTCAGTAAAATCTCTTGGATTAATACAATCGATTTTTACTATTTCATTTTTTACTGCCCGACCAACAACACCAAAATCACTGATCGCGCTAAACATTTCTGGAAACAAACTAATCGCACTAAAAAGCATTGACTGAAAATCATCTTCTTCAGTAAGTTTTAGCTTTTTAGTCGAAGTCTTCATCCCAATCAACCTCAATCAACCCTTCATCGAGATTGACTCTTTTGATCACACTATCAATATAGGGGATCAATATCTCTTTCACGTCCTCACCTTGGGCTTTCTGGTTCGTTGTTTTAACCACCAATACATCATTAGCGCCAGTTGCCATCATCGATGACACAACTCCAAGCTGATCTCCGTCAAGATTGACAACATTTAAGCCTTGTAAATCACGCCAATAATAATCGTCATCGGCTAACTTCTTTAGCTGGGATTGGTCAATTCCAATATCACAGCCTATCAGCGCATGCGCTTTATCAGGATCATCAATTCCTTTTAACTGCGCTACAAGTGTTTTACCTTGCTTACGCCCTTTTATAAACTCTACAGGTTTCCATCCACTTTTATACTTTACCAACCAAGGGTTATATTGAAGAATATTATTCCTCGGTTCAGTATGGGAGAAAACTTTGACCCATCCATGTATACCAAAAACTCCGGAAATTTTGCCGATAATAATCGGTTTATTTGCCGGAGCTAGAGTATTCATATGATCTTTGTGTCACTGCTGTTCATAACGACTGATCTCAAATTGTCGTTAGTAAAAACCGTACCAGCTTAAAACTTAAGCAGCCGCTTTTTGATCTTTAATCAGTTTTCTAACACGGTCACTCAATTGAGCGCCTTGTGCTACCCAGTGATCAACGCGAGCATTATCAACACGAATTCGCTCTTCCTGACCCGTAGCAACCGGATTAAAAAAACCAACACGTTCAATAAAACGTCCATCACGAGCGTTTCGTTTGTCAGTTACAACCATATGGTAAAATGGTCGTTTTTTTGAGCCACCACGGGCTAAACGAATGGTAACCATACGTTCTAATTCCTCTAAAATCTCGAAACTTATAATAATAAATGTCTGATGAGTCAGTCACAGCCGACTAAACATGCCTACAAGGCGCATTTTCAGCTTACCAACTTATGCTCAGACCACAAAGGACGCGCATTTTATCGCTAAATGCGCCTTTTGGAAACCTTTTTTAAGGTTAATTTGAGTATTTCTGTTATTTTTTTCAGCTTAAGGTAGCTACTATCATTAAGAAATCACCTAAAGACGGCTTTTTACCCCATCGGCGGCATTCCTCCCCCGGGTGGCATCATTCCTTTCATACCTCGCATCATCTTCATCATGCCGCCCTTGCCTTTCATTTTCTTCATCATTTTTTGCATTTGCTTAAACTGTTTTAACATCCTGTTAACGTCTTGTATTTGTGTCCCAGAACCATTCGCTATGCGTTTTTTGCGAGAGCCTTTGATCATTTCGGGAAAGGCTTTTTCCTTAGCTGTCATTGAGTTAATCATAGCTTCCATTCGAATAGTTACTTTGTCATTTAGTTGTTCTTTTGCCGCTTGGGGGACGTTGCCCATACCGGGAAGCTTGTCCATCATCCCAGTGAGCCCTCCCATACTTTTCATCTGTACTAATTGCTCGCGAAAATCTTCTAAATCAAAACCCTTGCCCTTGAGCACTTTCTTAGCGAGTTTTTCTGCTTTCTTTTTATCGACTGTGCGTTCAACTTCTTCGATTAATGAAAGGACATCGCCCATTCCTAAAATTCTTGACGCGATACGATCAGGGTGAAATGGCTCTAATGCATCGAGTTTTTCACCCATCCCGATAAATTTGATCGGCTTGCTGGTAATGTGACGAATAGAAAGCGCTGCACCACCTCGCGCGTCACCATCAGCTTTAGTTAAAATTACGCCGGTGAGTGGTAAGGCATCATTGAAAGCTTTTGCAGTGTTGGCGGCATCTTGCCCGGTCATGCTATCGACTACAAACAATGTTTCTGCGGGAGAAATTACCTTATGCAAGGACTTGATTTCATCCATCATTTCATCATCGATTGCGAGACGACCCGCAGTATCGACTATTAGAACATCGGCAAATTCTTTCTTGGCTTGTTTAATAGCCGCTTTAACAATATCGACTGGCTTTTGGTCAACGCTACTTGGGAAGAAGGTTGCACCAACTTCTTCAGTAACTCTTTGTAACTGCTCAATTGCCGCAGGTCGATACACATCCGCGCTGACCAGCATCACTGATTTTTTTTCTCGCTCTATTAAATAACGAGCCAGTTTTGCACTAGAGGTTGTTTTACCAGCCCCTTGCAAACCAGCCATCAAGACTACTGCTGGTGGTGTGGCTTTCAAACTAAGAGATTCATTTGCCTCTCCCATTGCTGTGACCATTTCATCTTTGACAATCTTAAGAAATGCCTGCCCTGGCGAAAGACTCGATTTAACTTCTTTACCCAGCGCGCGATATTTTATTTTTGTGACAAAATCTTTTACTACAGGCAAAGCGACATCTGCCTCCAGTAAAGCCATCCTCACCTGGCGAAGAGTGGTTTGAATATTATCTTCGGTAATTCGTCCTTTACCGCTGATTTTCTTCAGTACTTTATTTAAACGATCACTTAAATTGTCAAACATTGTCTAGATCTCAAAAACTTTAGGATGATAATCGAGCTTGGTTTTGATGAAACCTTAAATAAAGCAACTCGAACACACAAAATTAGAAGGACATTATAGCGAGTTAAATCCCTCGGACAAGTTCTATTCTTTCGCTATTGACGGATGATTACAAAAAATAGCTCACAAAAACCGACATCTGGCTTAGATAAAGATAGAAATGGTTTACACTCAATCTTCACTGGTTGATAATATCCTCTTCACAAGCTTATTTTGCGGTCATCGATAGCCGTAAAGAATCAGTTAACACCTTAGGTCTGGTCGATTGAAATTAGTTGTTTTAGAGATCACAGGATTTGTCCTCTACAGTGGCATGCTTGCTTACACTTGGTTTCGGCTATATAAAAACCAAACATTAAGCAAATATACGTCCATAGTTTTGCTCTTTTGCATTGCGCTGCATGGATTAGTGTCTTACCTTAATATTGATGGGGGCGTTGGGCATGACTTCGGGTTATTCAATATCTTCAACATGACTGTTTGGCTCACTATGTTCGTTGTTTACTGGAATCTGGTCAAACACCAATCATACGCTTTGTTATTAGTCTCTTTGCCTGTCGCTGCACTCAGCTTGCTTTACGTCGCTATTTTCAAAGGTGTTTCTCCAATACATCTTGATGGTAAATTAATTGATATTCTGCATATTCTGCTGGGTATCGCTTCGATGAGTTTATTACTCCTCGCTGCTTTTCAAGCGATTTTGGTTTTATATATTGATAGCGGGTTGAGACATCACCCCGCATCAATCAAGCCATGGTTAGGGCCACTACAAAGCATGGAAAGGTATCTTATTCAACTGCTCTCTATAGGCTTCGTATTAATGACCTCATCACTAATACTAGCCCTGTTCTTGCCAGGCGAAGCCATGCAGCACCAAGTACTGCATAAGATCATACTCACAATGCTTTCCTGGCTAGTACTTGCTAGTTTGTTATTCGGACATTACAAGCGCGGTTGGCGAGGTGTATTTGCAGCAAAATGGACTTTGGTTGGCGTGATTTTGCTGTTGTTGGGGTATTTTGGAAGTAAACTAGTAATTGAGTTTATACTGTGACATTAATCAGCACCAAGAATAAAAATCATAAAAGCGTGAATCAATATCCTCAAACAGCCAATTCAGAGATCGAATGATTTGGAAACTATATCTACTTTCAGCTTATCCATTATATTGCTTGTGTTAATCATCTTGTCTGGCTTTTTTTCTAGTTCCGAAACAAGTTTGATGTCGTTAAACCGCTACCGTCTAAAACACTTGGTAAAAAACAAGCATCGCGCAGCCAAACTAACCCAGGCATTACTTAATCGACCAGATAGACTCATCGGTTTGATTCTAATCGGCAACAATTTTGTTAATATTCTCGCAGCTTCAATTGCGACGGTTATTTGCGTGAGGCTCTGGGGGAATTTAGGTTACGCGATTGCGACAGGATCGTTAACGATAATCATTTTGGTTTTTGCGGAAATTACTCCAAAAACTTTAGCCGCTCTACATCCTGAAAAAGTAGCCTTTCCTGCATCTTATATTTTAACCCCCCTTTATCGTCTTTTTTATCCGCTAATCTGGCTAGTGATTGGATTGACAAACAGTTTGCTCAGGCTGTTTGGAGTGGATATTGATGAAGCTAAGGATGATCCGATTAATTCTGAAGAATTGAAGATCATTGTCAACGAAGCGGGAGCGTTGATCCCTAAGAGCCATCAAAATATGCTTTTAAGTATTCTAGATCTGGAAAAGGTGACCGTCGAAGATATTATGATCCCACGCTCAGAAATTGCGGGTATCGATCTCGAAGAAAATTTAGACCATATCATAGAACAGTTGAGAGGTGCCATGCACACCCGTTTGCCAGTCTATAAACATGACATAGACAATGTAGTTGGTTTTTTGCATGCTCGCCAAATTATAAAATTAATTGCACAAAATGATGATCATTTGTCAGTAAAATCAATTGAGAAGGCGATGACACCAGTGAATTTTGTTCCAGAAGGCACGCCGCTCAATACTCAATTACTTAACTTTCAAAGAAAGAAAAATCGTGTGGGTTTAGTTGTCGACGAATATGGTGATATCCAGGGGCTCGTCACTTTAGAAGATATTTTGGAAGAAATTGTCGGCGAATTTACCACGGATATCGCCGCAGTGAGTAAAGACATTCAAGTTGAAAAAGACGGCAGTGTTATTATTGATGGAAGTGCCACCATAAGAGACATCAATCGTTCACTCAATTGGACAATGCCAACGGATGGTCCCAAAACTCTTAATGGCATTATTATCGAACATATGGAATCCATACCCCAAGCGGGAACCGGTCTAAGACTCGCTGGCTATCCGATGGAAATAATGCAGATTAAAGCCAACATGATCAAAAGTGTGAGAATTTGGCCAACCCTTTATAAAGCACCTTAAACATCGATTAAAACTAGACCAGAACTACTCTTATTTTCTTAATGGATATAAACTGACAATGATGGGTAATAGCGTCTCATCTTCTAAAACACCCCGCCTAGCCAAATATTTTGTTATAAATCAATGTTAATTAGTGAGAAACTTTGCATTGGTTAAAAAGCGTGCTATGTTTAGAGTTAGCACATTAGTAACTCTCGAACACAGCTTAATAATTGGCTGTGTTGGTTGGTCGCAAGAGGCTCATGGAGGAAAAGATATGACAGATAAAGTCACTCAGTTTAAATATCGCAGCAACGAAGAACAACATGGAGTGTTTAAACGAAGTGGTCGTTTTTATTGCCGCGACGGAAGTTGGTTTTTTAAAACTCGTGAAGCGATCAACTACGGTCCTTACGAGAGTAAAACAGAATGTCGATATGCTTATAATGAGTTTATCGAAGTCGTTTCGGACACCAACGATCTCCCTTCTGAATCTTTCGACTATCAAGACACTAACTCAAATTGGCAACCACCTAAGATTAATTTCAGCTGATCTGAAACTGGTCAGTGCCAATCGCAACGCGATCAATACCAAACAGAAAAAAAGAATCGCGTGACAATGGCATCAAATTGGTAAAAAGGCTCTTCACCTAAGGTTGTGCCCTCAATACTCAAATCTCGAAAGTCTTCATAATCAAATTGGATATAATCAACATCCAGGCTGACACTAAATCGATCAATCCCAGCCCAGTCAAGCTCTTGCTCATAACTTACCGCAAGCCCGACACTATCATTACCAAATGTGCCCATTTCCTTATCTCTAGCGCGGAAATTTTGCTGATCAACGACATCAAAAAGATCGCTAAAAAAATCAGCTTTGGTCTGCGAGTAAGTTCTATATTTTGCATCCACAATCCAGTGTTCACCAATAGGATGGGTGTAGCTTATTTCAGCATTTTTAGCTTCGATCCCCCATGTATCTGAAAATATACGAGCTTCAGCTTTTATTGCCGCTCGATAGGGTAAATAATACATGCCTCGAATCGCAAACGCATCACTAGTGCGAGTCTCTGGATAGACTTCTGATTGATAGGTATAGCCTCTTCCTTGCGTCGGATCGCGATATCGAACTGAGCGGTATGGGTTGTTGAGGTAGCCCTCATCAGTTACCGTTTCCCAGCTAATTGCAACCAAACTATCCTTAGTCAATATTTGTGACAGACCAAAGCGAAATTGTTTCCTAGCCGCATCCTCTTCAAAATCCTCCGCTCCGCGCATACCAACGGTATCCCAACCTTGAGAATAGCCCGCGCTAATGGTAGTTAAATCACCAAAAAAGTCTTGCGTAAAATTGAAACCGGCACTCCTCGCAGAATAATCATTTTCATCACTTTGCGTATAGTTAACGCTCAATATGGTTTTATCTCTTAAATAGTCAACGCTCATCGAGCTTTCAATTCGCTGCTCGGTATATTCGCTCGCCGTTGTAACTACATCAATCGATGCACTAGTAACGTTATCAACATAATAATTAGCTGAAATTGACACTGTATCTTGAATTGATTTTCGAATCAAAATAGAAGGACCATCAATCACGACTCCACCGCCATCAAAACGATGATATAAGATATCTGAGCGATCCTCGGGCAATACCGCTGCTTGCAAACTAAACGTCAAACAAAACGCTTGAAGCAATCCTAAAAAAACATAGCTAAGTAGTTTGATTTTATTAATTACAACCACAACCACCTCCAGCACCTCCTTCTGCGCCCCTAGCCGCTTCTCGCGCCTGACGAACGTGATGCTTAAAATTATCAGCAACAGGATCGCGCCCAAAAAAAGTAATGGGATCAGCCAAGTTCTGTCTTTCATAAGGTTTTACCCAAGGCTGGATTGAGCATCCAGTGAGCAAAAAAAACAAACTAATAACGACTAACTTTGCTATAGAGCGTATTGATGACATTCTACTCTCTCATCAGCGTTTTTATCTGTTTTCTATAATCGTCTTCGTAACCTGATTTATAACCTTCATGCAAATATCGAACATTACCATCTTTATCGATAATAACAGTACTTGGCATTGCTTGAACGCCATACTGCCCGCTTACATCGCCTTTCGGATCATAAAGAACCGGAAAGGTAACTGGCGTATCTTTTAAATAGTCGATCGCCTTTTTAGATTTAGCATCTAAGTTTACGCCTAACACCGAAAACCCTAAATCCTTGTATTTATCATGAATTTCATCAAGAATCGGCATTTCTTGACGACATGGTCCACACCAGGAAGCCCAAAAATTAAGCAGAACCACTTGACCTCTCAGATCAGATAATCGAACGTTTTTGCCTTCTTTACTCTTTAAAGTAAAGTCAGGAGCAGCCGTTTTCTTTGCCTCAACATGACCGGCAAATGTCGCCAAAGCAACAAAAGTGATTAAAACAAACTTGTATAGCAACTTCATAATAATAATTCCTAAGTGTCTTGGTAAATGTTGTTAGATTATAGACAATGGCTAAAAATAAATTGCGATGCTCGTCGAAATTTCAAGATCATTCGCGGTTTTCGCCGATCCCAACAGTTCAATATCATAAATATGCTCTTTTAAAGTTAAATGAACGGCTAACCAATCAGTAAAAAGCACTCGATAGCCGCCGCCAATCATAATCGTTGAACGCTGCTCTCCTGCAAAATCAGTCCCACCAAGTGCGGTCAGCAAATACAATGAACTTGAAAAGGCTAAATCTTCGCCAATAAATCCCTCTCCGGGCAATAGGTTAAATCCAAGACCGATATTAAACTGAGTATATTCTCTTTGTTCATCGGTTAATAAAACCACATTACCGTTAAGACGTTCAAAACTTGATAATCCTGCTGTTGACTGGGCATAACTTCCTTCAATAAAAAAGTCCTCGGTGACATGGTAGGCAACTCGTGCACCAAGCAACTCGGATGTACCGAAATCTTCAATACTAATGATCCCGTAATAAGCGCCTATTTCCCAATCTTCTGTGTCAATCGCTTCACGATCAACTTCTCGCCGCTCGACCTTTGGGTCAAAAATGCTACCGCTGACAGTTGCCTGTTCGTTGTCTGGATCTTCTTCGGCGGCATGCAACGGCATTGCCAAACAACAACCCAAAAAGGCAATGGCAAAACCAGTATTTAATTTTAGACCTGTTTTTAATTTTAGAAAAATATGCTGAATCCTAATTTCCATTCTTCCACTTCATCGTTATCATTTCTGCTAGTTAAAATTGTGTAGTTAACATACTCTAACCGGACAAAATACTGCCGGGAAACGTAGGTTTTAATACCTAATCCTACATTAACTACTTCATCAGTTCTATCAAGTGTTTGAATTAATGTTGTAAAGGGTTTGGTTTGAATGACTCCAGCACCCAATTTAACAAAGGGCGATACCCGCCATTCTGGAAAAGCCTGGTGAACCAGGCTAATGTTTCCATATCGAATATCTGAGACATTCCCCAAAGCTTGTGACAACGCAAATTCGGTGCTGAGATTTTGAGTAAAATTCCAGCCACCGTACAAAGTTAAACTCGTTGCGCCGCCAAAATCGCCGCCCAAAACACCATATTCCCATGTTCGATTTGTAAATTCTTCTTGAGTGCTGGTTCCAGCTTTGAAATTTTCATCTTTCGTTAAAAGCGTTTTTTGCATTTCATCTTCATGCACCCAACCTTCGTGCCCTTTTAGAGAGCGCACCTTAAACCATTGAGTTTTCTTTTTTATCAGCCGCAGCGGTTGATCTCGCTCAACAATATGAAATACCGGAAAACCGCGACCTGGTCCTGTGTGAAACTCGACAAAGGCTTCAGCAACAATAACTTGCTGATACTCATCCTCTGACTCGTCATCATCGGCATAAACGCGAGGCGTCAAAAATGAAAACAAAACTATAGATAATAGAGATGCTTTAATGGCGAAAGTAATTCTTTGCAACTTGTTTAATATTCCCTAAAACTTGAACGTACAAATACTAGCTTTTCAAATAAATACTAGTGCGTCAATTAATGGTAGCGGCGAAGCTAACAAAATTAATTCTGTGGTACATCAAACGGATTATTATAGTATTGACCGCCAATGTCCAACCATTCTGAAATTAACTTCAATTCCGCTTCATTTAATCGCCCTTGATGCGTGCCACCAGCGGCGAATAAACTAAAAAATCGATTGCTGTTATTTGCAGCTGCAACATTCATGCTCGGCGCTACTTGTACATTTTGAGTCACAGGGATCGGATCACCATTACCATCGAGGATCAGATTATTATTTTCATCAACCTCAAACACGGGGTTACCATCTCCATCAAGTACAGGGATCAATATATCAAGCAATGCACCATTGACTAGCTCCACTTGATTATCATTGAACATTAACTCTCGATATGAGACCAAATGATCAGGCTCATCAGCAGACACATCACCCACCAGCTCAAGCTGACCTTCGGGAAGTTGTGTGACTCCCATCGCATCTTCATTATTGTGGCAAGTTGTGCAGGTATTATCAGCAACAAAATTTCCCATTGCATCCAATACGACTCGTTGTACATCCCAAATCGGCTGTATCTCATCAACGTAGTTAATCGAAATACGGCAGGAAGCAGCCCAGTTACTCTGACATTCAGAAGTGGTCGGCGCAGGTGAGCGGAGATCCGAATAATTATAATGTATTTCCGGGTTTACGGTACTTAACGCAGGATTTGTCCAATAATCGACATAATCTATATCGACGGAAAGCGATTGGTAACCGTTTATACGACTATTAAGCTCAGCCATGGTCTCAAACTCATTAGCAGACCATGTAGGAGTTGTATTTGGGAAAGGTTCTCCAGTTGATGGAGCACCTGGATTTGGCGAGTCAGGTTCTGCATCATAACGCCCGTGTGGTAACTCACTCGCCCGAGAATGACAACCGTGACATTGCTTAACTTCACCTGCTTTCACTGTCATCCAGTTCTGATGTCTTTCGGTAATTCTGCGCCCATTGGCATCCAACACACTAATTGCAAAAGCAACATTCGCAGGCACTTTAAACATCGCCGAGCCGTCTGGTTCTACCTGCGCATAACCTAAAATATCTTTCATCAATTGACCACGATTACGACCAAACGCTGTTCCATCCAAATCAACTAAGTCTTCATCGGGTAAAGAAACCGGCTTTACAATTCTAATAAATCGCGCTGGTCTCTGCGCCGAAGTAGTCTGTACAGGATCGGCCATTGTCGCTATGCCTGCCGGGCTAACATCAACCCCATCAAAATCGTAAACACTTTCTATATGAACCACACCGACGTTTTCGTTCACTAGCGTCTGATCGGCGGCTTGTTCGCTGTCAGGAATAATAACGCCAAAATCTCTTGGTGCCATTGCGACAATTTCATGCACCACAACGCCTTCTTCGCCAACAACAATTGGCAGTTGTGTTCCCTGAGTTGGATCAAAACTCCAGATACCATACAGAGGCTGTGCCTCTTCAAGGTTGCCGAGTTCAATCGCTTCATCGGTACAGGGAATGATAATTGGATTATCTAACTCATCAACATCATCTAAACGACATGGCGTCCAACTGACAAGTGTTCTTCCTGAGCCATCAAACAGCGGATAAACATTAGCATAACGCCCACCAACAGATGGAGCATCATCAGTTCTCACTTCAAAAGGTGTTGCGCTCGTTTGTGCAGGTCCCGCTGTTCCTGTTGAATCAATGGTCGTTTGATTATTTTCGGTAAAGTTTTCCCAATCAATATAGGTTAATTCACCGCCTAAGCGAGTGGAATTCTCTGGGCGTAACTTGACCAAAAGCCTTCCATCAGGTCCTTGACGTCCTTGCATAAATTCAATTCGAGAATCATCGGTTCCAGTATCATGAGAATGATAGCCATATAAAAATTCAAGTCCAGTCCCGTCAGGATTCACTTGGTACAAACTAATCTGATCATTATTGCCAGCATTATCCCAACGACTAAAAACGATCTTGCCATTGGTCAAAACACTTGGGGCAAGATCATGGCTTTGATTGAAAGTAATCTGCTTCACCGAGGTTCCATCTGAGTTCATGACATGAAGCGCTAAAGTTGGCACATTTTGATCTTCATCAAATGCATCATATTGAGGTTTGCCTTCATCAAGTAATATTGCTTTAGAAAGTCGTTGTCTGGTTGAGGTAAAAACAATTCGATCATCCGGCAGATAATGAGGTGAAATATCTTGCCCTTCTTCAGCGATAATATCTGAGCTGATCACCCGGCGAACAGTTCTTTCAGTGTGGTCATATTCCCAAATATTCCACGTTGGCTGATCTTCTTCATCAGCATCTTCAATTTCAGGCGCTCTCATTGCAAATACTAACTTGGTTCCATCATACGAAGTATCAACATCTTTTACATCATATACAGCACCTTCTTCAAAAATCCCTAGTGTTATATTCGTTTCTGTTGCGCTGGGCGTTGCTCTATCCCGCACAAATAATTCTGCGCCAGGGAAAAAGTTAATCGGTTCGCGCAAATTCACTTCTGCAGGTTGTTCTACATCATTATCGTCTAACTCAACAGGCAAACTTCTTTTCACATAAGCAATCGGAAAGTCGACAACCACAGGATCATCATCCTGCCCTGAAGTTGGATCATCACTAATACATGCAGACAAAATTGAGCATGTAAACGAAGCCAGAATTAATCGATTAAAATATTTCATACATAAACCTGAGAATAATTATTAAAAAATTGCTAATTAGTTAATCAATATAGCTTAGCAGTTTTTATAAATGAGTCACTTAATATGGGATTAAAGTCCCATTATACTCTTGATTCGTTAACTGAGAATCCGTTTGTCGCCCGATGAATTCCGCTTGTCGTATCACACTGCTCATCCCGTATTTTTTGCTTTAAGAAATGAGGCATACTGCCGATAGCCACGTGACAGGCAATCGATAATTTGGTCAACCTATTATCAATTAAGCGAATTTTGATTTCTGTGAGAGGTATCACGAAAAGCTAATTCAAATTAAGGTAACTTAAATAAACATCATTAGGTAGCGTACGACAGATCTTAGTGCCGCAAAGAGCGCACGATCCAATATCGACCAACTTATCCAGCTACTTTTAACTTCTAACTATCGAGTATTTATTATGGCCAAAGGTTTAGCATTAAAGAAAAGACCAACAAAGCTAATAAATTTAGCAATTGGATTAAGTTTAGGCGCGCTCGTCTCACAAGCTAGCATTGCGGGTACACGAGAACAAGCAAAAACACTGCATGATCGATTAGCAGGCGTTCCACCAACTGCTGCAACGCTCGACGCAATGGAAGTCGATCTTAATAATGGCAACAACATTGACGCTGCATATAAAGCGATGGATAACTCAGCTTTCTATTCAACCACTCTTAAAAACTTTGTCACCCCATGGACTAATGAGCCACAAACAGTTTTTGCTCCGCTGAATGACTATACCGCGACCGTCATAGGAATTATCAGAGACGACATTGATATTCGAGAAATGCTTTACGGCGATATTGTCTATGTAGGCAATGGCGTTACCCCAGCATACTCAAATTCAAGTAACGCTCACTATCAAGCGATGGAAGATCAAGCATTAGACTTACAAACAGCATTACAACAAAGAACTCAGTCAAGTGTTACTCAATTAGAAGCTCCCGCAACAGCAGGTGTTCTAACAACTCGCGCAGCAGCCAAAGCATTTTTGATTGACGGCACGAATAGAGCACTATTTAGATTTACTCTTATCAATCATATGTGTGGCGATTTAGAGCCTTTAAAAGATATCTCGCGTGCGGCAGATAGAATTCGCCAGGATGTATCGAGAAGTCCTGGTGGCGATAGTCGTATCTACAACAACTCTTGTTATGGTTGCCATGCTGGCATGGATCCAATGATCCAGTCATTCGCTTATTATAACTATGAATATGATGTTGAGAGCGATCCCGATGGGGAAAATGGTCGTCTTGACTACAATGCCGCTGGGGATACCGATCCAATTACAGGCACTAGAGTTCAGGCAAAAAATCATATTAATGCTGCCAACTTCCCATATGGATTTATCACCACGGACGACAGCTGGGATAACTATTGGCGGCAAGGTCAAAATGCGAACATTGGCTTCGATAATGCACTACCCGGAAGCGGCAACGGTGCAAAATCTATGGGACAAGAATTAGCACACAGTGCCCGCTTTGCTAAGTGTCAAGTTGAAAAAGTGTTCACTAATGTCTGCCTAAGAAAACCGGGCAACGCAGCAGACCGTGCACAAATAGATACGATGGTTACTTCGCTCGCGCAAAATAGTTATCAGCTTAAGCGTACTTTCGCTGAATCCGCCGTCTATTGCATGGGAGAATAATAATGAATTTAACTCATAAAAACACACTCAAAAACCTACTCTCTCAGCCTGCTATTGCATCAACCGCTACGGCATTAACGCTATTGTTCCTGTCGGCATGTTCTGGCGGAGGGGCTGACATAATTGAAAACCCGGAAGGTAATACGCCTCCTCCTAGCGGGTACAGTGGTCCACCACCAACAACTGATGATGTACAGTCTTTCAAGATCAGTGTTTGGGATAACTTATCGGCTCAAAACCGTTGCGGTCAATGCCACGGCTCCGATCAAGAACCAGATTTTGTTAATTTGGAAGATATAAATATCGCTTACGCCGAAGCAGTGCAATTAGTAGACCTTTCTTCACCCAAAGACTCTCAATTGGTAACAAAAGTAGCGGGTGGCCATAACTGCTGGTTAACTAGCGATTCAGCTTGCGGTGACACCATTACTAGCTACATTACAGCTTGGGCTGGCGATGCTGCAGGAAGTAGCGCAAGCATCGATTTAGAAGCTCCACCATTGAAAGATCCAGGAGATGCGAAAACTTTTCCCGAAGATGCAGGACTTTTTGCTACTACTATCTATCCAGTTTTAGTAGATAATTGCTCAGGCTGCCATAAAGAAGATGCAGCCACACCAAACGCCCCGTTTTTTGCTGCAGATATTCCAGATGGAGAAACTCTTCCAAATTCAGCTTATGAAGCCGCAAAATCTAAAATTAACTTAGATACTCCTGAAGATTCACGGTTTGTCGTTAGACTCAGAAGTGAGTTCCACAACTGCTGGAGTGACTGTGGAGCAAATTCAGATGAAATGGAAGCTGCCATTGTCGCATTCGCAAATGGCATAGACCCCACTGAAATCGATCCGAGCCTGCTAAAAAGTAAAGCATTATTCCTGACTGATGGCATTGTTGCTAGTGGTGGTGGTCGTTATGACGCAAGCATTATTGCAGTTTGGAACTTTAAAACAGGTGTTGGTGCGACAGCCTTTGATACTAGCGGTATCGAACCAGCTATAAACCTTCGACTTTCAGGTAATTATGACTGGGTCGGTGGTTGGGGTATTAAAATCGGCGAAGGTACTGGTACCCTGGCTGATGGCAAAGCACAAGGAACAACCAACGATAGCGCTAAACTACACGAAATGATCACTGCGACCGGTGAATACTCAGTTGAAGCATGGGTTGTTCCAGCAAATGTGACCCAAGAAGGTCCCGCAGGGATCATCAGTTACTCGGCAGGAACAGAGGCTAGAAACTTTACTCTTGGTCAAACCTTATATAACTACAACTATTTAAACCGAAGCAGTGAAACAAACGCTAACGGAGAAGCAGATGTTTCCACAGACGATGCTGCAGAAGTGCTGCAAACCTCGTTACAGCATGTTGTCGCTACCTTCTCGCCTACCGAAGGTCGTAAGATATTTGTTAACGGTGAGTTAGTTGCGGATGAATCAGCACAAGATGGTTTTGAAACGGGCGGAGGGCTTTCTGACTGGAACGATACCTATGCATTCGTATTAGGGAACGAACCATCTGGTGATCGTCTATTTGCAGGTACCTTCAGAATGGTAGCAGTCCATAACCGCGCATTAAATCAAGAACAAATAGTTCAAAATTTTGATGTTGGTGTTGGTGAAAAGTTCTTTATGTTATTTAGTATTTCTCATCTTGTGGATGAAGATGATTCATACATTATGTATGAAGTCAGCCAGTACGATAGCTACAGCTACTTGTTTACTGAACCGACTTACATCAACTTGAATGGTGATGCTACTCCAAATAATATTGATATCGAGAAAATCCGAATCGCTATCAATGGTAAAGAAGCAACCACAGGTCAAGCTTATAAAAACATGATCGGCATGGTTACTTCTGGTGAATACAGCGCCGAAACCGGACAACAACTATCTCGATTGGGAACGGTTATCAATCTAGAAAAAGGTTCAGAAAGTGATGAGTTTTTCTTAACCTTTGAAAAGATTGGTGGGGCTGAAAACCCTTACGTTGAAGCGCCGCCTCCATCGCCAGCAACTCCAGCGGATTTGGCCGCACGTCCAGAAATTGGTGTAAGAGATTTCGCGGAAATCAACGCGACTATGTCACAAATAACTGGCGTTAGTATGGCAAATTCAGATGTAATGGGAACATACAATGCAGTCAAACAACAAATGCCGACGCTGACAGATATTGATGTATTCGTGTCCTCTCAGCAGATGGGTATCACTCAACTGGCTATAGAATACTGTAACGCGTTAGTCGAAGATACAGGTGCAAGAGCAAGCTACTTTAGCGGATTTAATTTCTCAGACGCCGCAAATGTTGCTTTTGATTCAACAGCAAAACGCGACATAGTATTTGATGCGCTAATCAGCAATACCATGGGTACTAATTTAGCAACTCAGCCCGCTGATGCCGATGTTAAAGCCGAATTAAATAGCCTAACTGATAAGCTAACAGCCTGCGGTGGCAGCTGTGCAGCAGATCGAACTGAAACCGTTGTCAAAGCCGTTTGTGCTGCAACAATTGCTAACGCTGCAATGTTAGTACAATAGGAGTACGGAAATGAGTAAGAAAACAAAAAATCTATCAGTCGACGCCCCATTACTGCATGCGGCTCACAAAAAACCCGTCACTCGTAGAGACTTTATTTCTCAGGGTATGATGACCGGAGCAGCAAGTGTGGTTACACCATCATTGTTGGGATTATTTGCTAATCCACAAAAAGCTAACGCTGCATTATCTTCCGATATTCAAGCACTTAAAGAAGGCTGTGGTATCGCTGTTCAAGGGGCCGGTAAGATACCATTCATCTGCTTTGATTTAGCAGGTGGCGCTAATATTTCCGGGTCTAATGTTTTAGTTGGAAATAGAGGTGGTCAGTTAGATTTTCTATCTTCTGCAGGCTATAGCAAATTAGGACTACCTGGTGATGTTGTACCTTCCATCATGAACCCACAAACTGGCGCGAGTGATTTTATTAATACTGATTACGGTCTAGCATTTCATAGCGATAGCGGTTTTTTAAGAGGCATACAAGAAAAAACTGATGCCGCAACTGCAGCGAATACGTCGGGAGCGGTCATTCCAGCACGCTCGGATAATGACACGGGTAATAATCCTCACAACCCAATGTACGGCATCAATAAAATAGGAGCCGATGGCTCACTACTCACCTTAATTGGCTCTCGTAATAGTGATTCAGGTGGTAATTCAATGTCTCCAGCATCGATGATTGATTTAGCGGTCAGACCGACAAAAGTTGACCGTCCTAGCGATGTAACGGGGTTAGTCGATATTGGTGACTTGGTGGGATTATTAAGTCAGGAAGATGCGGTATCAGTAATGGAATCGGTTTATCGGATTTCTGAAAGGAAAATAGGGAACGTTGATACTAAAGTTTCCGCCGACGCTGTTATAAAAGAATTAGTCAAGTGTGGTTACGTGAAAAGCGCCGATTTAGCGGACAGATTTGGTGATCCAACCACCCTTAACCCCGAGTTAGACCCTGATATTGTTGGTGATAATGGAATCTTCACTCAAGAAGAATTTGATAGTGATGGTGAATTCAGAAAAACCGCATCAGTCATGAAGCTGGTAATTAACGGCTTTGCTGGCGCTGGTACTGTGACTATGGGTGGTTTTGACTATCATACTGGTGACCGCTCTACTGGCGAAGTCAGAGACTTAAGAGCGGGTCGATGCATGGGAGCTTGTTTAGAGTATGCTAAACGAGTTGGTGTTCCCTTAATGATCTACGTATTTAGTGATGGTTCAGTTGCTAGTAATGGTACAATTGATAATTCAGAAAACGGGCGTGGTAAAGGCGTATGGACAGGCGATAACTCGTCAACTGCAGCATCGTTCTTTATGGTTTACAATCCTGATGGAAGAGCTGAATTAATAGGCGGTACGCCAGAAGAAAAAGCAGTACATCAGCAGATAGGCTATATGCGTTCAGATGCATCAACAGAAACAGCCTCTTCTCCTGCTGCTAACAACCCTAACCTACTCGTAGAAACGGTATTGCTGAATTATATGGCACTTCACGGTGAGCAAAATTTGTTTGGAACCAATGAATTTTTCCCTAATCATGGTTTAGGAAACTCAAATCTACAGGACAGCTTGACCGCATTTGAACCGATAGTTAATGGTACGATTAACGGATAGTTTGTTCTTAAAGCAAACGAAAAAAGCCAACTTATTGTGTTGGCTTTTTTTATTTTTGCAGCTCGATAAATTTCGAATTCCTATAAAATTTCTAGTCAATTCATCAATAGAAGTAGTTCAAGAAAAGCTCCTATAAGATATGCTCTTGTCTGTAGTAGTAAAATGCCCCTTCCAGAGACATTAATTATTGAATTAGAAGTTAAGCCGAATACTGATATTTATTGGTTATAATAGAATGACAACGAAGCTACTTGGGTTAGCTTGTGACTATAGATTACACGCCTTGTCTAATGGAAAACAAGACAGCATCGTCAGTCGCTCATAATCTCTACCTACTTTTATTAAATCAACAGACATAAAAAAACTAGCTCGAAAGCTAGTTTTTTAATCAACTGAAAAGCAGTCTATATCATTACAACTTGGCTGCGTTTTTCTTTTGGTTACGGACATAACTTGCCCACTGTACTGATTGCTTACGCCATTTTTTATACTTGGTTGCTTTATCCAAAGCAGTAAGAGCACTGTTGTATTGCTTCATTCCTAAGTATGCGAGTCCCTTGCGAAAATGCGCTTTACCTGGATCTTTTAATGAACCTTTTTGCAATGCTTTATTAAAGCCAGCGATAGCTTCTTTAAATTTATCTAAATCCGCTAATAACTCCGCTCTTTTAAGATCCTTTTCCCCTGAGTCTGTCTTAGCAGCAGCTCTTGAATAAGCATCGATCGCTTTTTCAAGCTCACTAGCAACATGAAAGTTTGATGCTATATTGCTCCAGTTTTTTTCAGTATCTTTGACAAGTCCTTTGTCGATTCCTTCTTTTAGAATGACTGCCGTTCTATAGGGAATATCATTATATGCAAACATCGATGATAAGAGTTTGTAATCGTTTTCTGTTTCCATTAATCCTTGAACATAAAACATTTCCATGACCGCTAACGCTTCATCTAGCTGATCTTCTTGGCTGTAAACGGATGTAAGATTTCGCCAAAAACGCTTTTCTGTTGGGAAGTCCAAAATTAGTTGTTTAAGCAGCGCAATCGTTCCAGCATAATCCTTAAACTCAAAGTGGGCATTTAGCAAAATCCCCATCGCGCTTTTATTTGGCTTTTTATCTATTTTCGCCGCCCAGTAAGCGGGGCAAACAGAATCTCTCGACTTTCCTTGATCAAAAAGTATCGCCGCATAAATCAAGTAAACACCAGCACTGTCCACATTAGAGTTTTTCATCCAACGTTTTAAGTACTCAATCGCTTTAGCTTTCTTATCTTGTCCATAAAGCATTTGGGCGACATTTTGAGTTAAGTCTTGTAGTTCTTTGTGCTGTAAAAACCCTTTCCCTAAGTCCAGGGCTTTGCTGAAGTAAGTAGTCGCTTGTACTTCGTTGCTCTTGCCTTTTTGCTGTGCGTAGGCAATACCAATATATTTTGCAACAGAAGCTTGAACATGCTGATCCTTACTTGATTCTAATAATTGCTTTAATAAATCAATCGCTTCGACATAATTTTCTTCAGCTAATTTTTCAAGTGCCCGAGAGATCCTTTTATGAGATCTCTCGCTTAATCCCCTAATAGCCACTTTAGGAATTTTTAAATTCTTATTAATAAGCGGCTTACAGCTTTTGGTAAGGCTCGTAACAGGAACTATATTTTCGGCACTAACAGTAAGAGCGCCAGCAAGAAAAATAATAGGAGCAAATAATAGTGATTTGTTTTTTATCATTTTAATATTCATCCTCATTACTCAGCCGCTAACTTAAACTGCATGGTATAAAACATATTTGGTTGCGCGACCGCTTTACCATCAACAACTTTCGGCTTAAATTTCCACTTGTAGATAGCTCTACGCGCGTCTCGTTCAAAAACACGTCTTGGCTGAGCATCAACTAACTCAACATCTTGTGGCGAACCATCAGGAGCAACTGTAAACTTAAATTTTACCCAACCTTCAATACCTTCCATAGAGGCTTTTCTAGGATATCTTGGATTAATAATAACCATTGGGATCGCTTCGCCATCCCCCATATTCCCACCTGCAGGTCCCAAATACAAACCACTTCCTGCTAATGCAACATCAACTTTACCCAGGTTCAAATTCATACTTTGAACTTTTGGTCGCTCAGCTTTAGCTACACGTTGTGTTTTAGGCGGCGGTGGATTTTTTGGTGGCTCCGGCTTTTTTGGTAATCGACGTTCTCTTAGGTTTACATCATCATCTGGTTCGACCATGCTAATTTGCACTGAAATAGACTCTTCCTTTAAGGGTGGTCTAGGATCAGCTTTAATCAAATAAGCCATAAGTATAAATAAGCCGAAAGTGACGCCACCACCTACTCCAAGTCCAATAATTAGTCTTTGCATATTATATCTCCGCTGCGACTGAAATATTTTTAACGCCAGCGGCTTTCGCAGCGTCAAGAACTTTCAACAAAGCACCAGCGTCCGCGCGACTATCCGCTTGAACCACTACGGTGCTCTCTGGGTTTTCTAGCAACATTTCTTCTAATCCAGCTTTAACTGCGTCTTTTTCTACTTTATTTTTTTGCATATAGATATCACCGTTACTAGCGATCCCTATAAAAATATTTGCTAAATCTCTCTTAGTTGCCGTTTCAGCTGTTGGCTTATCAACAGTGATCCCCGACTCCTTAACAAAGGAAGCGGTAACGATAAAGAAAATCAACATGATAAATACAATGTCTAGCATTGGTGTCATGTCAATTTGGGCATCGTCTTGCGGCTTAAGCTTTTTCTTCGCCATAATTCTTTATTCCTAAATTAGGTTAGGTCATTAGATCTATATACGGTTTCAGCAATAAGAACTTTCTCTTTAGCTGAAACCATATATCAAACTGCTTCTGCTACACTCTCACTAATGGTGGGGCATATGATCCGCTAACTCTTGCGCTCTCACATTCGCTGCATATTCCAATCTAGCGCTAATAAACAAGCCAGATAAAGCTGCAACCATTCCAGCCATTGTCGGGATAGTCGCTTTTGATATACCCGAAGCCAATAGCCTTGCACTACCAGTACCTTGCAAAGCCATCAGCTCAAATACACCAACCATCCCGGTAACAGTTCCAAGCAAACCAATCATTGGGCATATAGTCACAATGGTTTTTATGACCAACAAACCAGAATTTAGCTGTTCGGTCATTTGAGAGATCCATGATTCACGAATTCGATGCGCTTTCCAGGAAGTTGTATCAGCTCGCGCATCCCATTTGGCAATTAATAAACGCGCTTTTTTGGGATAAGTTCGACTGAAATACCACATTCTCTCTATAATCATCGTCCACATACCAATAAGGGCTGCCGCGATAAACCATAGAACCCCGCCTCCAGTGTCTATAAACTTGGAAACGGTATCAAATAGTTCTTCAAGAAATAGCATGGATTATGCTCCTGCGTCTTCTTCATGTTGTGCAATCAAACCGGTACTTTGCTCTTCAAGCATATGGTTAAGACCTTTAGCGACACCTGATACAACACTATGAAGAAGAATCAGAGGAAGCGCCGCAACAATACCAAGAACCGTGGTTATCAACGCCTGGGAAATACCACCAGCCATAACTTTTGGGTCACCTGCACCATACAGTGTAATACTCTGGAATGTTTCGATCATACCAGTTACCGTTCCAAGTAAGCCCATCAAAGGTGCTACAGCCGCTAATACCTTAATTATAGTGATACCTCTCTCAATTCGCGGTGTCTCTTTAAGCACAGCCTCATCAAGTTTTAACTCTAAATTTTCTGTATCATCGTCTTTATTGGCAAGGTAGACAGCCATAATACGACCAAGTGGGTTGTTACCTGGAGTACTTGACTTAGCTTGTGCTCTCATTTTTCCACGAATTCCAAACAATACTACAAAACGCTCTAATACAATTAGCAAACCAATCGCTAGCACCACCACGATCAAGTTACCAACTACGCCCGCATATTTTTCAAACCTTTCCCCCCAACCTTCCCGCTGGACTTCAATTGTCAAAATACTTCCTCTTGAGGGGTCAATTGCTAGATGCTCGACACCTGCTGAAGCAGCTTGGTATGGCTCAATAGTAGAAACAAAGTCACCTTTGGGCTGACTTAAAAGTTGATTAATATCCTGTGACTCGTCATTAAATACTAAATATTCGCCATTGGATACCAAATTAAATCCACCAATCCGACTAATAGTTCGCTCTTCTTTACGTCCATCTCGATTAACTATTTGAGTAGTAAACTTGACAACATTCGCTTGCTCTGTCATTTCTTGCTGAACCTCTACCCAAAGGCGACGAATCTCAGGAATTTCTGGGAAAACAGTGGCTTGTGCTAATTTTTCTAAAAATTCATGACGTCCAGGATATTGTGCCGAAATAACTGACCGTCTAAACCTTGCGGCCGAATCACCTGCCACCTGTCTTACAACACCAATCATTTCACCCAAAGAACCAGCTTTTAACAGTTTCGCTTCTGCAAGTTCAGCCAGTTTTTTATCATTCTCTTCGTATTGCGCTTTTAAACGCGCGGTGCGGTCTTCTTCTCTTTTTTGCTCAGCTTTAGCTCTATTTAATAAAGCGCGCTGCTCATTGCGTTTTGTACGAAATACCTTAATTCGCTCAGCATTAGTTTTTGACTGCCGAATTTTATCATTTTTAACTAACTTAAATAATTCAGCTAAAGTATCAACTTTTGGCGTTTCTACCGCGCCGGTATCTTTTTTTGCTTCTTCGGCGGCTGAAACACTTAATGTTGCACCTGTCAGAAGAATTGCAGCTAATGCTGTTTTGGCTATCATTTTAATTTTCATTATTCAGCCCTCTTAGCTGCAGGGATTGGTAGTTCAATTAAGTTCATCGTGGCTTGTTTATTCGCCATTTTAATGCCTTGCTCGATAGAGCGAATATAAGAATCATCTAAAGCTTCAAACTTTTTCTTTTCGATATTCCAAAATCCTGCGCTTTTGCCATCTAAGGTCAGATAAACCAGAGCAACGCGCCCAACTTGTAAGAAGTCAACTCGAACCTCATCTGCACCACTTCCTATTGAAGCTTCATAAGCATCAATGCTTTCACCGTACCCGATTTCTGCTTGGTAAGCTTCCAGGATTTTTCGATATTTTTCTGAGTTGGGGATATCGGCACGGATCATGTAGTTTTTAAGTTTATTAACACGTTCCTGACGTTTTTCTTTTTTGAATGGGATATCAACCTGGATGAAACTATCGATCGAAGCAATCATTTCATTCATTAACGGAATTGCACCACGTTCGGTCGCATCGATAGTATCCATTTCACGATTAATCGATACCATTTCTGCTTCTTGGGACTTAATAAGCAGCTCTAACTGATTATTATAGATACGTAAGCTGTCAATCAATTGCAAAGTAGACTTGTACTCAGCATTCATATCAATTGCTTGTTCTGCAAAGCGATCAACTTTCTTTTGAGCACTAATTGTGTCTTTGTTGATTTGCTTTTCAATCTTAACTGATTGATCGTAAGGACCTGCTAAAGCATTCCCCGCCATGAATAAAGCGGTCAGCGTTAGCGCCGAGGCCTTAAATAGGTTTGTTTTTTTGCGACTATGCATGTGGCTTCCCAGTTATTGTTCCAGAGTTGAAATTAATTTGTACTAGCTAGCAATTGATCTTTAATCAAGATCGAGGGACAACAAATGACTGATAGACAACAATAAGTATCTTTCAATTCATCCTACGTAAATTTGTTTGACAACAAATGGTCCACATTTTGCCAACGAAAGTCGCCAAGATCTTTTATATAGTTTTTATCTTAGCAACCGAAACTTTTACTTACATTATGCAATGAAATGTTCACAAGTGCACAATGTGACGACTATAAACAGAATTTTTGAACGAGTCAAACAGTAATCTCATTAGATTTGCCTGATCTGCTCAAGCATATTCTGTTTTCAATCTAGTTGATTTTGTAACTAGTTCTTATTAGTCGAAATTTTTCGCTATATGCTTATAAATTCTACCCTTTAGCACTGGTTCTACCAGTTGAGAAAGGCGAAAAAATAACTATTTTACAGGTTCTGCGGAGTCTATCCACAAACACCACGAAACTGTTACCAGTGTAACATAATGTTCAGCTTTTTCAATGTTTCTGTAATATTAATTTATCGGTTTTACCAATAAATCTACTGGTAATCTACTGCATATCCGTAGATGGAAGCTAATGGAGAAGGAGGGATTGAATGGAAAGTAGCAATTTGACCAGAGTTTATATTCGAGAGCTCAATCTAAAAATAGTCTTAGAGCAAATGACAAAACACTTACTCTAAGAAATTAATTGAGGCGTTATTTAGGTTTAACCGCCAAACCTCTGCTTTCTAGTAAATACTTTGCATCAGGCTCTTGTCCTCTAAATTGACGATACAGTTTCATCGGATCATCAGTACCGCCTTTAGACAAGACATTGGCTCTAAATGCCTCGGCAGTAGCTTGATCGAAAATTCCATTTTCTTTAAAGGCGTGGTAAGCGTCAGCAGCTAAGATTTCCGACCAGATATAACCGTAATAACCGGACGAATAACCACCAGAAAAAATATGTGAAAAATAGGTTGAACGATAACGTGGCGCTATTTGCGGGATCAAGCCGATATCCGATAAAACCTTTTCTTCAAACTCATTGGCATCTTTAGGCTCTGAATCCGTTTGGGTGTGCCACGCTAAATCCAAAAGTGTCGCAGCCATATATTCAGTGGTAGAAAAACCTTGTCCAAATTGTGCTGCATCCTGAATTTTCTTGATCAAGGCTTGAGGGATTACTTCACCTGTTTCGTAATGACGGGCAAATTTTGCTAATACTTCTGGTTCATACATCCAGTTTTCTAATACTTGTGAAGGAAATTCAACAAAATCTCTTGGAACAGCCGTCCCTGCCTGTGAAGGATAAATACCATTGGATAAAAAACCGTGCGCCGCATGTCCAAACTCATGAAAGAGTGTGCTCGCTTGACCAAAAGTCAATAATGTCGGCTTATCGTTCGTTGGTCTTGGATAATTTAATACATTTACAATGATCGGTTTAACAAACTCCCCTTTTTCAGTCACATATTGAGTTCGATAGGCATTCATCCATGCACCACCACGCTTGGACTCACGCACATAATGATCCGTTAAATATAAACCAATTAACTCGCCGTTTTTATAATAAACCTCGAATACTCGCACATCTTCATGATAAACGGGAAGATCGGTACGCTCTTTAAAGGTCATTCCATATAGCTTATTAACCGTGTAGAAAACCCCTTTTAAAGTATCTTCTAGCGAAAAATACGGTTTGGTCTGCTCTTCGTCCAGGTCATATCGCTGTTTGCGGATCTTCTCGGACAGGTAACGCCAATCCCAGCCTTCAACTTTATAACCGCCACCTTGTGAATCAACAAGTGCTTGCATATCTGCCATTTCTTGTTTAGCTTGCGAGAGTCCTGCTGGCCAGATTTTATTCAATAGCTGATAGACGTTCTCTGGATTCTTCGCGGTATTTCTTTCTAATACAAAATGAGCATGAGACTCGTAACCTAATAACTGTGCTTTCTGCGCTCTTAAAGCTGCGATCTTTGCAACTATTTTCTTATTGTCATTGGCGTTATTGTTATCACCTCGATGGGTATAGCCTTTCCACATTTTTTCGCGTAATTCTCGTTTTTCGGAAAACATTAAAAACGGTGTTTTGCTAGGTCGGTGAGTTGTGAATAACCACTTGCCCGCTTTATCTCGCTTAGCAGCTTCATCTGCCGCTGCTTCTATCAGGTAATCAGGAAGCCCTGCGAGATCTTCTTTTTTATCAACTACTAGTTCGAAGTTATTGGTTTCAGCAAGTACATTATCAGCAAACTCCAATCCAAGTTTGGTGATCTCGGTATTAAGATCTCGCAATTTTTGTTTATCTTGCTCATTCAGCCCAGCTCCTCCTCGAACAAATTCCTTGTAGCGATCGACTATTAGCTTTTTTTGATCAACGCGAAGATTGAGAGAATCCATTTTATTGTAGATCGCCTCGACCCGTTTAAACAGTTGTGGATTTAAGTTAATGTCATCTCTGAGCCCTGATAATCTAGGACCAACATCTTTAGCAATTGCTTTTAATTCATCATTGGTATGAGCGCTAGTTTGATTAAAAAAGACCCTGGCGACTTTGGTCAGTAATTTGCCGCCATACTCAAGCGCGACAATCGTATTTTCGAAAGTGGGCACTTCTTTGTTGTTAGCGACTTTTTCTAGCTCAGCTTTGGATTCTTCAATCGCTTTGTCAAATGCCGGAGCATAATGAGCATTTTCAATTTTATCAAAAGGTGGAATGCCAAAAGGCGTAGCGTAGTCGTTAAAAAAAGGGTTGGTTTCTTGATTAGCAGTAACCACTTCTTTTGTTTTGTCTGATTTAGCTAACATATCAGCAGATTGCTCGGATTCTTGTTTGCCATTATTGCAGCCTACAATAAGTGCAGACAAAACCATTGACACAATGGTTAATTTTCTCATGGGGATTCCCTTAAATATTAGTTAAATCAAATGTATTTGTAATTATCGGACATTAATAACATAGGGACTGAGCCGCATCAATTGGAAAATCATCTAAATTGTAAGCAAAGCTAACCTTGCCATCGCTCGAGGGTATCGGTATCACTTTGCTTGGACTCTACCCAGACTTCTTCGCAATTTCCCTGTTTAGAATAATGCTCTTTTTTCCAAAACGTCGCTTTGTTCTTTAAATAGTCCATGATGAACTCTGCTGACTCAAACGCCTCTTTTCGATGTAGCCCGCATGTACCAACCAATACAATCGTTTCGCCTGGAGATAGATATCCGACCCTATGTGCCACAAGAATACGATCTAACTGCCACCTTTGCCCCGCTTCGGTTAATATTTCATCCAACAATGATTCTGTCATGCCAGGATAATGCTCTAAAGTCATGCCTGTCAGACCTTGTTCTTGCTGAGAAACTCTCACGCACCCAGTGAAAATCACAGATGCGCCGTTTTGACCTTCACTGGCTTGTATTTCAGAATTCAGCTTACCTAGATCCAGAGATTCTTTGCTGATGATGATTTGCTTGTTAACACTGACCTTCAATCTAGCCACCAGTCACTGGTGGGAAGAACGCCACCTCGTCGCCTTCACTTAATAAAGTCGACAATTCCGCCATACTCTGATTGCAGGCAACTTTGACATTTTTATTTGCTTGCTCGAACAAGCCTTCCCAACGACCACCTTTGTTTGATAACACAAGACAAAGATCTTGAATATTTGTGCCTTCATCCAGTGATAATTCTAATTGAGCGCAGTCTAATAATTCTTTAAAACTAGCAAAAAATATGACTTTTATAGTAATCATCTCGAGCTATGCCTCTCGCTTCCAGTCGCCTGATTTACCGCCAGATTTAGTTTCAAGTTGAATATCAGAAACGACCATTCCCTTATCGACTGCTTTGCACATATCATATATGGTTAAACCTGCAACGGAGGCTGCGCACAAAGCCTCCATTTCAACACCTGTCTGTCCTGAAACCTTGCACACAGTTTGAATTTGAATCGCATTATTGTCCCAGTCCGGAGTGAGCTCCACCTTTATCGAGGTGAGCATTAACGGATGACAAAGAGGAATAAGATCAGATGTTTTTTTACTTGCTTGAATCGCAGCTACTCGAGCCACAGCCAGCACGTCTCCTTTTTTATGCTTGCCCTCAACTATCATTTTCAGGGTTTCTATCGACATTAAGACACGAGCGGATGCCATCGCGATTCGGGATGTTGTTGGTTTTTCACCAACATCTACCATTTGTGCTTCGCCTTTGTCGTTTAAATGGGTAAAATGGGACATATATGTATTCTGTAGTTATATAAGGGTTATTAAATGGATCGAATCCACGTCACTGTGGCAGCTATTATAAAGCGAAACAACCAGTATTTGTTAGTAAAAGAACGCGCTAGCTCAGGAGATATTGTATTCAATCAACCTGCTGGACACGTCGAACTAAAGGAATCATTGGTCGATGCCGTTATTCGCGAAGTAAAAGAAGAAACCGGTTTGGACTACTCCCCCTCTTCACTGATAGGCACTTATCTGCTCAGTCCGGCGGCTAATGGTAAAACTTATCTTCGATTTTGTTATGTAGGCGATGTACCTGATAAACAACAACCCTGCCCGCAAGATCCAGAAATAATCGATAATTGTTGGTTTTCCCTTGAAGAAATTACCCAAAAGCCTCTTAAAGAGCTTAGAAGCGCGCTAGTTCTACAATGTATCCACGATTATCTAGACGGAAAACGAATTCCTTTAGAAACCACAAGTTATTTTAATGATGAATATCACTTAGCTGATAAATGTTATAATTTGCTGAATAAATAAATTACTCATTGTTAATCTACAAAAATTTTCATGCCTGAATCTCAAAACACTCTAACTACCGGTGATAAAGAAAATTCGACGACCAAAGTGGTTGTCGGAATGTCTGGTGGTGTTGATTCATCTGTTGCAGCTTATTTATTAAAGAAACAGGGGTATGATGTAATCGGCGTTTTTATGAAAAATTGGGAAGAAGACGACACCGATGAATACTGTGCAGCAGCAGAAGATATGGCAGATGCAAAATCGATTGCTGATAAACTGGAAATTCCATTTAAGACCATAAACTTCTCCGCTGAATACTGGGATCGAGTATTTGAATATTTTCTCGAAGAATATCGCTCAGGTCGGACGCCGAATCCGGATATCATGTGTAACAAAGAAATAAAGTTTAAGGCCTTTCTTGACTACGCAACCGTGCTCGGCGCGGAATATATTGCCACTGGGCACTATGTACGAGTCGAAAGGTCAAATGGCGCTTCTTTGATGTTACGCGGCATTGATAACAACAAAGATCAAAGTTATTTTCTATATACCCTCAATCAACAACAGTTGAATCGTTCCTTATTCCCAGTTGGTGAACTAGAAAAATCAGAGGTTAGAAAAATTGCCGAAGAGCAAGGTTTCATCACTGCGAATAAAAAAGATAGTACTGGTATTTGTTTTATTGGCGAGAGAAAATTTAAAGACTTTCTAGAACAATATATCCCAGCGCAGCCTGGAAATATTGAAGACGATCAGGGCAACGTTATCGGCAAACATTCTGGGCTGATGTATCATACTTTAGGGCAGCGAAAAGGAATTGGCATTGGCGGTTTGGCAGATAAAAGTGAACAACCCTGGTATGTGGTAGATAAAGATTTAAAACGCAATGTGCTTATCGTCGGCCAAGGTCATGATCACCCACGAATGTTAAGTGATGGACTTATTGCATCTCAATTTCATTGGGTTCAGTCTGAAGGTATCACGGAATCATTTCGATGTACGGCGAAATCTCGCTACCGACAACAAGATTTTGCTTGCCTAGTTGAAAAATTCGATCGCGGAAATTGGCGAATTAGTTTTGATGAAAAGCAAAGAGCGGTAACACCAGGTCAATCAGTCGTGCTATACCAAAACGAAATATGTCTTGGTGGAGGAATTATCGATACTATCATTCAAAATCATGTTCACCAGGAAATAGCAGAATAAAATGAGCGTTAATCAGCAATCCATCGATCAAGTAGTTGCACTAGCCGGACTAGCTCAATCCGTAAGGATTGTTCAACACATCGCCTGGAAAGGACAAACAAACCAAACAGATTTTAAGGCAGTCATCGCCAGTTTACTTCGCGTTAATGCTGATTCGGCAGTCTCAGTTTATAACGGTAGCTTTGAAGTAAGTACTGGTCTACGTTTAATCAAACAACAACTCGATACCAGCAGTAATCAAAAAGACCCTGAATTTGTTGGAATGATCATTAACCTGTTTAGCATTCACAAACAACTTTCCGCTCGTTCGGAAATTATGGATAAACTAACTAAGAAAATTAAAACTTTATCAGAGAAATATGGCAACGAAAATTTTTATACGGATGAAGATTTATTTCAACAGCTTTTAAAAGATTGCTCTAATGCTTATAAAGAAACCGTTTCTAAATTATCTAACAGGATTCAAGTGAAAGGTGAACCAAAATACTTAAAACCTATGGAAAACCAGATTCAAGTAAGAGCGGCTCTGCTATGTGCCATTAGAAGTATTTTTTTATGGCGTCAGTCGGGAGGTTCCCGCTGGCAGTTTTTATTTAAGAAAAAAGCAATTTTGGAAACTGCAAGCTACTTACTTAGCAACCCTCAGAGAAACTGACCAGCACCTATCCGTCGTTCTTTTAGTTTTATCTCAATCATTTAGCAGCGTCTAACGATTTAAAAAAGCCTTAAATGCTACCTTTGAGTCATCACTTTTTAAACACTCCGCAAAAATTACCGCTTCTTTTGTCATTAAATCTAATACACTATCCACTTGATCACCTTTCAATAGTGACTTAGTTTGAGTCAATACATTTAATGAACTTTTAGCTAAGTTTTGCGCGGTTTTTCTGGCGTTATTCCAAGTAGTTTCGGTATCTTCGAAAACATCATTGATCAATCCTGAGTCAAAAGCTTCTTTAGCTAAAAATGTACGTCCAGTTAATAACCAGTCATTTGCTTTCGCCACTCCGCATCTTTGCGCAATCAATTTAGAAGAACCGCCCTCAGGTGTTAAACTTAACTTTATAAATGGTACTGAAAACTTACTATCTTCCGATGCAAATACCAGGTCGCAATGCAGCAACATGGTTGTACCGATCCCGACGACAGCTCCTCCAACCGCACATACGATTGGTTTAGTTAAAGTTGCAATTGTTTTTAAAAATGTTACAACGTTACTGGACTCATTAAATTCCGTTTCGAGAAAATCAGCCAGATCATTGCCTGCACTAAAATGCTTGTTATCGCTTCGTAAAAAAACCACTTTGATCTGGTCGCTATTCTCTGCAAATTTCAATTGCGAAATCAACGAGCCATACATTTCATCAGTAAGCGCGTTTAGTTTGTCGCCGCGAGAAATTTGAATTTCTAGAAGCTCTCCATCCAGACTAGAAAAAATTTCATTTGTATTTATCGAATCAAATGATTGTTCAATGCTCATGTTATTTGTCCTTTTCAGGTCTAGCTAAGTCGCTTTTATATTGCGCCATCATCATTGCATAGACAGAATATGCCGCAACATTTTGCTTGATCGCTTTTGGATCAACCTTATCAAGCGTATCATCGGCAGTGTGGTGAAGATCAAAGTAATCGGTACCGTCCTGCTGTAATCTAAACACAGGCATACCTTTCGCGTGAAGAGGAATTAAATCTGGCCCGGGACGCGCTTGGTTATTGCCCTTTTTTATTCCTAAAGGCGCGAACATTTTTTCTAATTGATTTATAAATGGAAAATCTTTTTCTGTCATCAAAGTTGAAAATTCATAGATTTTTCCAGCACCAAAATCAGACTCCGCACCAATAATATGCTGTTGAATATCTTTTTCGTGGGCGGCAGCATAAGCTTTTGCGCCTTTCAAACCTTGTTCTTCATTTGCCCACAAAATCACTCGAATATTTCGCCTCGTTTTAATACCCTTCGCTTTAATTAATGCGCCAGCAGCCATGGTAATTGCGACGCCTGCACCGTCATCGACCGCACCAGTCCCAAGATCCCATGAGTCTAAATGACCGCCCAAAATGATATGCTCATCCGCAGCCGTAGTTCCTGAAATTTCCCCAATAACATTATGTGAGGTGAATTCCCCCGCAGACTCAGAGCCAATATTTAACTTAATTGAAATGTTTTTTCCGCGTTTAAAAATTCGCTCTAACTGATCAGCGTCGGGATTAGACAATGCCGCCGCTGGAATTTTGTCAACTCCATCTTGATATCTCATCATCCCAGTATGAGGCAAACGGTGATCATCGGTTCCGATAGAGCGGATTAAAATAGCAATCGCGCCTTTCTTTGCAGCTTCAATTGCACCATCTCTTCTTGCGACAACGGCAGTACCATAACCCTTTCCGTTCCGAAAACGCTCCATACGATTGCTGATAAAAACAATTTTGCCCTTAACTTTTGCTTCGTTTGCATCCATAAGCTGTTCCAAATTGGTAAAATGAACCAACTCTGCGATCTCGCCATCTTTTTTGGTCGCAACCGAATCACCTAGCGCGGTAATGTGTAATTCCTGCGGATAAGGTGAGATAATTTCAGCCGTTTCAACGCCGCGTTTCCAAGTTGTAAAAGTAACTGGCTCCTTCCAAACTTTGTCAAAGCCTAATGACTTCAACTTATCAACTGCCCAATTTACTGCTAAAGTATCTTGAGGCGTACCAGCCATTCTAGCTCCCACTTCCGTAGTTAAAGACTCAAGGATCTCATAACCTAAATTGCTTTTTAATGCTTCATCCCTTATCGTGGCAATCTCTGTTAACTGTTGCTTAGTTAACAGCTCTGGTTGTTGCGCGAAACTCACAAGACTAACAAGCAATAAGCAAGCTCCACTTATGTAGTTAAGCAGATGTTTGACAGGTGAAATCTTTGGCATTCTGATTCCTTTTTTTAAAAATATCTCAAATAGAGAAGAAAATGATAGTGCTAACAGCTTACCAAATATTCTAATTAAGTGTAAGATAATTATAAAGCGTGTTAATAAAAAATAACAATATGGGTAGTATATGATTTTAACTGGGGTAAACACTAACAATGATATCGTTCAAAATATTTATGAATTTGTCTGTAAAAATATTGATGGGAAACGAATTTCACTCTCTAATTACAAAAATAAGGTTCTATTGATTGTTAATACCGCAAGTCAATGCGGCTTCACTCCACAATATGAAGGCTTAGAAGAACTACAACGAAAATATTCTTCGCAAGGATTCACGGTTCTCGGATTCCCATGCAACCAATTCGGTAGCCAAGAACCTGGTGATGAAAAACAAATTCAAGAATTTTGTGAGACCAAATATCAAACGAGCTTCCCACTCTTTAAAAAAATCGATGTGAATGGTTTTCATAGTATTCCGCTTTTTTATTTTTTGAAATCTCAAGCACGTGGGATTCTCGGTACTAAAGCTATAAAGTGGAATTTTACCAAGTTTTTAATTAATCGCGATGGTGAAGTTATAAAACGATTTGCTCCTCTCGATAAACCTCACGAACTAGAGCGGCATATTGAATCACTACTTTAAATTAATTCAGAAGCTTAAAATATGAATAAAGAGCTTATCGCTCGAATCGAAGAGCTGGAAACAAAAAGTGCGTTTCAAGATCACTTAATCGAAGAGCTAAACCAAGCACTTATCGCGCAGCAAAAGGATATCATCAAGCTGACACGTGTGGTTGAAAATGTGGTTTCTCAAGTCGAGAAAATTGGCGACTCTTCGGTGAATTCCGATCAGAACGAATTGCCGCCGCATTATTAACTTACCTCCATCTTCCTCAATTTTCAGTGCTACAATTAAAACTAGCCCCTCAATTAGAGCCTAAGAAATTTAGATTTAGTAACGCTGAAAAACAAGGCTTGCATTGGTACCGCCAAACCCAAAGCTATTTGATAGAACCCTATCTAATTTCGCTTGTTCTGTTTTTTGTACGATTGGAAGATCTTTTGCCGCTTCATCTATTTGATTAATATTAATCGACCCAGCGACAAAATCATGTTGCATCATCAACAAACTATAGATCGCCTCGTGCACACCAGTAGCACCTAAGGAATGCCCGGCCAAAGATTTAGTCGAGCCAATCTTTGGGATTTTGTCAGTATAAACCTCCTTGATTGCTTTTAATTCAGCTGTATCGCCAACAGGCGTGCTTGTTCCATGGGTATTAATGTAATCGATATCACCACTCACAGTGGACATAGCTTGCTGCATGCATCTCGCCGCCCCTTCTCCTGAGGGTGCTACCATATCGTAACCATCGGATGTAGCTCCATAACCAACTAACTCTGCATAAATACGCGCGCCGCGAGCTTTGGCGTGTTCCAACTCTTCTAACACCAGCGTGCCACCACCCGAAGAAATCACAAACCCATCGCGAGATTCATCATATGGTCTGGACGCAGTAGTCGGCGTATCATTGTATTTTGAAGAAAGCGCACCCATTGCGTCAAACAATAATGTTAAGCGCCAGTCTTCTTCTTCGCCACCGCCCGCGAATACGATATCTTGTTTGCCCATTTGAATCTGTTCGTAAGCATTACCGATACAATGAGCACTGGTCGCGCAAGCTGATGAGATAGTGTAATTGATCCCTTTAATTTTATAAGGTGTCGCTAAACAAGCTGACGTAGTACTCGCCATAGATTTTGGAACTGCGTACGGACCAACTCGTTTAACCCCCTTTTCTAAACAAATTTTAACCGATTCTGTCTGAGTTTTTTGCGAGCCTCCACCAGAGCCAAATATTAATCCCGTGCGAGGATTAGAAACTAGCTCATCACTCAAACCGGCGTCTTTGATCGCCTGACTCATGGAGATATAAGCATAAGCTGCCGCATCTCCCATAAAACGGCGGACTTTGCGCTCGATATGTTCAGTGATATCAATATCTGGGCGACCGCAAAGGTGACTACGCAGACCTACTTCGGCATATTTTTCATTAAAAATGATCCCAGATTTGCCTTCTTTTAGTGACTGAGTAACTGCATCTACGTCGTTTCCAAGACAAGAAACAATTCCCATCCCAGTGATCACCACTCGTTTCATTGAAATTCCTCTTTATTTTTCATCATTTATAACTGCAAAGGATCTATAATCCAGTTTTCATGATTATCGACGATTAAAAATCTTCTGTCGATTCAAATAAACCAACTTTGAGATTTTTTGCAGTGTAAATTTCTTTGCCGTCAACAGCAACAGAGCCATCGGCAATAATCATCGCTAGGCCTCGTTTTATAATTCGTCTTACATCTAAACGATAAATGACTTTTTTAGCTGTTTCCATTACTTGACCAAAAAACTTAATTTCTCCTGCACCAAGGGCTCGACCTTTACCAGGGCTACCATTCCAAGACAAGAAAAATCCACCAAGTTGCCACATGGCATCAACACCCAAACACCCCGGCATCACAGGATCGCCTTTAAAATGGCATCCGAAGAACCATAAGTCTGGACTAATATCTAACTCCGCAACTACTTCACCTTTGCCATAAGCGCCTCCTTCATCGCTAATCTTGGTAATTCGATCCATCATTAACATATTGGGCAAGGGCAATCTCGCCAGAGCTCTACCATCTGAGGCGCTACCGACGAGCTCACCATTTCCGCAAGCGATTAACTCTTCTCTAGAAAAACTTTCCGTACGACTCATGTTATAAACCTTTGTATAGTCTGAACTAATAAATGAAAAATCTTGACGATAAACTGGCTCAAGCGCTATCTAAAAACACTCAAAGCAGAACAAGAAATGTGGAGGTTAGATTAAGAATTTGGCGACATTATCCCTTGTTTAAAGGGGTAATCTGGTATGACCATAGAGAAATAGCTGTAACTAACTGTTTTATTTGGTTATTTCAGCATACAAGTGTGCGCTGGAAGCGCTGTTTTCAGAACGGTCTGAGAGGATTGTGATAACTCTCCCTCCCTCCTGCGCAGAGTATGGGAACTAGAAAGCAAATCCTCGTTCCCACCGTTACGGTAGGAATGCATACGAAAGTCTGATGCGCACACTATCGGCAAAAGTGCGTATGGATTCCCACGCAGCAGCATGGGAAGCAGAAAAAGCTTTATCTAAAATTGATCAAGCTCTACGCCAAACAGTCTTACCGTCCTTGTCTTCCAGCACAATCCCCATTTCATTAAACTGATCACGAATCTCATCAGCCCGAGTCCAATTCTTGTCTTCTCGGGCTTGATTTCTTTCTAGAATTAGATTTTCAATTAAATCGTCGTCTTGAGTTGAATCACCAACCGATGACTTTAAAAATTCATTGGGGTCTTGTTGAACGATCCCCAAAATACTACCCAGGCTAATCAGGATTGCCGCGAGTGAAAGTGCCTTTTGCATATTTTCCTTTTTTGCAATGTTAATCGACTTTGCCAGTTCGAATAAAATCGCCACAGCTTCCGCAGTGTTAAAGTCATCATCCATAACCAATTTAAATTTTTCGATGTATTCGCTGCTATCATCTACCGCTGGCAGCTCACTCAACTCAAGATCCCTCAAAGAAAGATACAAACGTTCCAGTGCCGCATCGGCACAATCCAGATTACTTTCTCCGTAACTTAATTGACTTCGATAGTGACTCGATAACATAAAATAGCGGATCGTTTCGGCACGATATTTTTTAAGTACATCGCGAATAGTAAAAAAGTTATTTAGCGACTTACCCATTTTCTGGTTATCCACTTGAACCATCCCAGTATGCATCCAGGTATTGGCAAACACGCAGCCATTAGCAGCTTCCGACTGAGCGATTTCATTTTCGTGATGGGGAAATTGCAAATCAGAACCACCACCGTGAATATCAAAACTCTTACCGAGACACTTTTTAGTCATCGCAGAGCACTCAATATGCCAGCCTGGTCGACCGGCTCCCCAAGGCGAATCCCACTGTGGTTCGTTAGGTTTTGTCATCTTCCATAAAACAAAATCCATGCTATTATTTTTATCAGTAGCGACATCAACTCTTTCCCCAGCCTGCAAAGCTTCTAGATTTTGCTTACTGAGCTTCCCGTAACCTTCAAATTTTGGCACGTTGTAATAAACATCGCCGTTGGCACCCTGGTAGGCAAATCCTTTTTCAATTAAAGCTTCGATGATTTCTATAATCTCAGCAATCGACTCTGTGGCCTTAGGTTCGATATCTGGCTTTTGTATACCTAACGCTTCAAAGTCTTCATGCATGATTTCAGTAAATCGTTTAGTTAAATCTGTAAAATTTTCACCATTTTCATTCGCTCGATTAATAATTTTATCGTCAATATCTGTAATATTTCGCACATAAGTCAAATCATAGCCAGAAAAACGCAGGTAACGAACAATCACATCAAAGGCGATATAGGTTCGCCCATGTCCAATATGGCAATAATCATAAATTGTCGTACCGCACACATACATGCGGACTTTTCCCTCTTCTATGGGAGTAAATTCTCGCTTGCTCTGGGTGAGTGTGTCGTAAATTTTTAACATTATTTTTATTCTCAATTGAAAAAAATTATTATTTTGACCGCATTATAAAAGGCTTAATCTAAAAACGCACTAACTTATTGGTTCTAAAAGAAATATCATCAACTGATATGATGCTTGGCTCATCTATCTTATTCTCGATTAGAAATCTAGAGCGATGCAATGTGTGATAGATTAGGTTAAAATCGCGTTTTTCTAACCAACGAGTCACAAAATGATTACAATTCACACCAATTTAGGCGATATTAAAGTCAAGTTAGATGCGGAAAAAGCCCCAAACACTGTCGAAAACTTTTTGGAATATGTTAACTCTGGGCATTATGAAGGTACGGTATTTCATCGAGTCATTGAAAATTTCATGATCCAGGGCGGTGGTTTTGATGCTGATATGAACCAAAAGGAAGTTAACAAACCGATAAAGTGCGAGTCACAAAATGGGTTATCAAACAAAGTCGGCACAATTGCCATGGCAAGAACCAGCGATCCTCACTCAGCGACGGCACAGTTTTTTATCAATACCAAGGACAATGACTTTTTGGATTTTACCGCCGAAACCATGCAAGGCTGGGGTTACTGTGTTTTTGGAGAGGTGGTTGAAGGTATGGCAGTCGTGAATCAGATTAAAATGGTGGAAACAGGTTTTTCTGCGGGAATGCAAGATGTGCCAGTCGAAACAGTTGTAATTAATAATATTACCGTCGAAGACTAATAAAAATTGATGGATAAAGTAACCCACCTGATTTCCGATCTGCACTTAACTCAGAGCCGCGCCGATCTGTTTGATTTGTTCAAACATTATATGGTGAAGATCGCTCCGAAAAGCCATCAACTTTTTGTACTAGGCGACTTGTTTGAGGTGTGGATCGGAGATGATTGTCTTCAGGAAAAGAACTCCGCCACTCAGATATATCATGAGGTCATTTCTTTATTTAAGAATTATACCGAACAAGGTGGCGAATTGTTTTTTATGCACGGCAATCGTGACTTCCTATTGTCAACAAAGTTCGAAGAACTGACAGGTGGAAAGTTATTAAACGAACCTTTTTTGAGCAACTTTTTAGACAAAAAAGTAGCGTTAATGCATGGCGATACTCTATGTACCGACGATATCGCTTATCAAGAATTCCGGACGATGGTTCGAAACCCAATGTGGCAACAGAAATTCTTATCCTATCCTATCGAACAAAGAGTGGAAATCGCGACAGGTCTCCGTGAAAAAAGCAAACAAGCTCAAACAGAAAAAACTAATGAAATTATGGATGTAAACCAAAGCACAGTCACTGATTTTTTTAAACAAAATGATATTAGTTGGTTGATTCATGGTCACACCCATCGGCAAGCGACTCACGAACTAGATATCAACAATCGTAAAGTAAAACGAATTGTTTTAAGTGACTGGGATAAACAAGGATTTTATCTTGCTATAGACAAGCAAGGTTATAGCGAAAATTATTTTTCAGCTTAAATCACTTTACCCTTTTTATTTCCATTATTCACTAGTCTCCCTAACTTTTTCCTCAGTTCCTGGCCAACCACTAAACTGCTCATGGTCATTGCATATCTCATACCAACTCGCCTTTGAATCCACAAATATATGAGCTTGATTTTCAATCGTTAAATCACCTTCCAAACCGCCCAATGGAATACCTAAAACTTCAGGTTTATTTTTATAGCTACTAATCAACGCAGAACCACAATTTTTGCAAAAATATTTAGTGACCATTTCGGAAGACTGATATTCGGACAAATTGTGCTCTCCAGAAAGCCATTTAAATTGTGACCGATTTATTGATGCTCTGGTTCTAAATGCAGCACCGTGCCAGCGACGGCATTTTAAACAATGACAATTAAATACTGGACCTAACTTTCCTTCAATTTGATAGGATATTTTTTCACACAAACATTTTCCAGTTAACCTACCCATCAGTTTCTCTCCTATAAATTTCATTCAATCAAATCATTCTTCGAAGACCTTAACAAAAGACTGGATTAATGGAAAATAAAGTCCAGCGATGACATTTCGATTCTCCATCTTTTTGAATATCTCCACATAATCATCGATTTGTTCACGATAGTTATTCAATTCTTTTTTAATGAACTCTTCTTTCGATTCACTTTCAGTTGGTTCGGATGATTTATAATCAATAATCCAACGCGTGTGATCAACAACGAATGTACGATCAACAATTCTCTGGATATAAATACTATCAGAAATTTTGTTGTGTAAGCTCAGTTCGCTTCTCGCTTGTTCATGATTGTTTAGAATAAAACGCCCCATCTCGTCATTCAAGGTGTTCTTAATCGCCAAATATACGGTATCTACGTGTTGAGTTAATTTTTCGTTCGCCGAAGAAATTCCTGATGCTACCAACTGAGTTCTGGAAATTTCTTTCCAGTTGTTTGGCAAGCTAAATTGCTCCAATTCATGATTAGACAAGTCATGGTTAGAAAGCCATTCTAATTGCTTATGAATAACTATACCAACAATGGCTCGATCATTATCTAGCACCTCGTCATAGTTATTGATAGATTCAAGCTTTCGCGTAGGTTCTAGATAACTGGATAATTCCGTCTTAGGTATCGTTTTAATATCTACTATTCTATCTAGACTAGTACGCTTTATTTTACGCGAGGGGAATATATAATCGAGTTGCGATTTAGTTGAATCTAAACCCGCTATCGATTGTAACTCAGTTTCATTTAGCTTTGTGGGATCATTTACAAGCCGATTCTCGTTAGCATGAATATCATTATTTGGAATAATTTCCAACTGTTCTTGTAGACCATCCCATAATAGTTCCAAAAAGCTATTTGCTACAGGTCGTTTGTATGTTTTTTCTGTATCAGTCTGTTTATCTTGCTTTTTATTATCCGTTACAACATTACCAAATAAATATAACTCTGATTTTGCGCGCGTAGCGGCTACGTAAAGCACTCTTTGGTTTTCATATTTTTCTTTTTGCTTGTCTAAATAACTAATGTACTGATAAATTGAATCATGCTCTTTACCGGTTTGTTTGGAAATTGATAATAGTCGATGGGACTCGCCACTTGTATCAATCACTTCTGTCCATTTAATAAGAGGATTGTCAGAGTTGGCACTTTTAGAATCTAGGCGCGGCAAAATAACGCAATCAAATTCTAATCCTTTGGATTTATGAATAGTCATAATTTGAACTTGCGAGTCCGCATTTGGGTTAGGAGCAGCATACAGTCTTTCTAAAGCTTGTTGTAATCCGGCTCTATCAATTAACTCACCGCCACTTTCAAACTGCGCTATAGTATCAATACAGGTTTCTAAATCGAGATGCTCCGATGCAACATCTATCTGCAATAATCCTCCAACTGCTTCAAAACATCCATAAAGCCATTTTTTAAAAGGTTTTCTGCCTTTTTGTTGAATTGTATAATCTAAGAATGGAAGTATTTTCTTCGCTCTTTTTTGTGACTCCCGACTTAACAAAGGTGACTCTTGATTTGAGTTGTTAACCATCTTATGCAAAGTGTTCGGAATACTATCAGAGGTAATGTTGACTTGATTAATAATCGCTTTAATGTCGTCTAGGTTCAGAGCAAACCAGGGTGAGCGAAAACACGACGCCCACGCGAGCTGATCGTATACATCAGTAAGAGCAAGCGCTAACTGAGTAATATCACTAACCAATATTTTATTATTCAAACGCTCAATCTCAACCGCCTGGTAGGCTATTGATGAACTGTTGAGTTCATCTACTATTTCTCGTAAGTGGTTTCTTCCTCTCGCCAAAATTGCCAGTGTCTTATTGGAATTATTAATCTTATTTTCTTGCAAGTGTTGATTAACAATTTCCACTATTTTTTTTGCTTGTTTTTTGTTGTCTGACGCATCTGCGGTTATCAAACATCTAACTCGACAAGACTCATTACTCGAATGAAAGGCTGTTGAAGCGGAATAACTCACAGCTGAATTAGTTAAATCATCTTGTCGCGGCATAATTCTATCGAATTGAACATTTACCCAATCAATGATACTTTGGTTAGAGCGGAAATTAACTTTCAACTTTTTAAACTCTGGAAGAATATGCCCTATACCTGACTGGACGATTTGCATAAAAAGACTCACATTCGCATCACGAAATCGATAAATCGACTGCATTGGGTCACCGACTAAAAATAGACTTTTGTTACTGCTTGCATCCCAACCACTGGTTAGCAATTCAAGTAAACGAACCTGCGGCGAAGACGTATCTTGAAACTCATCAACCAACAAATGTTCTATCTTATAATCTAGCGCTAATGCAAAATCGGTCGGCGCGCCCTCTTCGCTTAACGCATTCAAAGAGGAAATGCTGAGCTCGTTGAAATCTAATACATTAAATTCTTTAAAAACCAGCTTCAGATATCCTGCAGCGATGGGCAATAGCTCTACCACGGACTGTAATGCGGGGCTTTCCACGACTGTTTCAATCTCATCAGGGAGCATTCGAATGTCATTCAGTAGTTTTGCTAAATCATCTCTCTTAGCCAGATCACTCAATATTATTTTTAGATTCTGTTTGTTTTCTTCAAATAATACCGCTTCGTCGTTATTACTCGCATCCTTGGGTAAAGGAAATCCGTTCGTTTTAGATGGTGTTTTATAGAAAGCGGGTTTATTTTTATTGGCGGTCAATAAAAGCTCCGCTATCCCCTTCCACAAATTTAGGTCATAGCATTCTGGAAGTGTAATTGCATCAATTTCACCAAGAGAGATTAAATTAATGACCGTTTTTTTATTTGCTTTAGATAAAACACGCGACGCCTGTTCTAGCAAACCAGGCAATTCGGAAATAATATTTAAAGGAAGCTTTGAATATGTCTCTTGCAACTTTTCCTGGATAATACTATTAAGCGAATAAACAATTTTCTCACAATTAAACTCATGTTCATCGGCTCGTATTTTTCCTAGCCATTGTATTCGTTTGGCTAGAAGCTGTGCGAACAATTCGATAAGCTGCTTTAGATTATTGTCTTTGTGTGCCAGTAATATTTTCGCGTTGTTTGCAATATGTTCGTCACTCGAAATATCCTTAAACATTCGTTCTGCGGCAATCAAATAGTATTGAAACGCATTTTCTTCAATTTTTGCTATGGTTCCTGTTTGCGAAAGCAAAGGCAATGCGCCACTCAAGCTAGCAGACAAGGCATCGATAGTATAAAGATTTAAGCGATTCGGATTCGAAATAAGATTCCATCCTTTTTCCTTGTCAGCCTTTAAAACTTCACGAGCCAAATTCCACCTTTTAAGTTCATGCGAACTTGTAGGCGCATCCAATTGCGCAAGCAATAATGCACCAATAACCCGTTCTCGCATTTCTGCCGCAGCTTTGCGTGTAAAGGTAATTGCCAAAATATTTTCTGGTTTTTCGACAACTGCTAGCAGTGCTAGAATTCGTTGGGTTAAAATTTCAGTTTTTCCAGAGCCCGCTGGCGCTTGCACGATAAATGATCGATTTATATCTAACAGCTCATCACGAATAGCTTGGTCGATGACTTCAACCTTTTTCATCTGGTTGCTCCTCATCGATTCGGCAAAATGCGCGATAATGACAAAAAGTACATGATTGCTTAGTATCTTTGGGAGACACCGGCATATACCCACTGGTGATCCCTGTCGCCATTCGAGTCAGTGTTTGCTGCCACTGACTGACAAGTTCATCAAAGCTATCCATATTTAATTTATTGAGTCCACTAACTTTCCGATCGTTTACGTTTTGTTCAAAAGCATCTATTTTAATCTTGCTTGCTTGTTCTGTTTGTTCAAAACGAATGCCTGACTGGGCAACCTCGCCGACCTTAATTCTGGCGTAATTTAAACCTGATGATTCTTTATCTTTTGTCGCGAGAATATACGCTGGCATCTGCGCTTCAGTTGGTCTTACTCCAAACCAGTTGTTTAAATTTGTCTTTCCTGTTTTGTAGTCAATTATCTCTATTTTATTGGATGCGTTGATATCGACTCTGTCTATCCTGAAATTCAAATCTAGATCAGCTAGTTGTAATTGGACGTTTTCCTCTAAAGCTAAAATCGAAAACTCATCTCTGATTTTTTCGATCTCCATCCACTCAAAAATCAAAACGAATAGTTTTTCTGTTTCAAGATCGACTAAGGTTTGTTCCGTTACGCTTAATAAATACGGCTGAAACTTCGGTAATACGCTTTTTAGTGATTCTAGAATCAACTTTTCAAGTTCGCCTTTTGTCAATAGTAATAAGGATTTTTGATTCACTAATTCCTTCCATATAGCCTCCATTGTTTCATGTAACCACCGCCCTCGGATTAATGGATCGATGCCTACCTGCGGCTCATCAAAATCCGATAGCTTCAATTGATAGTTTGTCATAGACTTAAACGGACATTGCGCATATTCGCTTAATAGATATGCTCCTCCTTTAATATCAGTAATTTCTGATTCTGATAAATGAATGGATGAGTCTTCTATCCATTGATAATCTGGTAATACATCTTTGTTTGCTTGCGAATTTGAAGCATCATCCTCGCTAAAAAACTCGCTTTCGCTTTTTACTGGTAATTTTGCGAAAAATGAAGAGACTGTTTTGTCACTTGCAGAATCAGAATCGCTGGATGTTACAATGATTTTATTTGCGGAATTTAATAAGCTCAAAGACAAATCCTTCGCATATTCAAACTCTCTTTCCGATGAGCTTCCTGGCATATTTTTTTCTCGCTGAAGCGATAAAGGTAAAAATGGATTTATTCTATTTGACTGAGGCCAATTAACATGATTAAAACCGACGATGACTAATTCGTCAAACTGAAGCCCTGTCGCTTCTAGAATACCCAAAACGTGTACATCACTGCGATCACTTGCAATTTGAAAGGAATGTTGTTGAGTTAATAAGTTCAGGAATTTTATTGCTCCATGGTAAGAAACGTTGTCACTAAATTCATTCAGTGTTTCGCATTCATGCAAAACTTCAAATAACCGTTCAACTAGCTGACTTTCAAACTCATTTAACGGATTATTGTTTTCAATTTCATCATTTCCAGATGGTCTTCCAACTCCAATCCATTTCCAATTTATAAGAATTTCATGCCATTGAACAATATGATTTCTTAGCCGTTGAGCACCTAAACTTATTTCACTTTGCTTTTCAAGACATTCCCTGAGTATCGACAATTGCGAAAGGTCTGTATGCGCTTTTATCTGCTTTAGAATAAAACCAAATGAATATTCTTTTCTCGCATTAATACAAAGTTGATGCAAAAAGTGTTTGGTCGCTGACGTTTGCTCCCCCCAATCTATAAATGGCGTGTTTTTTAGAAAATGCAGCTCATCTAAGGTCAGTTGATTCGATTTCAGATTAAGTAAAAATAGCGCAGCTTTGACTAAAGGCTGTTCCGCTAAAGGAAAGCCCGCAGAGACGTTGTATTTTGGTTTTTTAAGCGCCACCCAGGGCTTGCATTCCTCAGGTTGAAATACACCGCTGAATGTTTGATGTACCTCAGCTAAATGAGCCGCTAGATTTTCAACAACAATACCAATGCAGCCGCTCTCAGATTGTATTTTTTTGCCCGAACCCCTGGAATTTTCATTTTGTTGTTCGATATAGTTTTTTGCATAATTAGCTGCGAAAGCTAATTCATCTTTAATACTTGAAAACTGAAGTTGGCTGCTTTGTTCAGGCTTGATTTTATATTGGTAATTTTCTATTTTAATATCGTGCTTTTTTAATTCGTTAAAAAGATTTTGTTGTAACGGCGTCAACTGGTTAAAACCAACTAATAAAATATGCTTTGGTATTTCTTTGATTATCTGAGAAAGATTTTGTTTGATATTTTTTAAAATCAAAAACTCTGGAATTAGTTTTTTAGCTAGACAGAAGTGATCGAGTTTATTTATCCACCGACAAAAATAATCAATTTCGACACTCTCATCAGTGGACACATCGCTAAGTTCTATTTCCCACTGAATCAGATTCTGATAAGCCTCCAAAACTTTAGTCGCAACTCCTGAAGGATTAGTTAATGCCCAATCTTGCTCTTCTGTCACAAGATTTTCGAGCCATGACTTAATACTCAAACTAGAAACTTTTGTTGGTGAAATTCGGTAAAATGAAAGTTCAGACCATAAATGCGCTTGCCACTGAGAAAAAGAACGGACATCAGCGGGTGAAAAGACTTGTTGGTCGGAGTAACTGATTGCCTCTCCAGAATAAATGGCTTTTTGGGTGCGCGCGTTGGGAGTCAAAATCAGGGTTTTTGGCGTAATCAGCGGCGCTAGCTTGCTAAAATCAAGCGAGAGAGTCATGAGAAGCGGTCATTTGTTGATTGTGATAGCCAGTAAATATAGACTATCAGTCATATGATATAAAAGTAGGACATTATTATGTGAATAACTGTTAGTTTGCAAGCAATAAAAAAGGCAACTTCTTGCGAAGTTGCCTTTCCTAAGCTTCTTTGATCTATCCGAGTATAATCCGTTGCCGTTTCCTTTTGGCTCCCTCTTAAATTCCAACCAGTCCTAAGAGCTTTTCCATTACTCTGATCGCTTTTTCCCTAAAGCACTTTCCTTGATTTCAATCATCCTTAATGTCTTTATCCATAAGTTGATCATCCATGTTGCTATTCCATGCTGTGCTCAATCCTAGAACACTTTTCCTTTTTTGCTAACTCCGTCTTGCCAGTCCCTTTTGGTCAATTCCGTTTGTAAAAGTCCATTTTTATCAATCTGTGATACGCTTTAAAATCAATCTTTGATTTTGTCCAATACGTTAAAATTCCATTTCAACGGTTGATCCTTCAACAGCGTTTCCTTGTCCCTTATTACTTGAATCATTCAAATATTTCCTTAGGACGAGTTAAAGTGTAGAACAATATGAATTTATCGCAAGGCGATATATATAAATTAAAATCTCACAAAATTATTAGCACCTTATCTCAAATTGATATATTTCATATGCATCAATGACTTAACGGAAATAGATTCTTGTTTAATGTGGAAATACTGATGGTTTATTAGGTGATATCTTACGCTTATGTGAGAGATCTCGCACAAACCACCAGGGGTAAATCTCTGCTAAAAGTGTCGACTAATTCACGCCAATGGGATAAATAACCTGATCGCGATAGCCTGTAATCACTTTGGCCATGCCTTTTAACCGATGATCGAGTGATATATCGCCGGAATCCACAAGCAATGGTCTTCCATTTAACGCCTGTAACTTTGATTTAGTAGCGATAATTTGAAAGTTTTGCCAACCGACCAATCTAACGACTTGCGGACTGATTTGGTGGTTGCCTCTTCCAAGAATATGTCCTTGACCGCCGATAATAGTCATTATAAATTGTAGCTTTACACCTTTATTAGCTAACTCAATAAAATCCTTTTCTACCGCATCAATCTTAAAGACCTTTTCCTGATAGACAATATCCGAGCCAAGTAAGGTGTTTTCTAATCCCAGCTGTTGCATGATAATGGCGCATGTACTACCCGAACCTATCACGTAATAGGTATCATCTTGCATCGACTCGATAATCTCAGCAGCAATATCATCCAATACTAGCTCCTCGATTTCCTGGTTTCCCTGCTTTACTGCTTGAACATATTGCAGCGATGCAGGAATTAATAATTCTCCATAGTTCTTAGCGGTTACTTTTCCTTGCCGAAACGCATTTTCGTCAATATCCATAACATCGGCTGAAATAACGCTGAGCATTTTGCCATTGATCAAATCCAGAGTAAGCAAACCTGCCGCTTCAGCTGATATCGCGTAAACACCCGAATGAATTTTTACCCCTGCCGGTACACCGAGTACGATTTGCTGTTCATTGTACACTTGGTAGATATCTCTTGCGGTGCCATCACCGCCTACAAACAGGAGTAGATCGAGTTTTTGCTCTTGTAAGACCTGCATCGCATTTTTGGTGTCAACCTCAGAGGATGGCTCTGTCGCTGTATAGGCGACTCGGTAAGTTAAACTTGTCTGCGAATTGAGTTTTTGGCAAAGATCTTCACCCATTTCTCCAGAAATGGTATAAATTTCGACTTCAGAAAAGTGCGATTTAAACTGCATTAAACAGTTTTCGGCTTTTTGCTGCGCGAGTTTCGCCCCACCTAGTTGCAATGCCTGAGTTCTAATATCCATCCCGTCACTGCCTTTTAAGCCAACTCTACCGCCAACTCCAGCAAAAGGATTAATGATTAGCCCAATTTTGAACATGGCTTTAACAAGCCTCCGCAAGCAATTCGACTTGCCGACCATTTCGATACTGCTGTTTTAGTTTTTTAAATAACAGACTCGCTCTGTCAGGCATCGATGAATTGTTCAGGTATTCCGCTGCTTGTAGTTTTACCGAGGTGGTAAATTCTTCCGATGCGTCAAGCGACCGAGATAAATTATCAGCTGAAAAATGGAATGGATGATTACAAGCCATCGACAACAACCACTCTATAGCTTGCGGCTTAACTTCGACTGACTCAAATTCTTTTTGCTGTTTTTCACTGCGACCTTCGGGTTCGTACCAATAACCGAAATCATCCAATTTTCTGCGCTCTAATCCAGCGATTGTCCAATGCGCAATTTCATGCAGTGCACTTGAAAAATAGTCTTCCCTGGCAAATATAACGGCTGGCTTACCCTCCTTAGCCGCTCGATAAAAAGGTTCTTTAGCTCCCATTTTTAAAAGAGTATTTTCACTTTTTTCAAATAACTGGTTAAAAATTTTGACCAGCAGCTGTGGATCAGGCTCGTTTATTGACACAGTTAAACTCTTCAAATCAGGACTCAAACTAGGATTAAACAATAAAATTCAATAATTTAGCGATGATTTTAATGTCAATAGCAATAATATTCACTATAATTATCACTATGGCATTGGAATTTTTATTTATCCCGACGCTCTTTGCTAAAATCCATTGGTATAAAGCACACTTAAGAAAGCTCAATCAGCATGAACCAACAAATTGTTAAAGTTGAAACTGATTCAATCGATCAAGGTTGCTTGCAGATCACTCTGCGACAAACACCGCTAAAAATACAATTTTGGCGGAAACAGCAACCAAAAGTAACCACTTACAAAGGGTATGGTCGCCACTGGTATTGTCTGCCAAGTTTTAAACCTGCCCCGAGTAAATTAGTCCCACTGCTAAAACAAATCTCACAAGGTCAGCAGTTTAAGCACCTGCGTTATAAGCTAAAGTCTTGTTGAATCAGCACTCATAATCAATAATACCAACCTATAGCGAAGAGTAATGACGCGAGAATCGCTCGCAACTAAGAACTATTTATAAAGAACTGTTTATAAATGCAACGCTTTTGCACCAGCGGCTAAATAACGTAATTGCTGAATTGCTCGCTTGGCTATTTCACTTCTTTGACTTGGCTTGCTGGCAAGTGACTCCGCACCAGCATTAAACACAATTGCAACCATCGCTTCGGCCTGCGCAAATGACGATTCTTTCTCGTAACCCACTGCTTGGATATAATCGGTTAGTTCTACGATAAAAAACTGGATTTCTCTATCCACCGCCGTTCTCAGCGCTCTAGTCGTGCCCGAGCGTTCATGAAAAAGCAGTCTAAAAATATTAGGATTGGTTTCAGTAAATTCCATAAAAACTTCAACCGAAGTACGAATGACGCTACCGCCTTTTTTAAAGCGCTTACGCGCTTTTCGCATTAGTTGGCGCAAAGTTAAGCCACATTCATCAATGAGAGTCAGTCCAAGTGCCTCCATGTCGCTAAAATGTCGATAAAATGAAGTAGGTGCAATCCCCGCTTGACGAGCCACCTCTCGTAAACTCAAACTCGCGAAGCTTTTTTCATCGTCTAACTGGCTGATTGCAGCATTAATGATCGCTCTTCTAGTCTTTTCTTTTTGCTGAGAGCGAGTGATGGTCATAAAATGCTCGTTTTATTGCTATCGCTGCCGATAACAATTTATGATGGCAGGAATATTTCGCTAAATAATTGTTTTTATTGTTGGTAGTTTACACAAAGCGATGATTTTATTCAAAATCAGCTGCATTGAAAATGTTCAGATTGCTATTCCATATTTTCACCGCTATACTTGCCATAGACTGAGCGTACAAGTGTACGCAGAAATAATTAAGCTCTACAACATCACCGATTAGTAGCCTTTAAATCAGAGACGAACGTAAAATGCAGCCATTAAATCCAACCGACTCAGCTAAAAAACCCAAAATAATTTGGCTGAATACCTTGGTTTTTTCAATTACTTTCGGCGTTGCCGCAATTGGCGTACCTTTGTATGCCTATTTGGTTGGGTTTGAAACATCAACCATCATCGCGGCAATCATCGCGCTTAGTTTTTGCGAGCTATCAATCACTGCGGGTTATCACCGCTTATGGTCACACCGAGCTTATGAAGCAAATAGTGTAGTACGTTTTATATACGCCATTGGGGGCGCATTTGCCGTTCAAAATAGTGCGCTGCATTGGAGTTCGGATCATCGGGTTCACCATCGCCATGTGGACGACAATGAGGTTGATCCTTATTCTGCAAACAAAGGTTTTTGGTACTCGCATATTGGGTGGATGTTGAGGGAATATCAGGCGCATCGCTATCACGACTATAAGAATGTCAAAGATTTGCAGCGTGACCCAATCGTCATGTGGCAACATAAGTACTATTTAGCGCTTGTTTTGATCACTAACTTTGGCATTCCACTTTTGTTTGGTTTTATAACTGACCAAATAATCGCGAGTTTGTTATTGGTCGGTTTCTTACGATTAGTCTTAAGCCATCACCTAACTTTTTGTATTAATTCTCTCGCACATATCTGGGGAAGCCAGCCCTACAGTGAAGAAAATACCGCAAGAGATAATCCAATTGTCGCATTGTTAACCTTTGGAGAAGGCTATCACAATTTTCACCATGCATTTCAATACGATTACCGAAACGCGATCAAATGGTGGCAGTTTGATCCAACTAAATGGTTAATTAAAAGCTTAAGCTTAATTGGTCTTGCTAAAAATTTGAAAAAAATTCCAGAAGAAAAAATTGCCCGAACTATCGCTGCGCAACAACTCACCAAAACAAAAGGTCTGTTATCTAAATTAACCTTGCCAAACAAAGATGAATTACTCGAAAGCCTTCACAAAGAATATGATCAATTAATGGCTCACATGAATGAGTTTTACGATGTCAAAAAGCAATGGCTTGAAGTCACCAAAGATCAGCTGGTAGAAAATGTCGAGAAGAGTAAGATTTCCCAGCAATATAAAGAACTAAAAGAAAACTGGTTTGCCCAACAAAAAGCCTGGCAATCTTTAATTCATCAGTATGCGTGAGCTTAAACACAAACAAGTCAAATCAAAATTACTGTGTTTTTGGTGAAAACCGTTATTATTTTCACTCATAGTTTATCTAAAGGACTTAATGTACCACTTGGGTTTCTATTCAAAACATGAGTATAGATTTGAGTGGTTCGAACGTCTGCATGACCTAATAACTCTTGAACGGTTCGAATATCTGCGCCTGATTCAAGCAAATGCATCACAAAGCTTGGTTTTGAGTCGCTGGTGAAACATTTCTTTTAACGGCAAGATGAGTTAAAAAAATTGTGACATCGCTCGCCCCCATGTCTTTAGGATGACGAAGGTTATTAAAGTGAATAAAGTGTTTGATCCAATACACATAAGTTTTCTCTGTCTGATATGAATATTGTATTACACGTATTTTAGATCGGACAAGTTTCATAAGCCGAGGGCTATTAGGTTTATTCATGATTACTTCCTTGTAAACTAATGAAGGGATGATAATCCTATCTATATAGGTAGTGCTCGTCAAGCTCTGCACATTAGGTTGCCAGCAAACAAAAGTAAATCATTGTTTTTATTAGAATATTGCAATTAGAGATTGAATATTAAATAAGTCTAGGGTCTGTTGATCTTTGCTCGAATTTTATACGAAAGAGGCAATCTCGTATAATTTACTTCGCCAAAAACAAACCCAACGAGATTGCCATGCCCCGATTAATGCTCACAGATGAACACTGGTCGAAACTAAAAGCTATATTGCTTGAAGATCGAGTTTATAACAAGCTTGAACACAGACAAACTTTAGAAGGAATTCTTTATGGTATGCGCGTAGGGTGTCCCTGGCGTGATTTACCCGAATGTTTCGGTTTATGGAATACGGTTTATCGACGATTTCTACTTTGGTCAAGAAAAGGCATATTAACTAGGCTATTTAAATCGTTAACTCAAAGGAGTGATACTGAGTGGGAGTTTATTGACGGCAGTTATGTAAAAGCTCATCAGCATAGTACTGGCGCACCCTCAAAGAATGAGCAAGGGATTGGACTCAGTCGTGGCGGCAACACAAGTAAGATCCATTTAGCGGTTGATAGTTATGGTTTACCGATTGAGTTTATTGTCACTGGTGGTGATGTTCATGATAGTCGAGTTGCCAACGAGCTGGTTGAGCGATTACCTCACGGTGAATATGTTGTAGCAGATAAAGGTTATGATAGTGAAGCGAT
>Ga0316204_10001215_pt1 | contig 74357 bp, 72 predicted proteins | sample 6monrhotite_MG_2_FD_205661 | JGI IMG/M metagenome (GOLD analysis project Ga0316204, IMG submission 205661) | Microbial mat bacterial communities from mineral coupon in-situ incubated in ocean water Damariscotta River, Maine, United States -... | ecosystem: Environmental > Aquatic > Marine >...
TGGCCGAGGTGATCTGATCGCGGGTGTCCCATGCGGCCTCAATGGCGGTTTCCAGCTGCGCGTTCGACATATCCGTATCTCCAATTTCAATTCTCAGGCTTGTCGCGGGCTATAGCCGCTCCCCCCCCTTGGATCAATCCGGCATTCCGCGCGCCGCATCGCTTTCAAAACCGCCGCCCGCCGCCGCAAAAGCGCCAAAGATGTTGCCGATCAACGCCAATGCCCGGTTTGGGGTAAGGTCAGGATTGAGTTTTTCTTGCCAAATGAAGATCAGATTCGGCCAGATTGCGAGGCTGGCGCGTTATGCAATCGGATCAGGGGCCGGGTTTGCACCGCAGAGCAAGACAGCGACCTTTTCGCCCGGCTCTGGCTGGTAGGCGCCGCTCATCAAGGCGGCGAGGGCGGCCGCACCGGCAGGTTCGACCAAAATGCGCCATTCGCGCCAAAGTGCCACCTGCGCAGCGGTGATCGCATCGTCATCCACCAAAACGGAAGCGCCCAAATGGGCCTGCGCCAAACCAAAACAAATTTCGCCTATGCGCCGCGCACCCAGGGCATTGGCCGCGACACCCGAAACCGGTACATCACAGGGTGCGCCGTATTCCAGCGCCTTGTGCAACGCGCAGCAATGGCGCGGCTCAACGCCCACCACCTTGCGGCGGCCCTGAAGCCAACCGAGCGCACCACCGATCAGCCCACCGCCACCCACGGCGATCAGAACAGTGTCGGCATCAAGGCCTTGGGCCTCCCATTCCGCCATCATGGTGCCTTGGCCCGCGACGGTGCCCGGCGCATCATAGGCATGGATCTGCATCGCACCGGTTTTGGCCTCATGGGCCTGTGCGGCAGCCAGCGCGTTGGCGTATTCGCCCGGCACGACGGTCAGTTCGGCACCCGTTCGACAGATCAGATCAATTTTTGCAGGACCAGCCAGTTCTGGCACAAATATATGCGCGTCATGGCCCAGCGCCTTGGCCGCATGGGCAACGGCCGCGCCGTGATTGCCACCGCTGGCCGCAACAACGCCGCCATCTGGCACATCGGTGGACAACAAGGTGTTGAATGCGCCCCGCGCTTTGAATGTGCCAGTGTGCTGCATATGCTCAAGCTTCATCGTGATCGCATGGGACAAACCAAAGCTTTGCGTTGTGATCACCGGGGTTTCGCGAACATAGGGCGCAACCCGTGCTTTTGCCGCCTCAATCTCAGCTTTCCAATCCATGATCACGCTCCTGTTGCTGGTGCTCAAAGCGCAAACCCTATAGCTCTGGATCAAACGCGCAAGCAGGAAGTGACCCTCATGAAAGACGACCGTACCAGCCCGTTCAGGGACGCCCATACAGACCGCGATTCTGCGGAACACGTCCCCGATACACCGCAAAGCCGCGCCCCTGCATATCGGTTGGCCTTTGCGGACGAAGATTTTCTGTGCCGGGATGAGTTGCGACCCGTGCGTCTGCAACTTGAGTTGCTAAAACCTCAGCTGATGCTGGATGAGCAAGGCATCGAGAGCACCATTGTGCTGTTTGGTGGCGCGCGCATTCCCGCCCCTGCGGACAAGGACAAAGCCCGCACGCAAACACTGGCGGATCTGTCACGGTTTTATGACGAGACCCGCGAATTTGCGCGGCTGATGACCCTGAAATCCATGCAAGGTGGCGGTCATGAGGATGTGATTGTCACCGGCGGCGGGCCGGGTGTGATGGAGGCAGGCAACCGAGGCGCGATTGACGCGGGCGGGCATTCCATTGGCCTCAACATCGTGTTGCCGTTTGAGCAGGCGCCAAACGAATATGTCACGCCTGAGCTGTGCTTTAACTTTCACTACTTTGCGATCCGCAAGATGCATTTCCTGATGCGGGCAAAGGCGATTTGTGTGTTCCCTGGCGGCTTTGGCACCATGGATGAGTTGTTCGAGGCGTTGACACTGATCCAGACAGGCCGGATGCAGCGGGTGCCATTCCTGCTGTTTGGCAAGGAATTCTGGCAAAAAATCATCAACTGGGATGCGCTGGCGGATGCCGGCACCATTTCAGCCGAGGATCTGGATCTCTTCCGCTTTGTCGAAACGGCGCAAGAGGCTATGGATCTCATCGAAAATTGGGAAACTGCCCCAGCACGGGATGCTATTCCGGGGAGGTAGCGGGTGAAGGTATTGAGTTTGCCTGCGGGTTACGCAGGCAAAACACCCACTTCGACGTGATGTGGAAGGGTTTCAACGACCTGACCGTGCAGCGTTTCTTTGATCGCATAGCCATATCCAGCCAGACGGTGCTTCCATTCCCGAACCGACAGGGCGCAGGCGCGTTCGCTCAGGATAAAATCGAACACCTTGCTGGTGTCAAATTGGTCTTTCTTAGAGATAAAGGACATTGGTCCGCTCCTTGATTGGTTTCAATCTGGAAACAACCTTTGCGCGGGACCATGGCAGTAATTGAACCGAATTGCGGCAGAATAAAGGTATTTTCTGAGACTGTCTGAGCCATATAAATAAGGACTTGCGCCTCAAGTGCGGCCTTACTTTGCGAAATTGAGAATAAATTGCCGCTGTTCGATTGTGTCTGGAATGGAAACGCCGCGGCCGGTGCTGACCTGTTCAATGGCCTGTTCCGGGGTTTGACCGAGCCGGATCAATACGGCGGATGCCACCATGCCGGATCGCCCGATGCCCGCGCGACAGTGAATGGCGACATGTGCGCCCCTTTGCAGATGATCCGCGATATGGGTCACCAGCCTGCGAAAGGCGGTTTCATCCGGCAATCCAAAATCAACGATCGGATGATTTTCAAACACCATGCCCGCCTTGGCGCATAATGCCGCTTCGGATGCGACGCCCAGCAAGGCCGCCTCATCCGGGGCCAGCATAGAGACGATGCGTGTGATACCCGCCTTCGCAAAGGTTGTGAATTGATCCGGCAAATTCTCGCCGGTTGGGCAAGGCATGATCGTCAACTGTCCGGGCAGATCTGCCGCGATCAAAAACCGTGCTGGCAAGGTCAGTTTCCTGTCAGGCCCGCCTCTTGGGCGATCTGCTTGCGGGATTTGCGTTCGCGTTCGGTGGCAGACTTCAGCTGTCCGCAGGCGGCCATGATGTCTTCGCCGCGCGGGGTGCGGACGGGGCTGGCATAGCCGGCCTTGTAGACGATCTCGGAAAACGCGCGGATGCGGTTGTTTGACGAGCGTTTGTAAGGGGCGCCGGGCCATTCGTTGAACGGGATCAGGTTGATTTTGGCGGGAATGCCATCGATCAATTTCACCAATCTCCGGGCGTCTTCGTCGCTGTCGTTGATCCCGTGCAGCATCACATATTCAAATGTAATCCGTTCAGAGTTAGACACTTTGGGATAGACCCGCAGGGCATCCAGCAATGTCTCGATGTTCCAGCGTTTGTTGATCGGCACCAGCTTGTCGCGCACCTCATCCGTGGTGGCATGGAATGAAACGGCAAGCTGACAACCGATCTCTTCGGCGGTGCGGGCGATCTCTGGCACTACGCCAGAGGTGGACAGGGTAATGCGGCGGCGAGACAGCTGAATGCCCTCAGCATCCATTGCGATCTTCATCGCGTCGCGCACGTTCTCAAAGTTATAAAGCGGCTCGCCCATGCCCATCAAAACGATGTTCGACAAAAGCCGCCCTTCGACGTTTTTCGCACCAATCTCGGGCCATTCGCCCAGGTCATCGCGTACCACCATCACCTGACCAATGATTTCAGCCGCGGTCAGGTTGCGAACCAGTTTTTGGGTGCCGGTATGGCAGAACGAACAGGTCAGCGTGCAACCCACTTGAGAGGAGATGCACAGCGTGCCGCGTGAATCCTCGGGGATATAGACGATCTCGACCTCGTGACCGCCAGCAATTTTCACCAGGTATTTGCGCGTGCCATCTTCGGAAATTTGCCGTGTGACCACTTCGGGGATCTCAATGACAAATTGTTCCGCCAGTTCGGCACGATACGCTTTGGACAGGTTTGTCATCTCGGCAAAGTCGCGCACGCCCCAGAGATAAATCCACTGCCAGATCTGGCCGACCCGCATTTTGGCCTGTTTTTCAGGTGTACCACTGGCAATCAAAACTTCGCGCAGTTTTTCCCGCGTCAGCCCGACAAGGTTCATTGGCCCATCCGGCAATTTGCGCGGAATGGTCATGACGTCCTGTGTGATCGGTGCAGTGCCGGACATGGCGAATCTCCAATGAGGGGTGATGCGCCTCTATATAGAGGATCGCGCCCGGATCAAAAGAAAACAGCCCCGCGCAGGCAGGGCCGTTTTAACAAACCACAACAGGATTTACCCGCCGCAGCGTTTTCCCGCGTCTTCCACAGCGGCGGTAAAGCCCAGCAGAGAAAAGGTATCTTTGGTGTTGGTGCCGCGCCCGGACCGGCCCGCAAGGATCGCAGTCGCGCCGCGTTTCATCGCCGTGATGATCTTGGCATCGTCATCGGTGGTCGCAGGCCAGGCCCATTCGCCTTCGGTGAACAGCTCAAACGTGTTACCGGAGATATCCATGTTGACTGTGGAACCGGCCGCAAACGGATAGCCGCCGGTAAAGGCAACCTGCCCCTTGGCACCGGCAGAGGGACGATAAAAAACCATAAGCAGGGTTTGACCCCGGTTCACCGCCACAACGCGCCCGTCGCGGGTGTTTACAGATTCCTTAGGTGTTGAAACGCCCCAGCATTCGGTTGGATTGTCTTCGACAAAAACGCTCCAATCGGTTTTTGCGGCAACCCGGTTTGTGCTTTGTTCCTGCGCGGCAGCGGGGAATGCGGCAAGGGCCATAAACCCAAACGCATATCCAAGTGTTCTTCCAGTTCGCATCTGTGCAGCCTCCAGCTGACTTCTACCTCAATTTATCCAGATCCCTTGGCCAACCTTAATGTGGATCGCTCTTTTGCTGGGTCTGTTATATTCTCGACAACAAGCATATTAACGCCAAACACGCGACCGACGAAAGCCTGATTGGCAGGTTTTCGCCCACGAAAAGGACGAAATCATGACCAATCCGGCCCCCTTTGCAGAAATTTGGCGCGGTCCCTTCCTCGAAAGCGTGCATTCGGGGCATGCGGTGATTTGCGACGGCACTGGCCAGATCGTTGACGCATGGGGCAATCCAGATGCGGTGATCCTACCGCGCAGCTCTTCCAAGATGATCCAAGCCTTGCCTTTGATCACCTCTGGTGCGGCTGATAAGGCCGGCCTGACCACGGAACAATTGGCGCTATCTTGCGCCTCTCATCAGGGCGCGGCGATCCACACGGACCGGGTTGCTGTCTGGCTTGAGACACTTGGGCTGAACGATGTTGATTTCCGCTGCGGCCCGCAAGAACCCAGCGACACTCCTGCCCGCGAGGCGCTGATCCGGGCTCATGAAACGCCCTGCCAGATCCACAACAACTGCTCGGGCAAGCATTCAGGGTTCCTGACGCTGAACCAGCATCTGGGCGGCGGCGCGGATTACGTTGACCCCGACCACCCGATCCAGCGCGCATGCCTTGAGGCGTTTGAGACCGTTACGCAGGAAACATCACCGGGCTATGGCATTGATGGCTGTTCTGCGCCGAATTACGCCAGCACCTTGCATGGTATGGCCCGCGCCATGGCCCATTTCGCCAATGCAGCGGAAGGCAGCGCAGAGGCGCGGTTGCACCAGGCAATGCGCCTGCACCCCGAATTGGTCGCCGGCGAAGGGCGGGCCTGCACCGAATTGATGCGTGCGATGGATGGTAAAGTGGCACTTAAGACCGGTGCCGAAGGGTTCTTTATCGCGATCCTGCCCGAGCAGAAACTGGGTATCGCGCTCAAGGCGGCCTGCGGCACCACCCGCGCGGCGGAATGTGCCATCGCGGCCTTGCTTGTGCGTTTGGGGGTATTGGACGCCAACCACCCCGCCACGTTGAAGCGGCTGAATGCGCCGATCAAAAACTGGCGGGGGATTGAAACAGGTGTTCTGAAACCAGCGGCGGGCCTGATCTGACCCGCCGGACCGGTCTTACATTTCAACGATAGGGGCGACTTCGGCGGTGCCGCTGCCATCTGCGACCATCGGGCAGGCCGCCGCCATTTTGCAGGCGGCCTCGATGCTGTCCGCTTTGACAATCGTGAAGCCCGACAATGGATTTGATCCGCCATCATCAGCGATCCCGCCAGCGCTGACCGTCTTGGACATGCCGACGGGATTGCCGGGATGGACAATACTTTCACCCAGATCTTTGTACCACGCCTCCCAAGCGGCCATCACCTTGGCGCCCTCTTCGGGTGTCTCGGGCATTTTCCCGCCGTGATAGGCAAACATAAACTCTGGCATAATTTCCTCCTCCTAATTTTTGGTTTCGATGCTCAATAGGCGCTCAAGCCGTGACAGTGGGCCGCCCCAACCTCTTTCGTGTTGTGCTGCAATATCGTCCGAGACCAACTCGCGGTGATCCACCACCAGCCGCGCCCCTTTGGCGGTTTCGGCGATGGTAAAGGTGACATGGCTTTCGGGCCCGCGCTGGTCTTCTTCGTCGTGCCAGCCCCAAGTAAATCCGATGATGTCATGTGGCGAGACACGCGTGACCTGACCGGACAGTTTGAACCGGTTGCCTTCTTCGCTGCGCATATCTGCAAACCATGGGCCGGTACGCGAGAAATCAAGGCGTTCTTCGATCATGATCCAGCCGTCATGCCCCCACCATTGCACGATGCTCGACTGGGTGGTCAGCACCTCGAACAGCCGTTTTTGCGTGACGGGGTATTCCCGTTCCAGTCTGATGTCACTCATTGTGCGCACCCCCCTCCTCAGCCAAAATCGCATCCAACCGGTCAAGGCTGGCCTCCCAAAAGCTACGGTGCGCAATTGTCCAATCCACAATTGCGCGCATCGATTCCGGGGCAACACGGTAATATCGTTTGGTGCCATCCGCCCGCTGTGTCACCACACCCGCCTCGCGCAGCACCTTGAGATGCCGCGAGACCGCGGGCGGCGACATGCCGACATGTGAGACAAGATCACCCGCAGGCAATTCGCCCCGCTGCATCAGCTCTTCCACCACCGTCAGGCGGGTTGGATCAGCAAGGGCAGCAAAGGTGCGGGTCATGTTGTTCATGACCATAACTTAACAGATTCGTTAATTAAGTAAACCGTTAAGTATTAAAGCCAGGTTAAGTCGCAAAATCGTCGCGGCTATAGCCCTGCACAAACAGCAGCGCGGTGAGATCGCCGTGATTGATCCGGACATCACATTGCGCGGCAACAGTCGGCTTGGCATGCAGTGCAACGCCAAGCCCTGCGCGGGTCAACATGCCCAGATCGTTGGCCCCGTCACCAACCGCCAGAACATCCTCATCGGTAAGGCCCAGTCGGGCGGTTATCTGCTCTAACGCATCAACCTTGGCCTGTTTGCCGAGGATCGGCATGCCGACTTCACCAGTCAGCTTGCCATCTGCGATCAGCAGTGAATTGGCGCGGTTTTCGTCAAATCCAAGCGTGCCTGCGACCTTGGCAGTAAAGGCCGTGAACCCGCCAGAAACCAATGCCGCATAGGCACCATGCGCCTTCATGGTGGCCAGCAGGGCCGCGCCGCCGGGCATCAGGGTGATACGTTCTGCCAGCACCTTGTCAATCACGGCAGCATCCAGCCCTGCCATCAGGCCAACCCGTTCTTTGAGCGCCCCGTCAAAATCCAATTCGCCGTTCATCGCGCGGGCGGTGATGTCTTTTACGCGCTCGCCCACGCCTGCTTCATCCGCCAGCTCATCAATGCACTCTTGCTGGATCATCGTGCTGTCCATGTCCGCCAGCAGCATTTTTTTGCGCCGGCCTTCGGTGGGCACCATCACAAGATCCACCCCCATATCCTGACAGGTTTCCCAAACCTCCCAGAGATTCGCAGGGGTGGTCTGCACGTTAAACTCCGCCGCTTCATCCGGTGAGAGCCAAACCGCATCTCCGCCGCCCCACGCGTTGCGCAGGCTTTCAACCAAGGCAGGCTCAAGCCCCTTTGTTTCCGGAGAGGTGAGCAAAACAACTGTAAACATGGGGAAGTTTCCGATCCGCGCCAATGATGTCGCAAAAAGCGACCCAAGCGGCGTTCTAGCCCCGTTTTGCGGCTTGTGCCAGAGGTCGCCTGCCCGTATTTCGATCCGTGGGACACCCTTCCCCAACGAAGGGCGCATATCTGAGAGGGTAGCATTCATGGCTATTGAACAACCGGCAACGCGGCCGGCCAATCCGCGTTTTTCTTCTGGCCCCTGCGCCAAAATCCCCACATTCGATCTGAACAATCTGTCGGACGCGCCCTTGGGCCGCTCGCACCGTGCCGCTGTCGGCAAGGCAAAGCTGCTTGAGGCGATCGAGACAACTCGCGAGATCCTTGGCGTACCTGCCGATTACCGGATCGGCATTGTGCCCGCCTCTGACACCGGCGCGTTTGAGATGGCTATGTGGTCCATGCTGGGCGAACGGCCCGTGCAAATGGTCGCTTGGGAAAGCTTCGGCGCGGGCTGGGTCACGGATGTGGTCAAACAGCTCAAGATTGAGGCAACATCCCACACCGCCGAATATGGCGAGATCGTCGATATGACGACGCTGAATTATGACAATGACGTGTGTTTCACTTGGAACGGTACCACCTCAGGCGTGCGCATGGCCAATGGCGATGCGATCCCAGAGGGCCGCGCAGGTTTGACTCTGTGCGATGCAACATCCGCCGCCTTTGCGATGGATCTGCCGTGGGACAAGCTGGATGTGACAACCTTCTCTTGGCAGAAGGTTCTGGGCGGTGAGGCGGCACATGGGATGCTGATCCTGAGCCCCCGCGCGGTAGAACGGCTGGAAAGCTATACGCCCGCGTGGCCTCTACCCAAAATTTTCCGCATGACCAAAGGGGGCAAGCTGAACGAAGGTATTTTCCGGGGCGAGACGATCAACACGCCCTCCATGCTTTGTGTTGAGGATTATTTGCAAGCCCTGACTTGGGCCAAATCCGTTGGCGGCTTGCAGGGCATGATCGCCCGTGCCGATGCCAACGCGCAGGCCGTGGCCGATTTTGTCAAAGCTCATGACTGGATTGATTTTCTGGCGGCTGATCCGGCGATCCGCTCCAACACCTCGGTTTGCCTGAAGTTCACGGATGCTCGGATCACCGACGGTGCAACCTTTGCCAAAGCTGTGGCCAAGCGGCTGGCGGATGCGGATGTGGCACTGGATATCGGCGCCTACCGCGATGCCCCTCCCGGCCTGCGGATATGGTGCGGTGGCACGGTGGAAACCTCAGATGTGGCCGCCATGTTGCCGTGGCTCGCCTGGGCGTTTGAGGCCGAAATCAACGCCTGAGCATTGGCGGGATCTATCCCGCCCTACCCATTCTTGCGGCGGGGATTGCCCCGCCACACTTTCCCCATTCAATAAAGGACCAGACCCATGGCTCCCAAAGTTCTCATCTCCGACAAACTCAGCGATGCAGCTGTACAAATCTTCAAAGACCGCGGCATTGACGTGGATTTCCAGCCCGATGTGGGCAAGGACAAAGACAAGCTGGCCGAGATCATCGGCAATTATGACGGTCTCGCTATCCGCTCTGCCACCAAGGTGACGGAAAAGATTTTGGCCGCGGCGGACAATCTCAAGGTCATTGGCCGCGCCGGGATCGGCACTGACAACATCGACAAAGAGGCCGCATCCAAGAAGGGTGTGATCGTGATGAACACGCCCTTTGGCAACATGATCACCACGGCCGAACACGCGATTGCGATGATGTTTGCTGTGGCCCGCCAAATCCCTGAGGCCAGCGCATCGACTCACGCAGGCAAATGGGAAAAATCCAAGTTCATGGGGGTCGAGCTGACCAGCAAGACCCTTGGTGTGATTGGCGCAGGCAACATTGGCGGCATCGTTTGTGACCGGGCACGTGGTCTCAAGATGAAAGTGGTGGCTTATGATCCCTTCCTTGGCGAAGAAAAGGCCGAGAAGATGGGTGTTGAAAAGGTCGAGTTGGATGAGCTGCTCAACCGCGCTGATTTCATCACCCTGCATGTGCCCTTCACCGAGGCGACCGCCAATATCTTGAGCCGTGAAAACCTTGAGAAAACCAAGAAAGGCGTTCGGATCATCAACTGTGCGCGCGGCGGTCTGGTGGATGAAGAGGCACTGGCCGATCTGCTTAAGTCCGGTCACGTCGCTGGCGCCGCCTTTGATGTGTTTGCCAAGGAACCGGCGACAGAGAACCCCCTGTTCAACCTGCCCAACGTGGTTTGCACGCCGCATCTGGGCGCGGCAACAACCGAAGCACAGGAAAACGTGGCGCTACAAGTGGCAGAGCAGATGTCCGATTACTTGTTGACCGGTGCGGTTTCAAATGCGCTGAACATGCCGTCGGTCACTGCCGAAGAGGCCAAAGTGATGGGGCCATGGGTCAAACTGGCCGAGCATCTGGGCGCGTTCATCGGCCAGATGACGGATGAGCCGATCAAGGCGATCAACATCCTTTATGATGGCACCGTGGCCGAAATGAACCTTGATGCGCTCAACTGTGGTGTGGTTGCCGGGATCATGAAACGCGCCAACCCGGATGTGAACATGGTCAGCGCCCCCGTGGTCGCCCGTGAAAAGGGCATCCAGATCAGCACAACCAATCAGGACAAATCAGGGGTGTTTGACGGCTATGTCAAAGTCACCGTTGTGACGGAGAAGCGCGAGCGTTCCGTGGCTGGCACTGTGTTTTCTGATGGCAAGCCGCGGTTCATCCAGATCAAGGGCATCAACATCGACGCCGAGGTCGGTGCGCACATGGTCTACACCACCAACGAAGACGTGCCGGGCATCATCGGTGCGTTGGGTCAGACCATGGGTGAGAACGGCGTGAACATCGCCAACTTTACCCTTGGTCGGTCCGAGGCAAAGGGCGAGGCAATTGCATTGCTTTATGTGGATGATGTCGTGCCAGCCACTGTCATCGACAAGCTGCAAGGCACAGGTCTGTTTACGCAGGTTAAACCGCTCGCGTTTGAAGTGGCTTAAGATCAATCGTTGGCGCGGCAACGGCTGCGCCAACTCCCCTTGAAGTTTCAGCTTTGCCGCGTCCGCAGCACCACCGCCAGAAACAACAGCATACTGACCAGGGCAACAACCGATCCGACCTTGGCCAGCACATCGGTACCGCCCGACAGCACCACTGCAATTCCCGGAACGATCAGGATCAGACCTGTCAGCGAGACGATCAAATGAATCCGCGCCAAGCCATTTTGCGCCGCTGCGGGCACCACATGGTAAAACACCGCAAACAGCGTCATTCCGACCCAGCCTATCAGGTTGAGGTGTCCATGTGCCGGTGAAAGATCGTGGTTTTGCGAGGCGGACATTTGGATGCCCCAAACCATACCGCAAATCCCCGACACGATGCCGGCCAACAAGAAATAGAGCGCAATTCCTTTCATAATGTTCCCCGTTTGAAATGCCTGTAGTTCACGTGACTACAGGCTGATTGTCGCTAGCGCAGGGTTGCAAACCCGGCGGCATATCAAAAATTTATTATTTGTATTATCATCATACAGAATATGGATTTACGCACCTTTGATCTCAATCTCCTGCGGGTTCTGCGCGCTTTGCTAGAGACCCATTCCACCACCCGCGCGGGGCAGATGATCGGTCTGTCCCAACCGGCGGTTTCGGCCGCGCTTGGGCGGCTCAGGGAGCATTTGAAAGATCCCCTGTTTGTGCGGATCGGCCCCCGGTTGGAGCCCACAGATTACGCCCTAACTCTGTCAGAACCGCTGCGCCGTATTCTGGATCAGACAGAAACCATATTGTCAGGGCCACCTGCGTTTGATCCTCTGGAGGCGCAGGACAGTTTTCGCGTGTCCGGTAGCGATTTCTTTTCTGAATTGTTGATGCCTGATCTGGCCGCTTTTCTGTGCCAGACCGCACCGGGTGTGCGGGTGCAAATGGTCGATCTGATGCCAGGTCAGCACGGCGGCAAACTGGAAAGCCATGAGATAGATCTGGCGCTTGCGCCGCATTTTGAGATCCCCGGCTGGATGGATTGGCGGCCCATTTTTGAATCCCCCATGGTGATGGTCGCACGTGGTGACCACCCTTGCCTTGATGGCCTGCCGCCTTCATCCGCGCTTGACCTTGAGACCTACTGTACCCTTGGCCATATCTTGTTTTCGCCAGAAGGAAACTATGCCGGAACCGGAGATACCGCCCTGTCGCGGATCGGTAAAACCCGCCGTGTCGTGATGAGCCTGCCTGTCATGCATGGGGTGTGCAGCACAGTGGCCAAGACCGATCATCTGGCGCTGATCCCGCTGCAAATGGCGGTAAAGATGGCAGCCACCCATGGCCTTGCCATCCGGCCCGCCCCGATGCCGATTGAAGTTCCGCTCGTCGGGATGAGCTGGCATCGCAAACATACCACAGCACCAGCCCACCAGTGGCTGCGCGACAGTATTGCGGATCTGATGTCCGCGCTTGACCAACCGGGCAGGGTTTTACCCCTCTAGACACCGCAGACCAACCTTTTCATTTCAGGTCGCGTCCGCTACCAGCGATCTCATGACAGAGCAGATTTATACCATCGGCGATATTCACGGCCAATTGGCCGAATTGCAGCGGGTTCTTGGCCTGGTCGAACAGGACGGCGGACCGGACGCAAAGATCGTGTTCCTCGGCGATTACACCGATAGAGGCCCAGACAGCAAAGCGGTGCTGGACTTGCTGATTGACGGTCAGTCACAGGGCCGGAATTGGCATTTCATTCTTGGCAATCATGACCGCATGTTCACGCATTTCATGGAAGAAACGCCGCGACACGACCCACATTTGCCCATCAATCTTTATTGGCTTCATCAACGGCTTGGCGGTGACACCACCTTGGCGTCCTATGGGGTAGAATTTGTAGAGACCGATCGCAAGTCGGAGGTGCATGAACAGGCACGATCCGCCGTGCCGCAGGCGCATGTCGATTTTCTTTCCGGCTTGGACCTGTCCTATCAGAACGAAGATTTGTTTCTGTGTCATGCAGGGATCAGACCCGGTGTTCCGCTTGCCGATCAGACCGAGCACGATCTGATCTGGATCAGGCAGGAGTTTCACAATGATCCGCGCCAGCATCCAAAGCTGATTGTCCACGGTCATACGCCGGTGGCTAAGGCCACGCATTATGGCAACCGCGTCAATCTCGACAGTGGCGCGGGTTTTGGCAAACCCTTGAGCGTTGCAGTGTTTGAGGGTGTTGATTGCTGGCTGTTGACCGATCAGGGCCGCACGTCATTGGTGCCTTCCGCCTAATCTTGCGCTGCGATGGCCTCGATTGACGGCGCAACACCTGCAAAATCAACCGCGCCGAGCACCGGAACGCCTGCGCCGCGGATCTCGTCCATCGCGGCGCGGCTTTGGGCATCTGGCCCCGGCCCTGGCTTGCGCAGAACCACCGCCATCACCCGCCCCGGATGGCGCAGTACAGCATCGCGGTAGACCATTGCATCATGCTGGCCCGTATCCCCCATCAAGACATAGCCAAGCTGCGGATTGGCCGCCATCAAAACGTCAATCGCGCCGCCTTTGTGATCGCCATGGGTGCCGGTCACAAATTGGGTCTGGCTGAGCCCCAGATCGCGCAGAAATTTTGGACCTTTCACCAGATCAGCCAGATCAAAAATCCGGTCAAGAAAGTGGTGCAGGTTCCACGGACTTGAACTCACATAGTAGACCGGGTTCCGCCCCTCTTCTGAAAGTGATTGCAGGCAAGTGACTGCATCAGGGAAGATCCGCCGCGTCAGCGCATTACCGGTCAGCGAATTCCACAGATTGCGGATCAGGGAATAGGCACCGGTTTTGAGAACCGTGTCGTCAATATCCGAAATGATACCAAACCGTGCTGTCCCGCCCGGAACCAGCACCGGACAAAGGGTTTGCCCCGTCTGCCCTGCGATGGTGACAGGGATATCCACCCAGCCGCTTTGCCGGTCTCGGGGCAATAGCAACGAAAAATAACCTTCATCGTCGCTGATCGCATTTATCTTGCCTGATCGAACCGTAACGTTGGCCACTTCGTCCGTCAGAAACAGCGAGAACATCTGCTTGAAATTGACCCACCGCGATTGGGTGGGGGTGGGCGCATTGCGGCGCAAGGCGGTCAACACCCTGCCCCGCACCACGATATGATCGGGATTGGCATAACCGATGTAGGGCTCAATGATCCGCCGTGGATCACGCTGCCCTTTGATCCGGTCCAGCAGGCGCTCGGCCCGCCATGCAATTGCGTGCAGTGTTTTCTTGATCATACGAGGCTAACGCCGCAGCCGGGGGAATGGATCCCTCCAGCCGCGACAATACCTCAGGTCCAGTCCAGAACCACCTTGCCCGATTGACCCGATTTCATCGCGGCGAACCCCTGTTCGAAGTCATCGACCCCAAATCGATGGGTGATGATTGCCGAGATGTCCAAGCCGTTCTCCAGCATGGCAATCATCTTGTACCAAGTCTCAAAAATCTCGCGGCCATAGACGCCTTTGATGGTGATTGCCTTGAACACGATGCGCGACCAATCCACAGGGCTTTTGCCCGGCGGTATGCCCAACATGGCAATGCGTCCGCCCATCGTCATCGCCTCAACCATCTGGTCAAGTGCGACCTGATTGCCGGACATTTCGAGACCCACGTCAAACCCCTGTTTCATCTTCAGACGCGGGATCACATCACGCAAATCGTCCTTGGCAACATTGACCGGCACGACATCCGTGACCTTTTGCGCCAATGCCAGACGATCCTCGTTGATGTCGGTGATCACTACATGCCGTGCGCCCACATGCCGCGCCACTGCGGCGGCCATGATGCCGATCGGGCCGGCCCCAGTGATCAACACATCCTCGCCCACCAGATCAAAGCTGAGGGCGGTGTGGACAGCATTGCCCAAGGGATCAAGGATCGCACCGATATCGTCTGAAATCTCATCCGGCAGCGGTACGACGTTGAACGCGGGCAGGCGCAAATATTGGGCAAATGCGCCCTGTTCATTCACCCCGATACCGCGCGTGGCCGGATCAAGGTGGAACTTTCCCGCACGGCTTTGCCGCGAGTTCTTGCCGATCAAATGCCCCTCGCCAGAACAGCGCTGCCCAATCTCAAGCCCTTCGACATTGCGGCCAAGCTCGACAATCTCACCGGCAAACTCATGCCCGGTGATCATCGGCACAGGCACTGTCTTTTCCGCCCATTCATCCCAATTCCAGATGTGGATATCGGTGCCGCAGATGCCGGTCTTGTTGATCCGGATCAGAACGTCATCTGGGCCGATCTCCGGCACGGGCGCGTGGGTCATCCAAAGCCCTTCGCGGGCGTGCAGCTTGGACAGGGCTTTCATTTCATTGGTGGCCATTTTGATCCTCCCACAGATCCGTGGACAGGTATTTTAGCCCGCTGTCACAGACGATCATCGCCACGGTTCCGCCGCGCTCGGCCCCGCGCAGCAAGGCAATGGCGGCGGCCAGATTTGCGCCCGCGGAATAGCCACCAAACACCCCTTCAAGCTGCGCGAGCATTCGCGCCGCATCGCGGGCCTCTGGTCCGGTGACAGCCAGCGTTCCGGCAATATCGGTTGCCTCAAGATGGGTAAGGTCAGCCATGGCATAGCCGCCACCCTGAATGGGGTGGTTCGGATCAGATACGGGATGGCCCGCGATCACCTCGGCGCCAGCAGGCTCAACCGCATAGCAGCGCACACCCTTTGGCGCCAACGCCTGCGCCACGCCGGCCAGTGTCCCGCCTGATCCGGCAAAGTCGCAGAACGCCGTGACCGTACCGCCAGATTGCGTCCATATCTCTGGCCCGGTGCCCGTTTCATGGCCTGCGGGGTTGCCCGGGTCTTCGAATTGATCGGCGCGAAAGGCACCTGTCTGTTCGGTGATCCGCCGCACCTCTTGATCGACTTCCTCAAGATCCGCCGCTGTCACCTGACCGGAAATGCCGCCGCTGGCTTGTGGCACAATCACCACCTCGGCGCCCAACCCGCGCATCATTCGGGCACGTTCAGTGGAATTGCCCGCGCTCATCACCGCCGTAAACGGATGACCCAAAACGCCGCAGACAATCGCAAGGCCCGTACCCATGTTGCCAGAGGTTAGTTCGACAACCGGCTGACCGGATCTGAGCCGCCCATCTGCGCGGGCCGCCTCAATGATCTGCCGGGCGGCGCGGTCTTTCTTGGAATAGCCGGGCAACAGGTTGTCCAACTTGGCCAGAATCCGCCCCTCCAACCCCAGATGCGTGGTGATACGGCTCAGATCGACAAGCGGGGTATTCCCGATCACGTCAATCACTGAGGCTTTGATATCCGTCATTTCAACACGCCGCAGGCTTTGCCCGCTGTTTCAAATGCAACCAAGGCGCGGTCCAGTTCATCGCGAGTGAGGGCTGCGTTCATCTGGGTTCTGATCCGGGCCTGCCCGCGCGGCACCACCGGAAAGAAGAAACCGGAGACATAGACGCCTTCTTCAAACAATCGCGCGGCCATGTCCTGCGCCAGCTGCGCCTCGCCAAGCATCACGGGCACAATCGGATGTTCCCCCGGCAGCAGATCAAAGCCAAGCCGTTCCAGACCGGCGCGCCAATAGGCGGTGTTTTCAAACAGCTTGGTCCGCAGATCATCACCCTGCATCACCAGATCCAAAGCCTTGATCCCCGCCGCCACGATGGACGGGGGCAGTGAATTGGAAAACAGATAGGGCCGCGCCCGTTGGCGCAGCAGATCAATCACCGGCTGCGGTCCGGCGATATACCCGCCAATGGCCCCGCCTAGCGCCTTGCCCAAGGTGCCGGTCAACACGTCTACATCGACGCCAAAATGCGCCGGCGTTCCTGCGCCCTGCGGACCCATGAAGCCGGTGGAATGGCAATCATCGACCATCACCAGCGCCTCATACTTTTGCGCTAGCGCGGCAATCTCCGGCAGTTTGGCCAGATAGCCATCCATCGAGAACACACCGTCGGTGGCGATCATGATGAATCTTGCGCCGTCCTCACGGGCCTGTTTCAGCTGCCCCTCAAGATCGGCCATATCGCTGTTGGCATAGCGATAGCGTTTCGCCTTGCAGAGCCGGATCCCGTCAATGATCGACGCATGGTTCAACGCATCAGAAACGATGGCATCTTCTGGACCAAGAAGCGGCTCAAAAAGCCCGCCGTTGGCATCAAAACAAGCGGCAAACAGGATCGAATCGTCCTTGTTCAGAAACGTTGCGAGCTTTTGTTCCAGCTCGCGGTGAATGTCCTGGGTGCCGCAGATAAACCGCACGGATGCCATGCCGAACCCTTTGGGGTCCATCGCAGCTTCGGCCGCTTGGATGAGGTCGGGATGATCGGCCAAACCGAGGTAATTGTTGGCACAAAGGTTGATCACCTTTCGGTCGCCCACGGTGATCTCGCCGCCCTGAGGCGAGGTGATCAGACGTTCGCGTTTCATCATGCCTTCGGCGTCAATCTGGGCGAGCGTTTCGGTGAGATGGTCAAGATAGGCTTGGGTCATGATGAGGCTCCTTTGCGGACCCTCTATCATATCGGACGAATTTCCGGAATAGCAGAAATCTACTATCGCGGATTTTTTCCGTCATTCTGGAATGTCAGGCGTCCTGTACCACAAGGAATGCCCGCGCCGCGCCGCCTTGTGCGGTGATCTTATGATGCAGATCCGCTGCATAGCGGGCGGTATCGCCCTGCTCCAACCGGCTGCTGGCCTCTCCGCTGATCACTTCGACAACACCGCTGACGACAGTCAGGTGTTCGCGTGCGCCGCGAGTGTGCGGCTGGCTGTCCAGAACGCCGCCTGCATCCATCAACAGTTCATAAACCTCATGTTTCCCGGCCTCTTCGGGCGGAGACAGGATACGAATGCGGCAGCCACTGCCCAGATTATTGATCGTCGGAACATCTGCGGCCCGCAACACTTCGATCAGATCTTTCGCCGGTGCACCGTCAAGCAGTCCGGCAAAATCCACCTGCAAGGCCCGTGTGAGGTTCCACAATGTCGCAATGGTCGGGCTGGATTCGCCGCGTTCGATCTGGCTGACCATGGAGCGGGACACGCCAGAAAGTTTCGCCACTGCATCCAGCGACAAACCCTGACTTTGCCGCGCTTCTTTGAGGCGGGCGGGCAAATGGGTTAGGATAGCGTCATCGTTTTCCGTCATGACGGACAGATGCGCCTTGGCCGCTGACAAAGTCAAGAGAGTGGACACATGCCTGTGACGGTACGTCCCTCCTGACAAAGGTCGCCCCCCGCCCCATACTCGTCACAACTGAGATAGGAGAGACCCATGACCAACGAGATCGTGATACTGGGCGGTGCACGAACCGCCATCGGGACATTTGGCGGCGCATTGGCCGCAACGCCCCCGACAGAGCTGGGCCGGATTGTCGCCGCCGAGGCGATGCAGCGGGCAGGCGTCGCACCCGATCAAATCGGGCATGTGGTGTTCGGCAATGTGATCAACACCGAACCGCGCGATATGTATCTGTCACGCGTAGCAGCACGGGAGGCCGGTGTGCCCGATGAGGTGCCCGCGATGAACGTGAACCGCCTGTGCGGATCAGGGGTGCAGGCGATTGTGTCGGCAGCGCAGAACCTGATGCTGGGCGATGCGGATTTTGCGCTCGCAGGCGGTTCTGAGAGCATGTCGCGCTCGCCTTACATCATGCAAAACGCCCGTTGGGGCCAGAAAATGGGCGATGTGCGCACGCTGGACATGATGTTGGGAACCCTGAACTGTCCGTTTGGCACGGGCCACATGGGGGTTACGGCCGAAAACGTTGCGGCCGAACATGACATCAGCCGCGCCGACCAAGACGGTTTTGCGCTGTCCAGTCAGGAACGCGCCGCTGCAGCTATTGAAGCAGGTTATTTCAAGGACCAGATCGTGCCGGTCGACGTAAAGGTGAAACGTGACACGGTTGCCTTTGACACGGACGAGCATCCCAAAGCGACGTCTGCTGAGGCGCTGGCGGGGCTGCGCCCGGCCTTTCAAAAAGACGGCAGCGTGACAGCGGGCAACGCCAGCGGCATCAACGACGGCGCCGCGGCAATGGTTCTGGCCACAGCATCCGCCGCGGAACGTGCGGGCCTGACACCACGCGCACGAATTTTGGGTTATGCCCATGCCGGCGTGCGCCCTGAAGTGATGGGGATTGGACCGGTGCCAGCGGTGCAGAACCTGTTGGAGCGGACCGGATTGAAAGCGGCCGATTTTGACGTGATCGAAAGCAACGAGGCTTTTGCCTCGCAGGCCTTGGCCGTGACCAAGAATCTTGGCTTTGACCCGGCCATCGTGAACCCCAATGGCGGCGCGATTGCCTTGGGTCACCCCGTGGGCGCAACCGGGGCGATCATCACCATCAAGGCGCTGTACGAGCTGGAGCGTATTCAGGGCAAGCGGGCGTTGATCACCATGTGTATTGGCGGTGGTCAGGGGATCGCAATGGCGATTGAACGCATCGCCTGAGGCTAGACCCGGGGGCTGTCTGCCCCCGGACCCCCGAGATTATTTAGGGCCAAAAAGGTCAGGTTCAGGTCAGCGCGACCATCAGGGCGATGGCACCAGAGGCAAGCGCCGCGCCGCCCAGTGCAGAGAGCAGCATCCAGCCGAGACGGCCGTTGCGCACTTCGGGCTGCGGGTTGCTTTGCCGCAGCAGGGCGGCCTCGACCAGACCGGGCAAGCGCGGACCGAAGCGGGCGAGGACCATGGCGGTGTTGGCCAGATCATTGAGCGCGGCGCGGGGGCCAATGGATTTGGTGATGTAGTCGGTGACGATGGGACTGGCGACTTCCCAGATGTTGATATGCGGATTGAGCGAGCGAGCCACCCCTTCGACGACAACCATGGTACGTTGCAGCAAGATCAGCTCTGTCCGGGTTTCCATGCCAAATCTCTCTGTTACTTCAAAGAGATAGGACAGAAGCCGCGCCATTGAAATATGTGTGGCATCCATGCCAAAGATCGGCTCCCCCACGGCGCGAAGGGCGCGGGCAAATTCGTCCACATCTTTGTCCGCAGGCACATAGCCCGCCTCAAAATGCACCTTGGCCACGCGCATGTAATCGCGGCGGATGAATCCGTAGAGAATTTCGGCGTAGACCCGGCGGGTGTATTCGTCGATGTGTCCCATAATGCCAAAATCGTAGGCGATGATATCGCCATTGGGCGCAACCTTGAGATTGCCCTGGTGCATATCGGCGTGGAAGAACCCGTCGCGCAGGGCGTGGTTGAGGAACAGGTGCAGCACCTGGTCGCCCAGCACAACGCGGTCATGTCCGGCAGCATCAATCGCCGCATTGTCACCCAGTGGCACACCATCAGCCCAACCAAGCGTCATCACCCGCCGGGCAGAGAGGTTCCATTTGATCGCAGGCAGTTGGAAGCCCTGATCTTCGGTTGTATTGGCGGCAAATTCAGAGGCCGAGGCGCTTTCGAGACGCAGATCCAGCTCACCGCGCACCACACCATCGAAATGCTCGATCACATCCATGGGCCGCAAGCGCCGCGATCCGGGTGAGAATAATTCGACCATGCGAGCGGCCAAATAGAAGGCATCAACATCCTTGCGGAAGGCGCGTTCGATATTGGGGCGCAGCACTTTGACAGCGACGTCCTCGCCTGTGTCTGCAATCCGCGCCTTATGAACCTGCGCGATGGAGGCCGCCGCGACAGGTTCGCTAAATTCCGAGAACATCTGATCCAGTGGCAGGCCCAGCTCGCGCTCAACCTCGGCTTTGGCTTCTTCTATGGAAAACGGAGGGAGTTTGTCTTGTAACACCCGCAGCTGCAGAGCCAGATCATCCCCAACCACATCGGGGCGGGTCGACAACACTTGGCCAAATTTTATGTAGGCCGGGCCAAGCGCCGTGAGAGCGCGTGTTGCGGGGGGCATGGACGGATCGCCCTTATAGCCCAGAAACTTGAACGGCAGGCCCAGTGCACGGGCGACAAAGCGCACGGCCGGTGTGGCCTCGAATGCGTCCAGCACGACATTCATAGCGCCGGTGCGTTCAAGCGTGGCGCCCGTTCGGATCAATCGCCAGATGTTGTGTGGGCCGCGCATCTCAGAGTTTCCAACCGGAGTGCAGGGCCGCGATGCCCATCGTCAGATTGCGATATTTCGCCTGATCAAACCCGGCCTCTCGCACCATGCCAAGGAAGGTATCCTGATCGGGGAAGTTGCGGATCGATTCGACCAGATATTGATAGCTGTCACGGTCATTGGCGATAACTTGGCCCATGCGCGGGATCACATTGTAGCTGTACAGATCATAGGCCTTTTGCATCGCGGGGTTGGGCAGCTGGCTGAACTCAAGCACCATCAAACGCCCGCCAGGGCGCAAGACGCGGTATGCCTCGTTCAATGCCTCTTGCGGGCGGGTTACGTTCCGGATGCCAAAGCTGATGGTGTAGACATCAAAGGTGTTGTCCTCAAAGGGCAGCGCCATTGCGTCGCCAACCACCCAATCAAGGCTATTGGCCATCTGCTCCGCTTCGGCGCGTTTGCGGCCCTCGACCAGCATTCCTTCGGTCAGATCGCAGACAGTCGCATGCCCTTGCCCGGCGCGTTTGAGGAATTTGAAGGACACATCACCCGTGCCGCCCGCCACATCGAGCAGTCTCTGACCCGCTCGGGGCGCCAGCCAATCCATCATCGCCTCTTTCCAGATGCGGTGAATGCCCATGCTCATCACATCGTTCATGACGTCGTATTTGTTGGCGACGTCACTGAACAATGACCGCACTTTGCCGGCTTTTTCGTCTTCGCGGATGGTCTGCGCGCCGAAATGGGTTGTATTGTCCGTCATGTCATTGTCCCGATAGTGTCTTGGCGGAGATATAGCCTCAGTTGCGCAGATACAAACCGCCATTTGCCGCAGACCGGCGAACATGGTCAGAAAAGGATGCTGAAATGCCCGAACTTCCCGAAGTTGAAACCGTGCGCCGGGGTTTGGCGCCGGTCATGGAAGGCAGCGTGATCATCAAGGCAGAGGTGAACCGACCTGACTTGCGTTGGCCGTTTCCGGCACGGATGGCAGAGCGGTTGACCGGGCAAGATGTCAAACAGTTGCGGCGGCGGTCCAAGTACATTCTGGTCGATCTGGGATCGGGGGAATCACTTTTGGTGCATCTGGGAATGTCCGGGCGGATGCTGATCTCGGGTGATCCGTTGGGGCAATTTGTGCATGATCATCCTGCGCCTGAAAAACATGACCATGTGGTGTTTCACATGGCAAACGGCGCGCGGATAACGTTCAACGACCCGCGGCGATTTGGTGCGATGGATTTGCTGGACACAGCTACAGCAGAAGAACACAAGCTTCTGGCCTCCATCGGGCCGGAACCCTTGGGGAACAGTTTTCATGAGGCGCATTTGGTTTCCGCTTTGAAGGGCCGGAACATGCCGATCAAATCGGCGCTGCTGGATCAGCGGATCGTGGCCGGGCTGGGAAATATCTATGTTTGTGAGGCACTTTATCGGGCGGGCCTGCACCCGGCCCGCAAAGCCGGGCGGATATCGGAAGGCCGGATCGCCGCGCTTGTTCCGATCATCAAGGAGGTGCTGGCCGAGGCGATTGAGGCAGGCGGTTCCTCCCTCAAGGACTTTCGGCAGGCGGACGGGGAATTGGGCTATTTCCAGCACAACTTTGACGTATACGGACGCGAGGGGGAGCCTTGCAACACGCCCGATTGCCCCAAGGTCATCCAAAGGATCGTGCAGTCGGGGCGGTCGTCTTTCTACTGTAGTCAATGTCAAAGATAGCTTGAAACGTGATCCGCCCGTGATATGCAGAGCGACCTGAGCGCAACAACAAAGAGCATTCTTGATGGCTTACGAAACGATCACGGTGGACGTGGACAATCATGTGGCATTGGTCACGCTGAACAGGCCCGATGCGCTTAATGCGCTCAACGACCAACTGATGAGCGAACTGGCCAGTGCGCTTAAGGCGGCACAAGACAACGACAAAGTGCGCTGCATCGTGATCACCGGATCGGAAAAGGCATTTGCCGCTGGCGCGGACATTGCCATGATGCGCGACAAGACTTTTGTCGAAGCCTTCGCCGGGGATCTGTTCACACCCGAATCCGATCAGATCATGCGGGTGCGCAAGCCGATCATCGCGGCTGTATCCGGCTATGCCCTGGGCGGCGGATGCGAATTGGCGATGATGTGCGACTTCATCATTTGTTCCGAAACCGCAAAGTTTGGCCAGCCCGAGATCAACCTCGGTGTGGTTGCGGGAATTGGCGGCACACAACGTCTGACCCGTTTGGTGGGCAAATCCAAAGCGATGGACATGAACCTTACGGGGCGTTTCATGGACGCCGCCGAGGCAGAACGGTCTGGCCTCGTGTCCCGCGTTGTTCCGGTGAAAAAGCTGATGGACGAAGCACTGGGCGCCGCAGGCAAGATCGCGGAGAAATCCATGATTTCTGTCATGGTGGTTAAAGAGGCCGTGAACCGCGCCTATGAAGTGCCGTTGCGGGAAGGTCTGTTGTTTGAACGGCGCGTGTTCCATTCGCTGTTTGCCACAGAAGATCAGAAAGAAGGCATGAGCGCCTTCCTTGAAAAGCGCGAAGCACAGTTCCGCGACAAGTAAACACCGCCCCGACAAAGGGGTTTGCATCGGCGGGCTTTCTCAACTATAGCCCGCCCCAATACATGCGCGTGCAGCCCGCTCTGGCTAGAATCACCTTTCCGGAAGATCCGGCATGGGTTTGGCGTCACGTGCCGAATTTTGAATTGAACCCGAAGGTAGATCCTCATGGCAAATACACCCCAAGCGAAGAAACGCGCCCGTCAGAACGAAAAGCGTTTCCAGATCAACAAAGCACGCCGTTCGCGCATCCGCACGTACCTGCGTAAGGTCGAAGAAGCGATCGCATCCGGCGACAAAGACGCAGCGACAGCCGCCCTGCAGGCCGCACAGCCAGAGCTGATGCGCGGTGTGACCAAAGGCGTGTTCCACAAAAACACCGCCTCGCGGAAAATGTCCCGTCTGTCCTCACGGGTCAAAGCGCTGGGTTAATTTTGATCTTCTGATCAAACCAGAATCAGCTAATTGATTGATTAGAAAGGCGTCGCAATGCGGCGCCTTTTTTTGCAACTTTTTTTCCCGTTATACGCGTGAGAGATTCTTTTTGGTCGATTCACGAGTCAAGTTTGAAGATATGTTGAAGCGTGCCCGTGGTCCTTGCTATTTATGTCTTGCGAGTCACTTCGCAGGGGGGACAGGCCTCAGACAATATATCGGTACGGGGGACGTGCCGCATTGTTTTGAGGTTGGTCAACGGCCCGTTTAAATGGGGTCGTTTTAGGTCTGCCTCGGCGCTTATCGGCGCTGTGGCCCTGTCACAACAAAAGTGCGGACGGCGATGTTCGGCATCTGGATGTTCATCTTTTAGAACATCGATGTTTGGTATGGCCGTTTTGCTCAAGGTCCGATGGACACAGGCCGATTCCGGGTGGGGTCGGAACCATAACCTGTTTCCTGAGGGTAAAATAGGCATGTGTCCGGTTTCGCCGGTAATACATGGGCAGTTAGTACGTGGGACGAATAAAAAATGACGCAGGACCAATGGGGCGCAATCAGGCAGCGACTTCTCAAAACTGTCGGGCAGAACAATTTCACAACCTGGATTGAACCGCTTGTCCCCGGCCCCGTGTCGGAAGGAATTGCAACGCTCCATGTTCCAACCAATTTCTTTGGCAACTACGTCAGCCAGAATTTTGCCGACCTGATCTTGCATGAACTCAATGCCGAAGGGGTCGAGGTATCGCGCCTGAATTTCGCCTTGGCCGCGCCTTCAGGCGCCAGTGCCGCCAAACCTGTCATGCCCGCCAAGAAGCCGGCCGCGCCACAGGCCGCGGCAAACACAAGTGTCCTGAACACCGCGCCGCTTGATCCGCGTTTCAGCTTTGACAATTTTGTCGTCGGCAAGCCTAACGAATTGGCCCATGCCGCCGCCCGCCGTGTCGCCGAAGGTGGCCCCGTCACCTTTAACCCGCTGTTTCTCTATGGTGGCGTTGGCCTTGGTAAAACCCACCTGATGCATGCCATCGCGCTTGAACTGCAACAGCGCAAACCGCAGATGAATGTGCTGTATCTGTCCGCTGAACAGTTCATGTACCGGTTTGTCCAGGCGTTGCGCGACCGCAAGATGATGGACTTCAAAGAAATCTTTCGTTCCGTTGATGTTCTGATGGTTGATGATGTGCAATTTATTGCGGGCAAAGACAGCACGCAGGAAGAATTCTTTCACACCTTCAACGCGCTGGTGGACCAGAACAAACAGATCATCATTTCCGCAGATCGCGCGCCCGGCGAGATCAAGGATCTTGAGGATCGCGTAAAATCACGGCTGCAATGCGGTTTGGTGGTGGATCTGCATCCCACCGATTACGAATTGCGCCTTGGCATCTTGCAAAGCAAGGTTGAGGTACAGCGCCGCAACTATCCCGGCCTTGAGGTTGATGACGGCGTTCTGGAGTTTCTGGCGCATCGGATCAGTTCCAACGTGCGTGTCCTTGAAGGGGCTTTGACACGGCTTTTCGCCTTTGCCTCGCTTGTGGGCCGCGAGATCAACATGGAACTGACGCAAGACTGCCTTGCCGATGTATTGCGCGATTCAGAGCGCAAGATCACCGTCGAAGAGATCCAGCGCAAAGTCAGCGATCATTACAACATCCGTCTTAGCGATATGATCGGCCCAAAACGCCTGCGCAGTTATGCCCGGCCCCGCCAAGTAGCGATGTATCTGTGCAAACAGATGACCAGTCGCAGCCTGCCAGAGATTGGCCGCCGCTTTGGCGGGCGCGATCATACCACTGTGATGCACGGAGTGCGGCGGATTGAAGAGTTGAAACAATCAGATGGCCAGATTGCCGAAGATCTGGAAATGCTGCGCCGCGCCCTTGAGGCGTGATCCGCAGACCATGCATGCGTGACCAAATGACAGGGGCCTTCGGGCCCCTCTTGCATTCCCCCCGCGAAAGCAACAAAAGTCTTGTGAAAGCGGGGGAACAAGGTAGTTTGCCTATCCCGGCAGTCCTGAGGGAGAAGGCACATGAAATTCAGCATCGAACGCGCCGCGTTGCTCAAAGCAGTCAGCCAGGCACAGTCTGTTGTTGAGCGGCGCAATACCATTCCGATCCTCGCCAATGTGCTGATAGAGGCCGAAGGCAGCGATGTGTCCTTCCGTGCCACCGATTTGGATATCGAAGTGGTCGACAAGGTTGGCGCACAGGTCGAACGTGCCGGTGCCACGACCGTTTCCGCCACTCTGCTGCATGAAATTGTGCGTAAGCTGCCCGATGGCGCCTTGATCAATCTGACCGCGGACAGTGCCGCCGGGCGCCTCACGGTTGAGGCTGGACGCTCCAACTTTAGCCTTGCGACCCTGCCCCGCGAAGATTTCCCTGTGATGGCCTCGTCTGAATATGCCTCGAACTTCAGCGCGCCTGCGCCGGTGCTGCGCCGCCTGTTCGACAAATCCAAATTCGCGATCTCAACCGAAGAAACACGGTACTATCTGAATGGTGTCTACATGCACACCGCAGATGCGGCGGGTGGCAAGGTGCTGCGCTGCGTGGCGACCGATGGTCACCGGCTTGCCCGGATCGACGCTGATCTGCCCGATGGTGCGGCAGAGATGCCCGGTGTGATTGTCCCGCGCAAAACCGTGGGTGAGCTGCGCAAACTGCTGGATGACGATGATTTGCAGGTTGCCGTGTCTGTTTCGGAAACCAAGGTCCGCTTTGCCACGCCAGAGATTACCCTGACGTCCAAGGTGATCGACGGCACATTCCCCGATTACACGCGGGTCATTCCGCAGGGCAACACCCGCAAGATGGAAGTTGACGCCAGCGATTTTGCGCAGGCGGTTGATCGTGTTGCTACGGTGAGCTCCGAACGGTCCCGCGCTGTGAAGTTGCAGCTGGACGAAGACCGTCTGATCTTGTCGGTCAACGCCCCCGACAGTGGCGCGGCCGAAGAGGAACTGGCGGTCGCCTACGGCGATGAACGGCTTGAGATCGGCTTTAACGCCAAATACCTGCTGGAGATCGCCAGTCAGGTGGACCGCGAAAATGCGGTGTTCCTGTTCAACTCTTCCGGCGATCCGACATTGATGCGCGAAGGCAACGACGAATCTGCCGTTTACGTCGTCATGCCGATGCGTGTGTGAGGCAGGCGGAAACTTTCAAAGTTTCCGGCCGTTTTCTTTGAAAGAAAACGGGGCCGCCGATGGGTAAGTCATACCTCTCCCAGCTCACGCTGTTGCATTTTCGTTCGCACAAGCGGGCGGTGGTCGAGTGTGACGCGAGGCCACTGGCGATCTTCGGACCTAATGGTGCGGGCAAAACCAACCTGATCGAAGCGGTGTCTTTGCTGTCTCCGGGGCGCGGTCTGCGCCGGGCCAGCGCCGAAGACATGACGCGCAGGCCTGAAGCGCTGGGCTGGAAACTGACCGCGATTTTGCATTCGCTGCATCAGGTTCATGAAATTGAAGTTTTGTCAGAGGGCGGCAATGCCCGTCAGGTGCGCATTGACGGCAAAGCCGCGCCGCAAACTGCGCTGGGGCGGATCGCCCGCGTGCTTTGGTTGATCCCTGCGATGGACCGGCTGTGGATTGAAGGCGCGGAAGGTCGAAGGCGGTTTTTGGACCGCATGACGCTGAGTTTCCTTCCTGACCACGCAGAGCATGCGCTGTCTTATGACAAGGCCATGCGCGAACGGAACCGGCTGCTCAAGGATATGGTGCGCGAGCCGTCTTGGTATGCCGCGCTTGAGCGACGCATGGCCGAGGCAGGCGCGGCCATTCACGCAGGCCGCCTTGAGGCGCTTAAGTCCATTGCAGAGGCACAGGAACAGGCACAGACCGCATTTCCGGCAGCGACCCTGTCATTGGAATGCGACATGCCCGCGGATGCAGATGGGTTGCAAGCCGCTCTGGCGGACAATCGCACCCGTGATCTGGCGGCAGGACGTACGTTGATCGGGCCGCATCGCGCCGATCTTTTTGGCGTTTACACAGCCAAGGGCATTCCTGCCAAGGATTGTTCAACCGGAGAGCAAAAAGCGCTGCTGGTTTCGCTGATCCTTGCCAATGCCCGCGCCTTGGCCAAGGACTTTGGTGCGCCGCCTTTGCTCTTGCTCGATGAGGTTGCCGCGCATCTGGATGCAAACAGGCAAGCCGCCCTTTACGATGAGATCTGCAGCCTTGGTGCGCAGGCATGGATGACCGGAACAGGGGCGGAAATGTTTGCCGCGCTGGGCGATCGCACACAGGTTCTGGAGGTCACAGAAGAGGCCGGAGAAAGCCGCGTGGCAGTCGCCCGCTGACACCTTGCCCGGCGGCACAAAATCTTGCCCCATTTGCGTGACAACCCTCTGCAAAACCATTATAAATCGGACAAAAGAAGAAGGTTTTTCCACATGTCCGAGAATGAGCAGACGCCACAGGAATATGGCGCCGATTCCATTAAGGTTCTCAAAGGCTTAGAAGCTGTCCGCAAACGGCCCGGCATGTACATCGGTGACACCGATGATGGCTCTGGTCTGCATCACATGGTCTATGAGGTCGTGGACAACGGAATTGACGAGGCATTGGCCGGTCATGCAGACGCCGTGACTGTCACAATCCACGAAGATCACTCCGTTTCGGTCAGTGACAACGGGCGCGGTATTCCGGTGGGTATTCACGAAGAAGAAGGCGTTTCCGCCGCCGAAGTGATCATGACCCAGCTGCACGCGGGCGGCAAATTCGACAGCAACTCCTACAAGGTGTCTGGCGGTCTGCACGGGGTGGGTGTCTCTGTTGTGAACGCGCTGTCAGACTGGCTTGAGCTGCGCATCTGGCGCGAAGGCAAGGAACACATCGCACGGTTCGAGGGTGGCTTTACCACCAAGCATCTGGAGGTTTTGGGCGACACCGATCGCACCGGCACCGAAGTGCGGTTCATGGCGTCTACCGATACTTTCTCGAACCTCGAATACTCATTTGAAACGCTTGAGAAACGCCTGCGCGAGTTGGCGTTTTTGAACTCTGGTGTCCGGATCATTCTGACCGATGAGCGCCCGGCAGAGCCGCTGAGATCCGAATTGTTTTATGAGGGCGGCGTCAAAGAGTTTGTCAAATATCTCGACCGGCACAAAACCTCTGTCATGCCGGAACCGATCTTCATTGTTGGCGAAAAAGACGACATCGGTGTTGAGGTCGCAATGTGGTGGAATGACAGCTATCACGAGAATGTCCTGCCCTTCACCAACAACATCCCACAACGCGATGGCGGCACCCATATGGCGGGCTTTCGCGGGGCGCTAACCCGGACAATCAACAGCTATGCGCAGTCTTCGGGTATCGCAAAAAAGGAAAAGATCAACTTTACCGGCGATGACGCACGCGAAGGCCTGACCTGTGTTTTATCGGTCAAAGTGCCTGATCCGAAGTTCAGCTCGCAAACCAAAGACAAACTTGTGTCTTCGGAAGTCCGGCCAGCGGTTGAAGGCCTGGTGAACGAGAAATTGTCCGAATGGTTTGAAGAAAATCCCAACGAAGCACGGATCGTGGTCAGCAAAATCGTTGAAGCGGCCCATGCCCGCGAGGCGGCGCGTAAGGCTCGTGATCTGACCCGTCGCAAGACGGCGATGGATGTGAATTTCCTTGCTGGCAAGCTTAAAGACTGCTCCGAAAAAGACCCATCCAAAACCGAAGTCTTCCTTGTGGAGGGTGATTCCGCCGGTGGATCTGCGCAAACCGGACGTGACCGCCAGACCCAAGCGATCCTGCCCCTCAAGGGTAAGATCCTGAACGTGGAACGGGCGCGATTTGATCGGATGTTAGGCTCACAAGAGATCGGCAATCTGGTGATGGCGCTGGGCACCGGGATTGGCCGAGACGAATTTAACATCGACAAACTGCGCTATCATAAAATCGTCATCATGACGGATGCGGACGTAGACGGGGCGCACATTCGGACGCTGCTATTGACGTTCTTTTATCGCCAGATGCCACAGTTGATCGAAAACGGGCATCTCTACATCGCCCAGCCACCGCTTTACAAAGTGTCACGCGGCAAATCCGAGGTGTACCTCAAGGATCAGGCGGCAATGGATGATTACTTGATCCAGCAGGGCATCGAAGGCGCTTTGCTGCGTCAGGGCAATGGCGAAGAAATATCCGGCGCGGATCTGGCCCGGGTTGTTGATATGGCCCGCCAGTTGCGCCGTGTGCTTGAAGCCTTCCCGACCCATTACCCCCGTCACATTCTGGAACAGGCTGCCATTGCCGGCGCGTTTGTTCCCGGTGCGGTGGACAGCAACCTGCAAGGCGTGGCCGACAAGATCGCAACCCGTCTGAACCTGATTGCGCTTGAATATGAAAAGGGTTGGGCTGGCCGGATCACCCAAGATCACGGTGTGCGTCTGGCCCGCATTCTGCGCGGTGTCGAAGAAGTGCGCACGCTGGATGGCAAGATGCTCCGCTCTGGCGAGGCGCGGCGCTCTGGCTCCTTTACGCAGCATTTGCAGGATGTCTATGACCTCCCCGCGACCTTGGTGCGCAAGGATCGCAGTCAGTTGATCCATGGCCCGCTTGATCTGTTGAGCGCGATCTTGTCCGAAGGGGAAAAGGGCCTGTCTTTGCAGCGCTACAAAGGATTGGGTGAAATGAACCCCGATCAGCTTTGGGAAACCACGCTTGATCCCGATGCCCGCACTCTGTTGCAGGTCAAGGTCGAAGACATGGCGGAGGCCGATGACCTGTTTACCAAGCTGATGGGTGATGTCGTTGAACCACGCCGGGAATTTATTCAGAAAAACGCGCTGAACGTGGAAAATCTGGATTTCTAAGAGATGTAGGATCGCGTGTTGTCGTGCGCGATCCGAAAAGTCTGGCATAAATTGCCCAGAAGCTTGCGTGAGCGTATTTCGCCAGACATCAATCCTTGCAAGGTAAGTCCACAGCCCCGTCGCTTGATACTTGGTCGTTGTCCACGAACGGCTTCAGCACTCCTGTGTTGACCAGCCCTTGTTCGACAGCGCTGGTCGCTTATTTCCCATTTCCAAAATCGCTCTACTTCTGACAGAATAGGGACATAGAATTCAGACGGGGACAACATAATGGTGCGTGGTACAGTTTTCGGTATCGTAGGATTAATCGGTATCGTCACAGGCGGAACCGCGTGGGCGCAAGATGCAACGCCTCGGCCTGCCAAGGTGGTGACGGTTGCGGCAAGTTCGGCGACAATTTCCCGCAAGTATCCCGCGATTGTGTTGCCCTCGCAGGAAATTGAACTGTCGTTCAAAGTATCAGGTCAGGTCGTTGAACTGCCGATCCGTGCCGCCTCAGAAATCAGCGCTGGCGATGTGATCGCGCAGATCGAAACACGAGACTTTGAAAACCAGATCGCTCAGTTGCAAAGCAGCAAAGATCAGGCAGAGGCGCAGCTAGACGCTTTGCGAGCAGGTGCGCGACCAGAAGAAATTGCAGCGCTGGAAGCTGCCGTTGCTTCGGCGCAGGCGCAGGTAGAGCAAACCACAGATGCACTGGCGCGAGCGGAAACACTGCTGGAGCGCGGCGTTGCGACACGTGCGCAGGTCGAAGGTGCACAAGCCGAGGCGCGGGTGGCACAAGCAGGCTTGCGCGCGCAGCAAGAGCAGTTGCGCATCGGCGAGATTGGTGGGCGGCCAGAAGAGATCGCCGCAGCAGAAGCTGCGATGCGCGGGATCGACGCACAGATCAAAGTTGCACGCGACAACCTGTCAGACGCGACATTGACAGCGCCCTTCGACGGCATCATTGCCCGGCGCGATATCGAAAACTTCTCGAATGTGTCAGCCGGTCAGAGCATCGCGCTGCTACAACGGCTGCAGGTGGTTCATCTGGCCTTTGATATTCCCAGCCTTGATGTCACGGAACTGACCCGGAACGGGGCCAAGAGCATCAGCACTGTTGCGACATTCAACTCTTTGCCAGGTGAAGTATTTGAAACTGAGCTTGTCGAGTTTTCCGTTCAGGCTGATAGTGCCACGCAGACCTATCGCGGCCGCGTCTCGGTTGAAGTGCCGGACGGTGCTGTGATCCTGCCGGGCATGGTGGCCAATGTGGTTTCCTCAACCGGCGGGGCGGCGGCACAGGTCAGCGCGCCTTTGTCCGCAATCGCAGCCAAACCGGACGGATCACCCTTTGTTTGGGTTGTGGATGAAAACGGCAAAGTCTCCGGGCAAGACGTGACCCTTGGCGAGGCCAGCGGCGCGGGTGTCGTGGTCAACGAAGGCTTGTCTGACGGCGACACAATTGTGTCGGCAGGGGTGAGCGAGATCATCGAGGGCATGACCATCCGTCCCATCACACGCGTTGGGAACTAAGTCATGGATCTGGCCCGGTTTGCGCTGGAAAAGCGCCTGATTTCTGCTGTTGCAACAGTGTTGATCCTGTTTGCGGGATATTTCGCGTATACGGCTTTGCCTCGGTTCGAAGACCCTGAATTTGTCATACGGCAGGCCCAGATCATCACGCCATACCCCGGAGCCTCGGCTGAGGAAGTGGCAGAAGAAGTCACCGAAGTGGTGGAAAACGCCCTGCAACAATTGTCGGGTCTGGATGAAGTTCGATCCGTGTCTTCACCCGGTCTCAGCACGGTGACGGTCGAATTCACCATTGCGGCAACGCCCGGCTATTCAGAACTGGATCAGACATTTGCAAAAATGCGTGCAAAGATATCTGACTCGCAGTCGCAACTGCCGCCCAACGCACTCGAGAGCCAGGTCTATGATGATTTTGGTGACGTCTACGCACAGTACTACGCCATCACGGGCGAAGGGTTCACGATCACCGACCTTTATGAATATGCCAAGGATTTGCAGCGCGAACTTGTGACTGTTGATGGCGTATCAAAGGTCGTGCTCAACGGCGTGCAGGAGGAAGTCATTTATGTCGAATATTCCCCTGAACGATTGACGGAACTGGGCCTCGCACCGCAACAAATCCAGCAACTTCTGGAAGGGCAGAACCTTGTCACACCCGGCGGTTCCATTGTGGCGGGCATGTCGCGGCTGTCCGTGCGGCCCGAGAGTGCCGTGGGATCGATTGACGCAATCGAGAACCTGCTGATCACCAATGCGCAGACGGGCACGTCGTTCCGCTTGGGCGATATCGCAACCGTGTCGCGGGGGCTGAAAGAACCGGCAGGCACTTTGCTGTTCCGCAACGGGGAGCAGGCGGTCGGCCTCGGCATCTCAAACCAGCGCGGCGGCAATGTGGTGAACATGTCGAACGCTGTGAAAGATCGCATTGCGGAGCTGGAGAGCGAACGACCGATCGGGATCAACGTTCTGCCGATCTCCGACCAGGGTGCGGCGGTCAAATCTTCTGTGGACGACTTTGTGGTGAACGTCGCGTTGGCCTTGGCCATCGTGGTGGGCACACTGCTGATATTTATGGGGCTGCGCTCTGGCATCCTGATGGGGGGCATCCTTCTGGTGACCATCGCAGGCACGCTCTTTGGGATGTATCTTTATGGTCTCAACATGCAGCGTATCTCGCTTGGCGCGCTGATTATTGCGCTAGGAATGCTGGTCGATAATGCCATCGTCGTGGTCGAAGGCACGCTGGTGCGGGTGCAGCGGGGCGAAGATGCGGGAAAGGCATCGCGGGCCGTGGTCAAGCAAACCATGTGGCCTTTGCTGGGCGGCACGGTCGTTGGCATTCTTGCGTTCTCTCCCATCGGTTTCTCGCCAGACAACACCGGCGAATACGCCGGCAGTCTGTTCTGGACCATCGGCATTGCCTTGCTGTTCTCATGGCTCGTGGCAATTTGGCTGACGCCTTACTACTGCACGGTGATGTTGAAGCAGGGCAAGGACGGCAATACGGACAAGAAAAACTTCATTCTGACAGGATACCGAAAACTCCTGAACCTCGCCATCAAGGCCAAGTGGATCACCGTTGGTGTCACCGTGGCGCTCTTTGTTTCGGCCATTGCGATGTTCAGCGCGGTGCCCGCTGGGTTCTTCCCGTCCTCCACGCGCGACCAGTTTGTAATCGACTATTTCCTGCCCCAGGGCGCCGACATCTCGCGGACCAACGCTGACCTGACCGAGATCGCCGCATACGCACGCGGACTTGAGGGCGTCACGGGTACCAACACCGTTGTCGGCGGCGGTCATCTGCGCTTCATGCTGATCTACGAAGCGGAAGGTGGAAACGCGGCCTACGGACAGGTGTTGGTAGATGTCGAAGACTTCACCGTGATCGACGGGCTACGCACGGATTTGCAGGCTCATATCGATGAGACCTACCCAGAGGCCAACTCAAAGGTTTGGACATTTGTCCTCGGGCCGGGTGGTGGTTCCAAGATCGAAGCGCGTTTCTTTGGCGCTGATCCTGCCGTACTGCGCGATCTCGCTGGGCAGGCGAAGACCATCATGTCTGATGCAGGTGCCGTTGCGGTCAAAGATGACTGGCGGGAGCAAGTACAGGTCGTCCGTCCCATTGTTGACATAGAAAACGCCCGGCGGTTGGGCCTTACACAGGGCGAGATCTCCAATGCGATCTACAGCCATCTGACGGGAACAAACCTTGGTGTTTACCGCGAGCGAGACGAACTCAGGAATGTCATCATGCGTCCTGTTGAGGATGCCCGCAATGACATCAACCAGTTGCGTGACGTCCAAGTCTATAGCGCGGCCATCGGCGGCTATATCCCGATCTCTCAAGTGGTGGACCGCTTTGACATTGTGTTTGAGGCGGGCAACCTACGCCGCATTGACCGGGCTTTGGCGATCACTGCGCAGTCCGACAACGCACCCGGCGTGCTGTCGGGTGATCTGTTCGCGGCCGTCAAAGGCCCGATTGAGGATATCGCCCTCCCGCCCGGCTACAACATGGAATGGGAAGGCGAATACGGCAGTTCGCAGGAAGCCAACGCCGGTCTAGCCTCCACCATGCCCATCGGCTTTGGCGCGATGTTCATCGTGGTTCTGTTTCTGTTTAATGCATGGCGGCAAACGATCATCATCTGGCTTGCTGTGCCTTTGGCACTGATTGGCGTGATCTACGGCCTTGCGGGCACCCAAACCCCGCTGGAGTTCATGGCGATCCTTGGCATCCTGTCGCTGACTGGGATGCTGATCAAAAACGCGATTGTCTTGATTGATGAGACGGACACGCAGATCAGTGATGGCAAGGCGCGGATGTCTGCCGTGGTAGATTCCGCTGTCAGCCGTGTGCGCCCTGTGTCTTTGGGCGTGCTGACAACGGTGCTGGGCGTTGTGCCACTGCTGTGGGATCCGTTTTTTAAATCCCTCGCGGTTGTGATCATTTGCGGTCTCAGCTTTGCGACGGTCCTGACGCTCATCGTGGTTCCTGCGCTCTATGCTATCTTCTTTAGAGTGAAGCAGAATGAGATCGCAGCAGAGTAACAGACCAGGCGGGAGGAGAAGCATGAACGCACGCGTTCTCCCGCTCCTCCTGCTGCCAATTCTCGCAGGCTGTGCGCAAACGCCAGACAGAATTTCCTTTGCCCAGCCTCCCGCAAGCGCTTTGGTACAAGAGATCTATGTCACCTCCGGCAATCTACCGAGCGTTAAAGCGCGCGACCTCAAACAGGACCGAAACGCACGCACCAACTTTGTGCAGTATGACGTCTCAATCCCCGCCAACCATGCGTTGGGGCAGATCGAATGGCCGGATGGTGCAACCGACCCGCGAACCGATTTCGCGGTTGTGGGTCAAAAGGATCTCGGCTCAAGTGCGGCCCTAATCAAAGCGATCCAGGCCGAGCAAGACGACGAGATCGCGCTCTTCGTCCACGGCTACAACAACACGCCCTCCGAGGCGCTTTACCGTTTTGCCCAGATCAGCCATGACTTTGAGATCACGACACCGCGTATCTTGTTCTCATGGCCCTCGGCCGGCACCGCAACCGGCTACATTTACGACCGTGACAGCGTGCTCTTCGCGCGTGATCCGCTGGCGGATCTGTTGACCGAAATTGCACGCAAGACGAACAAAGAGGTCACCCTCTTGGCCCATTCAATGGGTGCCCATCTGACAATGGAGGTGCTGCGCCAGCTTGCCATCACGGGCAGGCGCGACGTGCTGGATAACCTGCGCGTGGTGGCGCTTTTGGCTCCCGATATTGACCCAGATGTCTTCCGCGCGCAGGCCACAGCTATTGGCAAACTGCCTGACCCTTTCGTGATCCTGACAAACCGCGACGACAAAGCATTGAGTCTCTCGGCATTCCTCAACATCGGCCGTCAAAAAGTGGGTGATCTCAGCCGCGCTGCCGATGTGTCAGGGTTTGATATCACTCTATTCGACTTTACCGCGCTGGCCGATGGATCAAACCTCGATCATCTGGTCCCGGTGACATCCCCGGCCGCAATCTCGGTTCTGCGCGATCTGGTGCGTTCTGATCGAAAAGGTCAGATTGACCTATCTCAATTTGATGTCGGCGACGATGGCGTCATCCGGGCGCGACCCAGGAAAGGACTATTAAGTCATGCCAGAAATCATTGTCCCAGCGTTCATATCGGTAACTCTTGGCTTTGTGGTGTTTTTCCTCGGTGTGTTTTTGACGCGGAAAATTGTGGTGCTGGGCGACTATAATATCCCCGAACCGGTGTCTGGGGGCCTTGCCGTCGCGCTGCTGACCTGGGCGTTCTTCGCTTTCACAGGTCAGCAAATCACCTTTGATCTGGAGGTCCGCGATTACCTGCTCGTCGTGTTCTTTGCCACTATCGGCCTGAACGCGCGTATCTCTGATCTTTTTAAGGGCGGTCGCCTGTTGGTGCTGCTTCTGGCTCTGACCCTTAGCTTTATGGTTCTGCAAAATGTCGTCGGTTTGCTAGGCGTCACCCTCTTTGGCTTGCCAGCCGCGACATCAGTACTTGTCGGCTCCGCCTCTCTCATCGGTGGACATGGCACCGCGATTGCTTGGGGCCCTCAAATTGAGGAACTTACAGGTTTTGGTGCTGCTCCCGAGATGGGCGTGGCCTCTGCAACGCTGGGTCTGATCCTTGCAGCCGTCTTGGGTGGGCCGATTGCCAAACGCCTGATCGACCGCAACAACCTGCAGAGCGACGACAGCGAGGGCCCGATCGTTGGACTTGAATTTGACGACGCAGACAACCCTGAAGATCTGATAAACCATATTAGCCTCATGAGAGGCATGCTGGCGGTACATGTCGCAATCCTGCTGGGTTTCATCCTGCATATTGGGATAATCGAGGCGGGCGTGAAGCTGCCGCTCTTCGTACCGTGCCTTCTGGTTGGTATCGCGATGTCGAACACCATACCCTACTTATTCCCCACTATGACTTGGCCTGCACGCACCAAATCCCTCGCGGTTATTTCAGATTATTGCTTGTCGGTTTTCCTCGCCATGTCGCTGATGAGCCTGCAACTCTGGACCCTTGCCGAACTTGGCGGCCCCATTCTCGCTGTATTGGTCCTTCAAGTCATCATGACGGTCTGCTTTATCATGTTGATCTTCTTCCGCCTGATGGGCAGCAGCTATCAAGGTGCTGTCCTGAGCGCAGGGTTTGCAGGTTTCACGCTGGGGGCCACACCGACAGCCATCGCCAATATGTCTTCGGTGACCAAACGCTATGGCCCGGCACCACTGGCGTTCATTGTGTTGCCGCTAGTGTCGGCGTTCTTTGTCGATCTCGCGAACGCAGTGATCATTCAATTCTTCGTCAGCTTTTAAGCAATCGATCCGTTCACTGTCTCCTGCGCTTAAGCAAAACGTAAGACCTTTCAGGTCAGCGTGTTACTCATCAACCGCTTGTTTTACGGCCCCCAAATGATCAAGGGGGGAGTGCGCACGGTTACGCGGCGTCTAATCGCGCGGTCTGTTACTTCAGCCCATTCACGGCGATATAGCGGGATAAATCCAAGATCAGCTGTCCGCGCGCCTTTGCAATCGCATTGGGCCCACCTTTTGGATCAAAACTCACGCTCAGGTCAAACAAACCTGACCTTTCGCGGCCCCCATCGCGGACTGCCACAAAGTACTGCCCGGTGGTGCGGAACACCCCGTCGCTGGTCGCAACGAGATCGGAAAACCGCAGTTCCAGCCGTGCGGAGGGAAAAGCCTCAAACGGCCAGGGCTCGGATGCGATGGCGCGGCCGGTCATCTGGGCGAGGTTGCGGCTCAGCTCAAGCGCGACCGCCCGTTCCGGCGCATCGGCCCAAAGGACGTCTGACGAACTTTTGAGTGTGCCGTCCGCCGCCTGCAAATGGATCTCATCTGCTGCTGCATAACTTGGCAAAGACACATCGCGCACTTCAACCGATGAAAATGCAATGCGCACTTTTTCGGTCACAGGGGGCGTGCTGACGGCAAAACGTTCGGCGCTGCCGCAAGCGGCCAGCAGCAGCGTCAGACCCACAATCAAAGACCGGCGGTGAAATGTCATCTTATCGTCCCAGCAACAAAGAATTGGGGTTACGTTCAATGGTCCGCGCCAAAGATGCAAGGGCATCGGCGGCTTTCTGAATATCGCGCAGGGTGTCTTGGGCAGAGCGGCTGATCTCTTCGCCCTTGTTGTACCCTTCAATTGTGCGGCTCGCTTGGGCGAACAAGCTGGTCAGGCGGTCGACGATATTTGGCAGATCCTTAGCCGACACAGCGATATTGTCCGCTGCATTCCGGGCCGATGCCAGCGTCTTGTTCACATTTTCAATCGCCCCGCCCTCGCGCAACTCCTGCAAGGTGTAGTTCACCTCATCCAGCGCCCGTTTCAACGATCCGGGCAAGGCGACCGCCGCATCCGTTCCGATCACCGCGTCTGCAGATTTGGTCAGCGCGGTCAGCTCATCCACCAGTTGGTTGAGCTCAAGCGTTTCGGCCTTGGCCGCAACAGCCTGGATCTGCTCCACCAATGCCGGCACCCCTTCAACAGAGGTCGTCACAGAATTTGCAGCAGCGGTTGCCCCCTCCAGAGCAGCGGACAGCCGTTCGGCAATCTGTTCGCGTTCCAGCGCCGCCACCAACGTTTCCACCCGCGTCAGCGTGGCGTTCAGGGCCACCGGGATATTTTGCACATCATCCGAGGTCACCAATCCCTGCAATTCAGCCAACAACAGGCGCAAATCCTGCGGTGTTTCACGCAGGTCTTCATCAGTGACCAAGGCCTCGGCCGAGTTCAGGAATGAAATCGCGCTGTTGAGCAATTCTTCGATGGGCAAGTTGTTGATACGGGTGAAAACCCCCTCCACGGTCGCGGCCGCGTCGGATGTTTCGCTAAAGGTGGTGGGCAAGATGGGCAATGCATCGCCATCCGCGACCAGACGCGCGGGCGGTGCATCTTCGACCATCACCAACTCAACCTTTAGCCCGCCAGTCAGCAAACTGGCCGAAGCCAGCCGCGCGCGCAGGCCGTTCGTGACACGTTCTTGCAAAAACAGCAGCGCATTTTCTGCGTTGACGTCCACCGGCAGGCCCAAACGCGCCGGTTGGATAGAGAGATTTACGTTCAACCGCACACGGCTGTCGCCAAATTGATTGTAGTCCACAATGCCTGACAGCGCCTCGACTTCACCGATCTTAAGGCCGCTCAATTCAACAGGCGCACCGACCACAAGGCCGGAAATATTGTCTTCGAAAATCACGCTCATCTTGAGCGGAGTGACCTCTGAGGCATTGAAGACCGAGTTCCGCGCCGTTTCCTTGTCCGGAAAAATCTCAAACACGGTGCCATCCTGAACACGGTCACCGCCCGACACAAAGGTATCAAAGGTGATCCCGCCGCCGACCAGTGTCGCAAGTGAGGAAAAATCAATCTCGGCACCCGCGGGGCCAAGCGTCACGCTAAACCCGGAGGCATCCCAAAAGCGGGTGGAATTGTTGACGAGCGTCCGGTGCTCTTCGAAAATCAACGCCTCGACCACCGCGTAATTGTTGCGCGGATCAATTTTGGCTCGGCCCACGCGGCCCACTTCGATACCTTTGTAGAGGATCGGCGCATTGTCCGTCAGTTGGCCGTTGGCCGTGGTTCTAAACGCAATCTCAAGGCCAGATTGCCCCGGACGGATCAACGGTGCCTCGGATGCCCCTTGAAAGAGGTTGGCAAAGGCACCGATCTTATCGTCCCAAGACCCCTCGATATAGACACCGCTCAAAACGGTACTCAGGCCCGTGATGCCCTGCGCGGTCACCTCCGGCTGAACAATCCAAAACACCGCGCTGGCGTCAATAAACGGCGCAACGTCCTTTTCCACCCGAATTTGGGCCGTGACCTTGGACAATGAGGCGGTAAAGCCGACCTTTTCGACAACACCAATTGTCACATCCCTAAACTTCAGCTCGGTCTCGCCAGCCTGAATACCTGCGCCATTCTCAAACTCAACCGTGATCAACGGCCCGCGTTCGTTGTAGGATTGCCAAGCCACCGTCAACGCCACAAGCAGTGCAAGAATGGGAATGATCCAGATCACCGATGCCCCGCTCAGGAACACCTTGCGGGCGGGCGATACAGACACATCTGGCAGGTCGTCATTCATTGATCTCTGCGCCCCCATCACCGGCTGATTTGTCTTTGGCTTGAACGTCCCAGATCAGACGGGAATCGAACGCCTGCGCCGACAGCATCGTAAAGATAACCGAAAGCGCAAAGAACATAGCCGCAGTGCCGGGATTGATGGCGGCCAATGCCTTGAGTTGCACCAGAGATGACAGGATCGCAACCACAAAGATATCAATCATCGACCAGCGGCCGATGTACTCCACCACCTCATACAGGAATTGGCGCATGTTCTTGGAGACCATTGACCTGTTCTTGACGCTGAGCGCGAGAAACGCCACCGCCCAGAACTTGCCCAGGGGGATCACCACAGAGGCAAAGATGATAATCGCGGCGATGCCCAGATTGCCATGATGCGCCAGTTCGACCGCGCCACCGATGATCGTACTTTCATCCACCTGAAACAGCGTTCTGGTTTGCAGCATTGGAAACAGATTTGCGGGCACGTAGCAGATCAGCCCCATTACCCAATAGGCCCACACCCGTTGCAGGCTCATCGGGTCACGGGACACCAGCGCGTGACCGCAACGCGCACAGGTCTGCGTGCCCAGCGGCCATGCTTTGGAGCAGCGGCTGCAGGCGACGATACCCAGATCACGGGCGCTCACGATCTTTTTGGGTGTTCCAGAGAGTTCCATACAGACCATTTACACATGAAGCTGTCCTGCGCGATCACCAGAACAACAAGAATACCAAACATCCAGAACGCCGGACCAAAACCCACATGGGCCAGATCCGCGACTTTTACCAATGCAACAGCGCAGCCTATAGCAAAAATCTCGGCCATCGACCACGGGCGCATTGCCTCTGACAACCGGAACGCGCGGATCGCGTGGCGGGCCGGTGGGCGGTCCAACACGACAGGCACCAACACATATAACGTCAAAAGCACCCGAAACAGCGGGAACAGAATTATCAATGCGGCAGTGGCCAATGACAGGATAATCATAGGTCCGCCTGAAAACGCCAAGGCCGCATCAAGGATAGAAACGGCGTTTTTGCTCCCGGCCGCGTCGATGGTCAAAAACGGAAATATCGCCGCGCCAATGATCAGGAACAACACCGACAATGCCACAGCGATGATGTGCAGGCCTGCGTTTCTGCGCGGCGCAATCAGAACTTTGTGGCAGCGTTGGCATTTGGCCCGCTCACCATGCTGCGGGCGGACAAGTTGAAAAACCGCATCGCATTGCGGGCAGACAATGACCTTGTCCAAATCCAATTGGCTATCTGTGGTGACGCTGTCTTTCATGAAAGCAGACTACCCGATCCGATATGGCGGCGATACGGGAATGTGGGGTTTCCGCCTGGCAGATCAAGTGGCGTTGGTTGGGGTTTTCATTGGCAGATACGCCGAATTAGGCTCTGTTAAAGCGCTGCGATCTCTTGTTCGGAATACCCCAAGCGCCGCAGGATCTCTGACGTCTCAGCGCCCACTGCCCCCGGCGCCGCTGGCGGCCTTGGCTGGCTTCGCGAAAATCGGGGTGCTGGGGCGGATTGTGTCTTACCTCCCACATCGACGAGCGACTGCCGGTGGGCCATATGCGGGTGGTCCGGCGCTTCGGAGAACCCAAGAACAGGGGCAACACAGGCATCCGATCCGTCAAAAACCTTGGCCCATTCATCACGGTCCTTGCTGGCAAAAATATCGGCAAATCGGTCGCTCATCTCTGGCCATGTTTTACGGTCGTTTTGTGAAGCGCGAAGATCCTCTGGCAACTTCAGTTTTTCAAGCAATGTTGCGTAAAACTGCGGCTCTAACGCGCCCACAGAGATGTACTTATCGTCCGCGCAGGCATAGCACCGATAAAAATGTGCGCCGCCATCCAACCAGTTCGCGCCGCGGTCCTGGTTCCAGAATCCCTGAGCCACCATTCCATGGATCAGCCCCATCATCGCGGGCACCCCGTCCACCATTGCGGCATCGACCACTTGCCCTTTTCCCGAGACCCCGCGCTCAATCATCGCAGACAGAATCCCAAAGATCAGAAACATTGTGCCGCCGCCGTAATCCGCGACCATATTTAGGGGAGGCACGGGCGGAGCGTCCGGCGCCCCCATGGCATGAAGCGCCCCTGTTAGAGACAGATAATTGATGTCATGACCCGCTGTTTGCGACCACGGACCCTCCTGCCCCCAGCCGGTCATCCGCGCATAGATCAATGTTTCCGGGCAGGTGTCCGGGCCAAGGCCCAACCGCTCCATCACGCCGGGGCGGAACCCTTCGATCAACACATCACTTGCCGCTATCAGCCGCTGCGCGGCATCTAGACCCGCATCTGTCTTGAGGTTCAGCACAATGGATTTCTTGCCGCGACGATTTATATCTGTTGGATCGGCGGGCGCTGCGGCACGGTCCACGGTGATCACCTCGGCCCCCATATCAGCCAGCAATTGACCCGCAAGCGGCGCAGGGCCAAGGCCGGAAAATTCAACAACTTTCAGTGATGCAAGCGGACCTTGAGGCATTTTGCGTTCCTTCGATAGCAATTGACCGCCAACAAAGGCAAGCACCGCGCAAATAGCAAGTGCTTGCGTCAGCAGCCAAACCCGTCACATTGGAAACACCGCCTCACCCAATCGGAGACTTTGATGCCAGACCTCAAAAACATGACCCGCTTTGTTCCATTTGCCGGGGTTGTCCTGTTGGGGTTGCTCTGTCTGATGTTGGTTTTTGCTTGGTCCGTTTGGTTCCTGCTGCCCTTGGCCGTTCTGACCGTGCTCAGCCTCATGGGCATCTATGACGTCCTGCAACCCAGCCATTCGATCTTGCGCAACTACCCCGTTCTGGGGCACATGCGCTTTTTCTTTGAGGGGATCAGACCTGAGATCCGCCAATATCTGATCGAATCCGATCAGGACGAAGAACCGTTCAGCCGCGATGACCGGTCTTTGGTCTATCAACGCGCCAAAGGGCAAGAAGACGCGCGGCCCTTCGGCACGCGAAAACGGGTTTATGAGGCGGGATATTCCTGGGTCACCCATTCGGTGCAACCGATACATATCACCAATCCTGATTTTCGGACGGTGATTGGCGGGCCGGATTGCAAGCAGCCCTATTCCGCCTCTCTGTATAATATCTCCGCGATGAGCTTTGGCTCGCTCTCCGCCAATGCCATTCAGGCACTGAACACCGGGGCGAAGATGGGCGGTTTTGCCCATGATACCGGCGAAGGATCGGTCAGCCGCTATCACAAGGCGGGCGGCGGTGATCTGATTTATCAGGTGGCGTCGGGCTATTTCGGATGCCGGGCCGAAGATGGCAATTTTGATCCGGAAAAGTTCCGTAAAACCGCGTCGCTGGACCAGATCAAGATGATTGAGCTGAAGCTGAGCCAAGGGGCAAAGCCGGGGCATGGCGGGCTGTTGCCTGCGTCCAAAATCAGCCCCGAGATTGCCGAGGCACGCGGTGTTCCGATGGGCAAGGATTGTGTGTCACCTGCCGCGCATCCGGCGTTCTCGACACCCATCGAAATGATGGAATTTATTGGCACCCTGCGAGAATTGTCAGGCGGCAAACCCGTGGGGTTCAAATTGTGCATCGGTCACAGGCGCGAATTCATGTGCATGGTCAAAGCGATGCTGGAAACAGGCATCACCCCTGATTTTATCGTCGTGGATGGGGCCGAAGGCGGCACCGGCGCCGCCCCGGTGGAGTTTTCCAACCATGTCGGCATGCCGATGATCGAGGGGCTGACATTTGTGCACAACACCCTGCGCGGGGCGGGCCTGCGCGACGGGAGCAAGATTGGCGCGGCCGGCAAGATCGTACACGCCTATGACATTGCCCGCGCCTTGGCCCTGGGGGCGGATTGGTGCAATTCGGCCCGTGGTTTCATGTTTGCTATCGGCTGTATTCAGGCGCAGGCCTGCCATACCAATCATTGCCCTGTCGGTGTCGCCACTCAAGACAAACTGCGGCAAAGGGCGCTGGATGTTGGCCACAAAAGCCAGCGGGTCGAGCGGTTTCACCGCAATACGATGGAGGCCTTGGCGGAAATGACCGGTGCCGCAGGGTTGCATCATCCTGATGAGTTCCTGCCCCGGCACCTGATGATGCGTCAGGGCGACAACAGCGTTGTCGAAGGGAATGAGGTCTATCACTACCTGCCCGAGGGGTATCTTTTGGACGACAAGGCGGAGGATTTGCATGGCAACAAAACCCGTTGGGCTCGTGCCCGTGCAGACAGTTTTGCACCCGTGGATTAAGCTGCGCTAGTGCGGGCCAGACGCAAAGTGTTGCGCGGTTTGCCATTCTGACAGGTCAAAACGGCCCAATTGCCCTGGCGGCATTACCGCATCCAGCGCCTGCACAAAATCCGGCAGCGCGTCCTGCCCCCCCACGATGGCGACGCGGCCCAGTTTGTCCAATTGCGCCAGCAGGCGTTGTGACACCGCATTTTCGGCTGTGGGGCAATCCATTTGTGACGGCTCTGACAAGTCGATCACCGCATTCACGGATCCTTCATCCTCAAGATATGGATCAAGCCGGGCCTCAAGCACATCAAGATCAGTCGCGGCGATGTTGCCGGTCAGATGTAGCCGCAATGTTTGTGGTGCCAATTCTTCAATCGCAATCATTCCATGCATCCCTCAACTGAGCCAAAGCCAGCCTTATTGGGAACAGCAAAATATGAGGATTTCGTTTACGCGATGACGTTTTGTTCCGCTTGCGCATCAATCTGGGCGTTGATGGACCCGCCCAGAAGCACCAGAAAACTGCTGATCCAAAGCCAAATCAACATCGCGATCACGGCTCCGATAGACCCGTAGACCTGATTGTAATTGCCAAAGTTCGCCACATAAAACGAGAATCCGACCGACAAAACGATCCAGGAAAACACCGCAAGCACCGCACCCGGCGACACCCAGGACACCCGCGCCCGGTGCCTGTTCAACCCGTGGCGATACAAAAGCCCGACACCAACAAACAGAACAATCAGCGCAATAGACCAGCGCAGCAAATCCACCAGAAGGCCCGCAAGAAATCCAAGAGGGAAAAAGGACAACACCACAGGGATCACAACCAATGTCAGCAGCGCAACGATGCCCACCGCAACCATTGCCAAGGTCACCAACAAGGCGCGCAGGTAGTGACGCGCGGTGTTTCTGTTGGGGCGGTTATAGACATTGTTAAGCCCGGTCATCATCGCGCCCACACCGGCCCGCGCGGACCAAAGTGCAAACACCAGTGACAGAAACCCTGCCCATCCCAATGTGTCCGCATTTGCAGTCACCAGCGCTACTACCTGATCATTGATGATCTGGTACACGTCATCCGGCAGCAGGCCGCGCATCTCTTCCAGCTGGGCCACGACGACAACCGGATCAGATATCAAACCAAGCAAAGCGATCAGCGCGGCCAAAGCCGGAAACAGAGATAGCATTGAGAAAAACGCTACGCCTGCGGCGATCAGGGCAAGGTTATTCTCTGCAATCTGGGCAAAACTTGCCCGCATCGCTTGCCAAAGCACGCCGACGGATAGGGCCGGGCGACTGGTCAAGGGTGCCACCTTGTGTTGGATCTATTCCGGCTCCACGTCATCGCGCACTTGTCCCCATGCCACGAGGGTAAATATCAAGGTTCCACCAATAATGTTACCCGCCAAAACCGGCAGGAAGAACCCGAATATTGCAGGGCCTGCCGACAAGCCGCCTTGCAGCACCAAAACCGCCATTTCCACCGACCCGGCAACGATATGGGTGAAATCCCCTGCCGCGATCAGCCATGTGAACACCAAGATCAACCAAAACGCCGACGCGGAGGCTTGCGGCAGCATCCAGACAATCAGCGCCACGATAATACCAGCCGGAATGGCCCGCCAAAACGACTGGCTCGCACCCATTCCTGTGGCGTGTTGGGACAATCCCTCAATCGCGGGCATCAGATCTGGTGACAGCGCCGGAGTGAATACAAACAGGGCAGCGGCGGCAAAAGCGCCAACAACATTGGCCCCCAAAACAATGCCCCACAGGCGCATCATACAGCCAAAAGCGTACCATGTGCGTTCCTGCATGATCGGCAAGACCGTGGTGATCGTGTTTTCCGTAAACAGCTGCATGCGGCCCATGATCACCGCCAGAAAACCAAGTGAATAACCAAGGTTCTCAACCAAGTACCGCCCCGGCGTATCGGGCAGATAGGTACGCAAAACAGCCTCGCCCAGCACCGAGAGGCTGATCAACATACCTGCCGCGATCCCTGACCAGATCAGTGATCGTTTGGTGCGGCGCAATTCCTCTTCGCCGTCGCGCCGGATCACTTCGTAAATCAGCTTGGGCGACAGCGCGGCGGCGTCATTAACGGATTGCTCTTCCATCTCTTCTTCGAGTTCGGGGTCTTGGGTCTGGTTCATTTCGCAATCCTGTTATCCGCAACAATCTTGAACTAGCGCAGAGCGCCTCAAGGAAAAGGCCTGTCAGAAAGTCGGAGGTATTGTGCACCGCCACTGGCAGGGGGCTTGCCTTACCGCGCGATGCGGTAAACGATGCGGCCATGACAACATCTCTTGCCTCCGCCATTGCCGCCAAACGTGACGATCTGATCGCGCTGACCCAAGATCTGATCCGTATTCCAACGCTCAACCCGCCCGGTCAGGACTATCGCCTGATCTGCGAATATCTGGACAAACGCCTGTCGGCGCATGGATTTGAAACACAACTGATCCGCGCCCATGGCACGCCGGGCGATTGCACAAAATACCCGCGTTGGAACATTATCGCGCGGCGCGAGGGGCGTCATGCGGGCGATTGCGTACATTTCAATAGTCACACAGATGTGGTCGAGGTCGGCGCAGGCTGGACCTTTGATCCCTTCGGCGCCGAGATTTCGGATGGCAAGATTTACGGACGCGGCACCTGTGATATGAAGGGGGGATTGGCGGCTTCGATTATCGCGGCAGAAGCCTTTATCGAAACGCATCCCGATTTTGCCGGCGCGATTGAGATTTCAGGCACCGCGGATGAAGAATCCGGCGGCTATGGCGGTGTCGCCTATCTGGCCGAGCATGGCTATTTTGACCCGGCGCGCGTGCAACATGTGATCATTCCCGAACCCTTGAACAAAGATCGCATTTGTCTGGGCCATCGCGGCGGCTGGTGGGCAGAGATCGAGACGAAGGGCGAGATTGCCCATGGATCTATGCCGTTTTTGGGCGATTGCGCTGTGCGCCATATGGGCGCGGTCCTGACCGAATTTGAGGACAAACTGTTCCCGGCGATGGCGGCGCGTTGGACGGAGATGCCCGTGGTGCCCGAAGGGGCGCGGCAATCGACCATGAACATCAATTCTATTCATGGCGGTCAAAAGGAACAGGATGACGATTTCACCGGCCTGCCCGCCCATTGTGTGCCGGACAGTTGCCGGATCGTGATCGACCGGCGGTTTTTGGTCGAAGAACCCTTGGACCAAGTGCGCGGCGAAGTGACTGATCTGCTGGAAGGGCTGCGCGAGAGCCGTGCCGATTTTGACTATGAACTGACCGAGTTGAATTCCGTCCTGCCCTCCATGACCGATAAGAACGCGCCAGTGGTGCAAACCGTGGCTAAGGCCATTGAGGATGTGATGGGCAAACCGCCTGAATATGTCGCGTCTCCGGGCACTTACGATCAAAAACATATCGACCGGATTGGAAAGTTAAAGAACTGTATCGCCTATGGGCCGGGGGTTCTGGAACTGGCGCATAAGCCCGATGAATGGATTGGCATCGACGATATGATCGACAGTGCCAAGGTCATGGGCGCGGCGCTGGAAACTCTGCTGATGCCTCAGGGCTGATCGTCAAAGGCCGTCGCAGACCGGATCGCCAGACCGCTGACAATGGCGGTCATCGCGGCGCCGCGATGCATTTGCGCCGCGGGAAACCTTTGGCGCAGGGCGTCTTCGACCACCTGCATTAGGCCGGAACCACCCACAAAAATCAGCTTGTTCACTTCTGCCGCAGATACATGCCCCATCGACAAGGTGGCCTCCGCCGCCTCGCCAATCTGATCTGCGAGCGGCGTAAGCTTTCTGTGCATAAACGCGGCGGGCAACAGCAGAGTTGCGCCGCGTTTTAACATGCCCACATGGATCACCGGATCCGTTTGCGCGGGGTCATTGGCCATGATCTTGCCGGCCTCCACCGCAAAGGCCAGATCATGACCCAATTCATCCTCCAGCACTTTCTCAAGCCGTGCCAAACGTTTGGGGTGCACGGCGAATTTGGCCAATTCCCGCGCTGCACGCCGGGTATCCGGACCATAAAGAAACGGGATCTTCTGCCACGTTGCCAGATCGTTAAAGATCGCGTTGGGCGCAACATGGGTGTCATTGCCAAAGGCATGCCGGATGTCACTGCCCATGCCCAGCTGCGGCATCACCTTGGCAATACTCAAACGCCGGTCAAAATCGGTGCCGCCAATGCGCACACCGTGGCTGGCCAGAATATCAATGTCGCCGCCCTGCCCCTGCCGGAAAAGAGTGAAATCAGAGGTACCCCCACCAATGTCGACCACCAGACCAAGGTCGCCGTCTTCCAGCACGGCCCGATTGGCGATCGCAGCCGCCTCGGGCTCATTCAGGAAACGCACATCGGAAAACCCGGCGCGGGTGTAGGCTTCGGTCAGATCCAGCAAAGCTTGGTCATTGCGGGCCTGATCTGCGGTGTGAAACTGGACGGGCCTCCCGGACAGCGCCCGATCAAAGGTTTCACCGGTTGCCGCCTCGGCGCGGCGTTTCACCTCGGCCAAAAACCGGCCAACAATGTCGATGAAATCCAGCCGTTCCCCCAAAAGCATCCGGCTTTCGCGCATCAAACGGGTGCCAAGCAGGCTTTTGAGACCCCGCATATACCGGCCTTCCTCGCCGGACAAAAGCGCCTGCGCGGCCCGCTCTCCAACTCTCATCTTCTTGGCGTCAAAGTCAAAAAACACCGCCGTCGGAAGGGTCTGCGCCCCCGCCTCAAGGTCAATCAGAACCGGCGCGCCGCCGCGAACATACCCTGCCGCCGAATTGGATGTGCCAAAATCAATGCCCAACGTGGATGACATCACAGGCCCCCGCCCCATCAAAAGGCCGGTGCATACCTCCACTGCTGACCAAAGGCAAACAGAGCCAAGGAAAGCTGGCCTTAAGCCCGATTCTTTTGTTAACGTCAGGTATAACCAATCGGGAGACCACCATGTTCCACCTTCGCACCATTCTGCTGGGCGCAAGTACCGCCGCCCTGATGGCAGGCACAGCCATGGCCAAAGATGATCTTACCTTGGCCATGCAGCTTGAACCGCCGCACCTTGATCCGACCTCTGCTGCGGCTGGGGCTATCGATTCTGTGCTATATTCCAATGTGTTCGAGGGGCTGACCCGGTTTATGGGCGATGGCTCCGTCGTTCCGGGCCTGGCTGAATCCTGGGAGATTTCCGATGATGGCCTGACTTATACGTTCAAACTGCGCTCAGGTGTGACATTCCATGATGGAACCACCATGGACGCCGAGGATGTGAAGTTCAGCCTTGACCGGATCAACGCCGAAGACAGCGCAAATGCGCAGAAGGCGCTGTATTCCGCGATCTCGGGCGTGACCGTGATTGACCCCATGACGGTTGAGATCACGCTGTCCGAACCCAACGGCAACATGTTGTTCAACCTTGCCTGGGGTGACGCTGTGATCGTTGCGCCGGAAAGCATTGAGAACATCAAGCAACAGCCCATCGGCACTGGCGCGTTCAAATTTGACAGTTGGTCCCAAGGCGACAAAATCGAGATCAGCCGCAATCCGGACTACTGGGGCACCCCTGCGGTGTTGTCCAAAGCCACGTTCAAGTTTATCTCGGACCCAACGGCGGCTTTTGCTGCGATGATGGCCGAAGATGTGGACGTTTTCAGCGGCTTCCCAGCGCCCGAGAACCTGCCACAGTTCGAGGCAGACCCGCGTTTTCAGGTTCTGATCGGGTCAACCGAAGGCGAAACGATCCTGTCGACCAACAACAAGATGCCACCCTTTGACAACGTCAAAGTGCGGGCCGCCGTGGCCCATGCGATTGACCGTCAGGCAATCGTGGATGGCGCAATGTTTGGCTATGGCACGCCCATCGGCACCCATTTTGCACCGCACAATCCGGCCTATGTCGATCACACTGGGATGAGCAATTATGACCCCGAACGCGCCAAGGCGCTGCTGGCCGAGGCAGGCTTTCCTGACGGGTTTGAGACCACCTTGCACCTGCCGCCCCCTTCCTACGCCCGTCGCGGCGGTGAGATCATCGCAGCGCAACTTGCCGCTGTTGGGATCAAGGCCGAGATTAGCAATGTGGAATGGGCGCAATGGCTGGAAACCGTGTTCAAAGGCAAAAACTTTGGCCTGACCATCGTCAGCCATACAGAGCCAATGGATATCGGGATCTATGCCAATCCGGACTACTACTTCCAGTATGACAATCCTGCGTTCCAAGAGCTGATGACGAAACTCAACAGCACAACAGACCCCGACATGCGCACCGCGATGCTGGGTGAAGCGCAGAACATCATCTCGAATGATTATGTGAACGGTTACCTGTTCCAGCTTGCTGCGATGTCAGTGGCAAAAGCTGGGGTTCAGGGTTTGTGGGCCAATGCGCCGACGCAGGCCAACGACCTTACAGCGGTTAGCTGGGCGGAGTAATCTTGGAGCCAAAAAATACGAAAAGGCCCCGCGGTTGTCGGGGCCTTTTCTTTTTTGGTCACTTGCGGCGCGTCACGCCATTTTCATTTTGAAATCGAAGCAAATCGCCGGCTGAAACTGTCGATACAATAAGACCGGTGCCATAAGCCGTCAGCCCTGCAACACGAAATTCGCCCGCCGGGAGGACGCTCTGCACATCCACTGCATAGGTGGCGCCATCAGGCGATTTGCAGCGCACGGGAGCTTTGGCATTTGCGGCAGGATAGTCGATCTTTCCAGGCACTGCTGGTGTCTGCAATCTGCCCGACGGTAGGGTCACAGAACATTCGGTTCCGGCAGGAAAATCCTGAAACAGGATTGAGATTTTCGATTTGGGGTTCAGGCCCGGTGCGCTTGCTGTTGGCGCATTTGATCCACCACAGGCCGCCAGCGCTACCATCATGGCCGCGCTCATTATGATCTTTTTCATTTTGTCACTCTTGAACATATTTCAACTTTTGCGGGCATATTGCTACATTGCTTCCCCGTCAATGCACGACACCCGCACAGCGGCGCGGCGTTTTTGCCACAGCCTAGCCTCCGCGCTTTACCGGCTCTTGTCCTTGGATGCCAAAGACCAAACATCATGCCCATGACAAACGCCCAAAACCCCGCCCCGCAAAGCCGACTGGCTGGTCTGGACCTTGCCAGATACCTCGCCTTTGTCGGGATGGTCATCGTGAATTTTAAGATCGCGATGGGCGCGGACTATGATGGTGGAGTGCTTGGCCTGCTGAGCGGAGCCTTGGAGGGGCGGGCGGCGGCGACTTTTGTCGTGCTTGCCGGGATCGGGCTTGGCCTTGCCGGTAGCAAAGCCTTGGATCTGACCATATCGGTGTCGCTGCGCCGGGCGGTGTTTCTATTGGCGATTGGCCTGTTGAACATGCTGATTTTTGAGGCCGACATTCTGCATTATTATGCCTTCTACTTTCTGTTCGGCGTGTTGCTTTTGCCTCTGTCCTCACGTGCATTGGTCTGGGTCATTCTGGCGCTCAACCTTGGGTTTGTCGCGATGGTGTTTGCATTCGAATATGACACTGGCTGGAACTGGGAGACCTTTGCCTATGCCGATTTCTGGACGCCTGCGGGCTTTGTCCGGAACTTGTTTTTCAACGGCTGGCATCCGGTTATTCCCTGGCTTGGGTTTCTCTTGTTCGGGATCATTCTCAGCCGCTTTGCCCTGTCAGAACGCAGGGTTCAAATGGCGCTTGTCGGCTTTGGCACTGGCGCACTTGCGTTTGCAGAGGGCTCCAGCATCGGCCTGACAAATGTGCTGGTGCCGCTTGACCCTGAATTTGGGTTGCTGGTCACAACCGATCCTATTCCGCCAATGCCGCTTTATACTTTAGCGGGTTTCGGGGCTGCGTCATTGGTGATTGGGCTGTGCCTTTTGTTGGCTGGGCCTTTGGGCAAATGGCGTATTTTGCCGTTGATCGTCCCTGCGGGGCGGCAAACGCTGACGCTCTATATTGCGCATATTCTGGTGGGTATGGGCACCCTTGAGACATTGGGGATGTTGGGCGGACAGACTACGGCGCAGGCGGTTAGCGCCGCAATGTTGTTCAGCCTTGGCGCAACGATCTATGCCTATCTTTGGTCGAAGATGTTTAAGCGCGGTCCGATTGAGGCCTTGATGCGCAAACTGGCGGGCTAATGCCCCCAGATCAAAGCACTGGTCGCTTCAACAACTGACGCACTGCCTCTTTGACCTCGTCGCGCACATCACCTGGGCGGGGGTCATCTTGCAACGTGGTGAACCAATGCTCTGGCGGGTTCTTGCCCCGGCGGTTGCCGTCAAACCGCAAGGCCCGCAGAACCGCTTCGGCCTTCTCCGGCATAGTTGCAGGCAGATCATGCCCGTTCAAAATACCCCAAACCCCAGTCCACAGACGGCCAACTGACCACGGGTTATAACCGCCGCCACCCAGCACCAGCAGCCTTGGCGCCATGTTCATGAGGCGGCGCAGGATATCCCAATGAGCGTTATTGCTAAGCTGGAGATGTGAGAGCGGATCTTCTTCGACTGCATCTGCCCCGCATAGCAGCACAATCGCATCGGGCATAAAGGCCTGTACACGCGGGAGGATCAGCGCATCGCGCACAAAGGCCATTTCACTGTCATTAAACCCACGCGGCACCGCAACGTTTAGCGCATTGCCGCCGCCATCGTTTTCCACCGGCCCGCTGCGCGGCCAAAGCCGTGCCTCATGCACCGAGATCATCAGGCAATCGGGATCACCGCCAAAGCCAACTTCGACCCCGTCAGGGTGGTGGGCATCAATGTCGACAAAGGCGATCCGGCGCGCACCAAACCGGCGCAGGCTAAGCATCGCAAGCACCGGATCGTTGAGATAGCAAAACCCGTTGGCGCGGTTCGGCATTCCGTGATGGGTGCCGCCAGCAGGGTTATAAACAACACCGCCTTCGCGCAGCAACTCTCCTGCCAGGATGGACCCGCCTGCCGCTGTGGCCGGGCGGCGAAAAATCTCGGGGAACACCGGATTTGTCACGCTGCCAATATCGTGACGTGCAAGATCCTGGGCGGTTGCGATCTGATCTGCTTCGACCCGCTGCAACGCGCCGATGTAATCTGCTGTGTGCCAATTCACCAATGCCTCAGGCTTGGCCCGAGGAGAGGTGACAAATTGGCTTTTCGGCAACCAACCAAGGGCCCGCGACAGGTCCATCACCGTGGACACTCGCGGCACACGCAAAGGATGCCATCGACCATAGCTAGAGCCGCGATAAATTTCATGTCCGATGAAGAGGGGGCTGATCATGCGTCTTACTTAACCCAAGCGCCGGGTCTTGCCATCATCGCATGCAAAAGGGGCACCCAAAAGGATGCCCCAATTTGTTCAACTGCCCGCTGTTTTAGCGTGTGCCAGCGGATCCGATAGCTGCTTCGGAGATCATTGCGTCCAAGTTGGTGTCGCAAGTCCGCTCAAGCAGCGCCATTTCGTCATCGCCGATGGTATTTTCATCAGCGGTCAGCGAGGATTCGTTCGCTGTCGCCTCGGCGCCCGTCGCATTGCCGTTGTCGCTGTCGGTGGCTTCTGCGGCTGTCACGCCGTCACCATCGTCTGTCGCAGTGGCGCTGTCTTCCATGCTTTCACCGTCATCGCCTGTTGCGATCTCGGCCAAGGCCATCTGTGCCACTTTCATACGGTCCTCAGCGCCCAGATCTTCCCACTCGGCACATGTCATGGATGTACTCATGTGGCCGTCTGCAAATGCAGGGGCAGACACGGTGCCCATAAGGGCGGCGATGGCAAGGGTTTTTACAGTCGTGTTCATTGTTACTCTCCAAAACTCATTAACTTCACCAAACCAACCAGCCGCCCGGTATTTGGTTCCCAAGGAAAGCGGCTCGGCCATTGGGCCTCTCGCCAACTCGTTATTAATAAACACTTATATTGCACTTCACGAAAATGGCATCCGTGTGAATGACCAGTCAAACCCTACTGACAAAGCGTCAATTCACCGCGTTTTCGTCGCGGCATAGCGGCCAAACCCCTCTGGACCCGCCCCGCTCCTGCGCCTAACCTTCCTGCAATGCTACGCTATACGATCAAACGCCTGATTTCGCTGTTTATCAGCCTTGCTGTGGCGTCGATTGTGATTTTTGCGGTGATTGAGATCGCCCCGGGTGATCCGGCTTCCTTTATGCTGGGAATGAACGCGCAACCCGAAACGCTGGCCGCTTTGCGTACCGAGCTTGGCCTCGATGTCCCCAAGGTGCAGCGCTACCTGACTTGGGTGGGCGGCATGCTCAGCGGTGATTTCGGCACCTCCTATACCTACCGCACCCCTGTGATGGATATGATTTCTGACCGGTTGTGGGTGTCTTTGCCACTGGCCCTTTATGCTTTGGTTCTCAGCACCGCTTTGGCCTTCCCTGCCGGAATTTACGCCGCCTCCCGTCGAGGGCAAGCGGGCGACATCGGCGTGATGGGCGCGACACAGCTGGGCGTGGCGGTGCCAAACTTTTGGTTTGCGATGATGCTGGTGCTGATCTTTGCGATCAACCTGCGCTGGTTTGCGGCGGGTGGTTTTGTTGGCTGGGACAAAGGGCTTTGGGCCGGTCTGCATGCCTTGACCCTGCCCGCCATCGCGCTGGCATTGCCGCAGGCCGCCATTCTCGCCCGCGTCATGCGATCCTCCCTGCTGGATGTGCTGGGCGAAGATTTTATGCGCACTGCACGGGCGAAGGGTCTGACCGCCCGGCAAGCTTTGTGGCGGCACGGGCTGCGCAATGCGTTGATCCCTGTGCTGACCATCATTGGTTTGCAGTTTTCCTTCCTGCTGGCCGGATCCATTATCATTGAACAAGTGTTTTACCTTCCGGGCCTTGGCCGATTGGTCTTTCAATCCATTTCTGCCCGCGATCTGATCGTGGTGGAATCGGTGGTGATGCTCTTGGTGTTCTCGGTAATCACCGTCAATTTCCTTGTGGATCTGGCCTATGCTGCCGTTGATCCACGGCTGAGGTCGCGCACATGATCCGCAATTTGATCATCGGCGGCGTGCTGTCTGCGGTGTTTGTCTGCGCCGCATTGATCAGCTTTGTCTGGACCCCTTATGACCACGCCGCCCTGGACATCGCCAACAAGCTGAAGACGCCCAATGCGTTGCACCTGCTGGGCACCGATCACTTTGGCCGCGATATACTCAGCATGATCATGGTTGGCGCTCGCACCTCCATCGCGGTGGCGCTGGTGGCTGTTGGCATCGGGATGGGCCTTGGTGTGCCTCTGGGCCTCTGGGCTGCTGCGCGACAGGGGACTTGGCTGGATGAATTGATCATGCGCGGCAATGATCTGGTGTTTGCTTTTCCCAGCCTTGTGATTGCCATTCTGATCACCGCGATCTTTGGCGCTGGCGCGATCAACGCGATCATTGCTATTGGCATCTTTAACATTCCGGTCTTTGCCCGGATCACCCGTGGTGCGGCGCTGTCGCTGTGGCGACGGGAGTTTATTCTGGCGGCGCGGGTCGCTGGAAAAACCGCCGCTCGGATCTCTGTGGAACATATCCTGCCGAATGTGACCAATCTGCTTATTGTGCAGGGGACAATCCAGTTTTCCTTGGGCATTCTGGCCGAGGCGGGCCTTAGCTATGTTGGCCTTGGCGCGCAACCGCCAACGCCATCCTGGGGGCGGATGCTGGCCGATGCGCAGACCTTGGTCAGCATTGCACCGCATATGGCGCTGGTGCCGGGGTTCGCGATCATCCTTACAGTGCTGGGCCTGAACCTGATGGGCGACGGGTTGCGCGACTATCTGGATCCCAGGTTGCGGGTGGCGCGGGTATGAACTTGCTTGAAATCACCAACCTGTCGCTGTCCATTCACGCGCTCAAGATCCTGCGTGACGTGACCCTCTCTGTCGCGCCGGGTGAAATTGTCGCTGTGACAGGGGAAAGCGGTTCTGGCAAATCCCTGACCGCGCTGGCCACGATGCAACTGTTGCCCAAGGGGGCCGAACTGAGCGGCCATATTATGTTAGGCGATCAAGATCTGACAGAACTGACCGAGGCACAATTGTGCGAGATCCGCGGCAATGATATCGGCATGGTGTTTCAGGAACCGATGACCGCGCTGAACCCCGTGCAGACCATCGGCGCACAGGTGGCCGAGACCATTCGCGTACATCACCGCGATGTTTCCCGGCAAGAGGCAGAGGCCCGTGCCGCTGAAACCCTGACCCGTGTTGGTCTGCCTCAGGACCGCTTTCCGCTGTCGCGCTATCCTCATGAGCTGAGCGGCGGTCAGCGCCAGCGGGTTGTGATCGCCATGGCCATCGCCCTGCGCCCGCGTTTGTTGATCGCGGATGAACCGACAACGGCATTGGATGTGACTACGCAAGCGCAGATATTGGCGCTGCTGAAAAAACTGGCCCAAGAAGACGGCATGGGCCTGCTGATGATCACCCATGATCTGGCCGTGGTGGCGGATATGGCCGACCGGATCATCGTCATGCGGCATGGCGAAGTGGTGGAGCAAGGTGAGACGCGGTCATTGCTTCAGAACATGCGCCACCCCTACACCAAGATGTTGTTCGAGGCCTCCGGCCACCGCGTGTCGCTGCCCGAGCCGCCGCCGCCACAGCCGCTGCTTGAGGTGCGCAATGTGATCCGCGATTACCGATTGCCGCGTACCAGCCTGTTTGGGCATCCGGGGCATTTTCGGGCGGTAAACGATGTGTCTTTCACCATTCAGCGTGGTGAACGGCTGGGGCTTGTCGGGGAATCGGGTTGTGGCAAATCCACTTTGACCCGCGCCTTGCTGGGGCTGGAGCAGGTACAGGGTGGCAGCATCACGTTGAACGGTGCGCCGGTGTTCAGTGGAACACGGCCCAATCTGGATGTCCGCCGCCAGATGCAGGTGGTTTTTCAAGATCCATTCGGCAGTTTCAATCCACGGCACCGCGTGGATCGTTTGATCACCGAGCCATTTCATCTGCTGCCTGACCCGCCGCGGGGCGCGGATCGCACCCGTGCAATTGATGAGGCGCTGACGGCCGTGGGGCTGACCCACAAAGACGCCAGCAAATACATCCATGAGTTCTCCGGCGGTCAGCGCCAGCGCATCGCCATCGCCCGCGCCCTGATCATCCGGCCCGAGCTGATCTTGTTTGATGAGGCGGTCAGCGCCCTGGATGTGTCCGTGCGGGCGCAAATCCTTGATCTGCTGGCGGACCTTTGCGGCGCTTATGATCTGACCTATCTGTTTATTTCACACGATCTATCCGTGGTGCGCACCGTGACGGATCGGGTGCTGGTGATGAAATCAGGCGAAATTGTCGAACAGGGCCAAACCGAAGACGTATTTGAACGCCCCGCGCATCCTTATACGCAATCTCTGATCGCCGCCGCGCCGGTGCTTCCCCAGTTTGAGCAGGCCCGCGCATGACCCGTCGCATCAGCATCACGCCCGTGTCAGAGCAGAAACGCGGGGTTATCGACGCTATGTCGAAGGCCTATTTCAGAGAGCTTCTGCCGGAGGGGCCTGTCTATTATCCAAACGCTCTGGATCGTTACTGGATCGAACCCGGCCGGCATCCTTACGTGATTGAATTGGATGGCACGCCTGTGGGCTTTGCCCTTGTGTGGAACCATGAGGATGGTTGCCACCAGTTGACGGAGTTCACCATTCAACCTGCCTTTCGCAATCGTGGGATCGGGACAGAAGCGGCAACGCTGATCTTTCAGGCGCTGGGTGGTGATTGGGTCCTGGGCGTTGCCAAGAACGCACCGGATGGCATGGCTTTCTGGCGGCAGTGCCTTGAAAGCTGTGACGCGATATTCGAGATCGCCGAAGGTCCGCCGCGCACAGACAATCAATGCGGCAGCTATGCATTTCGGGTCGGGCGATGACCCAGCGCCCTTGCACCCAAAACCAAAGGACAATTGCATGAAACCCGGACCAAAGAACCTGATCACCGATGTCTCCGGTCTGTTGGTTGGTAACGCGCAGGATGATGCGCTGAAGTCAGGGACAACAGTTGTCACAGCCGCCGATCCCTTTGTGGCCTCTGTGCATGTGATGGGCGGTGCGCCGGGATCACGCGAAACGGATCTGCTCGCACCCGATAAATCCGTGACAGAGGTAGAGGCGCTGGTGCTTTCTGGCGGGTCGGCATACGGGCTTGATGCCTGTTCCGGCGTGGTGGACGGGCTGCGTGAGCAGGGGCGCGGATTTCAAGTGCGCGGCGCGGTGATCCCTTTGGTGCCGGGGGCCATCCTGTTTGATCTGCTCAATGGCGGTGAAAAAGACTGGACCGAGAACCCCTACCGCGCCCTGGGCCGTGCGGCGTTTGAGGATGCCTCGGATCAGTTTACGCTGGGCAGTGTTGGGGCAGGCACGGGCGCATTGACGGCGATGGTCAAAGGCGGGCTCGGATCGGCCTCGTTGGTTTTGCCTGATGGTAGCACGGTCGGTGCGCTCGTTGCGGCCAACCCTGTTGGCGCGGTGACCACACCCGGCGACAAACACTTTTTCGCGGCACCATTTGAGACCGGGGAAGAATTTGGCGGCCAAGGCGTTGATTCCGCGACGGGTCTGGGTCTGCAATTGGACAGCCGCAAGATGCAAGCCATGTCGCCACGTGAAAACACCACCATCGCCATCATTGCTACCGATGCCCCATTGACCAAGGCACAATGCCAGCGGGTCGCCGTCGCCGCCCATGACGGCATTGCCCGCGCCACGGTTCCGGCCCATACGCCGCACGATGGTGATCTGGTCTTTGCCCTGTCCACGGGCAACGGCGCATCGGTGCCAGACACCACCTTGATCGGTCATGCTGCCGCGCAATGTCTTGCCCGCGCTATCGCCCGCGCCGCCTTTGAGGCGACACCGGCCCCCGGCGACCTTTTGCCCTGTTGGAGGACACTCAATGCCTGATCTGGCCCTCGAAGATATCACCTTGCACTATGAAATAGACGGCAGCGGCCCGCCGCTTTTGCTGCTCGCTGGGATGATGGGTGACAATGCCAGTTGGGGCGCTTTGCTGCGACTTTTGACATCGCATTTTACGGTCATTCGCCCCGACAACCGCACCACCGGCCAGACCACCCCTTGGGATGCGCCGGTGAGTGTGGGCCAAATGGCCGAAGACGCCGTCGCGCTGATGCGGCATTTGGGTCATAAGCGTTATCACGTCACCGGCCATTCGATGGGCGGGCTGATGGCGATGGAATTGTCGGGGTTGGTGGGCGATGCGATGGCCTCGCTGACCATTCTGGCCTCTGCGCCCGTGCGGGTTCCGCGCACGATGCATGTCTTCGATACATTGCTGGCCATTCGCCGCAGCGAGGGTGGCGAGACGCATTGGCTCAATGCGCTATACCCTTGGGCATTCCGGCCCGCGTTTTTCGAGAACCCAAAGAACAGCGAAATGGCTGTTGAGGCGGCGCTGGCCTATCCCCATGCTCAGACCGCCGATGCCATGGCCCATCAGATCGAAGCCCTGCGCAACTTTCGCCCGCGCACCCGCGCATCAGATATCAAGACACCGACACAGGTGATCTTTGCCGCCGATGATCTGATGATCCCCGAGGCCGCAGGGCGCAAAGCCTTCGCCGCCATCGAGGGCGTCTCACAGATCACCTTGCCCGATGCGGGCCATTCCATTCACTGGGACGCACCCGAAGCCGTGGCAGAACGGGTCATCGCCCATGCGCAGGCTCACACCGCGTCAGGCTGATTTGCAGGTGCGGCCTGTGCCAAGGCTGGCACCGCCATGCAGGCCTCATGAATGCGGCGGATCGTTGGGTATGGGGTCATATCGACCTCGAACCGCGCGTTGTTGAGGACCTGAGCGTAAAGGCACAGATCGGCCAAACCAACCGTGTCTCCATGGCAGAATGTGCCTGTCTCCGGCTCCGCTGCCAGCCGTGTTTCTAGCGCCTCCATGCCCGCGCTGGCCCATGTGCGGAACCACGCCGCCTTGCCCGCTGCATCAACGCCAAATTCGGCTTCGAGATGTTTGAGAATGCGCAGATTGTTCACTGGATGAATGTCCAGGGCGACGATCTGTGCAAGGCTACGCACCCGCGCCCGCGCCCATGGATCGGACGGCAGCAGTGCTGGCTCGGGATACACCTCATCCAGCCATTCCAAAATCGCCAGGGATTGCGGCAATGCGCCTTGAGGCGTGACCAAAGTGGGCACCAGTCCGGACGGGTTCAGCGCCAGATGTGCGGCGCTGGCTTGTTCACCTTTGAGCAAGGACAATGGGATGTAATCATAGCTAAGCCCCTTGAGGTTTAGCGCGGCCCGCACCCGAACCGATGTCGAGGAGCGGAAGTAATTGTGCAATGCCAGATCAGTCATGCGCGGTCTCCTATGGTCACTTCGAGGGTTCCGATGCCATCCACACCCCCGGTGATCACATCACCAGGGACCACCGCGCCAACACCGGCTGGGGTGCCTGTCATGATCAGGTCGCCGGGGGCCAGCATCATCGCCCGCGACAGGATCGCAACTGTTTCGCGGACCGACCAGATCAGATCGGACAGATCCGCATCCTGCCGCAACTCTCCGTTCACGGACAGCCAGATGCGCCCGGTCTCGACACTTGGCACATCCGCGATCGGCTTGATCGCAGAGATCGGCGCGGAGTTGTCAAAGGCTTTGCCCCAATCCCACGGGCGGCCCATCTTTTTCGCCTCGCCTTGCAGGTCGCGGCGGGTCATATCAAGGCCCACGGCCGCGCCCCAAACATGGGTCATCACATCCGCCTCGGCAATGTTTGATCCGCCCTTGCCCAGCGCAATCACCAGCTCAATCTCGTGATGCAAATCTTCGGTCAGCTTTGGGTATGGCAAGGTGAAAGGGGTATCCACAGCGGCATCTGCCGGTTTGGTGAAAAAGAACGGTGCCTCTCGAGTGGGGTCTTTGCCCATCTCGCGGGCATGTGCCTCGTAATTCCGGCCCACACAGAAAATACGCCGCACCGGAAACCGGTCTGAGCTGCCCTGCACGGCGAGGCTGGCTTGTTTCGGCGCGTTGATCACATACATCGGCTGTCCCTTTCGCAAACCCTGCGGGATGCAGGCCGCGCCACCTAACCGCAGGTCGGCGGAAACCTCAATGCCATGCCACTTGGCTAGGACGGGGTCGCAAGATCCTTAAGGATCGGGCAATCGGGGCGATCATCCCCTGCGCAGGCCTCGACCAGATGCCCAAGGGTATCGCGCATCCCCGAGAGTTCGGTAAGCTTGCGATCAATCTCGGTCAGGTGTTCCTTGGCGATTTGTTTCACATCCGCACTGGCACGGCCCTTGTCATCATAGAGGGCCAACAGGCTGCGACAACTTTCCACCGGAAACCCAAGTGACCGCGCACGGGCTAGAAACGCCAGTTTGTGTTGGTCGTTTTCACTGAACACGCGGTATCCGTTGCTTTGCCGGTTTGGGCTGACTAATCCGATGTCTTCGTAATAACGGATGGTTTTTGCGGGCAGGCCCGTGGCCGCCCCGACCTCTTTGATGTTCATTTGGTTCCTCCTGCACGTCTCAGTCGCAGCGCATTTGTCAGAACAAAGACAGACGAAAATGCCATCGCGCCTGCCGCCATCGCCGGCGACAAAAGCATCCCGAAGGCAGGGTAAAGCAATCCCGCGGCGACCGGAATCAACAGGATATTATACCCAAAGGCCCAGACCAGATTTTGCCTGATGTTGCGCAAGGTCAGACGTGAGATGTCAAAGGCGGCGACAACTCCGTCCAGCGTGCCGGACATCAACACAACATCCGCTGTTTCAATCGCCACATCGGTGCCGGTTCCGATGGCAATGCCCACATCCGCATGGGCCAGCACGGGTGCATCGTTGATCCCGTCGCCAACAAAAGCAACGCGCCGATCCGGCCCGCCAAGCCCCTCAAGCGCGGTGATTTTTCCCTCTGGCAGAACCTCTGCGATCACCTTGTCGATGCCCAGTGCCCGCGCCACGGCTTGTCCGGTCTTTTGGCCATCGCCAGTGATCATCGCAACCTCGATCCCGCGAGACTTGAGCGCGGCAATGGCATCGCGGCTTTCGGCTTTGATCGGGTCAGACACCGCAATCAGGGCAATGGCGTGAACTCCACGCGCGGCAAAGAAGACCGTTTTGCCATCCTCGGCCAGTTTCGCTGCATCCTGTTGCAATTCCGAAATGTCGATCCCGGCGTCAGCCATCATCGCCGCGTTGCCGATCCGGATCAGAACAGCCCCGACCCGTGCGGCAACTCCCTGACCTGAAACTGCGGTAAAATCTTCGGCCACCAGGATCGGAACGCCCTCTGCTTGCGCTGCTGCAACAACGGCCCGAGCCACCGGGTGTTCTGACAACGCCTCAACCGCTGCGATGTGGGACAGCACCTCTGCCCGATCAAAGCCTTGTGCAATCTGCAACGCCGTCAGGCTTGGCCGCCCCTCCGTCAAGGTGCCGGTTTTGTCAAAGGCAACCACATCCACCCCGCTCAGCGATTGCAGGGCGTCCCCTTGCCGGAACAGCACACCCAATTGCGCCGCTCGCCCTGTGCCGACCATGATTGAGGTTGGCGTGGCGAGGCCCATCGCGCAGGGGCAGGCGATGATCAGTACCGAAACACCAGCGACCAAAGCATGTGAGACCACCGGCGCAGGCCCGAACAGGAGCCATATCACCACCGTCAGCACGGCAGTCAAAAGAACAGCGGGCACAAACCACAGGGTCACCCGATCTACCAAAGCCTGAATGGGCAGGCGTGCGTTCTGGGCTTGCTGCACCATCTTAATGATCTGGGACAAGGTCGTATCCTGTCCGGTGCGGGTCACCACACAAGTCAGGCTGCCGTTGCCATTGATTGTGCCACCGGTGAGCGCATCGCCGGGAGATTTGACCACAGGCATCGGCTCTCCGGTGATCATGCTTTCGTCAACGTTGCCGGAACCTGATTTCACACTCGCATCAATGGCAATCCGTTCGCCGGGGCGCGTGCGAAAGATGTCGCCGGGACGCAGGTCTTCGATCGAGGTTTCGATCCAATCCGCGCCCGATTGGACCATTGCCGTTCTTGGTTGCAGGCCAATCAGCTTTTGGATCGCAGTGCCGGTCTGGCCTTTGGCGCGGGCCTCAAACCAGCGGCCCAGCAGGATCAATGCCACAATCACCGCCGCCGCTTCGAAATACACAACGCGGCTGTCTTGTGGCAGCAAGGCTGGCACAAACAACGCCACGGTCGAATAGCTCCACGCCGCCCCGGCACCGAGGGCAACCAAACTGTCCATATTGGGCGCACGGCGCAGAAATGCCCGACCGCCCTGCACAAAGAACGCCCGGCCCGGTCCGATCAGGACAAGGGTCGTAAGGATAAACTGGATGATCCAACTGGTCTGATGCCCAATGGTGCGTCCAATGAGGTGATGCAGCGCAGGCACCATGTGACCGCCCATTTCCAGAATGAAAACCGGCAACGCGAGACCCATCGCGAGGATCATCGCGCGTTTGTGAGTTTCGGCCTCTTCGGCCTTGGTGGCGGCGCGGTCTGGCATCTGCCCTTGCTCAAGAACCGTTCCGGGGTAGCCCGCATCTGCAGAGGCGGCGATCAATTCTGTAGGCGAGGTGATTCCCGGCACGTACCGGATCTGCGCCGACTCATCGGCCAGATTGACCTGTGACGCCACAACACCCGGAACTGCCTGCAACGCCCTGTCCAGACGTCCGACGCAGGATGCACAGGACATGCCGGTGATCGCCAATGTCAGGGTCTGCGTGGCCGCCGGATATCCGGCCTGATCCAAGGCGGTGATGGCTTTTGTCTTGGCTTGGTCGTCATCGGCAGAAAAATGCGCCGTTTCATCGGCAAGATTTACAGTGACACCTTCAACCCCCTCAACAGCTTCCAGCGCCCGCGCCGCACGGCCCACACAGCCGCCGCAGGACATATTCATCACCGGAATTGAGATTGTTGGTGTTTGCGACATGGCCCTGCTCCTTGGCTGACAGCCCTCACATAAGGGTTCCAGTCACTAGAAGGTCAAGGGGCAACTGCCGCCGTTTTCAGGTTTTCAGCAATGCGCCGTAGTGATCCATCCCGCGCAGTAGCTGCGCCTGATAGGTCGCGGCATCAATATTGGCACCGCAAACCACAACGCCAACCCGCTTTCCCTGCAAGCTTTTGCGCAGGGGGCCCAGCAGACCGGCCATCGCCGCCCCGGCGGCGGGTTCCACCGCAAGTTTCGCCTCTTGTTGGAGTGCAACCATACCAGCGCAGATCTGATCATCGGTGACACGCACCATATCATCCACGTAAGCCGCGCAAAGAGCATGCCCCAAAGGCAAAGCCATGGGCGGTCCAAGGCTATCGGCGATGGTTTCGACCTTGTCCAGTGTCACGGGCTGACCGGCAGCCAAGGACCGCGACATACTGTCAGCACCGGTTGGTTCCACACCAAAGACCATGCATCCCGGCTTGTGCAATTTGACCGCCGCCGCGATGCCACTGATCAACCCACCGCCGCCCACGGAGACAACCACCGCATCCAGATCGGGCATATCCGATATGAACTCATAACCAACCCCTGCCGTGCCGAGGGCCGTGTTCACCCCTTCGAACGGGTGAATAAAGGTCCGGCCTTCTTCGGTCGACAAGCGCTCAGCCTCGGCAAAGGTCGGCGCACCGGGGGCCCGCAAGATCACCTCGGCGCCTTCGGCCTCCGCGCGGGCAATCCGGAATGGGTTTGCGTTGTCTTGCATCACCACCTTGGCAGAAAGGCCAGTCACACGTGCCGCCCATGCCGCAGCGATGGCATGGTTGCCCGCACTGGCCGCGGTGATCCCCGCTTTCTTGTCCGCCTCGGGGATCGACATGGCATTGGACAGCGCCCCGCGCGCCTTAAAGGTGCCAGTGTGCTGAAAACACTCCAGCTTAAGCGCGACATGACCGCCGCCCATAACTTGCCTGATCAAATGCGATGACAACGGGATCGATGGCGTATGGGCAATATGCGGCCGCAATTGTTCTGTTCGTTGGCGGATGAGATATGCCGTGATCGGGCTGATGTCCACGGTGTTGTCTGCTCCCATGTCGTGTCCTTTATGGTTTTGCACCCAAACCGGGCCATGTTTGAACTCATCCACAAACAGGGCGCGGTCAAAAAAACCGGCAAACCTCTGCTTGTCTTTGCTAATGTCGCTTGAAACTTGGTAAACTGCTAGCCTAACAGGCAATTGAATTATCCGGTTGCCTTGCAACCTAGGCAAGACGACGGGCAAAAAGGACAACCGATGGCAGCGAACAACATCACCCCTGTTATTCTGTGCGGGGGATCGGGCACCCGACTTTGGCCTGTTTCACGCAAGAGCTTTCCCAAACAGTTCATCAATCTGATAGGGGACGGAAGCTTGTTTCAACAATCCAGTGCCCGTCTGTCAGGGGCGGGATTTGCTGCGCCGTTGATTGTCACCAACTCTGATTTCCGGTTTATCGCAACCCAACAGCTGGGCGATGCGGGAATTGACCCCGGTGCGGTTCTGATCGAACCCGAGGCCCGCAACACAGCCCCGGCCTTGCTGGCTGCGGCGCTGGTTCTGGCGCAGGACGATCCGCAAGGCCTGATGTTGGCAGCCCCGTCAGATCATTACATCACGCAGGCAGACGCGTTTCGCAGCAGTATCAAACGCGGTTTGGACGCCGCAAAGGCCGGGCAGATTGTGACCTTTGGCATTACACCTGACCGCCCTGAAACCGGCTATGGTTATCTTGAGCTGGGGGATGGCGGACAAAACGGGGCTGTTCCGCTTAGACAATTTGTGGAAAAGCCGGAGCTGGCCGAAGCAAAGCGCATGTTGGCCGATGGTGGCTATCTGTGGAACGCGGGTATCTTTATGTACACTGCGCAGACGTTGATTGATGCCTTTGCCGCCCATGCCCCCGAAATGTTGGCCGATGTGTCCGCCTCCGTGGGTGCGGCCAAACCCGACCTTGGCTTCCTGCGCCTTGACCCTGATGCATGGGCCAAATGCGAGGATATTTCTGTTGATTTTGCGATCATGGAAAAGGTCGGCAATCTTTCCGTAGTGGCGCATGAGGGCGATTGGTCAGATCTGGGCGGCTGGGGCGCGGTGCATCAGCATGCTCAGTCTGACAAGGACGGAGTTGCGACACAGGGTGCCGCGCTGGCTGTGGATTGTGCCAATACGCTACTGCGGTCCGAAAATGATGCGCAGCAACTGGTTGGCCTCGGCCTAGAAAACATCGTTGCCGTTGCGATGCCCGATGCGGTTCTGGTGGCCGATCAGAGCCGCGTTGCCGATCTGGGCACTGTGGTTAAACAAATGCGCAGCGCCAGCATCCCGCAGGCCGATACGTTCCCCAAGGATCACCGCCCATGGGGCTTCTTTGAATCGCTGATCGTTGGCGAGGGGTTTCAGGTTAAACGGATCGTGGTCACCCCCGGCGCAGCACTCAGCCTGCAAAGCCACAAACACCGGTCAGAACACTGGATTGTCGTTGTCGGCACCGCCAAGGTAACGGTCGGCCCTGACATGGAAAATCTGGACGTCAAAATGATCAACGCCAATGAATCGGTCTATATTCCGCTGGGTGCGATCCACCGCATGGAGAACCCCGGCGACGTTCCGATGGAATTGATTGAGGTGCAGACAGGCGACTATCTGGGCGAGGATGATATTGTTCGCTATGAGGACGTCTATTCACGTGGTCAGGGTGCAAAAGGTTAACAAAACCTCAGAAATCTGAGTGCCATTAACCATGTATTAGCCATTTTGACAGAGCGTTTGTCCCGAAAGGGAGGGACGTTTATGGCCCGTGTCGATTTGGTTAACGCCTATCTCAAAGAGGGTATTCTAGAGGTTGGCGGCTGGTGCGTTCCACAATTGTGGCAGACACTTTGGCCGCTTTATCAAGAGATTGGCGATGGTCCAGTTGCCGAGATTGGCGTGTTTGAGGGCAAGTTTCTCATCGGGCTATGCAAGACCTTTGGCACTTCGAAAAAGAACATGGCCACCGCGATTGATGTCTTTGATATGCAGCAGTTCAATCTTGACGGCGCGGGGGTCGGCAACCTTGAAAAACTCCAACACAACCTGCGCCGCCAAGGGATTCAAAAGAACCATGTGCATTACGTCACTGCCGATTCTTTGGCCCTGAGGGCACCGGATCTCGCCGAATTTCTAGGGCGCACCGGCCCTGCACATTTCTTTAGCGTCGATGGCTGTCATGAGGTTGTCCATACTGTCAACGACATTGAATTTGCGATGTATGTGACCGCGCCCAATGGCATCATCGCGGTGGATGATTACACCAATGCGAACTGGCCCGGCGTGCAGGAGGCCGTCGCGCGGATGTATCTGATGGGGAACTACAGTTTTGTGCCGCTGGTGGTCACGGCCAACAAACTGTTGCTGTGTTCCTATTCCTTTCATGACCGTTATCTCAAGGCGGTGCACAGCTATATCAAAACCAACCACCCCAAGACCCAGATGAAGAAGGTCAAACGCTTTGGGTTTGATACGCTGACGGTGATGCCCAACCATGCAGTTTGGGAAGATCTGGTCTGACCTTAGTCCGTCAAATCCTTGAGATAGGCACCATATTCGTTTTTCTCAAACATTTCGGCGCGTTTGGCCAGTTCATCGTCGGTGATCCAGCCTTGTTCATGCGCGATCTCTTCGAGACTGCCGGTCTGAAGCCCTTGCCGCTGGGTCAGGGTCCGCACAAAGTTTCCGGCATCAAGCAGGCTGGCGTGCGTGCCTGTATCAAGCCAAGCATAGCCGCGCCCCATCCGGTTGACCCGAAGCGCGCCTTTCTTGAGGTACATTTCCAGCAATGTCGTAATCTCAAGTTCACCGCGTTCCGAAGGCGTGACCTCTCGCGCCAATCGCGGTGCGTCGGCATCCAGAAAGTAGAGGCCCGTAACGGCATAGTTTGACGGTGGCACATCCGGCTTTTCAATGATCTGGCGGGCGGTGCCATCGGCATCAAACCCAACCACGCCATAGCGCTCCGGATCCGCCACGTGATAGCCAAAAACCGTGCCGCCACTTTCTTGTGCATCGGCATCCGCCAGCAGTTCAGGCAGGCCGTGCCCAAAAAAGATGTTATCCCCAAGCACCATCGCCGAGGGCGCACCATCCAGAAAATCCTCCGCCAGGATATAGGCCTGCGCCAGCCCATCAGGCGAGGGTTGCACGATATAGGTCAGCGAAATACCCCATTGGCTGCCGTCACCAAGACTGCGCTGAAACTGGGCTTGATCCTGCGGCGTCGTGATCATGGCAATTTCGCGGATACCTGCCAGCATCAGAACCGAGATCGGATAGTAGATCATCGGTTTGTCATAGATCGGCAAAAGCTGTTTCGAGATCCCGATGGTGATCGGATAGAGCCGCGTGCCAGAGCCGCCCGCCAGAATTATGCCTTTGCGCTGTGTCATTTGGATGCTCCGAGATCTTTGAGAATTTGGGTGAGGCTGGCTTGCCACTGCGGGCGCTCAATGCCGAAGGTCTTGTGTGTTGTGCCGCAATCCATACGCGAGTTGAGAGGGCGTTTGGCCGGCGTTGGATAGCCCGACGATGGGATGTCGTGCACCGTGCAATTCAATCCGGCCTCATCAAAAATGGCGCGGGCAAAATCGGCCCAACTGCAATCAGGGGCGCCAGAGAAATGGTAGGTGCCGGTCTTGTCTGGGGCATCTGTCAATTGCAGGGCAATCCGGTGACAGGCGGCCGCAATATCTGCTGCGGCTGTTGGCCCGCCGATCTGGTCGGCCACCACGTTAAGGCTGTCCCGCTCTGCCCCGAGGCGCAGCATCGTCTTAATGAAATTGGCCCCATGCGCCGAGACCACCCAAGAGGTCCGCAAAATCGCATGTGCGCCGCCCGCATCGCGCACGGCCATTTCCCCTGCCAGCTTGCTGCGCCCATAAGCGCCCAAAGGCGCGGTCGCATCATCCGGCTGCCAAGGCGTTTCACCATGCCCCGCAAAGACATAGTCGGTGGAGATCTGCACCATCGGTATGCCCAACGCGGCACAGGCCTGCGCCATCGCCCCGGGTGCCGTTCCGTTGACCAATGTCGCTTGCGCCTCATCTGTCTCGGCTGCATCCACCGCGGTATAGGCGGCGGCGTTGATCACTGCGGCGGGCTTGTGCAATCGGATCGCGTCGCCGCAGCCTGCCGGATCAGTGAGGTCTGCTGTATCGCGGCCAAGGCATAAAGTTTCTGGCAATTTCGCCAGCTCTTGCGCAACCTGCCCCGTTTTCCCAAACACAAGGATCGTCATCGCCCGTTACCCTTTGTTGCCCAGACGAACGCCGACACCATCGCGGTCTTGCAAAGCCCGCCACCATGTTTCGTTGTCCAGATACCACTGCACGGTTTTCTCCAACCCTTCATCCAGCGTCACAGAGGGTCGCCAGCCCAGTTCATCACGAATCCGAGCCGGATCAATAGCATAGCGCAGGTCGTGTCCGGCGCGGTCTTGGACAAATGTGATCTGATCTGCATAGCTGCCCGCCTTGGGTCGCTTTTCATCAAGGATCGCACAGATACTGCGCACCAGATCGATATTTCGAGCCTCGTTTTCACCGCCAATGTTGTAACTGCGGCCCAATGCGCCCTTTTCCAACACCAGCAAAAGCGCATCTGCGTGGTCCTCGACAAAAAGCCAATCGCGCACATTCTCGCCCTTGCCATAGACCGGAATATCCTTACCCGCCAAAGCGTTCAGGATCACTACGGGCACCAGTTTCTCGGGAAAATGATAAGGGCCATAGTTGTTGGAACAATTGGTCAAGACAACGGGCAAACCGTAGGTCTCATGCCAAGCCCGCACCAAATGATCGCTTGATGCTTTGGAGGCCGAATAGGGCGAACGCGGATCATAGGGCGTGTCTTCGGTGAACATGCCTGTCGCCCCAAGGCTGCCAAAAACTTCATCGGTGGAAATGTGGTGAAACCGGAAATCATCCGGTTTGCCTGCGCCTGCCCAATATCCTCGGGCCGCTTCGAGCATGTTATAGGTGCCGGTGATGTTGGTCTCGATAAAATCACCCGGCCCGTCGATGGACCGATCCACATGGGATTCCGCTGCCAGATGCATCACGCACTGCGGCTTATGCGTGCCAAACACCCGGTCCAGCGCGGCCCGGTCACGAATGTCTACATGCTCAAAAGAGTAGAGTGGGTCATCAGCCACGGAGGCAAGGTTTTCCAAACAGCCCGCATAGGTCAGCGCGTCAAGATTGATCACCTCATGACCGCGTGAGATTGCCAGCCGAATGACGGCTGATCCAATAAACCCTGCGCCACCTGTCACCAAGATCTTCATGATGCACCCTCAACGGTGAAGGGGCTCTCGAAATCGGAGAACAGCTGCGCACTGCTGTCCTTTTCTGACAGGATGGCATCACCGCTCAACCCCCAGTCAATCGCGATTTCTGGGTCATCGAACCGCACCGCGCCGTCACATTCAGGTGCGTAATAGTCGCTGCATTTATAGATGATTTCTGTGTCAGGTGCCCTTGTCGCAAATCCGTGCAAGAACCCTGCGGGGATCAAAAGCTGCAATCCGTTTTCGGCAGTCAGGTCATAACCAACCCATTGGCCATAGGTCACGCTGCCTTTGCGGGCATCCACTGCCACGTCAAAAAGCGCCCCGCGCCCGCAGCGAACAAGCTTGGCCTGCGCATGGGGCGGCGATTGAAAATGCAGACCGCGCACCGTGTTCACAGCCGATGACAGCGAATGATTGTCCTGCACAAAATCCAGATCAATTCCATGATCCGCCATCTTGCGGCGATTCCAGCTTTCGCTAAAGAATCCGCGGTCGTCGCCAAACCTAGGAGGGCTCAACAACAGCACGCCGGAAAGTTTGGTCTGGGTTACAAAATCCACACAATCGCTCCGTCACTTTGATCCTCAAGGGCGTAGCAAGCACCCGGCCGAAAGTCACGGAACGATTGGGAAACGTGGTGTTTCTATTTCTGGCTGTCGCTTTCGCGGATCTCTTTGAGGATGTCCTCATCGCTCAGATGCGCAGGCACCTTAATGCGCCCGATACCGGGCAGAACGGTCTGCCGGTACTCTGTATCTGCGTTGGTCTTCATTGTTTTTGGACGCTTGGCCATTCTATTTCCCCATTGTTGCAAGTGTGAAAAGGCGGTTACTTCCCAGCCGGTTTTCGATGTACATTTTTGGCGTGGCCCCGGTGGTATCAATGGACAGGGTGATCTCTCCATCCGGTCCGGTGGTTCCGGTCAACGGCCCCGACAGGTAATTGACGCTACCTGCCGGGTTGGCGAACATTTCACCAAAGTTTGTCGCATCGATCAGAGTGCCGGTCACTGCAAACAGATAGAACCGCGCCGCGATGTTGACGCTCATCCAAATCATGATGCGCGATGGGTTTGACCAAGGAATTTCAAACGACCATGCCGTATCGTTCAGAATGAACACATCTTCAAAGAACTGCTGCCCACTATTGAACTGCACAGCCCCAGTGGAATTCTCGATGCTTAGGCCAGTGTGAAACGTGCTGCCATCCGGGCTGACCTTGATGGCGAAATCATCATTGCCTGCGGTGCCCATTTCCGCCCGGCCCGAGAACCCTGTTTGAAACAGCAAGCTGGCCGTATCGGCTGCGGTGTCTTTGTTCAGTTTCAATTGATGACCGCCACCGTCATGGGTGAGTAACGTCGCATCGGCGGCGACCGATAGGCGGTTGGTTGCATTGGCTGTGGTTCCAACCCCAACCATCGGAAGGTTCTGAAAATCCAGCGCCGGTATGGCGTCGACCCAAAGCGCCCCATCGAACCGCAGCTGTGTTCCTGTGGTTGCCAAATCCGCCCGCCACCCCGTGCGCGGGTCAAAAAACACCCACGCCGCATCGGCCCAAACCGCGATGGCGTGGTCCTGCCCCGCCCACGCCCCGGTTTCAGAGGCACCCACAATATACCGGTCTCCCTGCGCGGGACCGGCGGGCGGTGCGGTCAAACCCGCATCAAGCACGGCAAGCTGCGTCACTGCATCCAGAATGCGCAGCGCCTCGTTGTGGGTGACATGTTTCTGGGCCTGCGCCGGCTGGATATAGGGCAGTGACAAGATCGGAGATTGCTCTGACATGGACGTTCCTTTTGGGTTGCCAAAACGTGAATGCAGCGGACCCTGTGGTACCGGCGTAAACAATTTCGAGGCAACCGCGCGGTTGCTGCCAATTTGATGCAACATCAGACAGTTAAACTTCGCCAGAAAACCCAAAGCATTGCCACAATCCCGGCACCGCAATAGCCGTTTTGCCCGCCATTCCCACCTTCTAACTGTTGAGGTGTTTTATGGTCAGAGCTGATTTTTCAGTGCATGCGCCGCTTTTCGGCACAGAGGAAAACGCGTTGGTTGGGATCAACGATCTGCTGGTCTTGCCAGATGCAAATGGCGGCACTTTATACACCGCCACCCGCGGCGATGGTTGGCTCAGCGCCTTTGATATCGGCGGCGGTGTGGAGCAAACCGAGCTGGAAGGGCATTGGCGGATCAGCCCGCAATACCTTCAGCTTGAGACAACAGATCTGGTCCCGAAAGGTGCCGACCAGCTGTTCATGGCGGGATTGAACAGTGCTGACTTGCAAGGCGTTTCCTTGGATGCGGATCGATCAGGCACGCCGTTTACCAGTGCTATTTCGGTCACCACCCAAAACACCAATGCGCGGTTTTTTACGGAGGTCGCGTTGGAAGAGACCGGCCAGTCCGGGATCGCCGCATTGCGGGGTGGGGGTGTCGTTCAGGTGTCCTTTGGGTCTGGCGGGCAATTGACAGTTTCCGAAATAGATGCAGGTGGCGAATTGGACAGTGCCCGCGCCGCAGATGTGCTCACCGCCAGCCACAATGGCGAGACCTACGCCTTTGCCAGCTATGGCACCGAAGACAGCGTCAGCATGTTCAAAAAGACAGCAGGCGGATCGTTTGAACATCTCACTAACATTGGCACCGAGGATGGGCTTTGGGTGGATCGCCCCGGCGCGATGGCCATGACAACCGCGGTGGATGGCGGAATGTTTCTGGTAACGGCCGCATCCGGCAGCGGATCATTGTCGGTCATGTCTATCACAGCTGGCGGCATGATCCCCGTAGATCACATATTGGACAGCGCCCAAACCCGGTTTGCAGATGCCTCTCACGTGACCAGCATATCCATTGGCGCACAGGACTTTGTGCTCGCTGCCGGGTCTGATGCGGGGATCAGTCTCTTTGCGATGTTGCCCGGTGGCCGGCTCCAACATGTGACAAGTATGGAAGCAACGGCTGATGCCCCGCTGAACGGCATCACGGCGCTTGAGGCGATGGCCACCCCGGACGGCATTCGCATCTGGGCATCAACCGAGGCTGCACCGTTCCTATCAGAGTTTTCTGTCGATCTTCAAACCCTCGGGATCAGTGCCAACTCTGGCAATGGCGGCGGAGCGCTGACTGGATCGGACTCCGATGACATCCTAAGCGGTGGTGCGGGGGCCGATCATTGTCTGAAGTCAGCGCTTATGGGTCCAAATAGTGTCATTTGCTAAGAGAGGGTTTGTTGCTCATCGTAACCACCGAGGAGTGGACGATGAGAAAGACAACGAAGAGCCCCGGCGAGAAGATCGTCAA
>Ga0316204_10001216_pt1 | contig 74346 bp, 65 predicted proteins | sample 6monrhotite_MG_2_FD_205661 | JGI IMG/M metagenome (GOLD analysis project Ga0316204, IMG submission 205661) | Microbial mat bacterial communities from mineral coupon in-situ incubated in ocean water Damariscotta River, Maine, United States -... | ecosystem: Environmental > Aquatic > Marine >...
CGGCTCCTGCACCTGCGGCTCCTGCACCTGCGGCTCCTGCACCTGCGGCTCCTGCACCTGCGGCTCCTGCACCTGCGGCTCCTGCACCTGCGGCTCCTGCACCTGCGGCTCCTGTAGAGGGTGCCGATGTCGATGATGAATCTCAAGAATTTCAATATTCTGACGCACTTACAGCTAAACAGCGCGCTTTCTTAGCTAAAGAAGAAAAGAAAGTTGAGTCAAAAAAGAAAACTGTCAAAATTGTTCAAAAAGAACATGATGCATTGATTGAGGAAACTAAGGGAAAGAAAAAGAAAAAGGCAAAGAACTTTGCTGAAACAAAAAGTTGGTATCAAGACAGGTACGAAACAGTTTCAATACAGCGAAACATTCTTTTGGTAATTAGTATGCTGGCTTTAGCCGGTTTAGGAACATCTATTACGGCGATTGGTGCGCTTAGTAATAGTAAGACATTCCAGCCTTTTGTGATTGAGGTCGAGGATAAGACGGGGATTGTAACGCAGGTTAGTGTGAAATCCATGGAAAAATTAACAGGTGATGAAGCGGTTAAAAGATCTCTTATTTTCCGTTATATTCATGCACGCGAGAGTTATAACTCCTTTAACTATCGTATGAAATATTATTGGTTTGTACGATTGCATTCTGCTATTGCTGTATTTAGTGAGTTTGATAGGGGGCTAGCTGTTGAGGTTAATAAAGATAGCCCGTTAGCATTAGGTGGGGGGATTACTAGAGAGGCTGAGGTTCGTTCTATTACATTTATGGATCCAGAGCAAAAGTCAGCCCAAGTACGAATTAGAGTGGGTGAATACCGAGGTGTTGTGCTGATAAAAGAGAATTTCTACATTGTAACAATGGTGTTTGATTATTTTGAACTGGAATTGTCGCCACAAGAGCGTTATACTAACCCGCTAGGGTTTCAGGTGACAAGATATGTACGTGAATCTGAGAACTTGGTAAAATAAAGGTAACGGATACTATGAAAAAAATAGTAATAGCATTTTTGGTGGCGCTGGTAGTGGCTCCTGTGGCAGCACACGCTGTGGACCCCATTGCAGTAGATAGTCGCGTGAGGACACTCGTTTATAACAGAAACGAGGTATTTACGATCCCTTCTAAGTATGGGTATCAGATGAGTATTGAGCTCGCGCAGGGTGAGAAAATCCAAACAATTTCTATGGGTGATCCTGTAGCATTCAAACTTACGCCTGTTAGTGAGCGCATTTTTATAAAAGCTTTGCAGAAAGATATGCAGACTAATATGACGCTTATTACAAATTTTAGAACCTATCAATTCGACTTAACATCAAAAGTTAATCATGATGATGATGTGGTTTATGTGGTTAGGTTTTTCTATCCTCAAGATGCAATTGATGCAATCGATCCTATATCTGGTGTAGTTCCAGAGCAGATTATGCCATCAATGAATGTTGTTGGGCGTGGTAATAATTATAATTACACACTTGCTGGTCCAGATGCCATTGCGCCTCGCAAAGTGTTTGATAATGGTCGTTCTACATTCTTTAAATTTCCAGATGAAGTTGAGCCATTTGTAAATGGCATTAACCCAGATGGTACTGAATATCCGCTGGAAGTTCAGCGTGAAGGGGAATATATAGTAGTTGATGCAATTCTTTCTACATTTGCCGTTAGATTTGGCGCTGATGTAGTTTGTGTCTTTAATGAAGGTCGCTAGGGAGTGGACTTATGGTTAATGAGCGCGAATATAGCGAAGAAGAATATGAAGACTCAGAGCAGAGTCCTTACTTTGACGAAGATACGGGGCTTGAAGAGGATGGTCCAACTGTAGCCGAGGCGTCCAGTAGCAAGAGTATCATCATGCTGGCTGGTATTATTGTTGTGCTGGTTGGTGGCCTATTATACTTATTCAGTGGAGAGAAAAAAGTAGAAGAACCTAAAGAAGGTGTTGGAGCAAGTGGAAAGCTAACAGCGAAAGTGGTAAAAGCTAATAAAGATAAATTGCCTCCTCCTGGTGGCGGCGGCGCTCCTGCCTCAGGTGGTGGCTTAGGTATTGCCGGACCTTCTGGCTCTAATGTTGGCGGTGGTATAGTTCCTCCTCCTCCTCCTCCTCCTCCTCCTCCCCCTCCTCCTATGTCTACAGGAATGTCGTCAGGATTATTGTCAGGTGGTGGTGGTATTTCTTCTGGCGGCCCAGGTCGTGGAGTAAATGTTGAAGCGGACAATGATAAAATGGCAGCCATGCAGGAACGTATCCATGCAAGCTCTATTCTATCTGCAGGCACATCAACTGGAACGGGTGGTGCTGGAGTTGGAACTAAGCCAATGGCTAAAAGTGGTGCTGATAGTGTAGAAGTAACACGAGCAAGCAATCCGCGCACAACTCTTTTTCAAGGTAAAATTATTGATGCGGTTTTAGAAAGCTCTGTCTATACGGAGATAGCAGGTCCAGTTCGTGGTCTTGTAACTAGGGATGTTTATGCCGATCAAGGTAGTGTTATTCTAATTCCTCGTGGCTCAAGATTAATTGGTGGCTATAATACGGATGTCGCGCGTGGTCAAGCGCGGGTCTATATTATGTGGCAGCGTGTAATTCGTCCTGATGGTTTGGATATTGCGTTACAATCTCCATCAACTGATCCTATTGGAAGGATGGGAGTGCCGGGCAACATCGATAATCGTTATGCAGAGTTGTTTGGTAGTTCTATAATGTTAAGTGCATTAACTATTGGTTTTGCATCTGCGGCTCAGGCTATCACGGGTTCTGGTGGTGTGGAACAAGGTGAGACCGGAAGCGGTGATGCCACATCCACTGGTAACGTAACTGATATTGCTACATTAGATGCTGTTACAGGCTTTGGTGATACTGTGCAAACAGTGGCAGAGCAGTTGGTTAACATTGATCCTGTTATTACAATTCCTCAAGGAACTAAATTTAAGGTATTTGTAACTAGGGATGTTAAGTTTCCTCCGATGATTGCGTCTTCAGTAAGAGTGATACGTTAGGTTGTAATGTTTATTGTTTTGTCTAATTTTAGGGTGTTTTATTAGATGAGTGTAGCAGCCTTAGAAACGTACCTTGGCCCATTGAAAGAGATGTTGGCTCGGGATGGTGTAAACGAACTTTCAGTGAATAAGCCCGGTGAAGTATGGGTTGAACTGAAGGGGGCAAAGAAAAAAGAAGTTGTTCCAGAATTAACATTTGAACATTTACTTTCTCTTGCTCGTTTGATTGCTCAGTCGACAAGTCAGGTTATCAGTGAAGAGTTCCCTCTTCTTTCTGCAACACTTCCTGCTGGGTTTCGTATTCAGGTTGTTATTCCTCCTGCGTGTGAGCCTCGCAAAGTGGCAATGTCTATTCGTAAGGCAAATGCTTTATCGCTGAACCTTGTGCAGTATGAGGCGCTAGGTGCGTTCCAAAGCACGTCTTCTCAGCATATTGAGAATCCTCTTGATATGCATCTTAAAGAATTGTTAGATGCAGGAAAAATACGCCAATTCTTACAAGAAGGTGTTGCAGGAAAGAAGAATATTGTTATCAGTGGTGGTACTTCCACCGGTAAGACAACATTTATGAATGCTGCTTTAAAAGCTATTCCAATGGATGAACGTTTGATTACAGTTGAGGATGCTCGTGAGATTCAGCTAGACCACGAAAATGTATTGCACATGATGGTATCTAAAGGTGGTCAGGGTCGTGCAAAAGTTACAACACAGGACCTTATTGAGGCTTGCTTACGTCTTGCTCCAGATAGGATTATTGTTGGTGAGTTACGTGGTGCTGAAGCATTCAGCTTCTTGCGTGCGGTAAATACAGGTCATCCAGGTTCAATTGCTACTTTGCATGCTGATACTCCAGCACTAGCGTTTGAACAGTTAGTTATGATGGTGATGCAGGCTGGCCTAGGTATGACTCGTGAAGAAATATCACGCTATATTAAAAATGTAATTGAGATAGTGGTTCAGTTGAAGCGTGGTGCGCGTGGTCGTCGTTATGTATCTGAAATTTATTTTGAGCCAGTGCAGCATTAAGTAGGTAATATTTTTTTTATATTTTTCTAATATCGGCCTAATCCTTTAGCATTATCCCAGAGGATATAGTCAATGATAGAGGAAAAGACAGCAACACCTACACCCACATGCAAAAAACTGCTGTTATCCTTGGTGATCGTCGCATTGCTGGGCAGTGGGGGCTATATCTACATCACCCGCTTCCATAACCCATGTGAGAATAAGTACTTAGTTTATGAGGCAGTGAAGGATTATAGGCTGACACGTGCAGGCGATCGCACATATACTTTTCCATCTATCAATGATGCCAAGGAAGCATCTAAGTATTATTGGGCAGGATATCAATACAAGGGCAATTGTGTACATCATTTTGATATGGAATATGCTACTAGTAATTACGATGACTGGGGATCAGGCTATTTTCATGGCAGCGCCACCTACCAGAACAGCCAATGGACTATTGTCGAGGACAAAAAAGGAATCAGTCAGTGACAGAGGAAAAAGCACCTGCAACCATCCGCAAGCGATTGCTGGTAATGGTTGGAATTATAGCGCTAGTAAGTGGTGGAGTATGGCAATATCCCAATATTAAGCGCACTGTTAAGAATGTGATATTGGATCGTAAAATCGAGGCTGCGTATCAGGACTATATGGCGGCGCATCCCGACCCGTGTAACAACATGTTTCTCGCTTACGAAGCGGCGAAGAAATATGTGGTTGAGTGGCGGCAGAATAATTCAAAAATTCATCCAAGCAGGCAAACTATAGTCCCTAACTTTACTGACTGGAAAAGGCATTATTATACCTCAACACCGGAATATATAGCATCCGTTCCTGTGGAAAATAATCTGAGAAAGCGTTATCAAAATTATAAAAATACCTATACGCATACTCTGAAAGATAACTGTACTCATGAATTTGTGATGATGGTGAGTATTATAGAGGGAGACGACATGAGTGGCGCTCCTATGCGTGTCAGTGTTGCTTTAGAAAATGGTGATTGGAAGGGTATCTCAGTTAATTATTATACAAAGGAGAGTAAGTAATACTTAGTACGGGTTAAATATTTGAAGAATCCAGAATGGAAGCCTAAGATGGGAGGCCTGATGACGGAAAGGAAGTCAAAAATACCTACACGTAAGAGGCTTCTTTTAGCTGTGGTGATCGCCACATTGCTAGGCGGTGGCGGCTATATCTACATCACCCGCTTCCATAACCCATGTGAGAATAAGTACGTCGCGTATGAAGCGGTGAAAGAATTTGTATATGAAAAAGATATTGAGCGTTATAAGGCAACCCAACAAAAAGCTGGTATATATGAAGTAAGCTCTTTGGAGGTTGCTTCGTGGCCGTGGCCAAAATTTGATAAGACAAGAGTAGGGCACCAAATCGAATATCAATACAAAGGATTGTGCAATCACAACTTCGTTGTTTGGAGGCGGCCTCCTCCATCTGACTTAATAACTGATGATATTTCAAGAGTAAGCGTTAAGATTTATTATAATCGTAAAAAATGGTACCTTGATAATTTTATGTTTGAAATGAACCCTCCTATTAAATAAAAGAATTATTGAAATAGCTGTAAGTAATACTTAGTACGGCGATATAAGAACGGACTATTTGTTCCTCCCACAGGTGAATAGGGTAATAGGCACTTAGGATAAAAATAAATAATGCTGACTAGGTTTTAGTGATGCATGATGGCATTATATAAAATCTAAATAGAAATGGGGAGAGATAACATAGTTGCGCTGTAGCTAAGAAGGGCGTATGGTAACGTACTCATTTGGTTAGGGAATATATAAGCTCTGATGTTATAATTAACAAAAGAAGCGCTAGTAGAACAAATTAAGGAAAGCAGATGAATAAAATAAGAAATTCACTTGTTATTATCCTCGTAATGGGAACGCTATTCTTCCTTTTTTATTATGGGGCCTTAGTTATTTCTATGTCGCTGATTTGGGGTGACCAAGCGTTTAATTATATTTTCACTCCAGGATACCTAATTGAGGGTTATAAAGGGTCTTTCGATTGGTGGAGAGAAACTTATGCCGTTGAAGGTGATACAAAAAATTATGGTACACATCTGTTTGCTCCAATGGGTGTGGCTACGTTCTTATTTATGGCAGCATTGTTTGTGTTGCGCGCTCCTTTGGCAGATTTTCGTCCCTTTCAGAAAAAAGAAAAATTGCATGGTGATGCTCAATGGGCATCTGAGAGAGATATTCGTGCAGCTGGCCTTCGGGCGCAAAAGGGAGTGTTGCTTGGTCAAACTGGACGTGGTTACTTAATTGTAGATGGTTTTCAGCATATTTTGTTATTTGCACCAACAGGTTCTGGTAAGGGTGTTGGTTTTGTAATTCCAAACTTACTCTATTGGCAGGGGTCAGTAGTTATTCATGATATCAAGTTAGAAAATTATGAACTTACTAGTGGTTGGCGTAAAAAATTGGGGCATGGTGTTTTCTTGTGGAACCCAGCTAGCCCTTCAGGTCTGAGTCATTGCTATAACCCGATGGACTGGATCAGTCGTGAGATGGGGCAGATGGTGGATGATGTGCAGAAAATTTCTAGCCTTTTACTGCCAGAACAAGAATTTTGGCAAAATGAAGCGAGATCCCTTTTTACAGGGGTAGCGTTATATTTGCTTGCCGTGCCTGAAAAAGTAGCTTCCTTTGGTGAGGTGGTGAGGACGTTACGTAATGATGATGTGATTTATAATCTAGCAGTGGTTTTAGATACTTTAGGGGATACGATTCATCCGGTTGCATATATGAATATTGCAGCGTTTCTGCAAAAGGCAGATAAAGAACGTTCAGGTGTGATTTCTACCCTTAACTCTTCTCTTGAGTTATGGGCTAACCCATTGATTGATAAGACAACGTCAGTCAGTGATTTTGACTTTAACCAAGTTAAAAAAGAACCTACAACAATTTATGTTGGTTTAACACCAGATAACATTGATCGGTTAAAGCCATTAATGCAGATATTCTATCAGCAGGCTTCACAGATTTTAACAAAACATATGCCGCGACCTGAGGAAAAGGTTGGTGTACTTTTCTTAATGGATGAGTTTCCAACATTAGGTGAGATGATTCAGTTTAAACAAGGGATTGCGTATTTTCGGGGGTATAAAGTTCGGTTGTTCCTTATTATTCAGGATACAGAGCAGTTAAAGGATATATATGAAGAAGCGGGAATGAACTCATTCCTATCCAACTCAACATTCCGTGTTACTTTTGCTGCAAACAACGTGGAAACAGCAAATCTTATTTCCCAATTAATAGGAAATAAGACGGTAAAGCAAATTTCGCGTAATAGTCCTGTATTCCTTGATCTAAACCCAGCATCAAGGTCAAAGCATGTGTCAGAAACACAGCGTGCTTTATTGTTGCCGCAGGAGGTTATTGGACTTCCGCGTGATGAGCAAATTATTCTGGTAGAGTCTTGCCCACCGATCAGAACAAAGAAGATATTTTACTTCAAAGACCCTTTCTTTACCAAGCGACTACTGCCTCAGAGTTATGTTCCAACTCAAGAGCCGTATGATCCACGTAAGGCTCGTGCTGAGGGCAAGGGTGGTGCACAACAGGAAGGTGCAGCAGCATAGTACTTTCTAGTGCTGGGTGATGCAGGTTGATGCTATCAATAATAGATATATTGTTGGTCTGATGGCTCTCATATTATACGTATAAATGACTACTTAATTTATAAGTGGTTATACTGTATAATTATACAGATGAGATGCCAAAGGAAATATTCTGGATTTACACTCGTGGAGATGTCGATAGTGCTTGTAATTATCGGGCTGATTGTAGGTGGTGTGATAGTTGGAAAGGATTTGGTTCAAACTGCACGGCTACAAAAAATAGCTTCAGAAGTAAATCAAATTAGAACAGCTGTTAACTTGTTTGTGGGTCAATATGATGCGCTACCTGGGGATATAGAAAACGCTTATGACTATTGGGGTGCCAATTGTGCTAGTACTGCTGGTGGGTGTAACGGCAACGGAGATGGTGTTATAAATGAAGGCAACCCAGCATATGAGTATGAATCCTATATGTCATGGCGCCATTTAAACTTAGCCAACATATATCCGGGAAATTATACAGGATTTTATTTACCTATCAGCACCGCAGCACTTGGAGTGAATGTTCCTGAAGCGTCAATAAAGGGGGCGGGTTATATGATCACTAATGAGTCTTTAAGAAATGTTATATGGATAGGTAAAATTGCCGACAGAAGAACTTTGGGAAGGATTGTGACCCCCACTGAGGCGCAAAGCCTTGATAAGAAAATGGATGATGGAAGTCCAATTAACGGAAATGTTAGGGGGCGAACCGGATTTGGATCTTCGATATTGCAGGGGTATTATACTGCTTCCTATGGCTCTCCTCCAAATGTTTATAGAGTTTGGGATCCTGACCCGATTGCAGATTCACCTTTCTTATAGATTAAAATAGAGAGTTATACGAGTTAAAGCACGGATTATGCCAGTGATGCTGACGGGTGCAATGTATTTTTGCTTAGTAGAAGGGGGCAAAAAAATCCTAGCTTGTGATGGAGTTACTCCATTATAAGAAAAAGCATATATAATCTATATCTAAAGTATGAAATGCATTGCAATACGTAACCTTGAGTGATATTTGTTGTTCAAATATAACTTTTGGTTACATGGGTGTGTGTATGGAAATACAAAAGAAAATTCTACGCTATTTTCCTATATGGTTGCTATCTGCTATAGCTGGTGCGTTGATTTTAGGGGGCATAAGTCAGTCTGGTTTTATTCCCTTGGGGGGTGGTGTTAATGGTGAGTTAGAGCAATCACAAGTTTATTACACTTTTCTTATTAGTGCTTTGCTTTTATCCGGTGTAATGCTGATTTTACCTCAATTCATTGCAGAAAGGTCAACAGATTTATTGCTTGGTGTAGGCTATATGTTCTCTTGTCTTTTAGGTGTTTTCTTGGTTGCTTCAAATATAATTCCTTACGCGGAAGGGGCAATGCTTTCGGCCGCAATGATTGCTTTGATTGGGGGGGGATTGTGCCTTTGGAAGTTAAGGAAGGTTAAGAGTGGCACAAGAGCAGTTATTTTTTTATTTTTGTTTGGGATAACATTATCTTTACTGCTTTTCTGGACCAGTGGAAGGAATGTCTCAGAGGTTTATAATAGAGATACCATCTGGATAAGTTGGTTATTTGTTACCATAATTATGGCAGTATTTTTTCTGCAGCAAAAAAATGTGATGACTGCTTCAATGGCTGGGTCTTCAGTTATTTTTACAATTGCGCTGACACCAGTGCTACAAAATCAGCATATATTTGCTACGTTAATAGTGCTTGCATGTGCCGTTACTATTCCGGGGATTGTTAACGCGCAAATGTTATCTAATGCTCGTAGAAAATCTTTGATTGCAGCTTTCCAGATGGAGCTGCAAGAGAGGATGGAAGTTGAGCATGCTTTAATGGATAGTGAGTTAAGAATGCGTACTATTACGGATTCAGTGCCGGTATTGCTGTCCTACATAACTCAAGATTATTACTATCAATTTATCAATGGCAATGTCCGCTCTTGGTTAGGTATTTCTCGTGATCGGGTGATAGGTAAAACCGTAGAACAGGTGCGTGGTAGAGATGTCTTTGTATTATTAAAGCCATATATAGATCAAGCTCTAGCAGGGGAGGTAACGGTATATGATAATCTAATAGTTCCAGAAAATGATAGAGGAAAGGAACGTGCTTTAAGATTAACTTTTACACCAGAACAGGGAGCACGAGCAATCAAAGGTGTTTTTGTCTGTGAAGAAGATATTAGTCGTCTAAAAGAGTTTGAAAAGACTATGCAGGGCTATACTGATGAGTTGGAATGGAAAAATCTAGAACTTGAAAGTGCTCGTCGTGAGGCCGAAAATGCTAGTCAATTAAAGAGTGAATTTCTAGCTAATATGAGTCATGAAATTCGTACTCCTTTGAATGGCGTTGTGGGGATGTCTGGTATCTTGCTATCGACAAGGTTAAGTGAACAACAGGAAGAATGTGCAGCAATTATTAAAAGATCAGCAGATACATTGTTAGAGCTTATAAATGATATATTAGATTATTCAAAAATTGAGTCTGGAAAATTAGAATTAGAGCCAATAGAGTTTGATTTATGGATGGTTTTTAAAGAAGTGTTAGAGGTGATGTCTGTGCGGGCATCAGAAAATGGTATTGAGTTACTGGTTCGCTATAGTAAATCCGTGCCTAGACAAGTTGTGGGTGATGCAACTAGGGTGCGGCAAATACTATATAATTTAATAGGTAATGCTATCAAGTTCACATCAGAAGGATATGTGTATGTACGGCTTGATCTAGAAAAAATGGCAGAAGGTAACATTACAATCCGTGTCGAAATTCAAGATACAGGTATAGGCATTCCTGAAGACAAGCAGCAATATATCTTCAATAAATTTTCTCAAGCAGATTCATCTACAACACGTCAATTTGGTGGTACGGGCTTAGGTCTGGCTATTACTAAAGATTTAGTAGAAAAAATGGATGGGGAAGTTGGAATTGAATCTATGATTGGAGTAGGGTCTACATTCCATTTTACTATTAACTTAGGTCATGACTCTAGTCAGGAAGTGTCACATAACGTATCCTTGGGAGGAGAAGGGCAGCGTGTATTGGTCGTTTGTGAAAGTGAGGTTAGTGGTCCTATAATTCAAGAAGTTCTTAAAGATGCCAAAATGCGCATTACAAATTGTTATTCTGTACTTCAGGTTAAAGATACGATTCAGCTCGCACAAGCGCAGCAAGATCCTTATAACAGTGTGGTGGTTGATGGTGTTTTAGATGTGTTGACTATAGCGCAAGAAATACAGTTTGATCGCGGTGAAGCTCGCTTATATTTAATGGCAATGCCTGCTGATATAGCGCGTATTCAAGAATATACTGATGCAGGGTTTAACGGTTTCATTGAAAAACCGCTATGGCCAGAATCATGTGTGCGTGCTTTAACAACAAAGTCTGGTGATTTACGTCCTGATGATGATGAGAGATGGATGGTATTTGATGAAGCTGATTTTTATAGTGAAGAGAATAACATTTTCAAAGGGGTTCGGGTGCTGTTAGCTGAAGATAATCCTGTTAATCAGATTGTTTTTGAACGTATGCTTGGAAATATTGGATGTTTAGTTACGCTTGCAGCAACAGGTGTGGAGGTAATTAATCAGGTAAAAAAAGGTGAGTATGACATTATATTAATGGACTGCCAGATGCCAGAAATGGATGGATTCGAAGCAAGTCGATTAATATGTAAAATGAAGGAGCAAGGGGATATTGCTAATATTCCGGTGGTAGCTGTAACAGCTAATGCAATGAAAGGAGATAAAGAAAGGTGTCTAGAAGCGGGGATGTGTGACTATATCACTAAACCGGTTGAACCAGAAATGATTGATCGAGTGCTAAATAAATGGGTTTCGAGTGAGATTTATGCAGCAGAGAGAAAAATTAATCCTAATATCGTGTTATCAGATATTGATGTAGTACCAACCTTATCATCGGATGATTGCGGTACTATTGCAGCCATTAATGATGATACAAATGTTTCTGAATTTACAACAACGGAACCTATTGAAAAATCTGAAAATAATATAGCCATTGATATGGCTATATTTAAGTCATTACAAGATATGGTGGGCAATGAAATGATTAGAACGTTGCTTGGGCGATATGAAGAAATGAGTCAAACATGGTATGAGGACTTGTATGCAGGTGTAACAAATTGGAACTCTGAAGCAGCAATGGTTGCTGCTCACACATGGAAATCATCCAGTGGACAAATCGGAGCGAAAGAACTGGCATCATTACTAGATAATATGGAAGAAGCAGCTAGAATGCAGGACCAAGAAACAGTCACGCGCATGTTTCCTGCAATTACTGAGGCATATGAAGATGTAAAACATGCTTTAATTGCAGTATATGCTCAGCAGTTGGTGGCATAAAGCATCAGCTATAGTATTATTTGTGCTGCGTTTGTTATGGATATGTTTGCTTATATCTAGTCAGATCTCTTTTATTTACTTATTTTAGTTTTTTATTAAGGGCTGAGGCATATTTCATATGCTTTTGATGGCTTGTTGTGCTTATTTTTGATTGCGTGGTGGTAGTAGTTGTAAGATGAGGGATAGCTGTTTATTCTCTGCTTGTTATTTTACATGACCTATATTGTAAAGGGGTTAAGGATTGGTATGCTGAAAGGGAAAATGGCCGTAGTAACGGGATCTACTAGTGGAATTGGTTTAGGAATAGCTAAATTATTGGCATCACAACAATGTGATATTGTTATTAATGGGTTTGGCGATTTGCAAGAGGTCGAAAGCATATGTCAGTCCATACGAAATGATTACGGTGTTCAAGTGTATTACAATGATGCTGATTTAAGCTCAGGTGATGGAGCAACGTACTTAATTGAGGATACTGTAAAACGTTTTGGATCAGTTGATATTCTAGTAAATAATGCTGGTATTCAGCATGTGGCTCCAATAGAAGATTTTACAGGTGAGCGTTGGGAAAAGGTTATTGCTATTAATCTTTCGGCAGCATTTTATACGATGGCATCTGCGGTTCCTATTATGCAGGAAAAGGGGTGGGGCAGAATTATTAATATTGCTTCAGCACATGGCAAGGTGGCAAGTAAGGGAAAAGCAGCTTATGTAGCATCCAAACATGGTGTGGTTGGTTTAACCAAAGTGGTTGCTTTAGAAAATGCTACCAAAGGAATTACGTGTAATGCGGTTTGTCCTGGCTGGGTGCTTACTCCTTTGGTACAAAAGCAAGTAGATGACTGGGCCAAACGAGAGGATATTTCAGTGTTAGAGGCCGAGCGTGCCTTATTAGGAGAGAAGCAGCCTTCATTACAATTTACCACACCAGATGATATTGGGGCGATGGTTACGTATCTGTGTAGTGATGCGGCGCGTAACATCACAGGCACAGAACTGTCGATTGATGGTGGATGGACAGCACAGTAGGCTTTGTAAACTAATTTATTTGGACTGTAAGATAGCAAGATATTGTTTTTGATGATATGTTATAGCTGCTAGGGTTGATGCCACTATTAATGCAATCAGTAGTCATGCCATCTCCATTCCTTCCTCTTATTTTTCCGGTGTCTGGTTGCGCATCATCGGTTTTTGTATCTACAGAATAGGCTTCTGTGGAAGAAAGAAAACTCCCTCTGAGTTTTGGTTCACTTAATGAAATATATTTTCCTATAGCAAAGTAGTTTTCTGATGTGTTTATAACAGTGAATGCTATACCCACATTCTTTAGCTGTGTGGGCATGGCGATTGTATTAAAGGGAGCATTTTCTACATCAGATCTGTTACGCCGGGTTATAGCAAATACATAATTTTGTTGTGGAATAATATTTGCTAGTGAAAGGTGGAGTAATGCTCTGATGTATTCACCATAAGTACTGCTTACACCTTCAATAATTCCGTTGCCATTGCCGTTGCATCCGGCCAGATCGGCATTGTTAGAGCCACATATAGTATTGGTTCCAGAGCTGTCGAAATACTCATAGGCATTTGGCATATCGCCAGGAAGGAAATCAAATTTTTCCTGAAAAGTATTAATGGCAGTATTAAACTGATTTATGTCAGAGATTACCTGGTGTATTTTGGCATTGCGTATCAGGTCTTTGCCAACAAGTACTCCACCAACAATAAGTCCCAGAATGACTAGTATGATTGATATTTCAATGAGGGTGAAGCCATTTTTATATTTTTTTGTCATGTGGTTATAATATGCTGATTTGATGTAATGAGAGTAGAAAATAATACAAGACGAATTATTTCACAATAAGAATGCAGTAGGATAAGCTATGCGGTCTGTAAATAGTCTGCCAGTAATGTTCGGGTGCTGGATTTTTCAAATGCAACTGTTATATGGGTTCCTGAAATATCTATCACTTTACCATAGCCAAATTTTTGATGGAACACCCGTTGTCCTGTGGTGAATCCTGAGCCTGATTTCTTGATTGCTTGTTGTGCAGAGCTTTTTTGTGAACTGGTGGAGTGGCTGGCATTCTTGCGGCGGAAAAATTCTTGCGCTTGTCCAGACCGTGTACGAGAACTGTTATTATTGTTTTGGGTAACATGGTTGCTTCTGATTACTTGATTAGCTGGCAACTCATCAATAAATCGTGATGGTAGGGTATTAATGGTTTCTCCATAAACAAAACGATTTGCTGCAGTGGTGATGGTTAGATTTTTGCGGGCACGTGTTATGCCGACATAGGCCAAGCGTCGTTCTTCCTCTAAGCCCTTCTCGCCAGATTCATCCATAGCACGTTGACTAGGGAATAAACCCTCTTCCCATCCTGCCAAAAAAACCATATCAAACTCTAGGCCTTTGGCTCCGTGCATGGTCATAATACTAACCATATGTTCGGGAGTATCAGAGTCGCTTTCTGTAACTAATGCAACATATTCTAAGAATTGCTCAACAGAGTCAAACTCTTTTAGTGCTGTAACTAATTCATCAAGATTTTCTACACGACCTTGCGCTTCAGGTGTTTTTTCAGCCTTCCACATTGCTTTATAGCCGGACTCATTAATTATATTAGCAACAACATCAGAGTGATCATTTGTTTGAAATTCCGAATGCCACTTGGTAAAATTGTCCATTAGGTCAGATAATGCAGCCGCTTGTTTTCCTTTGAAAGCACCTTGTTCTAGCATTTGACGAATGGCAGCAGACATAGAAATGCCGAAGTCACGCGCATATACTCTTATTTTTTCTAATGTTGAACCTCCTACGCCTCTTCTTGGTACATTAATTATGCGTTCTAAAGCAAGGTCATTCATGGGTTGAATGGTTGCGCGGATATAGGCAATGGTATCACGAATTTCTAATCGCTCATAGAATCGTAAACCTCCAATCACTCGGTAGGGAATGTTTCGGGCAAGAAAACACTCCTCTAAGGGGCGTGTTTGGTGTCCGGCGCGAACCAATATAGCCATTTCGTTCAATGATGTGGTTTTGTCATGACGGGCGGTGGTGATAGCATCGGCAATAAAATGTGCTTCTGCACGTTCATCCCATAAGGTGACGGCTTCAATCGGAGTTCCTTCATTATGGTGGGCATAGAGTTGTTTGCCAAGTCTATTGCGATTGCAGGCAATCAGAGCATTAGCAGCATCTAAAATGGGTTGAGTTGAACGATAATTGCATTCGAGTTTTACAATTGTGGCATTATTAAAGTCTTTGCCAAAACGTAAGATATTATCGACTTCTGCTCCGCGCCAGCCATAAATAGATTGGTCATCATCGCCAACACAGCAAATATTTGTATGTTCCTGCGCTAATAATCTTAGCCATAAATATTGTGCTACATTAGTGTCTTGATACTCATCGACTAGGATGTATTGAAATTGATTTTGATAGCGCTGCCGCACTTCTGCATGATCGGTGAGTAATGTTAGCCCGTGCAGAAGTAAATCACCAAAATCCATTACTCCAAGCTGTTTTAGGCGGTCCTGATAAATGCGATATAGATATGTTTCAATACAATCGCCATAACGTTCAATGGCTTTATGTGGGGTCATTGCCTTATCTTTATATCCGCTGATGGTTCCTGCTAATACGCGCGGAGGGTACTTTTTATCGTCAATATTTAATTCCTTGCATAATGTTTTTATAAGACGAATTTGATCATCAGTATCAATAATAGTAAATTCCTTACCAAAGCCTAACAACTCTCCATATTGGCGGAGCATACGCAGTGCAATAGAGTGGAATGTGCCTAACCATAGACTGGAGGCATGTGCTCCAACCATGGCTTCAATGCGGAGGCGCATTTCTCGTGCTGCCTTATTAGTAAAGGTGACAGCCATAATATGAGAGGGCCAATTAACAAGTCCTTGATCCATAATATGAGCAATACGAGTGGTAAGTACGCGGGTTTTTCCTGTTCCAGCTCCCGCTAACACTAACACAGGACCTTCAGTAGCCATGACAGCCGTTTTTTGGTCTGGGTTTAGACTGTCAATAATATCACTCATCAAGGGGAGGTCCGGTGTGGCCGGGGCTTCATCATATGCTTGCGATGGTGCAAATGGAATATCTGGAGGGGTATCATCCCACGGTATGTCATTGGCTGATACAGGCTCATTAGATGAAGTATCAGGAGTGTTAGCCATGCGGTTAAATAGAGTGTCAGTCACAGGGGGGCCTTTATTGAGTAAGTGGTGCAGATTTATTGTTAGATGTGGGGTGTAATTTAGGCTCTATAATAGCTTTGGGTGGAGGGGGTTTTTACTACTAACTGCTCCCGCATCCGTTAATAATTTTCTTATAGATCTCTCATCTCCTGCGCTGATAATAATACCTTTATCCGCTAAGGTAAAGGTAATCGAATTATGGATTGGCCTATAGGCATATTCAATAGGGCTAATGCCTTTTGCATCGGGAGTATTGGGGTTTGCACCTGATGCAAGAAGTAATTCAACAAGTGGAACATCTCTATATTCAATAGCATTAATAAGAAGTGTTTTTTGAGGCTGACCTTCTCTATCTTTTTTATATATAAGTTCATTTAACTGATTGGTATATGGGAGTATGGTTTCTATAAGAGTGGTGTCCTGTAAAAAATGTGATTGGTATAGTGCAAAATCGAGTACGGATTCTAAATTATATAAATAATCAACATCAGCACCTTTATTAATTAATAGCTGTACTATGGTAAGGCAGTCAGTTTTTCTTTGAGCGTCTTTTGCTGTAACATAATTGCGTGCGGCTTCCATTAGTGCTGAATAGTGGCGGTGGTTAGGGCCGTTTACTTTTGCGCCTAGGTCAAGCAATATTTTGGCGCCATCCACGTGACAATGGTAAATTGTTGCATCTATAGGACGAAAACCAAAAGCGTCAATTTCATTAGGGTTGCTTAGGTTCATTACTTCGTCCATTACAAAGTATTTGGATGGTACATGCACAGTCATTTGTATGCGTGACGGCCAATGTTTCCAAACTATATGACCATAATTAACAACAGGAAGTAGCGTTATAGCTAATAAAATATATTGCAGAACAACTGTAATATTAACTAACTTGCCGGTGCGTTTGCTTTTCCAAAACCATAGTTGTAATGGCAGAAAAACTCCCCCTAAAATCATAACAAGTATAAAGGCAGGAAACATCATCCAAGTTACATCATTATGCCATTGGTCATGGTCAATATAACTATCGGTTATTGCGGCTAGCATTGGCGCAATAGTTAGTCTGTTTTGCGGCAGAGATTCATTTTCTACTAATATGTATAACACCACCCATGCTGCCCACCATAGTAAAGTAATTAGGCATAAAAATAGGTTATGTTTAAGCATAAAAATATCCGCTAGTTTATCACAAACAATTACAATAAGAGTTTTGTTACTTGGATGCAATATGAGAGATGTAGTAAAACAGTTGCCATTGCAGGGCGGATACAGTACTTAACAAAGTAGGTACAAAAACACAAACGAGATTCGGGTTATAATATGGCGCATCAAAACGCAAACGGCATTACCATCCATACGCCAGAAGAATTTGAAAAAATGCGTATCACAGGCCAATTGGCAGCAACTGTGTTGGATATGCTGGTTGATCATGTGAAGCCGGGTGTTACAACGGGTTATTTAAATGACTTATGTCATGATATGATAGTGTCGCATGGAGCTACTCCTGCTCCGTTGGGGTATCGCGGTTTCCCTAAATCTATTTGTACATCAGTTAATCATGTGGTTTGTCACGGTATTCCGGATGATAAAAAACTTCATGAGGGCGATATTGTTAATATTGACGTAACAACAATTGTTGATGGTTGGTATGGAGATACCAGTAGGATGTTCTGGGTGGGGGATAAAATTCCTGTGCGTGCGCAGCGACTAACTCAAGTGACGTATGATGCAATGATGCGCGGTATAGAGCAAGTGCGCCCTGGAGCAACGCTTGGTGATATTGGTCATGCTGTTGCAAGCTGTGCGGAAAGATGTGGTTATGGCGTGGTTACGGATTATTGTGGCCATGGGTTGGGTACAGTGTTTCATGCGTTGCCCAATGTGCTGCATTACGGCACTGCTGGATCGGGCATGGTGCTAGAAGAAGGGATGTTCTTTACGGTTGAACCGATGATTAATATCGGTAAGGCTACTACTAAACTCAATAAGCATGATGGTTGGACAGTAACAACACGAGATCGATCATTATCTGCTCAGTTTGAGCATAGTCTTGGAGTTACCAAGGATGGGTTTGAAATTTTTACCTTATCGCCAAAAGGATTCACCTGCCCCCCTTGGCATGGTTAGTTAATGGGGGTAGTTTTTTGTAGTAATTTTTGCTGGTATGTTTCTTGTAGAAAAAAAGAGTTTCCTTTGATGTTGTGGTGCGTTATCATCCAGCGGGTTATGAGTATGTAAGGTGTGGAGCAAAGTGTGGTAAAAACGGAAAATGAATCGTTTGGGCTGGCTTTAAGCCGTATTGTTCAGGCTGGAAAAAAAGCTGATGTGCGTCCGCGTTTGTCGCAGTGCGTATTGGCAAGAGAAAGTAATGTGTCGCAAGCGGCAATTTCAAAATTATGTTCATCACCACAGCGGGTGCCAGACCCGTATACGGCGCAGCGTCTTGTGAAAGCTTTACGGCGCGTCGGCGATGCTTATCATATACCTGTTCGTTTGGTCGATGTGTTAGCTGAAGCATGCCCTCCCGTTCCTCCTTCGGAAGTGGATGATAGGCGGGTTGATGCTCTGATGCTTCAAATCGATGCAGCATTGAATAATGGTAAATCTGTACAATTTGCGCCTCTGATGGAAAGGTTAGGCTTTGAAAATGGTTGTGGAAGCCGTAAACAGCTAGCGCGTAGAATTGGCATTACAGATGTTCACTTGCAGAGATTGCTGGAGGGGGATGAGCAAATTGGGCGTGATACGCTGTATAAATTGTTGGGTGGCTGTAATGATCCTATGACCTTGCGTACAGAGCAGAATAAACGTGTGTTTTGTCGGGTTCTGAAACAGGACTATGATCGCTGTGTTGCAACACCAGATCAGCTAATTTCTGCAGCGGATGAGGATTCTTATATAGGTCCTCTTTTAGTTCATTTGCGTGAGGCAATTCCATTACCTCAAGAAGATGGAAAGCCGCAAGTGCGAGGATTATCTCAGCAGGCTATGGTGCATGCTATCAATGAGGCTTTACAAGAAAGGTTCCCTAGTAATACCCCTGTGACAAGGCATGTTTTAGCACGTGCGGAATATTCTCCATATACGATTCCTGACCATATAGTAGAAAGTATGGCGAATTACTATTATTATGAGCATAATATATCTGCAGAAAACAAGGAAAAATTCTTGCAAATGCCTCGTGCTCCTAAGAGAGAGTTGGCTCATTTTGGTTCCGTGTTGCAGGCGATATTAGAGAAATCGTGCGATGCAGAAGGTAAGCGTTTAACACAAGGTGCGTTAGGACAGGTTCGTGGGGCTGGTTCTACAATTTCACATTATGTTAATGGAGGGAATCAGACGCCGCGCTTTTCAACCATTCGTGCGGTTGTTTTTGCGCTGGAGCGCCTCCAAGATGAATATCAGGTGTCTTCTGATGATATACATAAATTAATTGCAGCAGCGGGAACAACGCGTGAAATATTATTCCGTTCTGCAGATGATATATTGGGGCAGATTGATAAAAACACATGCTACAGTAATTTGCTGTCGGATCTTCTGAGTTTGTCAGAATTTGATACGGTACCCGGTCATTATCAGCGTGTTTTAGATGAAGTCGGGCTGCATAAATGTATGTTGTCATCAGCCTACTTAAAAGGGCGAATTTATAGCGCATCAATGGCACAAAAATTAGTGCGGGCCACGCTGGATATTGCTTTTGGTGGAAAAGAAGGTGGACGCCTTGCTCAAAAATACCGTGTGGTGATTCGTGATGTTGCTATCCGTGGTGAAGAGGGCTATAGAGATTTGTTGAGGGAGCGTCGTCAGCCTAAACAATTGATTGAAGAGGGTGATCCTAATTTGAATTTAGATGTAGCCTAGCTATTTCTTGCGTGTTCTTTAAGTTTTTCTTGAGTGATGTTGGCTGTAAAGCTTGTGTAAAAGTGTTAAAGCTCCTGAAAAAGCTTGCAACCATTATGAAACTTGCTAGAATCCGCGCTCTTTGGTCTTTCTTTCTTAAAGTAGGTCATATACGTAATTTTAGCATACTGCCGGTGGATGGTTCGTGTCTCGGTGAAAAACCTAGAATAATATAGATATAATAAATTACAATTCGGAGAATAATAATCATGGTAACAGCAGCAAATTTGGGCTTCCCTCGTATCGGTGCATTTCGAGAGCTGAAAAAATCAGTGGAAAGCTACTGGAAGGGAAATAGTAGCGAAGCAGATTTGCAAGAGGTTGCAGCCACGATTCGTAAGAATAACTGGCAACTACAAAAAGATGCTGGCTTAAACATTATCCCATCTAATGATTTCTCTTTGTATGATCAAATGCTAGATACTATTGCGATGGTTGGTGCTGTTCCGCCGCGTTATAATTTTTCTGGTGAAGAAGTTGATCTCACAACGTATTTTGCTATGGCGCGTGGCCGTCAAGCTGAAGGGCAAGACGTGGTCGCTATGGAAATGACCAAGTGGTTTGATACTAACTACCACTATATCGTTCCAGAATTCTATACAGACACCGCTTTTGCATTCAAAAGTCAGAAAGTAGTAGATCAATATAAAGAAGCAAAAGCATTAGATATTGAAACACGCCCTGTGATTATTGGTCCTGTAACATTCTTGCTGCAAGGTAAAGCTCATAATGATGGGTTTGATGTTCTGTCATTATTGCCAAAACTAGTTCCAGTTTATAAGGAAGTGCTTCAGGCACTTGAAGCAGCAGGCGCAAAATCTGTACAAATTGATGAGCCAATACTGGTTCTAGATCAGAGTGATGAGGTGCGTAAGGCTCTGTCGGATGCTTATGAAGCTTTGGCCTCCGCTAGCTCATTAGATATCACTATTGCTACATATTTTGAAGAGTTAAGAGATAATTTAGATGCAGCAGTAAATCTTCCAGTAGAAGGGTTGCATGTAGATTTGGTGCGTGCTCCTCAACAGCTCGATTCTGTTTTAGCGGCACTTCCTGCTGATAAAACATTATCAATTGGTGTAATTGATGGGCGTAATATTTGGCGTGCAGATTTGGATGCGGTATTAAATACAGTGTCTAAAGTAGTTGAGAAATTAGGAAGTGATCGTGTTGTTGTTGCTCCTTCATGTTCTTTGCTTCATACGCCAGTAGATTTAGCGAGTGAAGAAAAGCTAGATGCGGAACTGAAAAAATGGTTGGCATTTGCAACGCAAAAGTTATCTGAAATTTCAGCTTTGGCTGATGCTGCTAACGGTAATAAAGATAATGCGGTGTTTGCTGCTAGTAAAGAAGCTGCGGATGCACGTAAAGTGTCTCCACGTATTCATAATGATGCAGTTAAACAGCGGGCCTCATCTGTAACCGATGCGATGGCGCGTCGTGCAAGTGATTATGTAACACGTGCAGAAAAGCAGCGTAGCATTCTAAACTTGCCACTATTGCCAACAACAACAATCGGTTCTTTCCCGCAAACGCAAGAAGTGCGTGCTGCACGTGCCAAATTCCGTAAAGGTGAATTAACACGTGAGCAGTATGATACTTTCCTAGAGGAAGAGACTGTTCGCTGTATTCGTATTCAAGAAGATTTGGATATTGATGTGCTTGTTCATGGTGAATTTGAGCGTAATGATATGGTAGAATATTTCGGTGAAAAGCTGGATGGTTTCGCATTTTCTCAGTTTGGCTGGGTTCAGTCATATGGTTCTCGTTGTGTTAAGCCACCTATTATTTTTGGTGATGTTTCCCGTCCAGAGCCAATGACCATCCGTTGGACAAAATTCTCACAAGCCAATACAGAGCGTTGGATGAAGGGGATGTTAACAGGGCCTGTTACTATCCTTCAATGGTCATTTGTGCGTAATGATCAAGCAGAATCAGAGACATGTAAGCAAATTGCATTAGCCGTGCGTGATGAAGTTGTTGATTTGGAAAGTGCTGGCATAAAAATCATTCAAATTGATGAAGCAGCTCTTCGTGAAGGTTTGCCATTGCGTCAGGCGGACTGGAAAACATACTTGGATTGGGCTGTTGAGTCATTCAGACTTACTGCATCAGGTGTAAAGGATGAAACTCAGATTCATACACATATGTGCTATTCTGAATTTAACGATATTATTTCATCTGTTGCTGATATGGATGCTGATGCGATTTCAATTGAGACATCTCGTTCTGCAATGGAGCTGTTGGATGCATTTGTTGAGTTCAAATATCCAAATGAAATAGGTCCGGGCGTGTATGATATCCATAGTCCTCGTGTGCCAGCTCTGAGTGAGATGGAAGCGCTTCTTCGTAAGGCCCTTGAAGTTTTAAAGCCAGAGCAGTTATGGGTAAATCCAGATTGTGGTTTGAAAACACGTGGATGGCCAGAAGTTAAGTCCTCACTTGAAGGCATGGTATCTGCTGCTAAAGTAATCCGTAAGGATCTTGCAGATGGTACGATTAAGGTCGCTTCCTAAGCTATTTTTTGTTTCTATACCCTGAGGCAGGAGTAACAACTTGGCACAGTCAATGCTGCTTATTGCTGGGATGCATAGAAGTGGAACATCGCTAACCGCGAAAATTTGTAATATCCTCGGAGTTGAGCTTGGTAATAATTTGCTGACCTCTTCAACCGAGGATAATATAATTGGCTATCAGGAAGCGCAGGAGGCCGTTAATATCAATGAGACTCTCTTTGCTACACTGGGTATGCGCAGTGATGATATAGAAATATTACCTAGGGGCTGGGAAAGTGAAGAGCAAGTTGTTGAAATATCAAGCCATTTAAAGAACTGGATTCGTAACGGATTTGAACCAGATATGTTTTGGGGTGTAAAAGACCCACGTATTTGTAGGTTCTTACCATTATGGATTAGTGCTGCTGAGCATTGTGGTTATAATCCTCATATTTTAATGCCATTTCGTCATCCTTTAGAAGTTTCGGCATCCTTGTCAAAGAGGGGTGCTCCTTGGGCGGATGTAGAGCATAATTTAGTATGGTGGCTGTTGCATGTACTTGAGGCTGAACGACATAGTCGTGGTCATGAGCGAGCCTTTGTTTATTACCCAGACCTTCTTGACGATTGGAGAAATACCGTAGAAACTATTGGCCCTCTTCTCGATATTAAGTGGCCTTGGTGTCCAGAGGACGTTACAACAGAAGTTGAAAAAGTTATTGATCCAACGCAGTATAGAAATCATGTATTAGATGATGCGGTGTTGCCTGCTTCAGAGGTGGGGTTCTGGTGTGAGCAGGTAATTAAAACTCTATTAGCTGCTCGTAGCAAGCCAAGTAAGTTGGATAAAGACTCATTGGATAAAATATATACGGACGTGCGTGCTTGGCTTTCTGCATGTCAAGAAGGTAAGCGTTTATCACGTATGCAGGCATATGATTTGGGTGAAAACACTACAAGCCTTTTAAGTGCGGATGAATAGGAATAATTGTTAACTTTTCCTCATGTTATTCATCAATTCCTATTATTATTAAAATTTTTTTCTCTATATATACTTATAAATGCAATATTCAGTATTGTTTGCACTATTTATTTCGTTTGCGGAATGGTTTTGAAATAAGACGCATTGCTTTGATCATTGGCCAAAACAATAGATATATTCTATTGAGCTGAATTCCTTGGAAATCAGTTTTTGCCTGTAAATTATGTATCATTGCCTCTTGTTGCTTTAAGTGCTGTTGTAAGGCAGCATTTTGCTCGGTGAGCAGAGATATTTGACTTTGGATATGGTCAGATTTTGTAACTATCTGCGTGCTAAGATTCTCTAAATGTTTTGTGCTTTCTTGAACTAGTTGGTTTATATGGGTGCTGTTAGAAATTTGTTGCTGTGAAATTATATCAAAATCGGCTCTTAGCTGATGTGCTAAATAGAACATGCCGCCTGTGCTTAGGCGATCAGATGCAAGATCTTGGTGAAGTAAGTTGTTTCCGATTTTTTGTTCATATTTGCGATGGTGGCTGCTTTGGTCTGTTATACTATTGGCATATACTTGGTTATCATCACTATCTTCTTCTTCAGCTATTCTAAAATGATAAAACGCTAAGTTCTGACGCACCACGCCAAGCTCAAAGTTCTGCATAAAGCGCAGGTTAAATTCATAATCTCCCATAACAGGAAAATCTTCATTATACATGCCTTTTAGTGTTTTAAAGACGCTTCGCTTGTAGAGAAACGATATAGGAGAGAAGATATTGCCGGCGCACATTCTCCAGAGTGAAAAATCTTCGACTGATCCGTTGAAGTCAGAGCGATGATATTCATATACTTGCTCATTTTCAATTTTTTCTTCCACTCTTGTTGTAAGGCTAATAGTTCCGCCTAGGCGCTTATTATCCTTATTGCTCTCCATATATCCTACAGTTTCTTTAAGAAAATTTGGATGCCATGAATCATCATCGTCATGAATTACAACATATGTACTGTCGCAGGACTTAATTGCCTTGTTTGAGGCGGCCTCCATGCCTTTAGATTTTTTATTATGTATTACATGAATTCGCCCAGACAGTTGATTATTATGTTCCTCAACTAACTTGTTAACAGATGCTGTGTCACCGGCATCATTAATAATAACCATTAACCAGTCAGTATATTTTTGATTGCAAATGCTCTCAATGGCTCGACGCAGAAGTAAAGGTCTGTTCTGTGTGCGGGTGATGATAGCCACTGTGGCTGTCGGGATGGTTTTCTGCACGTCAGTTTTTGGCATTGCTATAGATTCCTGTAACGCTTGTCTGTTGCATGACAATAACGTCTACTTGATATGCTTGGCAAGTAGAGTATTTGTTGAAAGAGCTGTTGTAACAAATGGAGGAGTCACTTGGTAACCAAACGGTATCATATCCTCAGAAAAACAAGAAATATCTTTGACTATATCAGGTGTGTCGGATAATTGGGTTTGCCATTGCTCAAAATAATTCTTGTTTCCGTCTATCCAGATATCTTCAGTTGTTGTTGTATTATTAGCAAGTGATAGAAAATCATACAACTTTTGTAATACAATATCAGGGGTAAGTATTAAATCCTCATAACGAACCAAGTGCCAGTTATGAATATGCTTTAAGTCTGATAGCATAAGCCGGTATCCTGTACACCAATGGTCTATTAGTTCATTTAATGAAGTCTTGCTCCATTTCTGTGTTGCTAAACTAACCGTTATAGGATGGCGTGTTATAAATATGAATTTTGTATTCTCTTTGCCAAATAATGATTGGAAAAAGCGAGATCTAATTAAATTTGGTGGGGATTTCTCAATACGTATTGGTTTGCTTATATCCCACCATTTTTCCCACTGTTCCAGCAAAAGATGCTTTGTTTCTTCTTTTTGTTTAATAAGCTGTGAATCTTCATTCATTACGGATCCGGAATCAAAGCAAAATTTTCCGGGACCACCAAATTTATTTGCAGCCGGAAAAACACTCTGTAAATGCTGCCCTTCATCCTCGGGCACTCCGGTGTTATGAAAGCCGGTTATGTCTGGGTGGCTTGCCAGTATTCGATGTAGGAGGGAGGTTCCGCTGCGGTGTAATCCTCCAATAAAAATATACTGTTTGTCAGAGGTGTTTCCATTGGTCATAGAATTGCTTTTCATTCTAGTGGGGTGTAGCATAATTTCTACATTATGCCTTAATCAAACATATAGGCATAGGGAGTATTATCATAATATGATTTAATTTCATCGTAATTTACTAGCGCTTTGCGCATATTATCAGGTGTTGTTTTTTTAAGAGGTGACTCTAATATTGATGGGGGGGTATGCAAATAGGTAAAAATACTACTAAAAAATTGCTCTGGCTTAATAAGCAAGTCTTCATAATATAAGGTCAATCGAGATGTGGGTAAGTGATCAAAGTTATCTTTAACCCAATTGCGCAGATCGCTATCCTTTTGTTTGCGAAACTCCAATGCCTCGTTAAATTCTTCAGGGGCAACTTCTAACGGAGCTAAAGCGTCTGTTTTATTTGTGCTGTTCCATGTTCCCGTGGCTTTAAAAAGGCGTTGTGCATTCAAGCGAGATAGTGCTAGCTTGACTAAGTTTTTGCGGAACATCATAACGATTTTGACATTGTGGTTTTGTAAGATAGTAGCAAATTCTTCAGGATTTTTTACATCACGTAACTTTGTTTTAAAACCCACGGCTTGAGTGTTGGGTGTTTCAATACAGTCTTTCTGATATAGGTCATATATGCGTTGGTGTTGGTGTTGCTCTGATATTTTAACGAGCATTTCTCCGCGTGCAATAATGTTAGGGTGTGAATCTAGGGCGTGCATAACATAAGAACTTCCTGTGCGTCCTTCAAATAATACAACGAAACGGGTGATGCCATCATTATCATAAGTAAATGGTTTGTTAGTCATTATCCCCATGCCTCCAGTAATACTGGATGCTTTTCCATGGCTTGAATATGCGTGTCATATATGTCATGTAATACAGGTAGTAAGCTAGGTCGAATAGGAACAGAGTGCGAGCCGCTAGCATGTATTTTTTCGCGTATAATATTTTCTTGTTGCTTAGTAAAAAAGGTGGGGTCTATTCCAAGATGTTCGCAACACTTAAATAGCAATATATCTGGTTTTTCAACGATATGGTCGAAATGCACTACCAGAACTTGCTCGCGTTTATAGACAGATGTCCAATTATCTATTGCATAGACATAGTCTCCCCTAATGCGAGAACCATGAGACTTGAACAGGTCGATAAACCATTGATCAGATGCTTCTTCTAGTGTTAGTTCGCAGCGGTTTAGCATCATGCGTGCGGCAGACCAAGCGCGATCTATCGGGTTTCGTATGCAATAAATTATTCTGGCATCTGGAGCATATTCATGACATTCTTTGATTTTATTGCTGTCTATAAAGGCATAAGCTGGGGTAATGTCACCATTTTTTATGCTATCATCATTTTTACTAAATAAGTTTTTATACCAATCTAGCCCATGCGCATAATGCCAGTCCCAGAAATGGACCTCTTTTCCTGCTGGGAAGGATAGTTCAGGATGTTTTTTAAGGTTGGCATATAGCCAAGTGGTGCCTGCTTTTTGTGCGCCTATTCCGATAAAGTCTAGCATGATTTTTCCGTTTATATTTATACTTTATTATTCTTTGTTTTGTGAGTCCATTTCTGCGCTAAACATCAGGTCGGCAATACCTCCCATATGTAGCCCCTCTTCGGGTAAAACTTTAAATACTGATGCATCACTGATTCGGGTAAGTGGCGTTCTTTGTTCGCCTGCTGTTGATGAGCAGCCAATCTCTGTAAAATAACTTCCGGGAACTAATAAGCATTGAAAGCGGAATGTAACATGAATTTTCTTATTTTTGGCAATAGTTTGCCAGTTTTTATCTAAGGCAACTGTATTGGTGCCAGCAATTACAACACCTGTTGCTGTTCTAATGCGGATATTGGCTCTAATATTACTGCATTCGACCTTTGTTTCGATGTCGAAATGATAATTATACCAATTTCTACGAACCATCATATTGACACGAGTGCCCTCTTCATCAGTGAAATAAGGGTTATGTATAACTGCACCATTCTCTTCATGGATAATAGTGCTTTCAGGTACTAAATTAGGGTCAAAGGCAGATTGAAGCTTATTATTACTGTCAGAAGTTTCTGCTGATACACCATTAGAGTTATTGCTGCTATTTTTAGCATTCTCTTTATCACTGCTGGGATGTGTCGTGGTAGCTTGACTGGTGTCTGCTTTTTGTTCACCAGCTTGTACCAATAAAATCTCATTTTTTACAGTATCTACTTTATCTTCAGGTGCATAAATAAGTTTATGATAATAGGACATGACAACTTTAGGGCTGGCATCCAGCAATAATTGTCCCTTTTCTAGTAATAATGCGCGATCACAAAGTTGCATAATTGTTTGGGCAGAGTGCGAAACAAATAAAATAGTAGTGCCCCGCTCACGAAGGTCACGAATTCTGGCGTAACATTTTCGTTGGAACAGTTCATCACCAACGGATAATGCTTCATCAACCACTAAAATATCAGGCTCAATGGCAATAGAGATAGCAAAAGCAAGGCGAACATACATGCCGCTAGAGTATGTTTTAACTGGTTGGTTAATATGGTCGCCAATAGAGGCAAAATTGAGGATGTCATCTAAGCGAGAATCTACCTCTGTACGTGTAAGTCCTAACACTGCGGCATTAAGATATATATTTTCTTTTCCGGTGAATTCAGGGTCAAATCCTGCTCCTAGCTCAAGCAAAGCAGATAGCCTTCCATTGCGAGTTATAGAGCCACTAGTGGGGGTTAACGTGCCGCATATAAGCTGCAAAAGTGTTGACTTACCAGCACCATTGCGTCCAACAATGCCTAACACTTCGCCACGTCTTAATTCAAAAGAAACATCCGATAATGCAACAAATGGAGTAAAAAGTTGTTTGCGTTCACGCCAGAACATTTGTTTTAGACGATCCGCAGGGCTATTATACATGCAGTGTATCTTACTTAATTCAATGGCTTGAAGTGCCAGTGTATCACTATTGTTCTGGTTTTTTGAGGTGAGATTAGTCATGATTTGCCTAGAAGTATTTTCTATATAGAAACTAAAGCAAAATTATAAGGTGGGCAAGATGTTTGCAACAGTTATGGTATAACTATTGGCTTCAAACAGTGTCAAAGCTTGTCAAAAGGAAGTAGGTGTTGCTATAACCTATTTTTAGGTGCAGGGGGAAGAATGCAATATACTGAAACAACAGATGGCATTAAAATATCGGTGCAGCCGGTTTATAACAGCGGGCAATCTCAGCCAGGTGAAGGTCTTTATACGTGGTCATACTTTATTAAGATTGAAAATTTAAGCGAAGATACCGTGCAGCTACTAAACCGATATTGGCACATAACCGATGCATTGGGTCGTGTGCAAGAGGTGCGTGGGCCAGGTGTGGTTGGTTATCAGCCGGTGCTTAAAAAAGGTGAGTGTTTTGAATATAATAGCGGTACGCACTTGGACACTCCATCCGGTATCATGCAGGGTTTATACGAAATGCAGCGTGATGACGGTTTAATATTTTCTATTAAAATACCAGCATTTTCACTAGACAGCCCAGGTCAGATAGCCCGCCCTAATTAATTAGTTCTAACTCAAGTTAATATAATCTTTGGTAAAGTTCCCTGCAATCTTAAGGGGGAAGACTATTTGCGTCTGTGTATAAACATTGCTATAATACAAAACGGGCTTTATATTTAAGCGTTCTGATGTTTTGTTTATGCTTGGTGTAGTAATGCAAATAACAATGGAGGATATGTGACTATGCGAAAGAAACCATCACTATTCCTGCGTGACATGTTTGTGTTAGGTGCGGTGATTGCTGGTACAGCATATTTAAGTCAGGTGAATATAGGCGATTCACGTCCAGAGAGTAATGCGCTTACTAGTCTGGATGAAAAACATGTATCACTAGCTAAATCATCAATGCGTCCATTTAAGGCTACTTACATGGCTGGCGATTATTTGGCTGCTAGATTTGCATTAAATAATGATGTGCTAGATCAGGCCGTTAGAAGATTTGAAAAAGCTTTAGCAAAAGAACCCGGAAATATGCCGCTGCAGGAACGTGTGGTGACGGCCATGGTTATTGCAGGAAAGTTGGACCGAGCAATTACATTGGCGACTTCCTTAATGCAAAAAAGCAATAATGAAGATATAGAAAATAACCTTGTTGGAAATGCCAAAATATTAGTGGCTTTGGATTTATTTGCAAAAGGTGAATATAGCCAGGTGGTTGATCTTCTTGAAGCAGAAGGTGGTAAGCAAAAAACAGGAAGTAAAATATCTATTAGTGTTGGAAATCTTCACGCACTAACATTGCTTTTGGCTTGGTCTAAGGCCGAACTGGGGCAAGGCGATGAAGCACTTGAGGTGCTAAATCGTTATCCTAGAATGGGTCTTACTGAATTATTCGTGTTTAACAAGGCCTTGATTTCTGCAATATCAGGAAATAATAAACAAGCTAAAAAAGCATTTGATGCTTTAATACCTGTTACTAATAGTGCCGTTGTTTTGCAATATGCTCGTGCATTTTATCTGCATGAAGGGGATGAAGAAAGTGTAGGGCGAATCGATTCGCTGTTATCAGGCAGAAAACATGAAACAAAAGTAATTAGTCTTGCAGAAAAAGGCCATGGAAGAGAAGTCGTACTAAGAAGTTTTTATGACCTAGCGCAATATCGATATGGTCGTGGTGATGGTAACCAAGCAGTGTGGTATTTGCGTCTTGGTATGTCTTTAGATGAAACTGCAAATGATGCTAGATTGATGTTAGGTTATATTTTACAGGACCGCAAATTATATCAAGAAGCCAATAGAACATTAAGAGGTATAGAGAAAGATTCGCCAGACTATTGGGTGGCGCAGGTGCAAATTGCACGTAATCTATATTTGATGGATGACAAAGAAAAAGCAATAAATCGCTTGCAAGAACTGGCTCAATCCAAAGCTGACCGCGCGGAGTTATGGCAAGCTTTAGGAGAGGTGCAAATTGCTGAGGAAAAATTTGAAGAAGGAATAAAAGCGTATAACAGAGCAATAGAAGTAGTGGAGAATGATGATAAGAGTTCTGTAGTTTTTAAAGGGCAATTATACTTTCATCGAGGTGCAGCATATGAGCGTAGCGACAGGTGGGATTTAGCAGAAAGTGATCTGATGAAATCATTAGAATTGCAGCCGGATGAGCCTAATGTTGTTAATTATTTGGCATATAGCTGGTTGATACAAGGTAGACATTACGATAAAGCAATTGAATTATTAAAAAAGGCAGTAGAAGTTAGGGGAGAGGATGCACATATTTTAGATAGTTATGGCTGGGCTCTCTACAAAAATGGTGAGTTTGAGGAAGCATTAGTATATCTTGAAAAATCAAACTTAATGATGCCATTTAGTGTAGAAGTTAATGATCATCTTGGGGATGTATATTGGCATCTTGGTAGAAAAACAGAAGCAGGCTATCAGTGGAAGCGTGCATTATCATTTGACCCTGACGAAGATCAAGCAAAATTGCTGCAACGAAAGCTATCAGAAGGGTTGACTATTGTGGAGGCGGAGCAGGCTAAGCAATTAAAAACGGAAGAAGCTGCCTATACAATGCCCGAAACGCCAAAGGTCAGTATAGAATAATTTTAACACTCATTTTCAACCAAATTTATGTTCTTATATTAATTATGAAAGAGCTTATTGCTCCAGCAAAGGTAAATTTATACCTACACATCACTAATCGCCGTTCTGATGGTTATCATGAGTTGGACTCATTAGTGGTGTTTTTAGAGATAGGTGATCGTATAAGATTTAAAGAACGTGCTAGCGGTGCTTCAGTCAATGACCTAGCAATTACACTAGATGTTTGTGGTGAATTTTCTGAATTTAGTGGTCTTGTTGGGGATGATAACTTAATAGTTCAAGCGGCAAAAAAGCTTCAAGAATATGGCAAGCATCAAGGGCCTAATCCTAATTTATGCGGAGTAGATATCGTCCTTGAAAAACGTTTGCCTGTTGGTGCAGGGCTTGGTGGTGGTTCATCAGATGCTGCAGCTATGGTTTTGGCATTGCGTAACTTGTGGAATATAGCAATAAATGATAGTGAATTGGCGGAATTGATGCTGCCTTTAGGCGCAGACTTACCCGTGTGTCTATTTCAGAAGTCGGTGTTGATGCAGGGTATTGGCGAGACGCTTATTCCCTTACCATTATCATTGCCTAAGTTATATATTGTTTTATTAAACCCGCGTGTTCCTGTGCCAACGTCAAAAATATATCAGCAGGGAAATATAACTTTTTCGACCGCGGCTAATTGGCAAAAATTGCAAAAGAATCAAGCTATGCAGAGAGAGGGTAAAAATCTTGCAAATAAAATCACACTGAATGACTTTCTTATATGGTTAAATAATAACACTAATAACGATCTTCAGTCTTCTGCCGTATCTATTGCTCCAGTTATTCTAGATGTTTTGGGGGCGTTAGAAAAGCAGGTTGGGTGCCAAATGTCGCGTATGTCTGGGAGTGGTGCAACGTGCTTTGGTATATTTGTGTGTGAAAAAGATGCAAAAAATGCTGAAGAAAAAATAAAGAAAGAATATTCGAATTGGTGGGTAGCGTCAGGAGCACTGTTTGAACAATAAAACTATGTTATAGGTAATAACGTTGTTTTTCGCTTGCACAGAATAATGTAAGAGCTTTAATAATATAAGAATGTAATTTGTCGTTCAATATCATATTATATACGGTATTGAAGAATGATTTTGATAAAGTGGGAATGTAAATGATGAACTCGAATAATATGGATTCACTATTGGAGATGCTCCGTGGAGAATTTATTGATGAAGCCGAAGATAATTTAAACGCGGCAGAGATAATGTTGGAGAACTTACGATCCGGAATTGTTGAGTCGGAAGAGGCAATGCAGCGTATACGTAGGGTTGCTCATAGTTTGAAGGGTTCTTCTGGTGTGGCAGAGTTTCCCTTGGTAACGGTTATTATGCATCGTTTAGAAGATTATTTAAGTGACGTACCAGACTTAGATGGACAACATATTGATAATGTTCAGGTCTATCTTGATAAGGCTAGGCAATATTCAGTAATTTCAGTAGATCAAAAATCAGTCAATACATCAGACCTAGTACGATCATTGCCTAATATCCACCAATCTGCTGGTGATATTTCTTCAGCCGGAGAGGTGGGGAAAGAAGGCATTGATATTATTGAGGTGATGTTGATTTCTAATGAGCGTATTTCAACAAAACTATTCGAGCGAGAATTGCGCGCTGCAGGTTTAAGGGTGACTACAATGCGAAGCCCTTTTGAAGCGTTAGAAATGGTGGTACGTACACGACCTGATATGGTGCTAGTATCCGGCGTATTAGATGTTATGAGTGGTGTAGATGTTTCTTGTGCGCTTCGTTCAATGCCTGTAACCAAGGATATTCCTGTGGCTGTGCTAACTAGTTTTGATCGTGATCATCATGATTTAGAAGGGTTGCGCGATGATGTGGATATTGTAAACAAATCACATTTGAAGGATGACTTATTGCGGGCATTAGAACATGCAGGACTTATTAATTAGTCTTTTATCTCTAATAGGCGTTATAAGTTATTGTTCTGGAGTTTTTGGGTGAAAAAGATACTAATTATTTTGGTAGTTGTGCTGTTTTCTCCCTTAATGGTAGAAGCAGGAGAGCGTAAATCTTTAGACCCCAACTGGATGACTTATTACTATTTTCATCAAGAGGGTGGTTCTTTAGATGATTTTTTGCTGGATACTGAATTTTCAGAGCATGTAATGGCAAATCCTAGTGTAGCTAAGCCCCTAGCCGCGTTTTTGAGCGAAGTATTTTCTAAAGATCATGAATTGGCAAAAGCAATGGCCACATTAGATTTTTCTTCAGGGGTTAAATCTGCTGTCGCGCGATCTTTCTGGTTAGCCAGAAAAGATAAACTTATTATTCAATTGTTAGGTAATACACCTGAATGGTCTAAGCAACCCCCTCCAAGCCTTTCTGACCTGATTGTTAAGTCACCAGCGGACTTGGATATGTTATGGGGGGCATTTATGGCCTCAGGAGAGCCGGTATATATCAAAAAAATACTAGCAGTTTTAGATGATGATAAATCGCTAACGGGTAATGAGCTTCAAGATAAATTGATTAGGTCATCTGCTCAGTGGTCGTTAGGTAGCAATATGATGCAGCATGAAAAGGTTAATCGTATTGTAAAGTCTGAAGTAGATATAGCAAAAGGATCGCTGAAAGAATCAATAGAAGAAATTATTAGTAAGAATGCAAAAAAATATAAAGGTCTTCCGAATAAGGTTGGAGATTTTTCAGCATTTTTACTAATAACAGATGTTGCTGAACTTAAAGAATTTAAGAAAAAATCGACGAAAGGCCTACAATTTGTAGAGAAGAAGACGGTTAAAAGGGGTGAGAAGGTTGCATTGAAAATAATTTTTTCAGCTATGGAACTTTCTGATGACTATAATGCAGATGTAACATTTGATTTGGTTATGGTAGATGCTAATGGTACGGTGTATAATACCCTAAACCTAAAAGATAAAGTGGCTATGCGCCATAGAACTCCAGTTCGTTATTCAATTTTTAATAGTGCTGGTTATGCGATATTGGCATTTGATAAAGAGGATGCATTAGGGCCATATAAAATTACAGCGAAAGTGTATGATAATATTGCTAAAAAGCATATAGATCTAAATAAAACTCTCACCCTGACTGAATAATTATTTAAATAATGTGATATCCGCCTCTTGTTTGGTATGGCTTTTTTAGGCATAATAAGACAAGGAGCTATTATATATGCCGGTATCACGTTTACATCAACTTTATGGACAGCCAAGTCAACAATCTACGGATGTGCGTACGTCATCTCCGCGTTGTGCTTGTAAAGGGTGTAGTAATAAAGGAGAGTTTCCAGCACCAAAATATCGAACAATGCCAGAGTCTTTTGCGGCTAATGTTACTTTAAATACAGCTCTGTTTGAAGGGGGGGGAAGAGGAGAGCGTATTTGGTTATGTAAAGAGCATGTACGAGACTATAACAAGCAGTGGAATTTTTTTGATGGAATGAACCAACAGGAAATAGATGCCTTTCATAAGGATGCTGTTACAGGCCATCGGGTTTCTTTTGAACACGCATCTTGTATTAATGGCAAGCGAACTGAAGCATATAGTAAGGCATGGAATCTGCGAGAAGGTTATGATGTTGATGCAATAAAAGAGTCTGCAGAGGCTGCTTCATTACCAAAAGAGGTAAAGCAGGCGCTACGGCTGTTAGGCCTTAACTATCCTGTAAAGCCAGATGTTATTAAACAGCGATATCGAGCATTAGTTAAGGAATGCCATCCTGACCATAATGGAAAAGAAGGTGAAGAGAAATTAAAGTTAGTTAATCAAGCCTATTCCGTTCTCCGTAAAACATTACTGGCTTAGTTTCTTTGTGTATATACTCTTTAATAGCATTATTAAGCGCTAATAGTGGGTGATAATGCTGGATTGTCTATATTATGAAATGTATATACTATATTGTTCTCAAGTTAGAAAATACAATATTATAATTACTGGGGTATAGCTATGAGCTTACGGCACAAAACACTGTCTAATGCTTCGCCGGATGTTAGTGTAGACACAGAAAAATTGTTTGGTTTAAAAACATGCTTTCCTGTGTTGGGTTTTTCTTCTAATGAAGGTCATAACTATAAAGAACATGTCCCCGCTGTAGATAATGCTTATCATTTCGATTCCAAAACAACCCAGGCTATTCTTGCTGGTTTTGGATGTAACCGTCGGGTTATGGTTCATGGGTATCATGGTACAGGAAAATCAACTCATATTGAGCAAGTAGCTGCACGCTTAAACTGGCCTTGTGTCAGATTAAACTTAGATGGGCAGGTAGGTCGGATTGATTTAATAGGTCGTGACGCAATAGTTTTGGAAGATGGTAAGCAAGTCACACGTTTTAAAGAGGGTATCTTGCCATGGGCTATGCGTGAAGGAATAGCATTAGTTTTTGATGAATATGATGCCGGTAGGCCAGACGTTATGTTTGTGTTACAGCGTTTGTTAGAGGCAGATGGTCGTTTGACATTATTAGATGAAAATACAGTTATTGATCCACATCCAAACTTTCGTCTTTTCTCTACAGCTAACACAATTGGTTTAGGCGATGCTCATGGGTTATATCATGGTACTAATCCAATAAATCAAGGACAGATGGATAGATGGAATATTGTAGTGAATATGGACTACATGGATAAATCTCAAGAAGAAAAAGTGGTATCCGCTCAAGTGCCAGATGTAGATACTGCAATAATTTCTGCAATGGTGCAGCTTGCATCTTTAACGCGTGAAGGGTTTGGTCAGGGAGATATTTCTACTATAATGTCTCCTAGAACGGTTATTAGTTGGGCAGAGAATTTTAAAATATTTAAAGATATAGAATTAGCATTTAGGCTTTCTTTTCTTAATAAATGTGATGAGGCTGAGCAATCTTTAGTAGCCGAGTATTATCAGCGCTGTTTTAATGTTGAGCTACCAGAATCTGCTGTAGCAAGCGTATAAAACTTAAATTAATAAGGTGGATGCTTTGTCTGGTTTTTCACGTGAGCGGTTCCGAGATGAGCTAGGTGCAACGATACGAGCTGTATCGCAATGTGAAGATATTACCTTAACATTGCCAGAGGTGACATTAACAAGTCCTTCATCTGCATCATTTAGTGCAGATAAAAACACTATTTCTATTCCATTACCCAACCAAGTAGATGCTGCAGATGTTGCATGGGTTAGGGGTGAGGCGGATGCATTATCGTTATATCTACATTATGGAATATTAGAGAGAAGTTCAGAGCGTGAGTTAGATAATGCGTTACATATAGATAAAGAGTCGCAGCAAGATAAATTCTTAAATCGAATGGAAAAACTTAGGGCGGAAAGTTTAGGTGCACGCTCAATGGCGGGAGTGGCTGTTAACCTTAAACAGCGTTGGCAGTCTAGGTTAGTAGAAAATAAGAGGAACTTATTAGAAGAAGATAGTGAGACTTCATTAGAAGAATTAGTGGCACTATTAGCATGGGGTGTGTTAAGCGGAAGTGATCTGCCTGATGAAGGGAGTAAACTTGTTGCTTCTAAGGGGCAGGCGGTTGAAAAACAGGTGTCTTTAGAGTTAAGCCAGCTTGCAAATGTGCTAGATGATAGAGAATCCTATATGGCATTAGTACATAAAATATATCGCAAACTATATCAAGGTGGTCATGAAGTTGATACACAGCATGATGATAAGTTAACAGAAGAATCAGGCGCGGCTGATGATGTCAGTGTTGATGGTGATATGCAAGGCGAAGGAGGGGCTAATAATGATTGGAATCGTGGTTATAAGGATGAAGAAGGTGATGGAAAGGAACAGGATGGATCAAAGGGTGAGAGGACTAGTAAAACGGATGATGTAGTTCAAGATAGTGGCCATCAAACATCTGGCAATATATCATCGCTCCTAGATAAGAAAGCAGCGCAAAATGAAGGTATAGCTCAACAGCAAAAAGATGTACTCAAGAGATTAGAGGTGGAGTTGCCTTATCAAATATATACAAATTGTTTTGATGAGGTAGTACATGCAGAAGATCTTGTTGCGCCAAATGAGCTTATAAGATTGCGTGAACAAATTGACCGTACCTTAGCGGATACTAAAGATGTTACTACGCGTTTAGTTGCTAGGTTGCAGCGTAAGCTATTGGCGAGTCAATTGCGTTCATGGGAATATAACCAAGAAGAAGGGGTGTTAAACCCAGCTCAATTTACCCGCTTGATCACGGACCCAGCTTATCCAACGCCGTGGAGAAAAGAAAAAGAGGCAGATTATCGCCATACAGTAGTGACAATATTATTGGATAATTCAGGATCTATGCGTGGTAGGCCCATTACTATAACGGCCATTTGTGCAGATATTCTAACACGTGCTTTGGAAAGATGTGGCATTAGAGTAGAGATTTTAGGGTTTACTACAAAAGAATGGAAAGGTGGTCAATCACGTTGCAAGTGGCAGTCTGAAGGTGAGCCCCAACTGCCCGGGCGTTTAAATGATCTTCGTCATATTATTTATAAAAGCGCCTCTATGCCGTGGAGGAGGGCAAAAAATAATTTAGGTCTAATGTTAAAAGAGGGCATATTAAAAGAAAATATTGATGGTGAGGCGGTGCTATGGGCTTATGAAAGATTGTTAGCGCGCTCAGAAGAGCGGAGAGTTTTGATGGTTATCTCTGATGGTGCGCCAATTGATGATAGTACCTTAGCCACTAATCCGTCGGATATTCTAGATCGTCACCTGCGTCAGGTTGTAGCAAACATTGAGTCTCAAGGGCAGGTGGACTTGCTGGCAATTGGTATTGGCCATGATGTTACACGCTATTACCGTCGGGCGGTGATGATACAGCATTTAGATGATCTGGGTGCTGCAATGGTGGACCAGTTAACGGCGCTGTTTGGTGATTCAAATAGTTTAGAAAGAAAAGATAACTAGCAAAATATGATAACTGGTTTAAACGTAGTGTGGATGATGAATAATTATTTATTGTAAAAACGAAGAAATAAAATGAAAAAATTAACATTGTTACCTGCATTACTGGCTTTGTTACCGCTTACTGCTCATGCCGCAACCTCACCAGTTGAATATGGTGCTGTGGGTGATTGTGTTACGGATGATACAGCAGCATTTACTGCTTGGGCTGCAGCAGGTGGCGAGCTAGATTTGCCGTGTCCATCAGTTTGTTGGAAGATCAATACGGTAAGTGGTATCAAGATACCATCGAACACTATATTGAAAGGTACTGGTTGTGCTTTCCCTGAGATTCAGAACCACTCCAGTGATGGGCATGTACTATTTACCTATCAGGCGAGCAATATACATATCGAAAACATAGGCCTTAACGGTCGCAAAGACCTTAAAACATCATACGGTAATGGTTTAGTTATCAATGAGAGTGAACGGGTGACTGTTAAAAATGTGAATATATACCAAACCAAGTCCGGAGGTTTGGCCACCCTTGGCGGCAGTCGTTTCCTGATGCTTGATAACATATATGCTTATGACAACGGTATCCATGGATTTATCATCAAAGACACATCACATAGCATACTAACTAACCTCTTTGGGCGGGGTAATGATTCTTTTGTGATAAACTTGGCAGATACTGCCAGCCATAACATAGTCAATGGCGCTGTAACTGATGGCGGTGGTCGGGAGCTACTGGTTATTGACGGCCATCATAATGTGGCTGGTTTTATGTCCGGAACAAACACGGGCGATAACGGTGCTACTGTAGTTGGTGACCATAATGCTGTGGGTTTAAGTGTGTTTAGGTTCAATGCCAATAATGGTTTTGCTGTTAATGGAGATAGTAATGTAGTGGGATTAGTAACAGCTAATGATAACAATAGTTCTGCTGCTGAACATACTGATTTTAAAATATTGGAATGGAGGTCATCTCCTGCTTCAAATAATATAGCTGTTGGTATTGCAGGGGGTACAGTACTATTAAATCATGACAGTAATGATAATAGGGTGCTTGGTGTGCTCCCTAGTCCTGTGGATGAGGGGATTGAAAATAAGCTAGGTGACTATATTAATTAGCTAAGAGGTTAGCTGATCTATAAAAATCTTGTTTTTTCAATAGGGTAGGGGATGTAAGTGAATTGAGGTCCTCAAGCAATGGGTCTATGATTATTACCAAAGTCACGTGAGGATATTGCAAATATTTCTGGTGAATATGCAGAATATGGTGGGTGGTAACGGGTTCGAACCGCTGACCTACTGGGTGTAAACCAGTTGCTCTACCAGCTGAGCTAACCACCCCGACCAAAATAGGAGCCTTTATCTACTTTATTAACACGTGGTTGGCAAGTGATTTTTTGTAATGAGGTTAAACTGCCGCAATAAGTGATAGGATATGACTGTAAATATAGGTTGCTGTTGAATAGCTAGACACGAACAATAGTTCTACATTACAATGAGGTATGCATATAGAATATATTCACCCTACAAAACGTGGTTTTACATTAGTTGAGATGAGCATTGTGCTCGTTATTATCGGCTTGATTGTTGGTGGAGTGATGGCCGGAAAGCATCTTATTGCTTCATCAAAGGTGAGTTCTCAGGTGGGACAAATGCAAGGGTTAGCATCAGCTTATAGCATTTTTGGTAATGCATATAATGCAGTGCCTGGTGATATGGCAAATGCAACATATTATTGGCCAGGTCAGGCCACAAATGGTAATGGAAATCATATTCTAGAGAATTCTTCAGGCAGCAATGTAAGTACGGGCAGTTATAATGGTGAATTGCCGCAGTTTTTTCGTCATCTTTCTTTGTCGGGTATAGTGAAGGAAAAATATGATGGTAGTACTACATTTGGGTCTGGTGTGCCGCAGATAAAAATTTCTAAGGGAAGCTATATATTTGCTGGTGGGCGGATGGATGGTGCAATAGTCTTCCCATCAAACACGCCAACACGACAGAAAGGTACAGTGTTTCTTTACTTAAAAACATGTGCGCTTGCATCATGGCCAAGCATATCTAATTCAGATGATAATTGTGGTGTAATGCATGCTTTAGAGGCGTTGCAGGTTGATAGGAAGTTAGAAGATGTATCAGCGGGGTGGCTTATGATGTAGATAATGGCATAGATGCATGGTGCCAATTGTCATATCGTTTAGAGTAAAGTCAGTAAAGTGGAGGGGGTGGCTTGATTAGTATATCACGTTGTATTGCTTTAATTTATATAGATAAATAAGATGCATGCCAGTGTATCATCAGAAATGTCATAAGTATTTCCTTCAATACAATTAGAAAATCCTTTTAAACTACTGTTCATAATCATAAGGTGCAAAGCGTTTGATGTACGATAGATTCATGCATTGCATAAGTATACCATACAAATAGGTGTATAATTATATTAAATCAAATATTGAAACAGGGTTATGAGGCATATAATTTTTGGCTTATTATTCAACTGTACGGACTAGTCAATAAATAATCCGTTTTATTATCACCGGTGCCGAACATTACTTACTCTCCTTTGCGTTATCTCTGCCTACAAATTCCTTTTCCCATTCACCATCTTCATATTTAACAATAGCGTGGTATTTTCCACCAATCATATCATCTATTTCTATCGTGCTATAAGAGTCATAAAATTCATGGCGACAATCACCCAGATACGAATGAATACTATTTTCCCTATAATAGTCATTATAGGTAACAAATTTTGTAAGTTTAGTTGTTTTATCAACTTGTTGGTAATAGTACGATTCTTTTTTATCAGTAAAGTTAGGGACTATAGTTTGCCTGCTTGGATGAATTTTTGAATTATTTTGCCGCCACTCAACCACATATTTTTTTGCCGCTTCATAGGCGAGGAACATATTGTCGCAGGGGTCGGGGTGCGCCGCCATGTAGTCCTGATAAGCCGCTTCGATTTTACGGTCCAGTATCGCATTCTTAATCGTGCGCTTAATATTGGGATATTGCCATACTCCACCACTTACTAGCGCTATAATTCCAACCATTACCAGCAATCGCTTGCGGATGGTTGCAGGTGCTTTTTCCTCTGTCACTGACTGATTCCTTTTTTGTCCTCGAGAATAGTCCATTGACTATTCTGGTAGGTGGCGCTGCCATGAAAATAGCCTGATCCCCAGTCATCGTAATTACTATAAGCATACTCCATATCAAAATGATGTACACAGTTGCCCTTGTATTGATATTCTACCCATCTATATTTGGATACTTCCTTGGTATCATTAATAGATGGAAAGCCATATTTATGACTTCTGGGAGGCTGTATCAGTTCATAGTCTTTCACCGCTTCATACGCGATGTGTTTATTCTCACACGGGTTATGGAAGCGAGTGATGTAGATATAGCCTCCACCGCTCAAAAATGAGGCGATGAGTATGGTGATTAGTAGTTTTTTCATCGACACTCCTCCGGTTGAGGTGGTTTATAGCATGTGGTGTGCCCTCTACATCTATAGGCATGATAGCTGCAAGGTTATCATTACCAAAGGTTGGGCTTGTTAATCGCCTTTTCTCTCTTCGATTAATGTTAATGTTTCTAGATTACCGAACATATCACTACTGTCGTCAACGCTTTTTGTGCAAACCGCATAATGCTTATTCCTTGTAAATAATTTCCTAAAATTTTCTTCCCCAACAACGAGTCCAATTGGTTTCTCTGTTTCAAAAAATACATTATGCACAGTACTTGCTCCTGGTTCTTCTAAAGTTATACGTTCAATAAAACCTCGAGGCCTGCAATCCGTTCTGGGTATTATTTTTTCATGGACATTCCTCCGGTTGAGGTGTTTTATAGCAGGTGGTGTGCCTTCATGCATCTCTAGGTGTAATAGGGGCGTATTATTGCCAGTAGAGATGTTATGATGCAAGCGTAACGAGGGGTGCGATATTAATATAAGCATAGCTTATTCCAGCCTTAGTTACTTGCGGCTAAGATTAATTCGCTAAAATAATATGCCATTTGGTTTATTAACTAGGTAGTTTTATTTCGGCATCTTCCTTGCTAACAGTTTGTTCTGTAGTCTTTTTTACTGCTTTTGGTTTTGTAGCTTTTTCTTGAATTGTGGCCTTTTTTGTAGAGGTTGTAGCTTTTGCAGTAGAAGATTTAGGTGTTGTTGTTTTTTTCTTGCTGGCCAACTCTTTATCAGTAGTGACTTCTTTATTAGTGCTTGTTTTTCTCTTAGTTTCAGGCTTTTTTACGGGAGGGGTTGGTTCTGTATTTTCTACCGTATTGGGGGCTGGTTTTATTGCTTCAGGATTTTGAGAATCCACAGGTTCAATTAGAATAATTTTTCTGCCCTGTACAGTAAATCCAAGCTTTCCATGCTTTAGTGCCATTGCATATTGACCAAACACTTCAAGTCGCCATCCTCTCATGCAATTAATGTCGGGCATTCCATCTTTATGGTGCATTGCAATGGCTTCTAAATCTTCAGTACGTGCTACAACGCTGGGTGCAACATTATGGTGCTCGCATTGCATTTTTAGTAATACCTTTAGTAGGTCCATTAATGGTCCACAGCCTTGAGGAAGTGGTTTTTTCTTTTCTAATTTTGGAGGGTTTTCATTGTTTATTCCCTTTTCTACAGCGCTAATCAATGAACGATTGATGTCTTCATCTTTTGTGTTGTAGTAGCGTAAGCGTCCTAAGTCTTCCGGTGTTTTGGGAACAGCAGCAGCAATTTCCATAATGCCGTCATTCTTTAAAATCCACTGGCGAGGTTTATCTACATGCCGAGCGCGCTCTTCACGCCATTGTGCTACTTCTTTTACAATAGCTAAAAAACGTGGAGTCGTGGTGCGTATTTTGAGCATTTTCCAAGCATCTTCTGGCTGCTGCTTATACGTATCTAACGCAATAAGTGGTTCCATTTCCTGGTCAAGCCACTTGTTGCGATCTAACAGGTCTAGTTCTTTTTTAAGATATGTATAAATAAGTCTAAGATGGGTAACATCGGAAATAGCATAATCTACTTGTGACCGTGATAGTGGTCGTCTAGACCAGTCTGTATGGCGTGAGGATTTGTCTAGCTTGATATGACATATTTTTTCTACCAATGCGCCATATCCTGCAGCCTCGCCATATCCTAGTACTTGTGCCGCAACTTGTGTATCAAACACAGACCGTGGAAGCTTATCCATAGCATAGAATAGAATTTCCATATCCTGTTTACAGGCATGAAAAACCTTCAATGTTTTTGGGTCAACCAGTAAGTCATATAATGGGGTGAGGTCTATATCTGCTGCTAATGGATCAATAGCAAACGCGTCATTATCTCCAGCAACTTGTACTAAGCATAGTAGCGGATAGTATGTTTTCTCTCGTAAAAATTCAGTATCAATTGTAACAAATTTTTCATTATGAAGCGGTGCTAGGCGCTCTTTCAGTACGGCAGAATCCGTAATAATATCCATGTGTAATCCTTAAAATTATGTTGTACGCCATGCTTTGCTTTAGTGCGTGGGGGCGTATTGCAGCTATATATTTGTTAAATTCACTAAATATAAATGTATAAAGTTCTACTTTAATTATTTTTATGCTGCTTAATAGGCATTGTAGGGCAGAAATAAAGGGGGCGCAAAGAATAATTATGAAAATATAACGACCTCTTATATAATTGCTGAAAAGAGAAATATGAAGGTAACACTAATACCATGAAGTTAATGAAAAAGTTTTTTGCAATTATTTTAGTAGTCCTTTCCTGCGTAAGTGAGGTTTTACAGCGATATGGTAAGAAGGCGGTAGCTTTATTATTTTTGCCGCTGTTGCTGCCATGGCTGCCTATGTTGATAATGATGGGTGTGGATGCTCAATTTGTAGAAACACACCGTAACACCATGATATATATAGGGTGGGGTGGAAGTTTATTGCTTTCTTTACTAGTGTTTGTGCCTCTAATAAAGAGGATCTATTGTGTTTGGCAGCTTATAAAAAATAAGAAGCGTATTGTGGGTGGTGTTATCAAAGAATATCGTACCCATCACCATCGAACAGGATCATATAAATATATGGTTTATGAATATCGTTTGCCAAAAGGCGAATGCTATGAGGGGTATGCCAGTGATGTGATGTCGCATTTGAGTATACAAGAAGCGGAGGAAGGTTCTAATAATCATGATCAATTAGGAAGTAAGTTAGATATCGGGCAATCTGTTGATATTTTATATCATCCTCGCCATAAGCATATATCACGCTGGAAAGATAGCTCGCTTGTGGAGTGGGTATCAGCTTTGCTTCGCTAAGTACATGACTTGCCTTATTGAGTAAAATAGTCTAGAACACGCCTGAATCCAACAAAGCATCTATGTAGACAAAAATTATATTGTTTGCAAGTAAGAGAAAATAGGCAGGAAAAGACTATGCATGCATATCGTACCCATCATTGTAACGCCCTTCGTAAGACAGATATTGACCAGTCTGTTAAATTATCAGGTTGGGTGCATCGCAAGAGAGATCATGGCGGTGTGTTTTTTATTGATCTGCGTGACCATTATGGTCTAACTCAGCTTGTTATTCCTCAGGATGGTGCTGTAACGCCAGAAGACGTTGATAAAATTCGTTATGAAAGTGTGATTACTATAGAAGGAAATGTAATTGCTCGCTCAGAAGATGCTGTAAACCCTAAGATGGATACAGGTGAAATTGAAGTTGTTGTTTCTTCTATTATTGTTGAAAGTGCAGTAGAGGAAGAGCAATTACCTGTGCAAGTGAATACGGATAAGGAATTCCCAGAGAACACGCGTTTGAAATATCGTTTTATGGATTTGCGTCGTGAGAAGTTACATAATAATATTATGCTTCGCTCAGAAGTAATAAGTTGGGTACGTAAACAAATGGAAGAAGGCGGTTTTAAAGAAATACAAACCCCTATTCTAACAGCTTCTTCACCAGAAGGGGCAAGGGATTATTTAGTAGCAAGTCGTGTTCATCCCGGTTGTTTTTATGCCTTGCCGCAAGCTCCTCAGCAATTCAAGCAATTGCTAATGGTTTCTGGTTTTGATCGATACTTCCAGATTGCTCCTTGCTTCCGCGATGAAGATGCGCGTGCTGATCGTTCTCCAGGGGAGTTCTACCAGCTTGATATTGAAATGAGCTTTGTTACGCAAGAAGATGTATTCAATGCTGTGGAGCCTTTACTGCGTGATGTGTTTAAAGAGTTTGGCAACAAGAAAGTATCGGATGATTCTTTCCCGCGGATTCCCTACAGTGAATCTATGCTTAAATATGGTAATGATAAGCCGGACTTACGTAATCCACTTATTATTACTGATGTCAGTGATGTTTTCCGTGATAGTGGTTTCTCTATTTTTGCAAAAGCGGTGGCAAATGGTGCGGTGGTCCGTGCAATTCCAGCTCCGGGAACTGCAAGTCGTCCGCGTAGCTTCTTTGATAAGAAAAATGAATGGGCACGCGAGCAAGGATATGCAGGGTTGGGCTATATTGTTATTAATGAAGATGGTACCGGCAAAGGCCCTATAGCCAAACAGTTAACAGATGAAGAATTGAAGCAACTGAAAGAAATTACAGGTGCAGAAAATGGTGATGCAGTATTCTTCTCTTGTCATGATGATGCTAACAAAGCTGCGGATTTGGCAGGGAAAGTGCGCACATTGGTGGCTGAAGAGTTAGAGCTGATTGCAGATGATGAATTTAAGTTCTGCTGGGTGGTTGATTTCCCTTATTTTGAGTGGGACGAAGACAATAATAAAATTGAATTCAGCCATAATCCATTCTCAATGCCGCAAGGTGGCTTAGAGGCGATTGAGAATGCTAGCAGCAATCAAGAGCTACTAGATATTTTGGCATATCAGTATGATATCGTGTGTAATGGTATTGAGCTATCTTCTGGTGCAATTCGTAATCATAAACCGGATTTAATGTATAAAGCGTTTGAAATTGCGGGTTATTCAAATGATGTGGTGGATGATAAGTTCGGTGGAATGATTCGTGCATTTAAATATGGTGCGCCTCCACATGGTGGTATTGCACCAGGTATTGACCGCATTGTGATGTTGCTGGCTGATGAGCCAAATATTCGTGAAGTTATTGCCTTCCCGATGAATCAGCAGGCAGAAGATTTATTGATGAATGCACCAGCTCCCGCGGATCCTCATCATTTACGAGAGTTGCATATTCAGCATTCTTTAACCGCTAAAGAGGCATTAGAAAAACGTGCTGCCCGTCTTGCTGGTGAAGAAAAAGATGATGCTGAGTCAACCGGTGAAGCAGCGGCTTAGTTGTTAAGGTTATCTTAACTGTTTATATGCTATGTTGTTTGGACATAACACACGGTAATATTGGCAGTATATGATAAGTAAGCATAAAGAATCTATAGAAGATCGGGCGCAAGCAACAGTGAAAACATTGTTGCTTTCTCGCCATGGTATGGTGCGTTTAACAAGCGAGCATACCAATTCATCTGATCTAATAGAAAACTCAAGAGTGGTTAGTCAGCAGTCATTTGAGGCATTGTCTAAGTTAACAGGAGATGCAGAAGCGCACCAGTTTCTTAAAGATGGTGGCTGGAGGTCTAGTATTATGACTTCTGGTGTGAGTGTTGTATCTTCAGATCAGAAAAATATTCTACAAGGGGTGGATCCTAAGACCTATAATACATCACTTATTGCTATTCAGAGCTACACTCATTTGGCGGCGGAGGGAGATTTATTGCTGGATTTGCAGCAGGATTTGCAGCATGAGAAGTCCGATAACCCTGAGCAGCAAAAGCATGCACTCGCTGTAATTAATACATTACAGCAGCAAACACAGGGGGGAATTAATAATCTACATGATCTATGTCAGAACTTATATCAACAGGGATCATTGAATATAGACCCAGATTCAGGAAGTATTATAGGAAAAATATTTAGTCATAACCAATCGCTGCGTCAGGAAGTTTCTAAGCTTCAATCATCAGAAATCAAGGATAAAGTTGCATCTGATATGATGCCGATTGATGAAATGATGAAAGTAACTGAGAAAGTATGGGATAGCTACCCAGCAATACAAAAGCGTTTATTAAACAATGCAGTTAAAAACTTAAAGCCTCAACAATCTTCAGAAAAAATGGATACTTTCTTAGATTTATTGTTGGATACTATAAAAGATGGCTACCCTCATAATATTCAAGAGCATATGGGCGTTATGAAAATTACAATGTCTGTAATGTCCCCTGAATTTTTCCGTAATCAGGTAGAAAATGCTGTAACCGACGCGTTACGTCATATTGATAAATCACTTCCTGAAAACTCTAAACTTACACCGCCATCATTGAATCAAGGGCGTTCTCTCTAGTTGTTGTCGTTATCTTTTGCCTTAACACTGTGATCTATTTCCAGCATATTTTCTGGTCATCTTAGCAATTTTTTAACGTTTATTTGTTATAATGTAACTAGAAATAATACTCGAAGCATTAACAAATGCCCCAGTGGGTACGTATGCTATAAGAGTAATATCTATATTTTTAGTTGTAAGTTTTTTTAAGAGACGTGTTTCTCTTATAAGCAATAAACAAAAAATATGTAGGAGGAAATATGGGTGTTCCTATTGAAACCATTATTGTAGTAGAAGATACTCCACATTGTGCACAATGGCAGATGGAGGCTATGCATGCTACATTTCCAGATTATGAAGTTATTCATGTTGAGTCATTAGAAGAGGCTAGGCAATTATTCCGGGACGGGGCACATCATGTTGCTGCGGTTCTGACGGATAATGGCTATCCTGGAGTGCCAGGAGGGGAGAGAATTGGTAGTAAAACGCCAGAAGGTGGAGCTGGAACATTGTTAACTAAGCTCATTAGGCGCGGTAAAATGGGTAATGAATATCGTGATGTTCCAATTGTTTGGCATACGGCTCGGTTAGATGAAGGAAAGACAAGCCGTGTAATGGCTTATTTAGGGCATACGCGTTGTTTTGAAAAAGGCGAAGGAATGGAGGCCTATTTACCAATGGGCAAACAGTTAAAGCGCTGGATTCATTAATATCTATTTCTTCTACAGCACACGATAATAATATTTGGTTGGGATTAATTGGGTCAGATTTTAGAAATATATACAAAATAGAAATATAGAAAATGGCCAAGTGCTATATGGCATAAAAGAAGGGGGAATATTTCCCCCTTCTTTTGGTATAAGGCAATAGTTAATGATATTAGTTGCGTTGCATAGTGCTTGAAGATTTGGCTAATCTTAGAAGTTGCATGAATTCAGCACGGTAACCAAAGCTATCTTGGCCACGTACAGGGTCTGCAAGTGTTCTTACATCATCAAAACTAAAGTTATTTAAGTAAGGGCTGCCGCGGAGTAATTCTCCATAGGCAGTTACTGCTGCGGCAAAACGAGCCTCTGCTGGAGCTGATGCTAGCGCTTCAACAGAATCTTTTTGCGTTACAGGTCTAGTAATTAACTGGCTTTTATCTTCATTGGGTAATTTATAACGAAGCTTTAGGAAGGCATATTCATTAGTAAAATCAGGTGACTTCTTAGCCAACGGCTTCTTATCCTCGTCCTGGGTTTTGCTACCATAACGTAGTTCGTCCACTCGCACAGACTTGCTTCCCTTAGGTGTGATTTCGTAAATAGCAGTCACGCTATGACCTGCTCCAATATCGCCTGCATCTACTTTATCATTGTTAAAGTCTTCACGGCGCAGGGCGCGTGTTTCATATCCTATTAAACGATATTCCTCGACCATATCAGGGTTGAATTCAACCTGTATCTTAACATCCTTTGCAATAGGGAATAGGGTAGAGCTTACTTCATCAACTAAAACCTTGCGTGCTTCCATGAGGTTATCTATATAAGCCGCGTTACCATTACCATTTTGTGCCAATTTCTGCATTAATGCATCATTATAATTGCCTTGCCCAAAACCAAGAACAGAAAGGAATATGCCTGTGTTACGCTTGCGTTCAATAAAGCCCTTTAGTTCATTCTTGTTACGTATGCCAACATTAAAATCACCATCCGTTGCAAGTATCACTCTGTTAACGGCGTTTTTATCGAAATTTTGTTCGGCTAAAGCATATGCTTGACGAATGCCTTCTCCGCCAGCGGTAGAGCCTCCAGCATTTAAGCGGTCTAGTGCAGCTAATATTTTATGCTTTTCACTAATTTTAGTAGGCTCTAAAACTGTGCCTGCAGCTCCTGCATACACAACAATTGCAACAGTATCATCAGAGTTTAGACCACCTTCTTCAATCATTAATCGGAAAGCATTTTTTAGCAGAGGTAGTTTATCTGAATTATTCATAGATCCAGATACATCAAGCAAGAAAACTAAATTTGAAGATGGTTTCTCATCAGGCTCTATATCATATCCCTTAATGCCAACATGAAGCAATTTTGTTTCTGGGTTCCATGGTGTAGGGAATATAGAAACGCTAGGCTTGAATGGTTCAGCTTTATCTTGTGGGACATCATAATCATAATCAAAATAATTTATTAATTCCTCTACTCTGATAGCAGCCTTTGAGGGAAAATAGCCATTATGTAGTGCGCGACGGACGACGGAGTAAGAGGAAGTGTCGACATCTACAGAAAAAGTGGATACAGGCTCTTCATCAACTCGCTTGGTTGGATAAGCCTCTACTTCTTCAAATTGATCACGACCAATGTCTTTATCCATCACTTGTAGAGTATCAACGGCTATATTATCGTCACGATCTTCCGCACCAATAAAGTGACGCATCTTTCCTGCCACTTTCTCTTTTTTACGAGCGCTTGAAACAAAAGATGGAGACGCAGATTGAATAAGTGGAGCTGAAGCAGGGGATTCCATTTCTACAGCCATATCGGATTCATAATCTATACTATCGGCTAGGGCCATCTCATTAAGACGTCCTCGTTTTTCTAGCCCTTCTTTTACAAATCCCTGCACTAAACCTTTTGCGGGTGAGTTACTTGCTTGGGTGCTATAAGTGCCGCCACTACCGCCAGCAGAGCCAGAAGGTCCAATACCAATAGAAGCACCAGAGATAGATTCTTCACTAGATACTATTTGGCCCACTGCTATATTTCTCATCACTTGCTTTTTTTCTTGTGGAGGTGGCGCAGGTGCAGGCTCGTTTGCTTTAGCTCCTAACTTATCGGCACTTTCCTCTCGCAGGTTTTTACTTTTATCGCTTTTTCCATCTATTCCTGCGGACATGTTAGTTTCTTGCAGTGATTGTAGTTCGCTGTTTTTGTTTTTAACCTCAGGCAATGCTAAGGTGACAGCAAGGCCTAAAACAATTACCCCCATTGCTAATTGCATGGAGCGGCTTTGTGCGGAGGCAGTAAGGACCCAGTGTAATAATTTCTTCATTGGTTTTCTCCCAAACGATTCATGTTGTGTTTGAGAGATTGGACGTGGCTCGGATTTATTTCCCTGGTAAGAATTTTCTTCAGTAAGTGATTTTTCTTCCATTACTCGTGAAAATTCAGCCAGTGCTGCGCGCTTAGCTTGGTTTTTTGCTTTGGTTTCCGGTGCATCTATTACGGATTGGGAAAGTAATTTGTCTAATTTATCATCAGTCATGATTTATGCTCCCCCTTTCTGTAAATGTTGTAATTTTTTTCGTGCATCAGAAATATGCCAAGATATAGCAGATTCTGTGCTTTCGAGAACCTCAGCGGCTTGCTTATGGCTAAGTCCTTCTGATAAAACCATAATAACAGCGGCTTTTTGTTTTTCTGGCAACTGTCCAATTGCTTTCCATACTTGTTGTAGCATTACGCTGTCTTCTTGCGATGCTGGTGTAGAAAGTTGAATACCGTTGGTGTAATTATCTTCATCGCTATTTTGTATATCAGTTGATGATTCGTTATTTTGGCGAGTGGAACGCCGACGAAAATTGTCTTTAATTGTGTTAAGCGTAATACGATATAGCCAAGTGCTAAAAGTAGAATTGCCTTGGAAACTATCTAGGTATCGTGCTAATTTTACGCAGACTTCTTGAGTTATGTCCTCAGCATCTTCACGGTGGCCACACCATTTATAAGCTATGTTGTAAATCATATCATAGTGCCTTTCCACCAGTTGGCCAAATGCACGGGCATCGCCGGCTTTTGCCTGTTCTGTTAGTTGGTGGTCACTTATCATTTTGTGCCTTTATTTATTAGACGGTGGGGTACTATGTTTCCTTAGGTGCGATATAGTGTCTTTGTTTCTGTTGGGAGTCAATATTATTTATTTACTATCTTTTTACGAGAAACAATATGTTTATAGAAGATGGATATATGACATAAAAAAAGCCCGTGATCTAAGATCAGAGGGGCTGAAAAGTCGTAACTTGTTGTAGTTATAATGTGAGGCTACAAATAAAAACCATTATCGTTAGCTATTAATTACTGCATTAGCTGAAGAAGTTGGAGTTTGTTGTAGCTTTTTAAGGGTTTGTTGAACTATGTCTGTTGAAGCTTGTTCTAAAATTGGTGTGATACCGTTTTCATAACTTACTATCAATTGTTTCAACAAATTTCCACCAACCATATTGCAGATTCTTTTTTGTTCTGCATTACCAAGTGTTACACCGCTGAAAACTAGATTTTTGTCATCGGCATACATAGGTTCTGTCTCTGGCCATAACAGTTTTGGAGTGGCTTGAAGCATTGATTCTCCTTCAGAAAACCATAGCGCCAAATCATGAAACATATCCAAAACGTCAGGTAGAGTAAGTCCGTTTGTATGCAGAAATGAGAAGTATAGATCGTATCCACTCATTCCAAATTTTTCTAGTGCATCAACAGGTTCCCAAGTTTTTTGATAATTTGTAACCCAGATGCATCCTTGTCCTTGGCTAGATATCAAAGCTCCATTTTTATCATTGTCATGATTTTCTTTGATTACTTCTGAATATAGTCGGGCGATATTTCTAGCATCCATGTTAATATTCAGGCCCATTACTACATATGTAGTTTTATTCATTTAGACAGATTCCTTAATAGTCAATAAAAACGAAAATATTTTCGTAAAAAAACAGTACATATTGCCTGTTTATCCAAGAGTATTCTGTAGTTACTAAGAGTTTAGTAAAAAGAGACTCGATAGTGATTATAAAGTCGAAATCTTAATAAAACGTAAAAATCTATATCGTATATAGCAAATATAATATAATTCTAATGTAAGATATGGATAAAACTAATCTATATCCTAACTAGGGTAAGGGGATAGTTGCTCTTTTAGAGTGACTGTAAGAATGAAAGTAGTGCTTCTCTATCTTCCTTACTCATAAGGCGGAACCGCTCTTTTGCAGCTTCTCCTTCTCCGCCATGCCATAAAATGGCCTCTGCCAACCCTCGAGCGCGGCCATCATGTAGGAAATACTCATGATTATTGACGGTTTTGCTTAGGCCGATGCCCCAAAGTGGCGGTGTGCGCCATTCATTGCCTTGTGCATTGAATACAGGGCGATTATCTGAAAGCTCTTCTCCCATGTCATGAAGCAGTAGGTCGCTATATGGCTTTAATGTATGACGAGAAAGTTCAATGAAGTGATATATCCTTCCTGGAACATGCGAGGCATCCGTAGTGCGTAGAGATGGTCGGTGGCAGGATGCACATCCTGCATCAGAGAATATTTTTTCGCCCCTTATTACTTGTGGATCCTTTACGTTACGTCGGGCCGGAGGAGCTAGAGCTGTGATATAGTCAACCATTAGCGTATAGTGAATAGGTTGTACTTCTGTATAGTCTCCTGTGTGTTTCTTTGCATTACACTCCGCTTGTGTTTGAGTGCATGTTTCAGTTTTATAAAGTTCACTGGTAAGTCCCATATCTTCTTGCATGGCTTTGCCAACCTGCATATCCAATGTTGGCATGCTGGCTTTCCATCCAAATCTTCCTAATTGTTTGGCATGTGCTTCAAGATCCCATACATAGCTAGCTTTACCAGAGATTCCATCACCATCCTCATCGTCCGGGTCGGCATATTCTAGAATAGTATCGGCCTCTACTGATTCCAGCAGTCCTAACCCAAAAACAGGAGGTGCAACCCTAGGAGAGTACATAATATTATCACCTAATGGACCATACCCTAGGTCTGTAAAGCTATAGGTTGGTTTGCGTAAGCTATAGGGTGTACCATCTCCATAACTACCAGGTATTTCTTCATAGATTACTTTAGGAGTTCCTTCTTTTGGAACGCCTGGAACAGATTTGTCATGAAATTGTGCACCATATACAGGGTGTGGTATTGGTGCGCCATGCTTATCAGCTCCTGGAATGCTTAAGTGGAATATCATAGAATTAAAAGGTTCTTCTTCACTTTCGGGAGGGCGGCCTCGTCCATCACGTACATGACATCCAGAACATGACTCTCGGTTATAAAGTGGGCCAAGGCCTTGGCGTTTAGTGGTCTCAGATGGTGTTGGAACCCATTTTGCACTAAATAGACTGTCGCCAAAGCTAAAATATTGGATATTATATTTGTAGAAATTATATAAGGGCTGGCTATAAGCCGTAGGGGTGTCGTTAAATACCGTTGCAATTCCAGCACTTCTTGCTTCATCAAGCTGCATTGGAATATCAATCTTGGTAGTAACATCGGTGGTGTAACCAGTAATGGGGGCAAGTGTGGCCGTGGGGGCAAACGCAATAGCATAAGCTATTGCCAATATGCCAATAGTAGAGCTTGCCAGAATGATTGATGTCCACTTACTCACAATTTATTGCTCCAATTTGTCATTAATTTGATAACGGAATTCAATATCCGGTGACCATTGCATAACGCCAATTTTTGTAGCAGCCTGCCAAAAAAATACGTGTAACCTAATCACTTCTCGCATTGCAGCTTCTAATTTGATACGTCCTTCATGTGATTTTGGGATGGGTAAATATTTATTTGAATTAGGTTTACGCATTACTTCATAATCAAGTGGTGTTGGAATGGCTTTAATTGCAAGTCGTACTGTATCAAACTGGACTTCAATATTATTAGCCATTTCAATATCAAAATTCTGCATTAATTCATGCAAACTTCGGCATTCCAAGCCTTTATAGCGGCAGAAATAGACAGATTCTAAAGACTTTAATGCATCTAGTAAGTCATTATGAGTATTGTCAGAGAAGCGGGATTCTTCATCTTCTTCAAACCCAGCAATCATGCCGGATCCCATCATCTTTCCAGATAGTTCAAACCCACTTAGTCCTTCAAGGCCTTTAAATATTAACCTCAATGCATCGCCTTGCTCTAAACGACGGAAAGCTGCAGCATAATTATCTTTTTTAGGAGCCCAAGCGGTGGTTAGCGTTGTGGTGTCTTTTAAGAAAATATCTGTTACTAATTTAAGGTAAGTACGACGGCGATCATTAATGGGATCTCCAGCGGTATAGTCTGCAGCAGGACGATTACCAGGGTCATGAGGGCTAAGGTCTTGACCCCATAGTAGAAATTCAATGACATGCAGACCTAATGTAATTTCTGACTCATCATCACGCATATGTAGGGCTGTTATGGTATCCTCTGTCAGTGGGATAGAGGTATTTTCAATTAATGAAAGTTTAGAACTAGGTTCGGTATTATAGTCTATAAACTGTTCATATATAGGCCATGCATCCATTTTCCATGCGGGGCCACGTTCTCCAGTTTTATTATTATAAAAATCAGCAGGACCATTATAAGATAAAAATGATTTGCTATGATTATAAGTTTTGTGAGTTTGAAGCCATGCTTCTTTGGCTGCTTTTAACGTTATGTCATTAGGTGTGTCTAAGAGGGATTTTACAGAATTTTGTAAGTTTTGCGCATTGTTGTGGAGGTCATTATAAATAGCATAGACTAGTTTAGTATAGCCGCTTTGTTGACCACGTGCGCCATAATCTCTGGCTTGTAATGATTGTGTTCCTAACGCCAATATTCCTGCACCAGTAATAATACTGGTGATGATCGATATTTTAATGGTGCGGACGAATGCCGACATTGTTACAACCCTTCTAGTTCATTAAAGCGCTCATAGGTGTAACATAGCTGCTCAGACAAAACAATATTTAGCATGTGTCATTTTTAAGAGTAATTATTGAGAGGAATTATGATCTTTTGGTAAGAAAAGATCCTTATTATATAGATTGGTGATTGAATCAGCAATGATACGAGCATTGTTTTTTTGATAACCTCCCGCAAGTAGCATCACAATTGGAACGTTATTTTGTTGTGCCGCATAAAAGATCATTTCATCACGGAGTATAATGCCTTTTTGGGTAATAGATAGACCACCTAAGGGATCTTTGGTGAGAATATCAGTGCCAGCAACATAAACAATGAGGTCAGGTTTAAAGTGAGAGAATGCATGTTTTAGTGCTGTATCAAGCTGAGATAAGTAAGCGTTATCTTCGGTTCTGGGGGCTAGTGGTATGGGGAGATCTATTCCTGATAATGCTACACTATCATTGGGGTAAATGCCTTTATGGTACATATCTATAATATAAACATCATCAGCATTAATGAAGTCTCGTCCATGTCCATTGCCTTGGTGGGCATCTAAGTCAATAATCATAACATTTTTGATATGCGTATGGTTATCTCGCGTATGCTCAATGGCTAATGTGATATCTGCAATCGCACAGAAGCCTTCAGCTTTTTGAGCAGATGCGTGGTGATATCCTCCGCCAAGGTTAATAGCTGATCCGTATTTTACTGCTAATTCGGCAGCTAATATAGAGCCTGATGTGGCATAACGTGCTGGTACAACCACTTGGTTATAGGCAATATTGTTCGGTAGCCAAGCAATCTGCTTAACTTCAGTATATTGAGCAATTTTGTTAGAATCGTGCAGGCTATCAAGATATTTTTGGGTATGAACACGTTTTAGTACAGCATCAGATGGGTATGGTGGATGCCATGTATTAGATGCATTAGCAATTTTCCTTTTTTGTAATAGGCGGTAAACTTTGCTATATTTGGCGGTATCAAATGGATGCAAATACTCTATTCCGCCAAATGTAATGTCATAGCTAGAGTGCCAAACAATGGCAGGGTTTGGTGCTAAAGTTTCAGGAAGAGAATTAGTAAGACTATCTTGTTGCGTGTTTTGGCTACCTTCTCGAATATTTTCTATAGCTGTGCCAATGGGAGGAGAGGACATGGCAGCACATCCACTTGCAATAAATATTATGGTTAATGTGGATAATAATAATATTCTCATATTTTTTTAGCACTAAAGATACTTTGTAAGATAATTTGATCAACGTTCATTTGAGGATAGCATAAAATCATTTTACATCATACCTTTATTTTATTTAGAATGCATGCCGGTCATTTAATATGGATCTAAAATATAGTTAGAACTATTTCCGTTATTTTATAGTACGGGGTATAGGTCTGCAATTGGGGGAAGATATGCATGAATTAACAATCCAGTCACCATATGATGCTACACATTTACTATCGCTACCATTAGATAATATTTCAGCGATAAAAAATAGGATTGAATCTGCGTGGAATCTTTATCAGGAGAGATCAAACTGGTTATCTCCTCACATACGGTTGGAAGTGTTGCGTCGCTTATATAGCGTGCTTGCTGATGAAGTGGAAGATTTAGCTCGGCTAATTGCATTAGAGTGCGGTAAGCCATTGACAGATGCTAAGGTGGAAGTAAAAAGGGCGCTCGATGGTGTGCAGCTTGCAATGAGTGAGTTGCGTCATTTAGAAGGTAAGCAGGTGGCGATGGGGTTAACGCCTGATTCAGAAAATCGTTTGGCAATGACAATGTATGAGCCGTTAGGGGTGGTGGTAGCATTGAGTGCATTTAATCACCCACTTAATCTTGCAATTCATCAAGTGATACCTGCAATTGCTGCAGGATGTCCTGTTATTATCAAGCCTTCACCTCAGTCTCCTTTATCCGCTTGGAGGTTATGTGAACATCTTCAAGATATATTTGATGACATGGAGTTGGATTCTGCTTGGGTACAGTTTTGCCTATGTGATAATGCGTTAGTTGATGCGCTTATATGTGATGATCGGGTGGCCGGGGTAAATTTTATTGGTTCACATATTGTTGGTTGGGAATTGCGAAAAAAATTGCATGCTGGTACACGCATAACATTAGAGCATGGTGGTGCAGCGCCTGTGATTATAGCGGCTGATGCAGATATTGATCTGTTAGTGCCGATGCTTACCAAGGCTGCATTTTATCATGCAGGACAAGTGTGTGTATCTACGCAGCGTGTATTTGCTCATGATGATATAATGGCAGAATTAAGTGAGAAGTTGGTGTATGCTGCAAGTCAGCAAATTGTTGGTAACCCGTTGCATGAAATAACGACAATAGGGCCAATGATAAATGAGGAATCTTGCGATCGTGTATCAAAATGGGTGCAAGAGGCACAGTTGGGTGGCGCAAATTTATTGCATGGTGGTGATAAAATAGCTGCTAATTGTTATCGTCCAACTATTTTATATAACCCTCATGATGATGCTAAAGTTTCTACGCAAGAAATTTTTGGACCTGTAATGTGTTTATATAACTATAATGACAGAAAAGATGCTATCTTGCGTGCAAATTCAGTGCCATTTGCATTTCAGGCTTCTGTTTTTACTAAGGATATTGATATAGCCTTAAACACAGTGCAACAATTAGATGCTACAGGGGTTATGGTGAATGATCATACGGCATTTCGAACCGATTGGATGCCTTTTGGTGGAGGTGGAAAAGCTGGTCTTGGTACGGGTGGTATTGGCTATACTATACGTGATATGAGTCGTGAAAAACTCGTGGTAATTAAACATAAAACCCCAAGTTAAATTAAAAGATGTAACGTAATATGAATAATATTTTAGAACTAGTTCCATTATTACTCTTTTTTCTGACATATAAAATGTACGGAATGATGGAAGCAACCGGTGTGCTGATTGTGGCTACGTTGGTGGCTGTGTTGATTCAGTATATACGAGAGCGTACAGTTCCAAAAATGGCGTTAGTATCATGTATATTACTAACAATTTTTGGAGGGTTAACGTTATATTTAGATGATGAATTGTTTATAAAGCTGAAGCCAACTTTAGTAAATCTTCTGTTCGCAACAATATTATTGGGCGGTCTTTTATTTAAAAAATCTCTAATTAAACCCATTTTAGGTCATGCTTTTGCATTGCCGGATCATGCTTGGAGAACATTAACATTCCGTTGGGGATTGCTTTTTATTTTCTTGGCAGTGGTGAATGAAATTGTTTGGCGGAATTTTAGTACGGATTTCTGGGTAGGGTTTAAAGTGTTTGGTATGTTCCCAATTTCACTGGTGTTTTTATTATTCCAGATACCATTCCTTAAAAAGCATATTATTGAAGAAGAGGTGGAGGATGCTCAAGCAATGGCAGAAGCAAAAGAGGTGGTTGAACGCATGTTATCTCAGGAGCAAATTAGGCAGGATATTGCTGTTCAGGCTGAAGATGCCAAAAAATAGGCTGGATATAGAATGGTCTTTGTTAGGCATCTGGTCGCTATTGCTAGCGGTCAATCCAGTAAATAAGATTGCACCGAGCATTATCGTTAGTTAGTAGATATTCAACGCTACCATCTGTTGTAAGATATGATCCGGTTGTGCAGGGCGTGGGGTCTAGGTGGCCGGAAAGGGTTGAGATACTTCCTTTATCAGCTTTGCCGTCATCAAGCTTCTTATCAATAATATACGCATCTTTAGGAGATAAAGCGCCTGCATAATAACCGCCAGATAGCCATTTTCCAAATCGAATGCCATTGCTTCTTTTTCCGTGGTGGGGGATATCAAAAACACGAAGCCAATACCCACCCCCAGATATAGTAGATTCAGGAACATGCACATTAAGTGTTAGTCCTCCTCCTGTAAAGGAGCCTTCTACCATCTTGGCTAATGATAAATGTTGCCAAGCATAACGATCGTCAGATCCAAGGTCTATACGGTTATTGCCATCACCATTTGATGTAGTGAATCCAGTAAATTGAGAGTCATTTGGCCAATACGTTCTTGCGATGGGGAGGTCGCCTGGTAATGCGTCAAATTTTAATATGAAGCTACTAATGCCTGTTGTATGTTGTTGTAATTCCGCAGCTGTATTAAGAATTTTGCTGCGGTGAATAAGTGATTTCCCTGCTATAACTCCGCCAATGATGAGTCCGACTAATACAAGAACAATAGAAAGTTCAACTAGGGTGAATCCTTTATTCATTGATATGCTTCACTCCATATCTATCGTGTTATAACTGCTATTACGATATTTTGTGATTGCAACAATTAGAAAATATCATCTTCATCCTTTGCATCTTCGTCTCCAACATTTTTCTCAGAGCCGCCAAACATAAATTTCCCAATCAAAGACTCTAGGCTAATAGATGATTGAGTAAAAGTAATACGACCGCCGCTGGTGAGGTATTCGTCTGATCCACCAGGTATGAGTGCAAGATATTTTCCGCCAAGAAGTCCGTCTCCAATAATTTCTGCCGTACTATCCTTAGGGAGTTTTAGTCCAGAGTCAATCGACATAACCACTTCAGCTTGGTATGTTTTAAGATCAATATGTTGTTCTGTTATTGTGCCTACTTTAAGGCCGGATACACGAACGTCACCACCAACAGAAAGCCCATCAACGCGATCAAATCTTGCGGTTAACACAGTGCCATCACTAGGTGCGCCAAGCTGTCCGCTACTATAAGCGATATAGAGAAAACCAGCGGCAACAAGTAAAACTACTGCACCTACGATTGTTTCAAATACATTACGGCCCATATCAACTCCCTATAGATGTTACTTGTCAGGATTATTATATTAGTTAGCTTATTCTGGTTTCCATGGTTGATAATCGGCTGAAACGCTATTCCGTTGTCCATCAGATCGCTGATCTCCAGGAGGGAAATAAGCATATTTTGTGCCGGTGAGGTTTGGTAGGTGACCTTTTTCCCATGACTTCATTTTTTTTGTGTCATCTTCAGTTGGTATATCATCTACAATATAATGTAACCAAGCGTGCCAGTGTTGTGGCACTTTGGATGGTTCTGGCTTGCCTTTATAAGAAACCCAACGGCGCTCTTTATTATGAAGCCCTATGTGATTACCTTCTTTTAGGGAGCTTTGATAATATTTATTACCAAATTCATCTACTCCAGCTAAGCTGCCAAAAAATTTTGTATATAACCATGTACCGAGTGTAACCGACATGTCATTTCCCTTGTTTGAAACAGTGTAGTTTTCTTAAGTACATATCTTGTTAAATATGCATCATGCGCTGCTTATACTAGTAGGGGCATAAAAGTGCAAGCATCACTTACGCAGTTGTTAGGCCATAAAAGCTTGCAAAAAAGTCACATTTGCAGGATAATGTGCGTGAGTTTTTTGTTGTTTTATTACTCAACTTTAGGAGAAATCGTAATGGTTTTGCTCCTTTTCGCTGTTTCTGAGTTGTATTTCAGAAACTTGTCTTTTGCTCACGTTAAGAGGATATCTATATATGAGTAGAATATGCCAATATTGTCATAAGCCACACCCATCCGGAACATCTTGTCCTGGTGAAGATGTATATAGCGATGAAGAAGAAGCTGAACTTGAGCCTCATGATGCCGATGAAATGCTTCATACACGGCAAGATGCAGGTCAATCAAGTTCTCATCAAACATCTGGAGAACCTCCGGGATCTGAAGATGGTGATGTAGAAAAATGGGAAAATGAACATGATCCATTAGGTGCTGGAAAATCTGGCTGCTAGGATCATTATGTTGTTTTACTTATGCTTATTAACATTACTAATGTTTTTGTTAAGGGCTTTACTCAAGTTAAGGAGTTTTTATGTCAAATTCACAACAGCCTATATGTCGTATATGTAGCAGGCGCCATAATCCACGAGCCTCATGTCCTGAATCTGTAAGACGACCTCAAGATGACGGTGATGGTGTGGTAACAAGTGCTGCTGTTGCTTCATCTAATGATGATGATTGCAGGAATAGTGGTTCTGATAGAAGCGACAATAATAGTGGTGGTAACGTTGGTGGTGAATAGTTTTTATATTCATTGTTTTAGTATATAATAATATAACCTAGTTTAGAAACACCTTTGGGAGAGCAACTTGCACTCCCTTTTTTTTGTCTATTTTTATAAATCATAGAGGGCCTTATATATTGTTAACGTATTGCAATGTATTTGGTAATAAATAATGGTCATGAGTTTTTTGCTGGCTCATTAGGTTGGTGATACTACTTTTGGTATATTGCTAATTGCTGTCAATTAAGTGAATTAATTGGAGGATTAGCAATAGTAAAAGCGTTTTAATTTGAGACTGCTATTCATTTTGAGACGTGTTTTGTAGAATAATATGTTCCATACATTATTTTTAAGAACTGTATAAGTATATAATACAGCATGTTATGAGGTTGGCACAAGGTTTGCATGGTATTGGTGGAGAGAAAAATAAAGTTTGGAGAAGATTATGGAACGGGGAATAGAGTTACAGCAAATTGATGTTCATCAAATACTACTTCTGAACGGATGCCAAGCAGCAACAGTAGATGTGCTTGCTGTAACATTACGGGAAGATGATCAGCCTTATTTGGAAGGTGTATCAAGTTCTATCGAGCAGATAAATATTGCATTATATAGTTTAATGGATGCAATAAATATCACAGGTGTAGGTGATGCCGCAACAAGGCTTCGTGCGCGTAGTGGTCGAGTGTATTTTCGTCAAGCGTCAGAGGCAGCCCGCAAGGCGCAAGGCTATGTACGTCAACTTTCAGATAACTGTGTGCCTGAGCAATATTTACCACAACAAAGAGAAGCCGTAATGATGACGATAGATAGCCTAAATGATATGTTATCAACATGTATTATACTATTAGATCGTAGAGCAGAATAGGTGAGTTATTAATAGGTTACTATGTTTAGGTGTTGCTATGTTTAGGTATGTAATAGCAATTTAATAAGGTCAAGCACGTGGCGGTGTTACAAGGGTTCTTTTTTAGTTCGTTCCAGTGGGTGACACTCACTCCATGTTTCAAAAATACGTGATACATCTACTTTAGTATAATGTTGGGTGGTAGACAGACTATCATGGCCCAATAGTTCCTGAATCGATCGTAAATCTCCACCATTATGTAGTAAATGTGTAGCAAAACTATGCCGGAAGGCGTGCGGAGTAACAGAATCTGACAAATTAAGCGATTTCCGTACATTTCTTACAGCGCGTTGAAACACTCCGGCTTGTAACCGTCCTCCTTTCATGCCAACAAATAATGGTGATGCTGGAGTGGTATCCCAAGGTCGATTGTTAAGGTATGATTTCATCGTCTGGTGTATAATCGGCAGGATTGGGATAATTCTTTCTTTCTTACCTTTTCCTATAACTGTTATTGTTTTACTATCTTTATTATAATCACTATAATTTAGCATAAGTGCTTCATTTATTCGTAACCCTGATCCGTAAATTAGAGTTAGTAATGCAATATCGCGTAATCCTATCCAGTGCTGATTTTCTATATGGGCAGCATCAATATTATCAATCATTGCAGTAGTATCTTCAGTATTGAGCGCTTTGGGAATTAAGTCTTCTTTACTAGGTGTTTTAACATAACGTACGGCGGGGTTATGAATATGGCAAAAGCGATCTAAATAGCGAAAAAAGCTGCGTATGGCAGCTAGTGCTCGCGCGTTGCTTGAATTGCAGTATTTGTTTTTTTTACGATATGCTAGCCAGCTACGGAAGTGGTGTGGCTCTAAAGTAGGTAGCATATTTTCTGTGATAATAGTTGCTTCATTTTGTGCTAGGAAAATAAAGAAGTTGTTGCCGTCTTGTTGGTATGCTTCAAGCGTATGTGGGGAGTAGTTGCGTTGAGTTTTTAGCCATTTATGCCACTGTTGTAAGTAATTTTGGCATTGCTCATCTGTACACAGCATTATATTCATACGCGCCATTATAATATAAACTGACTGCTGAATAAAGTCTGGCTTATAGCTTAGGGTATATTTACGGCTTTATAGTTATGGGTTTGTGACTATTAATGTATATTGCTATGTGTTTATGTTGTTATGGATTCGTGGAGAAGTTGCTATATGATGTCGGGGTTATATGAGTTTGGGGAGTTGAAGGGCTATAATGCGCTATAAAATAGGAATATATTTGTCTATATTGCGTAAAGTGCAATATAGGATGTGGTCGAAGCAAGCGGGGGTTGCCTTGCTTATGTTTATCCTCTTTTTTCCGCAACCAGCAAAGTCACTTTCTCTAATTCGTGATGCTGAGACAGAGGGCTATCTAAAATTATTAGCAACTCCGGTATTGCAAGCTGCAAAATTAAACCCTGATCATGTAAAAATTATTATTGTAAATAGTTCAGTGATTAATGCATTTGTTGCTGGGGGGCAGAATATTTTTCTGCATACCGGTTTGATTATTCAGGACGAAAAAGACCCAGCACAATTGATAGGTGTTATCGCACATGAGGTTGGTCATATATTGGGCGGTCATTTGATTCGGAAACGTCAGGAATTAGAAGATGTATCGCTTGAGGCAACTCTTACATCATTATTGGGGATAGCTTCAATGGCATTAGGTGCGGTAGAGGCCGGTAATGCTATATTTTCCGGTGGTCAACATGTTGCGCAACGGCACTTGCTGAAATATTCAAGAAGTCATGAAGAGGCAGCAGATCAAACAGCATTACATTTATTAGAAGAAGTTGGAGTATCGCCAAGAGGTATTTTATCGTTACTCCAATTTTTGATGGCAGAAGAAACAGTAGCGCTTGATGAGAAAAATTCTTATCGTAGGACGCATCCATTATCACAAGAAAGGGTTATGCATGTACGCTCTACATTGGAGCGTAAGCCAGATTTAGATAGGCCTTCACCTCAAAAATTACAATTATTGCATCGTCGAATTGTAACAAAATTAAAGGCTTTTTTACGTCCTCCAAGTCAAGTTCTGCAGGAATATAGAGGTGATAGCGTTAATGATCGTTACGCTCGAGCAATTGCATTATATAGAGTTCCAGATATTGAAAAGGCATTAACGGAAATCAATGGGCTAATAGAAGATTACCCTAAAGATGCCTATTTTCATGAATTGAAAGGGCAGATGTTGTTTGAACATAGCCGTATTAAAGAATCAATACCGGCATATCGTAAGGCATTTGAACTAGCGCCTTCATCGCAATTAATTCGCATGGAGTTAGCCGTTGCGCAGATGGCAACAGAAGAAGATGAAGGTTACAAAGAGGCCGTTGATCATTTGGAATATGTGGTGGTTAGCGATTCCAGAAATGGCTATGCTTGGTATCAATTGGGTATTGCTTATGGCCGTATGGATAACTTGGCAATGTCGTATGTTGCTTTGGCTGAGGCTGCAAGGTTGCGTAATAAAATAAAAGAAGCTAAGGAATATTTGGCTTTAGCAGAAAGATATTTAAAAGAGGATAAGGGAGATGATAGGGGGTCGGCTTGGTTGCGGTTTAATGATGTTAAGCAAGCAGTAAAACAAAATAAAAAGCGCTAGATCATTTTTGAAATAGCAGAAATATAGGGGAAAAGCAGTAGTTATTGGCATATGGCGCGTTTGATTCTTGCTTTTGTATTATGGGCGAGTATACTCCTGTGCGATTTAGGGTAATAAAACTGAGTACTTTAGGTGTATATCTTGCGATAAAGTCAAGTGCCTCGTTAATGCTCAGTAGGATGGAATTTGAAAAGGAGAAAAATATATGGATAATATGACTGCACGCTTATTGGTAGCGTTAGTTCTGGTGCTGACAATTGTATCTACAGCATCAATCACAATTATTTCAACAGGCAATAAGTCTGAAGCTGAAGTGTCTGCTGCTGGAGCGCCGGCCGCGCTTGATAAAACTGCAATCCAAGAAATTATTAAATCTTATTTGAGTGAGAATCCTGACGTTATTATTAGCGCGGTGATGAATGCACGTACTCGTCAAGCTGCTCAAGGTCAGGCAAATGCAAAAGAAACTATGTCTAAGCGTGCCGATGAGCTATATCGTGATGCCGGTACTCCAACATTTGGTAATGAAAAAGCTGATGTAACAGTAGTATTGTTCCATGATTATAACTGTGGTTACTGTAAGCGGGTTCTACCAACACTTAATACTTTATTAGAAGAAGATCCTAACTTAAAAGTGGTGATTAAAGATTTCCCAATTTTAGGCCCAGCTTCTACGGATAATGCTAAGGCGGCTGTTGCAGCTTATGCATTGGATAAAGGAAAATATTGGGAGTTCCATTCTCAACTATTGAAGAAAAGCCCAAGAAGCCGTGCTCAAATTTTAGAAGCTGCTGCATCTGCTGGGTATGATCCTGAAGTGTTAAAAGTAGAAATGGACAAGCCTAAATATCAAGCGCAATTACAAAAGAATTTAGATCTTGGACGTGAGCTTGGTATAACAGGAACACCAGCAACAGTGATTAACGATGAATTTGTTCGTGGTGCAGTGCCGATCGATGATTTCCGTCGTGTAATCAATAAAAAGCGTAATTAGAATATAATTTATGCCGATATGAAGGAAGCCCGCTATTTTTGGCGGGCTTTTCTTTTGCCTAAAATGAAGTAAATATATATATCTAAGGTGATGCTTGGAAATGAAAAGGAATTATTCTTTAAATTTGATGGTAATAAATAGGCATATATATGAAGAATAAGAACCAAAAAAGGCTAAATAAGAAAGAGCAATATTTAGCAGAATATGAACTGGAGCATGAGGCTTATAAGGGGAACGATGCAGAGCAAGATCGAGATGAATCATCTATATTCCGTCGATCTGCGGGGTGGCGTTTAGCTTTTGGTTTATTATGTGCAGGGATTACGCATTACTTTGATCTAGGTGGTTTAGAGATTGCTCAATATTTAGGTGTTACTACTCCAATGTTGGTGGTTGTGGCCTTCATAATAGGTGCTGCAATTGATAAGTTCTGGTTTCTTATATTGTTAGGTGGTGTATTTTATTGGTCATTTTCAAGTGGCATGACAAGTCCTTCAGGGCAGTAAGTGTCATTGCTAAACTAATTTGCTTTTCTGAAATATAGTTTCTCTATAAGTATTCTTATTTTTTATGTCTTAAATAAGGGTGTTTTCTATCTAGTTGTTATATAAGTATTTTTTGTAATTTTTTTGAGTTATTTGCTTCGCGGCAGGTGCATTACTGTTGCTGTTTGGCAACAAAATAGAGGTGTGAGTCTATATGACATTAACGTTATTTTAACCCGGCTATGCTATCGTTAAAAGGTGGTTATGAGAGAAAACTTCAATCTGGGGCTTGTGTTATGAGAGTAAATGTAATGTTAACAGTAGCAGCTGCCGGGCTAGTACTTACAGCCTGCAGCGGTGAAAAATCAGTAAAAGTAGCAGCACTACAAAAAAAGGATAAGAACTTAAGTTGTAGTGAGGTCATGTTAGAAATTAATGAAGCAGAATTTTATCGTAGTACTGCAGAGAGAAATAAAAACCCTGGTGTTAAAAGCCTATTAATGCCATTGGGATATATCTCTACTTATGTAGATGCAGAAGAGGCCGCCAATGCAGCAGATGCAAGAATTGACTACTTAAATCGTATCTATGAGATTTTACATTGTGATGAGGCTTCTGGTCAGCAGCGTATGGTAAAGCCGACACCTTACGGTCAACCTGTTTATAGTGCGCCAATGGCTGCTGCAGGTGGCGGGTATGGTGCACCAGTTAGTGCTGGTAGGTACGAACGGGTCCCTGCAAGGCGTGCTACTCCACCAATGGGATACGATGAGGGAGAGGCTTATTATACGCAAGATAACTCAATCAACAGTCAGGACTTTAGTGATCAAATGGTTCTGTATTAATATTTATGCGGATATCGTGTAATGAAAATATAAGATTAACAAATTGTAGGACGTCAATAGAAGCTAGTTTTAACTAGTTAGTAATTGCAAAGCGACGATGCCTCCTTTAGAAAGTTCCTAAAGGAGGCATTTTTTATGCATCAAGACGCTACTTTATCGACCGATAATTCATTACCATCATCTGATCGTAAAAAACATTTATTTATAGTGGATGGTTATGGCTTCGTATTTAGAGCCTATCATTCAATGCCGCCACTCACTAGACCTGATGGCACTCCAGTTGGTGCCTTATATGGCTTTACCAATATGTTGTTAAAGCTAAAGGATCGTCTTCGTGAAAATGATGATCACTATATGTTAGTGGTTTTTGATGCTGGACGTAAAACTTTCCGGAATGATATTTATCAAGAATATAAGGCACATCGTCCAGAAACTCCTGAAGATCTTAGACCTCAGTTTCCGTTAGTAAAAGAAGCCGCAGAGGCAATGGGTTTACAGACACTAGCTGTTGAGGGTTATGAAGCAGATGATATAATTGCAACGTATGCACAAATGGCTTCATCGCAAGATATGAAAGTTACTATCGTATCATCAGATAAAGACCTTATGCAGTTAGTAGATGATAAGGTGGAAATGTATGATGCCATGCGTGGTCGGCGTATAGGTGTTGATGAAGTAGTAGAAAAATTTGGTGTAGAGCCACGTAAGGTTCTGGATGTATTAGCATTAATGGGAGATAGTGCAGATAATATTCCAGGGGTTCCAGGTATTGGCCCTAAAATAGCCGCAGAATTAATCGAAAGATTTGGCTCATTAGAAGAGGTGTTAGAAAACGCAAGTGAGATTAAGCAAAAGAAGCGTCGTGAGAACCTTATTGAATTTGCAGATCAAGCGCGTATGTCATGCGATTTAGTTAAGTTATGCTATTCGGTTCCTGTATGTAATGATTTAGAAAAGTTTCATATTCAGCCTGAAAATCCACAAGCATTTATTGGTTTTTTACAGGAGCAGGGTTTTTCATCATTAGTACGAAAAATTGAGAATAAACACGGTGTTTCCGCGCCGGTTTCAGTGGTGCAAGCAAGGGATGTAAGACAGCAACATGGTGTGGATCATGACAATGCTATAAATAATGATTTAGAAAATAGTGCCAAGGGTTCAGAATTTACGCATCACAAACCAATGGGTGATGTGTCATTGCTTACAGATAAGGAGTCATTAGTTGGCTGGATTGAGTCTGTAACGATGCCAAAAGATGCAAGCCTTCCAGGACTGTTAGCTTTGTTGCCTGTGGGTGATAAGCATGATGCCTGTATTGGTTATGCGTTGTCTACTCTGGGCGGTAAAGTTGCCTATGTTCCTTTGACGCATAGAAGCGCACAGGAACAAGCAACAATGAGCTTAGGTGTTGATGACCATGTTGCAGCATCAAAAGAATTACATCAGGTTTCTTTTGAACAATTCTATACAGCAGTTAATAATAGTTTTGATAATTATAACCTGCTTTTGGTTGGTTATGATATTAAGTCGTTACTGCATCAGGGGGTGACTTGTAGGGTATATGATGATGTGCTGGTAATGGCAAGTGTGCTTGATGGTTCAAGTCGTGGTCATAGCTTAGATTCATTGGCTGAACAATATAACTTAACGTCTTGGCAAACAATCGAAGAACTTGTTGGCGGAAAAACGCCCTTGGCAGATATGTCACCAGATGATGTGAAGATATGGGCTGCACAGCAAGTTGATGGACTAATACGATTGCAGGGAATATTCCGTCAGCGGTTATTTAATGACCGTATGTTAAGTGTGTATGAAACGTTAGAGCGGCCTTTGATATCAGCTTTATTTGCAATGGAAGATGCTGGAATTAAAGTGAATATGACAGCATTGAATGGCTTATCAGATGATTTTGGTAAGGGAATGGCTCAGTTAGAGCAGCAAATATATGCACAAGCTAATAAAGAATTCAATATTGGTTCGCCTAAACAGCTAGGTGAAGTGTTGTTTGATGATATGGCCATTGCTGGCGGTAAAAAATCAAAGGCTGGCGCATATGGAACTGGAGCTGATGTTTTAGAGAAATTATCAGCAGAAGGAAATACTATTGCGGACCTAGTATTACAATGGCGTGCATTTGCTAAGCTAAAAAGTACTTATACGGATGCATTGGCGGCATTAGCTCGCCCTGATACTGCACGTGTTCATACAACATTTCTAATGACTGCTACTAATACAGGCAGGCTCAGTTCGCGTGATCCAAACCTACAGAATATTCCGATACGTACAGAAAATGGTCGTAAAATTCGTAATGCTTTTATTGCGGAAAGAGGTAACTTGTTAATTAGTGCCGATTATTCCCAGATTGAGTTGCGGTTGCTTGCTCATATGGCTGAAATTGAACCTTTGCAACAGGCATTCCGTGATGGGGTGGACGTCCATGCTTTAACCGCATCGCAAGTATTTGGTGTTGCACTTGATCAGGTGAATAGTGACTTGAGAAGAAAAGCAAAGGCAATCAATTTTGGAATAATTTATGGCCAGAGTGCATTTGGTTTAGCCAATAGCCTTGGAATAGGGCGTAAGGACGCAGCTAATTATATTGAGAAATATTTCACACAATATCCAGGTATTCTTCAATATATGGATAATACAAAAGAAGAAGCTCGTGCTAATGGATATGTAAGTACATTATTTGGTCGCAAATGTTGGCTGGCAGGTATTAACGCTAAAAATGGAGCGCAACGGGCATTTGCAGAAAGGGCAGCGATTAATGCACCTTTGCAGGGAACTGCAGCAGATATTATCAAAAAAGCAATGATAACAATTGATAGATTGCTACAGGAAAAATATCCGCAGGTCAGGATGTTGCTGCAAGTGCATGATGAACTGATTTTTGAAGTCCCCGAAAAGGATGTAGAAGTGGTTCAGGCATTAGTTCGTAAAGCAATGGAGCAGGTGGTGCAATTATCAATACCGCTAGTCGTCGATGCAAATGCTGCTACTAATTGGGGAGAGGCGCATTGATAGACGCGCAAACATATTCACTATTTTGGGAGATTTTCTATAAAATTCTACCACTATATTTTATGATTGTGCTTGGGTTCATTGCCGGCAAAGTGCTTAAGGTCGATGGGCGAAGTGTTGCCGCGTTAATGTTTTACATCATTGTACCTCTGGTAATGGCAGATGCGGTATCTCGTACAACAGTGACGATGGGATTGCTTTTATTGCCGTTAGTGGTGTTCTCAATTAGTACATTTATGTGTTTGGCGTTTTATGCGATTGGTCGTCGCATTTGGCAAGACTCAATGAGTAATATTTTGGGCATGGCTGTTGGTGTTGCAAATGTAGGCTATTTTGGTCTTCCACTAGCAATATTATTGCTAGATGAACAGGGGGTTGGTCTATATCTTACTGCTATAATGGGCACTAACTTATTTGAAAGTTCTGTAGGATTTTATATTACGGCAAAGGGGAAGCACACCTCTAGAGATGCTTTATTAAAAGTATTAAAATTACCGTTATTATATGCTTTTTTTGTTGGTCTGGCAGTTAGTTTGTTGGGGTGGGAATTTCCTGTGTTTGTACAAGAAACAGTAGGGCATATGCGAGGAACCTATGTTGTGCTTGGGATGATGATAATTGGGCTTGGATTAGCCAATATAACAAGTTGGAAAATTGGATTTCGTTTTATGTCATTGGCGATGCTTGCCAAATTTGTACTATGGCCATTGATAATTGGTGGTGTGGTATGGTTGGATATATCGTGGTTGCACTTATTTAATGACTCCATGCATAAAGTTCTGTTGCTGTTATCCATTATGCCATTGGCAGCTAATACGGTAGCAATTGCCACATTGCTGGATACACATCCCGATAAGGTGGCAACTACGGTGCTGGCTAGCACATTATTTGCTATGTTCTATGTGCCATTGATGATTATGTGGTTATTCTAAATTGTTACTTTTGGGCAGAAAAAAAGCCCGTGATCTAAGATCAGAGGGGCTAAAAGAGGGTAAAAATTTTAGTTTATTATGTTGTCATTTCTTCGAGTAATGCTTCGGGAGAGATGACGGTACATAATGCTTCATTAATTGGTCCATCCATAATCCATATCTTTTCCCAACTTATTTCATCATCAGGATTTGAGTCGTCAGGATTATCGTCTATTTTAAAAGATAAACAGATTTGACGATCCTTTGGGTTAACAAAGGCAGGAATAGCAGAGCGACAAAGAGAGAAGGATGGATGTTTATTTTCCCATTCTTCACTACTAAATCGACTTGCAGATTGTATAGATACAAGTTTCCAACCTTTTTCATCCAGCTTTAAATCAATAATTTTTTGCCAGATTTCTGGGTCTAACTTTTCCATAAGGTTTGCTCCTAAGTTAAAGTCGAAGTTAAATAAAAACTGCGAATAAATCGTAAAATACGATGAAGTTGAACAGTGTGATTATACATATAGAAAAATTAAAGAAGTATTAAAAAGGTAGTAAATATTAAAAAAGAAGGGTGGGGTATTAGATAAAGCTTTTTGTATAGTATGTAATATTTCTATTGGTTTTATAGGAGCTATTGCCTATACTCCCCCAGTTTTGAACCTGCTGGAAGAAAGCTCATGATTACACTAAAGCCTGTTGTTATTTCTGGAAAAGAAGTATTGCCAATAATTGAGGGCGGAAAGGGCATTGGTGTATCCAATGGAGCAACTGCTGGTGCGTTTGCTGCTGCTGGTGCCGTTGGCACATTTTCTGGCGTTAATGCTGATCGTTATGATGAGTCAGGTAATTATATTGAGCAAGTATATAAGGGCAAAACTAGACGTGAGCGCCATGAAGAACTTATTAATATGGGTATTGATGGTGGTATCCAGCAGGCTAAAATTGCTCATGAGAAATCTAACGGTAATGGACGTATCCATATTAATGTTTTATGGGAAATGGGCGGTGCCGAGCAAATATTGCGGGGTATTTTAGAAGAGTGCAGTGATATTATTCATGGTGTGACTTGCGGTGCGGGGATGCCCTATCGTTTAAGTGATATTGCAGTGCGGTATAATGTTTACTATCACCCAATTGTATCTTCCATGAGGGCATTTCGTGCGTTATGGAAGCGTTCTTATCGTCATAGTTCGCAATTGTTAGGCGGTGTAGTTTATGAAGATCCTTGGTTAGCTGGTGGCCATAACGGTCTTTCTAATAGTGAAGATTCAAAAATACCTGAAGACCCGTTTCCGCGTGTGGCAGAGTTGCGTAAATTTATGAATGAGGTTGGGCTAAATAATACTCCAATTATCATGGCGGGCGGTGTTTGGTTCCTTAAGGATTGGGAAAATTGGTTGGACAATCCAGAGATTGGTCCGATAGCTTTCCAGTTTGGTACACGACCTATTCTAACGCAAGAAAGCCCCGTGCCGGATGTATGGAAGAGTCAATTAACAAATCTGCAAGAGGGTGATGTTTATTTGCATCGCTTTAGTCCCACAGGTTTTTATTCTTCAGCAGTGGAAAATAGCTTCATCCGTGAACTGCAAGGAAGAGAGCAGAGGCAGGTGGAGTTTGTTTCAAAGCCAGATGGTTCTTTAACAGAGCCCTTTCCTGTAGGCCCGCGTCAACGTAATGTGTATGTTACGCCGGATGATAAAGTGCGCATTAAAGAGTATATTGCGCAAGGCTATGATGAGCCAATGAAAACTCCAGATTCTACATTGATGTTTGTAACTAAATCGCAGTCAGAATTGATCCTTAAAGATCAGGTGGACTGTATGGGGTGTTTAAGTCATTGCCGTTTTAGTAATTGGAAAGATTACGATGACTATAATACAGGCAAGAAGGCAGATCCACGTAGTTTCTGTATCCAGAAAACATTGCAGGATGCAATGCATGGAACAGGAGCACCGCTGGATGAACAGTTAATGTTCTCAGGTCATAATGCTTATAAATTCCGTAATGACCCTTTCTATGCTAATGGTCACATTCCGACCATTGCAGAGCTTATTGAGAAAATAAAGAAAGGTGAATAATAATAGGTTTTAGTCCTAGTTATTATTCTAACAACTCAATCAAGCAGTTATTTGTAATATTTATGCTTAATCATGATGACGTGAGTTAAATTTTTTGTCTTCAGATATTACAGGAACGTGTTCTGTATTAGCTAGTCGCTTTGGCTATAGACAAAAGTAGCCAATAACATTGAATAGTAATATTATATATTGCTAACTTATGTTGTGGATGGCGTTTGTTTTAGGGTGTAGTTATCTTATTTCTTTTCTTTTAGTATAAAAACACGGCTGCAATACGGGCAGGTAACTTGTGTTTCAGTTGGTCCAATCTTTAGTGATACACGCGGGTGGCCAGAATCCTTATTGTTACCATCGCAGGTGACATTACGGGTATTAGTTTTTATGGTTTCATATGTTTTTTTAGCAGAAGCGGTCATTGGCTTGTAAAACCTTTATGTTTACGATAATGTTCGGGCTGCTAGCTGCAGCTTTAGGGAAGTTAAACGGTCTTTAGTGTGAATTGTCAATAATAAAGAAAGCCTGATATTATGTTTGGTAAAAATCCTGTGCGTTTGCCGGTAAAAAGTGATGGTTCTGTTCTGCAGGTGCAAGAAATATTTCCTACATTTCAAGGTGAAGGTCCTTATGTTGGGTGGCCTGCTGTTTTTATTCGTTTGGGCGGATGTAATTTAACATGCAAATTTTGTGATACAGAGTTTGAATCATTTGAAGATTTTTCAGTTATAGATTTGTTAGATAAGGTAAAAAACTTATCACAAAATAAAAATGGAAAACAGATAAGAGATTTAGTTGTTATAACGGGAGGTGAGCCGTTGCGGCAGCCAATAGAGATGCTATGTCAGAAGCTGTTAGAGCAGGGCTATAAGGTGCAAATTGAAACGAATGGTACATTGTTTCGTGCTTTGCCTAAGGGAGTAGATATTATATGTTCCCCAAAAATGAGTAACGGTAGATATCATGTTCTGCGGCCAGATATATTAGAGCAAATAACGGCATTAAAATTTATTGTATCGGTTGATCATGGGGATTATCAGAATGTGGCAGAAGTGGGGCAGGCGGAATATGATATTCCGGTGTATGTTCAGCCAATGGATGAGCTAGACTCAGAAAGTAATGCAAAAAACCTACAACATGCGGTTAGTTTGGTAGATGAATATGGTTATCGTTTATCGTTGCAGACCCATAAAATAGTTGGAGTTCCTTAATTATATAATTTGGGGCTGTAGTAGATTAGCAAATATGTTAGTGTACTTTTATGAAGTTAAGTCGTTGTAAATTAAGCAAGAAAGTTCAGTCACAGTTGCTAGAATATTTTGTTCTAGAAGTTACTGCCAGAAGT
>Ga0316204_10001219_pt1 | contig 74294 bp, 49 predicted proteins | sample 6monrhotite_MG_2_FD_205661 | JGI IMG/M metagenome (GOLD analysis project Ga0316204, IMG submission 205661) | Microbial mat bacterial communities from mineral coupon in-situ incubated in ocean water Damariscotta River, Maine, United States -... | ecosystem: Environmental > Aquatic > Marine >...
TCACTGCGGAGCCCAAGGTTCCGGGGCTCACGTTCGTCGCGACCCGACGCAGCTGGGTCCCTTGGGGCCAGGGCCGCGGACTGGCGGGCGTCGACGTGACGGTCGACCTCGGGGCTCCCAGGGTCGGCGAGGAGGGCACGCTCATGTTGTCGGTGGCAGCGCCGAAGGGCGTGATGGTCAGCCTCGAGCAAGGGCTGCCCGCAGGGGCGTCGGTGGATGCCCTGGCCCTGAGCCAGCTCGACACGGTGACGAGCTCCGAGGTGCGCCCCGATCGGGTGCGCATCACCACCCGGGCCCTTGGCGCTGGCGAGGTCCTGGAGATCCCCATCCGCGTCACGCCGGCCTTCGTGGGCCGCTTCGCGACGGTCCCCCTGAAGGTCGAGGCCGGTGGCAACGAGGCTCTGGTGGAGCCGAAGCGCTGGACGGTCGGGGGCGGGCCCCAAGGCTAGCTAGCGTGCGAGGAGTCCCTGTCCGTCGGGCAGCTCGTCGACGGCCCCCAGGGTGATCAGCTCCTTGCGGGCGGCGTGCCACCACGCCTTGGCGTCGGGCCATGCCTGGCGGGCGTCCGCGAGGCTGCCAGGGGCGTTGCGCTCCTGCAGCCAGGCAAGCAAGGCGGTCGCCCGGTCACTCGCGTTCTCGGGGTTCCGCACGTGGACGAAGATCCGCGCGGTGTTTCGCGCGTCGTCGATGCCGCGATGGGCGGTCCCCTCGAAGGTCCAACCGAGCTCGCGGATGGCGCGGCCCAGCCCGTGGCGCGCCCGGCGCCCGGTGTGGGCCCGGTACCAATCGCTGAAGGCGGCCTTGATGTTCAAGGGAGTCCATCGCGGCGCAGGCTGGTCGACGGTGAGCGCCTGCCGTCGCAGCTGGTTGTAGTCGAAGCGCCCCCAGGACGCGAGCACGGCGCCTTTGTCCCCGTCCATCCATTGCAGGAAGCGGTCGTAGGCCACGGCGAAGGGAGGCGCAGCGTCGACGTCGGTCTGCCGGATGTGCGTGAGGTCCTTGCAGAACTCCGACAGCATCGGGTGCCGCACGGGACGCACGAAGGTCTGGAACTCGGAGATCGTGCGCCGGCTGATGGGGTCGATGCGCACAGCCCCGATCTCGATGATCTCGGACTCGGCGCGCTGCTGCGAGGCCATCTGAGGGTCTTCCTCGATGGTCCAACAGGTGGCCTCCAGATCGACGACGATCCAGGTGCGTGCAGGCTCGCTTTGGGAACTGAACATATCCATCACTAGGGGACGGCGAGCTGTACGGCCAAGCCGGTGGTGCCAGGCGCCACCCCTTCCTTCATGGCTGAGGGGTCGAGGGGCGTCTTGGTGAACGCGTTGCCATCGTTGTCGGCGTCGAGACGCACGGACACGTTGACCGAGGCGGGGAGCGGGCCGGGGGCTCCGCCCATGCTGATCCGGTCGGCGCTGGTGATGGTGAACGGACCGGGCAGATCCGCCGCCCGCATCTTCTTGGCCGCCAGGGGAGGACCACCACCTGGGGAGCGGAGGCTCACGAAGACGACCTCGCTGCCTTGAGGCTTCACACCGTCGCCGAGGGCGATGGTGCCGGAGACGATGACCTCGCCGCCGCCTGCGCCACCGCCGGGTGCGGCGCCGGGTCCGGGGCCAGGGCCGGGTCCGCCAGGGGGCGGCGGGCCGCCACCGGCGAGGGGCAGGCCCTTCTCTGCGCGGTCGAGGGCCTGCTTCAGGCCGAAGTTCTCGGGCTGCAGCTCCACGGCCTTGCGGAGGGCCTCGATGCCCTTGGTGCGGTCGCCCTTGTCGACCTGGATGAGCCCCAGGTACGTCCAGGCCATGGCGTGGTCGGTGTGCTCGGCCACGACCGCTTCGAGGTCGGCGATGGCAGGCTGGAACATGCCCACCATGGCGCGGAGCACGGCCTTGAACGTGCGGACGGACGCGTCGTCCGGGGCCACGGCGAAGGCCTTGTTGTTGTAGTCCATGGCCTTGCCGGCATCGCCGATGCCCAGGTAGATCTCGGTGAGCCCGTTGAGCGCCGTCAGATCGGTGGGGTCGGCGGTCAGGGCCTTGTCGTAGTCGTCGATCTCCTTCTGGAGCATCGGGGGAACACCGGCGGCTGCCGGTCCAGGAGGGGCGGAACCCAGCTCTTGGTTGCCGGTCATGCCGGCCCCCTCTCGGCGGTCGACGCTGTCGCCCACGGCGACGTAGTAGAGAGCGCCGAGCAGGGCCAAGATGGCGACCACGGCGAGGGCTCCCTGAAACTGGGGGGCCATGACGGGCGATTCCGGTGCACTCGGCGCCGTGGGGGGCGGTGCGCCGCCGGAGGGCTTGGCTTCGGCGGGAGCTGGCGCGGCGGCGGGGGCCTGCGCTGGGGAGCCACCTGCGCCCTCCATCAGGCCGGGAACCACGGACTTCGGACGCTCCTTGGCGAGGCTCACGATGGCGGAGCGGAAGCGCTCGGATCCGTGCTCGTCGAGCAGGTCGCGAAGGGCTTCGAGGGTGTGGTCGGTTCCGGGCGGCATGGGCAGATCCGGGAGGTCAGAGAGTGTGAAGCCGTGAGGGGCAAGGGCCGATGCGGTGGCCGGCGGGGCCCCCTTCAGGGCCCGCAAGGCACCGGAGCCGCGGGCCAGCAGTGCCCTGCGCTCGGCGGCGTAGTCCGCCGGGTCGAGCTTGTCCTCGTCGAGCTCGAGCTGCTTGAGGGCAATCATGACCTCGTCGTACGTGGACTGGAGGTCCAGGCGCTCGGTCTCGGCCACGATGCTGGTGTCGGTGCCGCGGCTACGAACGGCCGCGACGATGCCGATCACGAGCCCTGTGCCGAGCACGACGAAGGCAGGACCCATCGCGGTGGTATCCATCAGGACCTCCCGCCGTCGCCGCCGGTTTCGGCGTCGAGTTGAGCGAGCAATTGCTGCTCGAAGGGATCGATGCCGCCGCCCGGGGCCCCAGTGGGCTCGGGCAGGTCATCGTCGGGATCGCGGCGCCACTGCACCACGGTGGAGAGGGCCCATGCCAGGCCGAGGCCTGCGGCGAGGCCGGGACCCAGCCAGATCAGCATGTGGATGCCCTCGGGCTCCGGGTCCAGCACGATCCACTCGCCGTAGGTGTCCATGAAGAAGTCGCGGATGTCTTGCTCGGTGTAGCCCTTGGCCACGAGCGCCTTCACGTGGTTGTTCATCGCCACGGCGGTGGGGGCGTTGGAGTCGGCCACCGAGAGGCCCTGGCACACAGGGCAGCGCAGCTTGTCGGCGATGTCGTGGGCCAGCTCGTCGAGCTGGTCGGCCGGCGGCGGCGGGCCTGGAGGCACGCCGGGGATCTCGGCGCGCTCGACCACTTCGGCGGACACCGGCTGGAAGTTCTGTTGGGGCCCTGCGAAGGCCAAGCCCACGAGGAGCAGCAGGGTGTTGATCACTTGGCGCTCGCTCGCAGCTTGTTCATCAGCGGTTCGAGGGTTGGCGGGAACAAGGGCCCGTTCTCCTTGTGGATGATGGTGCCGGACCGGTCGATGAAGAAGGTCTCGGGCACGCCGCCCACGCCGTAGGTGATGGCGATGGCCCCCGTCTCGTCGACGAGGGTGGGGTAGGTCGACCCTTCGCGGGCCAGGAAGCGCTTCGCCTTGGGCACGTCGTCCTGGTAGAGCACGCCGTAGAAAGCGACGTCTGGGTAGGCTTGGGCGTATTGCTGCAGCCAGGGGTGCTCCTGCTTGCAGGGGCCGCACCAGGTGCTCCAGAAGTTCAGCACGATGGGCTTGTTCGAGGCCAGCACCTCGTCGAGGGACACCTCGTTGCCTTGGAAGTCGACCGTGGTGAAGGCGCGATAGGGCCGCCCCGTGAGGTTGTCGGAGGTGTACTTCACCTCCTTGCCGAAGCCATTCCCCAGCACGATCACCAAGCTGGCGATGAACATCACGCCGACGATCAGCAGCGGCCAGCGAACCTTCACTTGGCGGCTCCCGGTGCTGCGACGGGCGGCGCGGCGGCCGCGCTCGCTTCCTTCTCGCGCTTGCGCTCGGGCCACGCGGCGATCAGCGTACCCAGGGCGATCATGGGCGCGGCGAGCCAGAGCCACATCTGGAAGGGCTGCCAGATCAGACGCAGCACCGCGGACTTGCCGTCGCCCGGCACGCTGATGATGGAGAAGTACAGGTCGCCCCACGGCCGGGAGTGGTTGTCCGGCGTGTAGATGGGCTCCCTCTGGCTGGCGTAGAAGTTCATGCGGGGCTCGTATACGCCGATCTCATCGCCGCTGCGACTCAGAGTGAAGCTCGTGACGAGCGCCTTGCGGTGCTCCTCCTCCACCATCTCGGCCCCGTCGTAGGTGATGTCGAAGCCCTGGAACTCGATGTTCTGCCCCTGGGTGACCGGGAAATCACTCTCCACGCGGTAGCCCTTGGTGAGGGCCAGAGACATGACGGCCATGAGCACGCCGTAGTGGGCCACGTGGCCCCCGAAGCGGCGCCGGCCCCGCAGAATGACCTTCCACAGCGGCACGACCCCTTGGATGGCCTGCTGCATGCCAAAGAGGCAGATGCCCGTGCCGACGAGGGACAGGAGCAGGCCGAGGAAGATCTTGGAGTCGGCGGAGTCGGCCATGAAGCTCTGGCCGAACACGAGCACCGACACCCCGCCGGAGAAGACCAGGGCGCCTCGCAGCAAGAACATGGGCTCCAGCTGGAACCCGTGCACGCGGATGCGCTGGAGCGTGGGCTCGAGGATCTCGTTGAAGTTGGCCCAGAAGGCGAAGCCCGAGACGAACATGGCGATGAGGGTCTGGGGACCGTTGAAGCCCGCGACGGCGGAGACCACGACCAAGGCGAGCCCGAAGGCCGCCGAGAGGAGGATGCGCCGGTCAGCCTTCGCTGTGGGCAAGCGGCCCCAGGGCAGAAGGGGGCCGACCCCCATCATGAACACGAGGGCGATCCCGATGGGGAGGGCCCACTTGTCGAAGTAGGGCTCCCCGACGGAGATGCGTCGCTCCTGCCAATACTCGACGAACAACGGGTAGATCGTGCCGAAGAGCACGGTGAACGTGAAGGCAGCGAAGAGGGAGTTCTGGGCCAGGATGGCGCCGCCCCGGCTCAGCGAGCCCTCCCGGATCAACTGGAACACGCCGACCATCAGGAACGCGGCGCCGATGCACGCCAAGGCACCACCGGACAGCGTGCCCTTCAGCACCAGCATGCCCGAGAGCCCGCCGACCGTGAACACGGTGCCCGTGAGGAGCAGGCCGAGGGCCCGCCCGCTGACCTTCGAGACGTTGGAGCCCCGCTTGCCGCCCAGCTGCTTGTCGGTCTCTGCTGCGGCCTCGTCGAGCTTGTGGGCCCGGAAGGTGAGCAGCACCAAGGAGAAGGTGAGGGTGGCTGCGATGAAGTACAGGAAGATGGGCCCGATGTCGGACTGCGTGAAGCTGTGCACGCTGTTGAACACGCCGGACCGGGTCATGAACGTGCCGACGAGGGTCAGCAGGAACGTCGACATGCCGAGGATGAGCGTCCAGTCTCGAAGTCGACCGCGACGCTGCAGCACCATGGCCGAGTGGAGGAACGCGGTGCCGGTGAGCCACGGGTGGAACGATGCGTTCTCGACCGGGTCCCAGGCCCAGGCGCCACCCCAACCGAGCACGGCGTAGGACCACCAGCCGCCGAGCACGATGCCGACGGAGAGGAAGGTCCACGGGACGAGCATCCAGAAGCGGATGGGGGCGACCCAGCCGGCCTCGAGGCGCCCTGCGAGCAGGGACGCGCAGATGAGGCTGAAGGGCACGCTCATGCCGACGTAGCCGAGGTAGAGCATCGGCGGGTGGACGGCCATCAACCAGTGGTTCTGCAGCAGCGGGTTCGGTCCCGGCCCGTCGAGGGGCGCGGGGATGACCGGGGCGAAGGGGTTCGCGATGGAGGCGACCATGAACGCAAAGAAGATGGCGATGCCCATCTGCACGGCCAGGGCCCAGGGGGCGTACTCCCGATGCTTGTCGCCCAGGGAGTAGACCATTCCGGCGGTGTACAGGGAGAGGATGCCGCCCCAGAACAGGATGGATCCGTTCAGGGAGGCCCACAGGCTCACGATCGTGAAGTAGGTCGGTGTCGATCGGCTCCCGACCTCGGCGACGTACTTCACGCTGAAGTCGTGGGTGACCAGCGCGTAGACCATCAGGAGGTTCGCTGCGATCATCGCTGCGGCGAAGCCGTAGGCGCTGTTGCGGGTCCAGACCCAGCCCTTGGGGCTACGGGTGGCTCCGGCGTACACGCCGGTCGCACAGCCGATGGTGGCGAAGAGCAGTGCCAGCAGCACCAAGGCGCCGCCGATGTTCGGGATGCCGAACGTGGGGCCGCCGAACATCGCCGTGGATTCGCCATGCACTCCGGCAGCGAGGGCTTGGGAGCTGACGAGCAGCCCGGCCAACGCGGCTGCGACGCCTGGGACTCGGCGAGTGTAGGTGGACATGTCCAACAAGGGACCTCCGGGGGTCGTTCAGTCGCCCGCGGAGCAGGCAGTCGTTCGAGGGCGCCACGGGGCGCGGCCAGGATGGCCGTTCGGGGGGGACGAGGGAGCTGCTCTACTGTTGTTCGAGCATGTCCTTGTACATGTCTTCCACCCGGATCTCGCCTTCGGGAGCCTCGTACTCGTTGCTGTGCTTGACCATGATCTTCTCGGTTTCGAAGACCTCGTCGGAGGCCAGGGAGCCCTCGACCACGACGCCGATGCCCTCACGGAACATCTGCGGCGGGGTGCCGGTGGAGCGCACGTGGACGGTCTCGGCGCCATCGGTGACGTCGAACACGGCCAGCTGCTCTTCGGGCTTCCACTCGAAGGTGCCGTCGACCACCATGCCGCCGAGGCGCACGATGGCCTCGTTGGTCGCCTTGTCGCGGTTCTCCATGAGCTGCGACGGCGTCCAGTAGTAGACCAGGTTCTCGCCGAGGTCGGACATGCTCACCCATCCGAGAGCGGTCGCGGCGATGGCCACGGCTCCCAGAGCGAGCAGGCGCTTCTTCATTGCGTCGGTCATCGTTCCTCCCGGCTGCGTGTGGCGAGACTGGCAGCGTATCCAACGAAAAAGAGCCAGGTGATCACGTAGGAAGCGGTGACATACCCCCACCCCCCGTCGATCATACCCGTCTGCTGTGCAAAGACGACGATCATGCTCCGATCTCCGGAAGGGCGTCGGGAACTTCTGCCTCGGCCCTCGCTTCGGCGATCCGCCAACGGACAGCCATGAACCACACCATCAGGAACAGGAAGGCCCAGTTGTTGTAGTACATGACCCAGCGCAGGGACTCGTCGATGGAGCTGTTGGCCATCGACTCGCTCGGGGCCTGATGCAGGCCCGCCCACTTCACGCTCATGTACGTGATCGGGACGTTGACGGTGGCGAGCACGCTGGTGGCGCCCGACCACGTGGCCCGACGGTCGGGGTCGGTGACCACGGCGCGGAGCAGCAGCACGCCGACGAAGGAGATGAGCATCACCGCGGTGGTGGTCAGGCGGGGATCCCACGTCCACCACACGCCCCAGGTCGCCCGTCCCCAGATGGACCCCAAGATGCAGAGCAGGGTGGCTTCCAGCACGCCGACCTCACTGGCGGCTTCCATGGCAGAGTCCCAGCCTCGCTTGCTCGTCCACAAGGACACGAAGCCGAACAGGCCGGCGAGCATGAACGAGAGCATGGCCACCCAGGCAGCGGGCACGTGCACGTGCAGGATGCGTCCGACGTCCCCCATGAACAGCTCTCCCGGGGCGTAGAAGAGCCCCAGGTAGTTGCCGCTGATCAGCAGCAACAGGCCGTAGACGCCGAGGGGATGCTCCCAGCGGATGGGCAAAGCACGCCGCACCGCAGGCACCGCCATGGCTGCCAGGTAGACGAGACCCAGCAGTCCCACGACTGCCGTGATGGTCTTGCCGTCGATCGATCACCTCCAAGGGGGCGGGCCTTAACCTGTGGCCAGCCTCCGGCAGGTCAGACTCTGCAACGAACGTACCAGCGGCCCGCTTCGGGAGAGAGGAGGGGCCTCCGGGATCGCCCGCTTCGGAGCCGCTCCCGTGCGGCAGAGTTGCCGCAGTGTGATGCACCGGCGCCACAGGTGGGCACCGGGCTGAGGCCGGGCGACACGGCGTGCAGCGCAGAACGCTAGTCCTCGAGGATCTTCCCGTACACCAGTCCCATCAGGCTCCAGTGCATCGCGTTGAACGCGAGCAGCACCCCGAACCATGCGGATGCCTGGTCCATGGGATCCCCGTGAAGGATCTTCGACGTGGCGTTGGAGGCCGCCATGATCGCGGGGACCACGAGCGGGAAGAGAAGCAGAGGCAGCAGCACCGATGAGCCGCGGGCCTGGCTCGTGATCAAGCCGTACAGCGTGCCGGGGGCAGCCAGCGCGGCGCATCCGGCCACCACGACTCCCATCAGCAGTAGGGGGTCTCCCTTCACGTCGACGTTGTACATGGCCAGCATCAGCGGCAGCATCAAGATGGCGACGGCGATCAGGATGGCCGTGTTGGCCACGGCCTTGCCGTAGTAGATCGCGATCGGCTCGACGGGCCACAGCAGCAGCCCCTCCATGGCCCCGTGCTCGTGCTCCACCGCGTAGGACTGGTCGAGGGAACGGGTCGACGCGAGCATCAGACCCAGCCACAGGGCGCCCCCCGCGATCTTCGGCAGGGTGCTGGACTGGGGCGTGCTGAAGGCCACCATGATGAGGATGGCCAGCGAGAAGAAGAAGACGCCGCTCACGCGGGAGCGATCGCGCCACTCGGTCAGCATCTCCTTGCGGAAGACCAGCCAGGTCTGCTTGACCAGTCCGATCGGCGCGGGTGGGTTGCCGCTCATTCGGCCACCGCCAGGTCGCTGGGCAGGGTGGCGCTGGGGCCGTCGTAGAGGACGCGTCCGCTCTCGAGCGCGACGGCTTGTTCGCACACGCGAGCGGCGACGGGGGGCAGGTGGGTCGCCATGAGCACGCTGGCTCCGGACTGCTTGAGCTCCTCGATCACCGAGAGCATGAGCTCGCGGCCTGGGGGGTCGAGGGCAGTGAAGGGCTCGTCGAGGAGCACGAGGCGGGGCTTCTTCAGGAGCATGCGGGCGAGGGCGATGCGGCGGCGCATGCCCGCGGAGAAGGTGCGAACGGGGTCGTCGCGATCCGGGTCGAGCCCGACCCGCGTGAGCAGCGCAGGGATGTCGGGCTGGTAGCCGCCCAGGGAAGCCCAGACGGCCAGGTTCTCGGGCCCCGACAAGTCGTCGTAGACGTGGGCCTGGTGGCCGAGGTAGGCGATGGACGAGCGCAGCTGGCCTCGGTTCGCCCAGAGGTCCTGGCCTTCGAGGAACACCCGCCCTCGGTGGGGGCGAAGGGCGGTGGCGAGGCACTTGATCAGTGTCGACTTGCCGGAGCCATTGGGGCCGACCAACATGCATGCCTCGCCCGCCTCCAGCTTGGCGCTGATGTGGATGAGGGCCCAGCGTTTCCCGTAGCGGCGGGAGAGGTCGTCGACGTGGAGCATTGGCTGCGCCGGTAACGCCGCGGGCGGTGTGTATCCACAGGGAGCCCAGATGCCGGTGCGATGCAGGAAGCTCCGGAATAGGTGGCCGCGTCCCCCTGCGAGGAGAAACACGTGAAGGCGCTCCGGGAGTTGCTCGACCACCCCCCACGCGGTCCCCATCGGACCGTACCCTCCGTCACGATTCTGTCTGTGGCGGAGCGGCTCGAGCTCACCCCGGACCTCACGCAGGCGTTCGACCGCGCGCGGTTCGGCTGCAGCCCCGAGGAGGTCCGGGCCCTGGCCCACGAGCAACTGCACCTCGTCGAGTTGGTCTGGGAAGCACTGGAGGCGGCGAGCGTGCCTCTCGACGAGCTGGCCCGGCGCTCCATCGGCCTGGTGTTGGCGGTCGACATCGACCCCGCCCCTGTGCACGACTGGTTGGGGCTCGACGGCCCCGTGGATCGATTCCCCAGCACCCCCATGGGCATTCTCTCCGCGTTCGAGCGGGCCGCCGGATCCAGTGGCGTCACCACCGATCTGTCCCTGGTCGTGTTGCCCCTCGAGGATGGTCTCGCCGTGCTCACGGTCGGTGCAGGCCACCTCTCCGATGTCGGCGCGCGGGTCGCCCGGGTCCTCGCCTGCGCTCGCGCCACCAACCTGGAGACGGCCGCGGCCCGAGCGGCGGACGCATCCGAGGCGATGCGGCCCACCCGTGTCGCGGTGCGCGACGCCCGCGACATCGTCCAGGCGCTGCTCGGCAAGAATCCCGTGGAGCTGGTGTCGGAGGGAGAGGGAGGTGCTGTCGTCGTGCACCTCGTCCAGGAACACCCTCCTCCGGCCGACGGGTCCGCGCCGCGGATTCTCAGGCTGTCCAGCAGCTCCCGAAGCGACCTCCGGGACCTTGCCGGCAAGGTCGTGCAGCGCCTCCAGACGCAGACGGACCTGCGCTCCCTCGCGGTGGACGCCACCCGGCGGGCGCCCCTCGAGCGCCGGGTGGCGGTCCCCACCCGCGACCTGGATGCGGTGTCGGACCGACTCGGAGCGTGGCTGGCCGGGGATCGGAACGCGGTCACCAACGAGCGGGTGACCGGCAAGGGCACCGCCTTTGTCTTTCCGCCGGCGGGCGCTCAGTACGCCAACATGGGTGGCTCCCTCTACGACCACGAGCCCGCGTTCCGCGAGGCGGTCATGGAGTGCGAGCGCTTGCTGCGGCACCACCTGCCTCGCCCCCTGCTGTCGTTGATGTTCCCGCAGCCGGGCCGCGAGCATCCCCTGGCCGATCCCCTGGTCGCCTCGCCCATCACCTTTGTGCTGGGCTGGGCCTTGTCTCGGCTGCTCCAGTCTTGGGGCGTGGTCCCCCAACATGTCATGGGGTGTGGGGTCGGCGAGATCGTCGCTGCGGCCGTGGGCGGCGCCATCTCCCTGGAGAGCGGACTGAAGCTCGCAGTGGAGCGGGGGCGACTGCTGCGGACCCTCGCCGAGGAGGGAGAGCGCGTCGTGGTCACGGGCTCCGAGTCGCAGGCCCGTGAGCTCATCGAAGGCATCGACGGGGTCGACGTCGTCGCCGTGCCCGTGCCCTCGAAGGCGGTGGTGGGCGGTCGGGCGGAGGCCGTGGCCGAGCTCGTGGCCCGTGCCGAAGAGCAGGGCGTCACCGTGGAGCGCGTCGCGGGCCATCCGGCCCACACCCCTCTCGTGGAGCCCATCCTCGAGGCGTACCGGGAGGTGGCCGCCACCATCCCGTCCCAGCGTCCGTCGGTTCGCTGGGTGTCTTCCTGCAGCGGTGAGGTAGTCGACGGCGAGGTCCCACCCGAGCACTGGGTCGACACCCTTCGCTCCACCATCCGCTTCGCGGTGGCCTGCGAGACCGCCTACTTCGATGGCTCGCGCACCTTCCTCGAGCTCGCGCCCCGTCCGGTCATGGTGGGGGCCGGCCGCCGCACCCTCGGTCACCTGCCGGTTCGGTTCGCCTCCGCGCTCGAGGGCCCCGATGGCGACGATCGACAGACCCTCGACGACGCCCTCGCGCTGCTGTGGGCCCGTGGCGCCGACTTGCCCCCCGATCCGGGCGGACGTGGCCAGGGGGTCTCCCTGCCGGTCACGCACTGGGACCGTCGTGCCCTCGACGCCCATCCCGACGAGGAGGTCTCCACCCCGCTCCTCCGTCCGCCCACGCTGGTGCCCGACGACGAAGACGAGCTGCAGTCCCTCATGGAGGATGCGGTCGACGCAGCCGCAGAGGGTGGCGACGACCTCTCGCCCCCCATCGCACCGCCGTCGTTGATGGAAGACATCACCCAGCACGATGGGGTGGTGACCAGCGACGCCGACGACCCGGACATCTCCACCTTCTTCGGGGAAGAAGGCTCGACGCCGAAGCCACCGCTGCCCGAGGTCGCGGCGCCGACCACCGGCTTGGCCAAGGAGGCATGGGAGCTGGTGGAGAGCCCGAGCACCCCCGACACCGAGACGACCACCTGGGTGGTGCTCGTCGATGAGGAGGGCCTAGGCGACTACCTGCTCGCCTTGCTCGCCGCAGCGGGCCACCAAGGCTGGCGGGTGCTGGAGTCTCCGCCCATCCCGCGCAACACCGGCACCATCTTCGTGCCCGAGCCCCATGCTCCGGATGCGTGGGACGAAGTCCTCGACCGGCTCGGCACCTTGTCCGGCCCGGTGAAGCTCCTCCACTTGTGGTCCCTCGACCACCGGCGGCACCAGAAGTCCTGGCTCGCCCTGGTTCGTCTCGTGGAGATGTTCCACAAGCACCAAGTGCCTGCACCGCTCTACTTGGTCACCCGCGGGCTGTTCGGCGACGAGCCCGATCCGGCCACGGCCCTGTTGTGGGGGGTCGGCCGCCGCATGGCGGTGGAAGCGCCTCGACAGTGGGGCGGCTGCATCGACCTCGACGAGGCCGAGGATGCCGAGGCACTGCTGGCCCACCTCCTCGAGCGGGGCGCTCCCTCCGAGGTGTCCTTCGAGGGCGACAAGCGACGCGTGCGCACCCTCCGATCGCTCACGGGCGCCGAGGCTCAGGAAGAGGCGCCTTCGTACGAAGGCACCTGGCTGGTGGTCGGCGCCCCCGACAGCGCGTCCCTCGAGCTCGTCCGTGGCCTCGGCCTACGTGGCGTGTCGAAGGTCCTGCTCGTGGCCGACAGCGCGCCGACCGGCGACGTGACGATGCAGGTGCTCGGCCTGGCCAAGGAAGGGGTGCGCTGCACCATCGTGCGCACCGACCCGACGGTGGAAGATGACCGCACCCGCCTGGAGGAGCGCCTCGGCCGGGAGGAGGACCTCCAGGGCGTGCTCGTCCGGCTGCCTGGCTCCCGTCACGCGGTGCTCGGGCGCGCCGGGGACGTGGGGGTACGTCAGGTCGCCGCACTCGAGTTCCTGCCGTTCTTGCTCGAGCTGGCCGAGCGACGGGTCTTGTGGCTGCCGCCCGGCGCCCTCGACCACGGCGCCGACTTGCCGTGGGCTGCGGTGCTCGCTCCTGCCGCGGCGCAGCTTGCGCAGGCCCGCGAGGGGGCCGTGCTCTGCGGCGCCATGGAGGCCGCCACCGTGGCCGAACTGCTAGGTGCCGCGCGCCCGGCGGAGGTCGTGGTGGCCCGCTGAGGCGGTTCTGGGGGGAGGGGGCACCCGAACGTCGCGTCGCCGGATAGGGGTGGCGGACCAGGAGTCCCAGCTTGAGCACCTCGGATCTCTCTCCGTCCCAAAAGGCCCTCCTCGCGGTGCGCACCCTCAAGGAGCGTATCCGTGACTTCGAGCACGGTCCCATCGCCATCGTGGGCGTTGGACTGCGGCTCCCAGGTGGAGTGCACGACCTCGATTCCTACCGTCGTCTCCTCGTCGAGGGGGTCGATGCGGTGGGGGAAGTCCCCGGGGACCGCTGGGACGTCGACGCGTGGTACGACGCGGAGGGCGCGCCCGGGAAGATGAACACCCGCGAAGGCGGCTTCCTCGACGACGTGGCCACGTTCGACGCAGGCTTCTTCGGCATCAGCCCGCGGGAAGCGCTGGAGATGGACCCGGCGCAGCGTCTGCTGTTGCTGACCGCCTGGGAAGCCCTCGAGAACGCCGGCATCGCGCCGGACAGCCTCGGCCGCTCCCGCACCGGGGTCTACGTGGGCCTCGGCCTCTCCGACTACGCCCGACGCCACTTCCTCGGCCCCGACCCTTCCCGGATGAACGCGTACTCCGGCACCGGCGCCTTCCTCTCGGTCGCCGCCGGTCGGGTCTCCTACGCCCTGGGCCTCGAGGGCCCGGCCCTCACGGTCGACACCGCCTGTTCGTCGTCCTTGGTCAGCATCCACCTCGCCGTGCAGTCCCTGCGTCGCAAGGAGACCGACGTCGCCTTGGCCGGCGGGGCCAACCTCATCCTCACCCCCGAGCCCACGGTCTACTTCAGCCAGCTCGATGCCATGGCGGCCGATGGTCGCTGCAAGACCTTCGACGCGCGAGCCGATGGCTACGTGCGCGGCGAAGGCGCCGGCATGATCGTGCTCAAGCGTCTCGCCGATGCCGAGGCAGCGGGCGACCCCATCCTGGCGGTCATCCGCGGCACGGCGGTCAACCAGGACGGCAAGAGCAACGGGCTCACCGCACCGAGCGGTCGCGCCCAGCAGGCCGTCATCCGGGCCGCCCTCGCCGATGCCGGCATCGGCCCCGAGCAGGTCGGCTACATCGAGGCCCACGGCACCGGCACTCCTCTCGGAGACCCCATCGAGGTCGACGCCCTCCGTGGCGTGTTCGCCGGGCGGGAAGGGGAGCGCAAGCTGCACCTCGGCTCGGTGAAGACCAACGTAGGCCACACCGAGACCGCCGCAGGCGTCACCGGGCTGGTCAAGCTGGCTCTGGCCATCCACGACGGCGTCATTCCACCCCACCTGCACCTCGAGCAGGTCAACCCCCGCATCCGCCTCGATGGCAGCCCCATCGTCATCCCTACCGCAGCGGTGTCCTGGAAGGACGACGACCGCGTCGGTGGCGTGTCCTCCTTCGGCCTGTCGGGCACCAACGCCCACATCGTGCTCGGCGTGGCCCCCAAACCATCGGCGCGACGCCCGCGCTTCGGACTGCACGTCGACATGCTGGCGCTGTCGGCTCGGAACGACGCCGCCCTCGCGGACCTCGCCCGTAGCTACGCGGACCACCTCGACGAGATCGCTGGCGACGAGGAGACGACCCTCGACGACACCCTCGACGGCCCCATCCCCGGCCTGGCGTTGCCGTCCTTCTCCGACGTCGCATACAGCGCCGCCCACGGCAGGGCCCAGCTCGGCGAGCGGCTGGCGGTGGTCTCCAGCTCGGCCGAGCACGCGGCAGACGTCCTGCGCAGCTTCGCCAAGGGGGAAGAGCACCCCGACCTGCTGCGGGGCCGAGCCAAGGGCTCCCGTGCCCCCGCGGTCGGCTTCCTGTTCACCGGCCAGGGCAGCCAGCACCTCGGCATGGGCCGGGAGCTGTACGGCGCCGAGCCCGTGTTCGCCGACGCCCTCGACAAGGCCTTCGCCGCGGCCGAGCCCCACCTCCCTGAGCCCCTGAAGACGGTGATGTGGGCCCACGAGGGCGACGACCGCATCCACGACACCCGCTACACCCAGCCGGCCCTGTTCGCGCTGCAGACGGCGCTGGTCACCCTGTGGCGCAGCTGGGGCGTGGAGCCCGACAGCCTCGTCGGCCACAGCATCGGCGAGTACGCCGCCGCCTGGGCCGCCGGGGTGTTCTCCCTCGCCGACGGCATGAAGCTCGTGTGTGCGCGGGGCCGCCTGATGGCGGAGCTCCCCCGCGACGGCGCCATGCTGGCGATCTTCGCCCCCGAGGCCGAGGTGGCCCCCGAGGTCGCCAAGCACGACGGCATCGACATCTCCGGCATCAACAACCCCACCGAGACGGTCGTCAGTGGCCGCACCGACGGCATCGATCTTCTGCAGGCCCACTTCGAGCACCTCGAGGTGAAGTGCCGCCGGCTCAAGGTGTCCCACGCCTTCCACAGCCCGCTGATGGAGCCGATGCTCGACGCCTTCGAGGCGGTCGCCGCGTCGGTCCAGCTGTCCCCGCCGGAGCTGCCCGTCGTCAGCAACCTCGACGGCAAGGCGGTCACCACCGAGCTCACCGAGCCGTCCTACTGGCGCCGGCACGTCCGCCACGCCGTGCGCTTCGCCGACGGCATGGCCACCCTGAAGGCCGATGGCGTCGAGCTCTTCGTCGAGATCGGCCCGCGTCCCATCCTCTCCGGCATGGGCGCTCGCTGCTATGGCGACACCGAGGCCACCTGGCTTCCCAGCCTGCACCCCGATGTCGACGACGCCGCGCAGATCGTGCGAGCCCTCGGCGGCCTGTGGGCCCGGGGGGCGGCTCGGTCCGACGTGCGCACCGAGGGGCGCAGGGTGCCTCTGCCCACGTACCCCTGGCAGGGAGAGCGCTACTGGCTCGAGCCGGTGCCCACCAGCGTTGGGGGGGACCCGTACGCCGACCTGGCCCTCGAGCGCATCTGGCGCCCGGCCCCCGTGCACCCGACTGCGCCCGGCGCCTGGCGTGTGGTGGAAGAGGGAAGCCACTGGTCCGAGGCCTTCGCGGTCCACGGCGCGACCCTCGACGAGGCCGCCGACCAAGTGCTCGTCATCGCCTCCGGGCCGTGCGACGTGCTCGCTGCGGCCCAGGCCCTCGGCGACAAGACGCTCCACGTGCTCGTGCCCCACGGTGAAGGGGTCCGAGCTCGGATGGATGCCGCCGCGGCCGTGGCCCTTGCGCAAGTCGTCGCTCTGGAGCGCCCCGGGCAGCTCGGCCGCATCGTGCACCTCCATGGCGTCGCCGATGCGGGGGTCGTCTTCGACAGCCTGTTGTCCGACGACGAGCCGTACCGCGCGGTCATCCACGGGCGCCCCCGGGCGGCACGCCTCGTCCGCAGCCGCAAAGCCCTCGGCGTCACCCCGCCTGCCGGCGACGACGCCTGGGACGGCACCTGGGTCGTCACCGGTGGCTTCGGCTCCCTGGGGCGCCGTGTCGCCACCTGGCTGGCCGATCAGGGGGTGACGAGCTTGCTCCTCACCGGGCGCTCTGGTGCCTCCTCCGACGCCGCTCAGGCGCTGGTGTCCGAGCTCGAGGGCCGCGGAGTGACCGTGACCGTGGGCCAGGGCGACGTGGCCGACGCCGACGCACTGACCCTCATGGTCCGGGCCGCCCCGACCCAGGTCGTGGGCGCGGTGCATTGCGCCGGCATCAACGACGACAAGCCCCTCGCGGATCAGTCCGAAGACTCGGTGCGGGCTGTCATGCAGCCCAAGGCCAACGGCGCCTGGAACCTGCACCAGACCCTCCCGTCCAAGGCTCGTCTCGTGCTGTTCAGCAGCGCCAGCGGCACCCTCGGCGTGCCCGGACAGGCCAACTACGCCGCGGCCAATGCGGCCCTCGACGCCTTGGCCCGCGCCCGCCACGACGAAGGCCTGCACTGCGTGAGCCTCGCCTACGGTCCGTGGTCCGACTCCGCCATGGTCGACGCCCTCGGCGCCGACGTCGAGGCCATCTGGGCCTCCGAGGGCATCCGCACCCTCGACCCCGACGAAGCCCTGGCCCTCCTCGGCCGCACCCTCGACGGCAAGGCCCCGGTCGTGCTCGCCGCCGACTTCGACTGGCTCCGCTACGCCGAGACCCGTCCGAACCGCACCCCACTCTACGACGAGCTCCTCCCCGCCGTCCGGGAAGTGGAGGCTGCCGCCGAGGCAGGCCCCGCCTTGGTCGAGCAGCTCCGCACCGCCCCCGAAGGCGCCCGTCGCAGCATGCTCGCCGACCACGTCCAGCAGGTCGTGGGCGGCGTGCTCGGCTTCACCGCCGGACGTCGCATCGGCCTGTCCGAGGGCTTCTTCGACGCCGGTCTCGACTCGCTCATGGCCGTGGAGCTGCGCAACCGCCTGCAGCGCAGCACCGGCGGTCAGCTCTCCGCCACCGTCGCCTTCGACCACCCCGACGTGAACCGCCTCGTCGACCACCTGATCGGCGAGCTCGCCCTCGGGTCCGTCGAGGCCGCCACGGCCGTCGCCACCCGCCACGAAGGGGAGGCCGTCGCCATCGTCGGTGCCTCTTGTCGCCTTCCCGGTGGCGTCGTCGATCTCGACACCCTCTGGGAGCTGGTCAAGGACGGCGGCGACGGCATCACCGAGGTCCCCCGCGACCGCTTCGACGTCGACCGCTACTTCGACCCCGAGCCCGGCACGCCGGGGCGCACCTACTGCCGCCACGGCGGCTTCGTCGACGGCATCGACCAGTTCGATCCCGTCTTCTTCGGCATCTCCCCCCGGGAGGCCCAGAGCCTCGACCCCCAGCAGCGCATGCTCCTCGAGTGCTCTTGGCACGCCCTGGACGACGCGGGCATGTCGGTCCATGGCCTCCGGGAGACCCCGGTCGGCGTCTACGTCGGCATCGGCCAGTCCGAGTACTGGCACCGCTTCGACCCCACCGATCCGGGCGACGTCGTCGATGCCTACAGCGGCACTGGCAACGAGACGAGCTTCGCGGCGGGCCGGGTCAGCTACGTCATGGGCCTCCGGGGCCCCGCCATGGCGGTCAACACCGCGTGCTCCAGCTCCCTCGTCAGCCTGCAGATGGCGGTCGAGGGCCTGCGCTCCGGCGCCTGCAACCTGGCCCTCGCGGGTGGCGTCAACGCCATCGTTGGCCCCGAGACCACCCTGTGGATGTCGATGCTGCAGGCCCTGGCCCCCGACGGCCACTGCAAGACCTTCGACGCTCGGGCCAACGGCTACGTGCGCTCCGAGGGCTGCGGCATGCTGGCGCTGAAGCGTCTCTCCGACGCCCAGCGGGACGGCGACCGCATCCACGCCGTCATCCGTGGGGCCGCGGTCAACCACGACGGGCCCAGCAGCGGCCTCACGGTCCCCAACGGCACGGCCCAGCAGGAGGTCATCCGGGCCGCTCTGGCCGACGCCGGGGTCGAGCCCCATCAGGTGGGGCTGCTCGAGTGCCACGGCACCGGCACCAAGCTCGGCGACCCCATCGAGGTCGGCGCCCTCGGAGCGGTCCTCGCCAAGGAGCGCAGCGAGTCCAAGCCCCTGTACGTCGGCTCCGTGAAGGCCAACCTCGGCCACCTCGAGGCGGGCGCCGGCATCGCTGGGGTCCTCAAGGCCCTGGTCAGCCTCAAGCACCGCCAGGTGCCGCCCCTGGCCCTGTTCGAGACCCCCAACCCGGACCTGCCCCTCGGCCGCTACCCCGCGGTCCGCATCCCCACGGAGCGGGTCGACTGGGTCAGCGATGGCCCACGCATCGCGGGCGTGTCGAGCTTCGGCATCAGCGGCACCAATGCCCACATCCTCCTCGAGGAGGCCCCGGAGCGCGAGGTCGTCGACGACGCCACGGCCCGCCCCGCCCACCTGCTCGTGGTCAGCGGCCGCACCCAAGCGGCCGCCCAGGCCCAGGCCCAGGCCCTCGCCACCGCCGTGGATGGGGGAGAGCTCCGCCTCGCCGACCTCGCCACGACCTTGTCCCACCGCACCCACCTGGCCCACCGCTTGGCGCTGGTGGTCGACAGCTCCGATGCTGCGGTCGCTGGGCTGAAGCAGGCCGCCGAGGGCGCGGCCCCGGTCCACGGCAAGGCCGGCGACCCGCCCCGTCTCGTGTTCCTGTGCACCGGCGCGGGTCCCCAGTGCGTCGGCATGGCCCGGGAGCTCTACGAGGCCAGCCCCGTGTTCCGCGACGCGCTGGACGAGTGTGCTCGCCTGCTGGAGCCCCACCTCGACCAGCCGCTGCTCGACGTCATCTACCCCCCCGCGGGCCAGGAAGACGCGAGCCCCATCAACGACCTGGCCTACACCCAGCCCGCCATGTTCGCCATCGAGTGGGCCATGGCCCAGCTGTGGAAGAGCTGGGGGGTCGAGCCCGACGCGGTCATCGGTCACAGCACGGGCCAGTACATCGCGGCCTGCCTCGCCGGGGTCTACGACCTAGCCACCGGCCTCGAGCTGATGGCGGTCCGCGCCCGGCTGATGTCGGAGCAGCCCCGCATCGGAAACATGGTCGCGGTGATGGCCTCCGAGGAGGTCGTTCGCACCTACCTCGAAGGCCACGAGGCCGACGTCGACATCGCCGCGGTCAACGGCCCCGCCGAGGCGGTCATCTCCGGCCGCAACGAGCCGGTGAACGCCATCGCCGACCGCATCGAGGCCGACGGCATCGAGATCCGTCGCCTGCGCATCAGCCACGCCGCCCACAGCCCGCTGATGGAGCCGGTCCTCGACGACCTCGAGAGGATTGTGGGCAGCAAGGACCTGCGCCTGCCCCGCATCCCGTTGATCGAGAACGTGCGGGGCGAGGTGGCGGGCTCAGAGCTGCTCACCACCGCCTACTGGCGCGACCACATGCGCCACGGTGTCATGTTCGCCAAGGGCATGGAGACCCTCGCGGAGCTCGGCTACCGGCACTTCCTCGAGATCGGCAACCACCCGGTGCTCTCCGGCGCGGGCGCCCGCACCCTCGAAGATGTCGAAGACACCCTCTTCGTGCCGTCGATCCGTCGCAAGCACCCGGAGTGGCTGCAGCTGCTCGAGTCCGTGGGTCGACTCCACGCTGCTGGGGTCCCCATCGACTGGGACGGCTTCCACCAGGGTGCCCCTGGGCAGCGCATCGGCCTGCCGGGCACCGTCTTCGAGAAGAAGCGCCACTGGGTCGAGCGCCAGGACAAGGGCAGCAGCCGGGTCGTGGGCCGGGACTGGACCTACGGCGAGCGCTGGGAGCCCACCCGCCTCAACGTCGACGCCTTCGGGGCCCGCGCCATGGGCAAGCTCGTCGTGCTGGTCGACGCGGGGGGCCTCGGCGCCCAGCTCGTGAAGCGCCAGCAGCGTCCCGTCGCGATCATCGCCCGGGCCGATGTCGACCCCTCCGACACCGAGGCCCTCGCGGCCCGCATCGCGGCGGAAGAGCCCGCGGCGGTCGTGTGCCTGTGGGGCCTCGACGCCCCGGTCCTCGGCGGCGACGTCGACCCCATCGAGGCGGCATCCCTCGGCGTGCAGGGAGCCCTCGCGGCCCTCCGTGGCGCCGGCTCGGCCCCCGTCCTCGTCGTGACCCGGGGGGCCGTGGCGGCCTCCGAGGGCGAGTCGCCGGCTCTCGGCCAGGCGCCCCTGCACGGCCTCCTCAACGTCGCAGCGATGGAGCTGACCGACACGCCATTGGTGCGGGTCGACCTCGACCCCAGCCGTCCCGACGACGCACTGATGCAGCTGGAGCTGGTGCTCAACGCCGGCCTCACCGAGGAGCAGCTCGCCTTCCGTGGGGGCCAGCCTCTCGCCCGGCGTCTCGTTCGCGTCGACGCCGACCCCGGCAAGGCCCCCGCCATCCGCGAGGATGCGACGTACCTGGTCACCGGCGGCCTCGGGGCCCTCGGCCTGCGCACCGCCCAGTGGCTCAAGGAGCACGGCGCTGGCGGCATCGTGCTCACCGGCCGCTCCGCCCCCTCCGACGCCGCGAAGGAGGTCGTGGACCGCCTCGGCGCGACCGTGATTCGCAGCGATGTCGGCGACGCCGACAGCCTGCAGGCCCTCCTCGACGAGGTGGACGGCTCCGAGCTGCCACCTCTCGCCGGGGTCTTCCACGCGGCCGGTGTGCTCGACGACGGGGCCCTGCGCAACCTCGACTGGCCCCGCTTCGCCAAGGTGTGGGGCCCGAAGGTCCGCGGCACCTGGAACCTGCACCAGCTCACCGACGACCTCGAGCTCTTCGTGCTGTTCAGCAGCGCCGCGGGCTTCGTGGGCAGCGCGGGCCAGGCCAACTACGCCGCCGGCAACACCTTCATGGATGCGCTGGCCCAGGCCCGTCGCGCCGGCGGCCAGGCCGCCGTGAGCATGGCCTGGGGCCCATGGGCCGACTCTCTGGCCTCCGAGTCCAAGCGCCAGTGGACCGCCGGGGGCGTCACGCCGCTGCCGCAGAGCCAGGGCATGGCCGTCATGGGCCAGCTCCTCGGCAGCCCCGAGGCCGTCGTGGCCATCGCCGATCTGGAGTGGGAGGCCTGGCCCCAGAGCCTGCCCCGGGTCCCCGCGTTGGTGGAAGGCCTGGTGGTCCGCCGCGAAGCCGCCTCTGCCGAACCTCCGCTCATCGCCTCGGTGAAGGGAGCCCCCGAGGCCCGTCGTGGCGACGTGCTCGCCGACGGCATCGCTGCGGTCGTGGCCGGCGTCCTCGGCCTCGAGACCAGCGAGGTCGACCACAGCCTCGGCTTCTTCGACATGGGGCTCGACAGCCTCATGGCGGTGGAGGTCGCCAACCGCCTCAAGGCGGCGTCGGGCATCAAGCTGTCGGCGACCCTCGCCTTCGACCACCCCACAGTGAACGACGTCCGCGACCACCTCCTCGGCAAGCTCGACCTCGGCACCCCGGCGCCCGCCCCCGCCGGCGTCGTGAAGGTGGTCCAGGCCATCGAGCTCGACGAGCCCATCGCGGTCATCGGCATCAGCTGCCGCATGCCCGGCGGCGCCAACGACCCCGAGTCCTTCTGGGAGCTGCTTCGGAGCGGACGCGACCCCATGGTCCGGGTCCCGCCGGAGCGCTGGGACCTGTCGGCCTACTACGACCCCACGCCGGGCACCGCCCACAAGATGTACGTCAAGGACGCGGGCTGGATCGACTGGGACGAGGTGCAGGGCTTCGACCCCGAGTTCTTCGGGATCTCCCCTCGCGAGGCCGCCTCGATGGACCCCCAGCAGCGCATGCTGCTCGAGGTCAGCTACGAGGCCCTGGAGCGGGCGGGCATCGCCACCGGCGACCTCAAGGACTCCCAGACCGGCGTGTTCGTGGGGGCCGGCTCGTCGGGCTACCTGCAGCGCTTCCAAGAGTCCGGCGGAGAGCTGTACCGCGACATGTACGCGGGCACGGGCAACCTCGAGGCCTTCGTCAGCGGTCGCGTCGCCTACGTGCTCGGCCTCCATGGGCCGAACCTGGCGCTGAACACCGCCTGCAGCTCGTCGCTGGTGGCCACCCACCTCGCGGCCCAGGCCCTCCGGACCGGGGACTGCGACGTGGCCCTGGCCGGCGGCGTGCACCTGATGCTGTCGCCGGAGAACTTCGTCTACGTCAGCCAGCTCAAGGCCCTCGCGGAAGACGGCCGCTGCAAGACCTTCGACGCCCGGGCCAACGGCTACGGCCGCGCCGAGGGCTGCGGCATGTTCGTGCTCAAGCGGCTCTCGGATGCCCAGCGGGACGGCGACCCCATCCTCGCCCTGATCCGTGGCACCGCGGTCAACCACGACGGGCCCAGCAGCGGCCTCACCGTGCCCCACGGCCCTGCCCAGGTGCAGGTGCTGTCGAAGGCCCTGGGACGCTCCGGCATCGACCCCCTCGACGTGACCTACATCGAGTGCCACGGCACCGGCACCGTGCTCGGCGACCCCATCGAGGTCCACGCCATCGAGGACGTGTACTGCCAGGGGCGCACCGCCGAGCGGCCGCTGTACCTCGGGGCCGCCAAGGCCAACGTCGGCCACATGGAGGTCGCCGCTGGCGCCGCCTCGATGGTCAAGATGGCCCTGGCGCTGCACCACGCCGAGCTGCCCCCCCAGGCCCACTACCAGACCCCGAACCCCGACCTCGACATCGGCGAGCGCCTGCAGGTGCTCACGGAGCCCTTGGCCTGGGAAGGCCACCGGGTCGCGGGCGTCAGCGCCTTCGGCCTCGCGGGCACCAACGTGCACGTGGTCATGGAGCAGGCCCCGCCTGCGCCGACGCCGGCGGCCTTCGAGGGCCCGGACCGGCCCGCCCACGTGCTGATGATCTCGGCGCGGGCCAAGGGCGCGCTCACCGATCTGGCGCTCCGCTACCAGGGCACCCTCGACCACGCGGATCTGGCCGACGTCGCCTTCAGCGCCCACACCACCCGCAACCGCTTCGAGCATCGCCTCGCCGTGGTCGGTCCCGACGCCGCCACCGTGCAGAAGCGCCTCGGGGACTTCGCCGAGCATGGGGAGGCCGCGGGCGTCGTGTCCGCTGTCGCCCGAGGCCGCGCCCCTGGCGTCGTCTTCCTGTTCAGCGGCCAGGGCAGCCAGTACCCGGGCATGGGCAAGGAGCTCTACGAGGCCCACCCCACCTTCCGTGAGGTGGTCGACCGCTGCGCCGCCGTGCTCGAGCCCCTCCTGGAGCTTCCCCTCCTCGACGTGATGTTCGAGGGCATCGAAGGAGCCGATGGCAAGCCCGCCATCCACGACACCACCTACACCCAGCCCTGCCTGTTCGTGCTCGAGGTCGCCCTCGCCGAGCTGTGGAAGAGCTGGGGTGTGGAGCCGGTCGCGGTGCTGGGCCACAGCATTGGCCAGCTCTCCGCCGCCTGTGTCGCTGGCGTGTTCTCCCTCGAGGACGGCCTGCGGCTGGTCGCCGAGCGGGGCCGCCTGATGGGCGCCCTGCCTCGGGATGGCTCCATGGCGGCGCTGTTCGCCGAGGGCGAGGTCGTCGAGAAGGCCATGGCCCCCCATGGCGACGACGTCGCGGTCGCCGCCCGCAACAACCCGGGCGAGACGGTCATCTCCGGCAAGACCGAGGCGGTCGAGGCCGTGGTGGCTGCGGTCGAGGCCGAGGGCGTCGAGGTGCGGCGGCTGACGGTGAGCCACGCCTTCCACAGCCCGCTGATGGAGCCCATGCTCGAGGCCTTCGAGAAGGTCGCGTCCACCATCGCCTACGCCCCGCCGACGGTGCCAGTGCTGTGCAACCTCAAGGGCGTCGTCGCCAGTGATGCCGACCTGCAGAGCCCGGCCTACTGGCGGGACCTGATCCGCAACGGCGTGATGTTCGCCGACGGCCTGCGCACCCTCGAGGAGGAGGGCCACGAGGTCTTCCTCGAGATCGGCCCCCACACGGCCTTGCTCGGCATGGGCAAGCGCACCGTGTCCGACCGCGCCGTGGCGTGGCTGCCGTCGATGAAGCGCAAGGAGTCCCCCTGGGACCACCTGCTCTCCTCCCTGGGCGCTCTGTTCACCCGGGGTGTCGACGTCGACATGACCGCCTTCGACGCCCCCTGGCCCCGCCAGCGGGTCGAGCTGCCCACCTACCCGTGGCAGCGCCGCGTCACCTGGCTCGACGCGCCCGAGTGGCCGCAGCTCCAGGACCAGGCCGGCAGCTGGCTGGTCCACGAGGACTGGCACAAGGCCGACCCGCCCCACACCGCCGAGGACAGCCTGGCAGGCCGCTGGGTCGTGCTGGGGGAGGGGAGCGAGTCCGAGGCCGTGTCCGGCATGCTCCGCAGCGCGGGCGCTGGACCCGAGCACAGCACCGACCCGTCGACGGTGGCGGGGGCTGCGGGCTGCGTGGTCGTCACCTCTGGGGATGCAGCGACCGACGCCAAGCGCCTGCTTGGGGCCGCCCAGGCCTTGCTCGGCGGCGAGGGCCGTCTCGTGCTGGTCACCCGCGGCGCGCAGGACGTGCAGGACGACGGGGCGGGCATCCACGATGCCGGCGTCGCAGACCCCGACGGGGCCGCGCTGCTCGGCATGATGCGCTGCATCGGCCAGGAAGCGCCGCAGCAGCGGCCGCTGGCGGTGGATCTACCGGTCGAGCCTCACGCCGACGACGAGGATCGCCTGCTGGAGGCCATGCTCGCCGCCGATGGCGAGCCCGAGGTCGCCTACCGCGACGAGCATCGCTTCGTGCGACGGCTCGTGGCCGGGGACTGGGCCGAGGAGCCCGTCGCCCTGCGTCCCGACGGCTCCTACCTGGTCACCGGTGGACTCGGAGGCCTGGGCCTCGAGGTGGCCAAGTGGCTGGTGTCCAACGGCGCCAAGCACCTGGTCCTGACCGGTCGCTCCGCTCCCAAGCCCCATGCTGAAGAAGTCATGGAAGAGCTCCGTGGCCTCGGGGCCACCGTGACCGTGGCCCGCGGCGACGTGGGCGTGCGGGACGACGTCGACCGCATCGTGGCGGGCTGTGAGCCTGCCTTGGCCGGCGTCATCCACGCCGCCGGTGTCTTGGCCGACGCCGCGCTGCCCCGGCAGACTGCCGAGGGTGTCGACAAGGTGATGGGCCCCAAGGTGGTCGGCACCCGGAACCTGCACGAGGCCACCAAGGGCCTCGGCCTCGACCTGTTCGTGCTGTACAGCGGCGGAGCGAGCCTGCTGGGCAGCCCGGGCCAGGCCAACTACTGCGCCGCCAACGCCTTCCTCGACGGCTTCGCGTCCTGGCGACGGGCTCAGGGCCTCGCCGCACTCTCCATCCAGTGGGGTGCGTGGGCCGACGTTGGCATGGCGGCGGGTCTCGGCGACGCCTACCTGGCCCAGCAGGCCAAGGAGGGCATCCACCGTCTTCCTGTCGGGGCGGGCATGGATGCGATGGGCCGGCTCTTCGGGCTCGACCGTGGCAGCGTCGGCGTGCTCAACGTCGACTGGCCTCGCTTCGTCGCCAGCCTGCACGGAGGCACGGCGCCGCCGCTGCTCTCAGAGCTGGTGACCGGTGTGGCCGTGGCCCCTGTGGCTGCCCCGGTGCTGGACTCCGTCGAGGGCACGTCGACCGTGGCGGGGGCCGGCTTGCCTCCGATGCGGGCCGCCGTGGCCGGCAAGCCCCAGGAGGCGTGGCTCGACCCGCTCTCCGATCGGGTCGAGATCTTGGCCATCTCCGTGCTGGGTCTGGACCGGGACCGGGAGCTGGACCGGGAGCAGCCGTTGCTCGAGGTCGGTCTGGACTCGCTCCTCGCCGTCGAGCTGAAGAACCGGATGATGGACGATGGGGTCGACGTGCCGGTGGCGCGGGTGATGACCGGGCCGTCCGTCCATCAGGTGGCCCAGATGATCATCAAGGTGCTGGAGGCCGAGGGCGGCGTGCCCGACCCAGGCACCGTGGCGGGCCCTCCCGTGGCGGACAATGCCCACGGTCCTCAGGACACCGCCATCGGTGCGGCCGTGACGAACGCCGGCTGGGTGCCGGCGACCCGGGCGCCGGCCGAGGGCGGTGGGTTGACCATCGCCCATGTGCTGGGGGCCTTCTTGCTGGGCGCGATCCTGATCCCCGCGCTGTACATGGGGACGCTGGTGTTGGTGGGGCCGCAGGAGGTGCGGCTCGAGGACAACGCCGGGGAGGAGACGCCGAAGCCTGCGACGCCGAAGAAGGCGGAGCCGAAGGGGAAGAAGACGAAGACGAAGACGAAGGCGAAGTCGCCGTAGTCATGGCCTCCGCCACGGGTTTGCTTGGCAGAGCGTGTCGTGGGCTGCCTTCCGCCCGGGTGGCTGGCGTGGAGGTTCCTCACACTCCGATTCTCCCCACCCGAGGTGGTGAGGGGAGCTCCGGGCGCTCGGACGGTCCCAGCCCGGGGTGGCCAGGGGGGCAGCTCCGACGGCCCGCAGGGGCGTCGACTGGGACTCCCTTCCCGAAAAGCTGTCGGGGGGGCGTGTCGTCGGTCGATGAGAGGACCACGGCGACGTCGAGGGTGCTGTCGACGCAGGTCGTGGCGCCGCAGACCTGGAGCCCGACAACATCCTCGGCCGAGGCCGTCCCGTCGTGGACGAGGTCCACCTTGGCTCCGGTCACCGTCGCGGTCGTGGCCATGCCTTGGGCAACGACGACGGGGCCAGGGGCTAGAGGGACCATCGGCCTGGATTGTCCGCCTTCGGGGGAGCATCGCGCTTGGATGTCTGGGTTGCGGGGAGCATTGACGTGGAATGTCCGCCTTCGGGGGAGCATCGCGCTTGGATGTCCGGGTTGGGCGATGAAAGCGGACAACGAAGGGCGATGCCTCCGCTGGGGCGGACAACGAAGGGCGATGCCTCCGCGGGGGCGGACAACGAAGAGCGATGCCTCCGCTGTGGGGGCCGATATGGGGCCAACGGGGGGCCGGACGGGTTGTCCGGCGGACGTGGCAACGCGGGGTGGGTTTCCCGTTGAATGTGGCAACGCGCTGCGGCTGCTCTCGCCTGTGCAAACGGGACGATGGGTGACACTTCTGGCCGCCGGGCGTTTCGAGCTGCCGCCATCCTTTCGTCGCCATTTCGGTAGGAAAACCACCGGGTGGGGGTGGGGTCGGAGGAGCTCGACCGGCTGTGCGCCGAGGAGGGCTGAGCCGGGCGGCTCCCCGCTGAGGCCTACAGGGCCGCGGCGTCCACGACGACGTGGCGCGGGATCCACACGTCCTGGTCCAGACCGTCGAGGTCCGTCGTCAGCAGGTGCACCATGTCCGCCGCATCGCGCCGGAAGCGAGAGCAAGGAACGACGTGAGAAGCACGGAATCTCCTCGGCCAGTGTCGGCGGTCGTGAGCATGGTCGTCACGACGTCGGATGGAATTCGCGGCGATGCGCGACTACTCGGGCGCGCCCCCGTTGATCCAGGCCTCGATCACCGCCAGCTCGTCCAGCGGAAGCGGTGCACGGCCCAGGGGCATCGCACCGCCGCTGCCACCGACGCCCAGGTGGGTGTCGTTGATCTTGTGGCACAGGTAGCTGTTGGCCGGTTGGTTGGGGTCGATGCGGCATGGCCGGGATGTCGAGGGAGGGGGCCAGCAGGTCGGGGTAGCTGACCGAGAAGCCCCCGCTGGCACCTCCCCCTACGTGGCAGGGAGCACATCCCGCGGTGAGGATCGGCTCGACGTCGGCGGTGTAGGTGGTTGCCACGATCAGGGGCCCCGTGTCTCCGGTGGCGCCGTAGCCGGTGTCGCCGGTGGGGGCGTAGCCGGTGTCGCCGGTGGGCGGCGGGGCGGCCGTGTCGCCGGTCTCGCCCGTGTCGTAGGGGGTGCACGGCGGGTTGCCGGCGCCGGGGGTTCCGTAGTCGCCGTCGCCGAAGGGATCGACGGCATCGCACCAGTAGGCGCCGTTGTCGTTGTCGATGGCGTTGCGGTAGTTCGGGTCGAGGCTCATCGCGTCGCCCGCCGTGTCGGGGAAGAGGGGCCCGCCGTCGTAGCGGACGGCGTCGATCACGTCGCCGAGGGAGGTCGTGAGGACGATCTCGTCGTCGGCGTTGCCGAGGGTGATGCCGCTGTAGACGACGTCGACGTCAAGGCCGCCGTTGGTCGACGGGTCGCCGTTGTTCCCGAACACCAGGTAGCCCCCGGCCGGAATCACCGTCGGGGAGAGCACCTGGTACTGGGCGAGGTCGTCGTCCTGGACGTACAGGCCGGTGATGTCGCGGTCGGTGGGGCCGGGGTTGTACACCTCGAACCACTCGCCCAGGCCGTCCCCCACCACCTTGGGGTTCTGCATCACCTCGTTGATCACGAGATCTCCAGCCGCCAGCCGGTCGACGGGGTAGGCGTAGCCGGTGTCGCCGGTGGGGGCGTAGCCGGTGTCGCCGGTGGGCACGACGTACCCGGTGTCTCCGGTGGGGGCGTAGCCGGTGTCGCCGGTGGGCACGACGTACCCGGTGTCTCCGGTGGGGGCGTAGCCGGTGTCGCCGGTGGGGGCGTAGCCGGTGGGGCCGATGTAGCCGGCGGTGTCGCCGGTGGCGGCGTAGCCGGTCTCCCCGGTGGCGCCGGTGTCGGTGTCGTAGATGGTGTCGGTGTCGCCGGTGTCGCCGAGGCACGCAGGGTTGGCGGTCCCGGGAGAGCCGAGGTCCCCGTCGCCGAACGTCCGCTCGCTGGCGCACCAGTAGGTGCCGGAGTCGTTGGACACGGCGTCGAGGTACCCCTGGTCGAGGTTCATCGAGGCCCCGGTGGGGTCGGGGAAGGTCGCTCCGTCGTCCCAGGCCACGCGGTCGAGCACCTGGCCGTCGTCGCTGGTGGCCAGCACCAGCTCGTCGCTGCCGTTGCCCAGTTCCAGATCGCCGTAGTCGTAGACGTAGGCCGGCGTGAACCCGCCGTTGAGCGCCGGGTCGGCCTCGGTGGCGAACACGGCGAAGCGTCCCGCCGGCACCAGGACGCTGCCCACCACCCTGTGCAGCTCGGTGCCGCTGTCGTTCCGCAGGATCATCCCCTCCAGATCGACCGAGGCCCCGGTGGAGTTGTACACCTCGAACCACTCTCCGACCCCGTCGACCACGGCGTCCGGGTTCTGCATGATCTCGGTGATCACGATGTCGCCTTCGCCGATGAGGTCGACCGGGTAGTTGCCGATCTGGGTGTCGTCGGTGTCGGTGTCGGTGTCGGTGTCGGCGTCGGCATCGGCGTCGGCGTCGGCGTCGGCGTCGGCATCGGCGTCGGCGTCGGCGTCGGTGTCGGTGTCGGTGTCGGTGTCGGTGTCGGTGTCGGCCTCCCCTGGAGGCGTCGTGGTGTCCGAGCTGTCGTCCTTGCCGCCATCGCATGCGGCCAGGGCGAGCAAGGCGAGGGTCGATCCGAGTCGCATGGTTTCCTCCGGGCGAACGGAGGGTACCGCCCATCTGGGTGGAGCGCACGGGTGCAGGTGGCATTGGACGTGCCGTGTCGACTCGGAGGGCGACTTCGGGGCAGAGATTCCGTGGGTCGCTGGCTACGCCGCGGCATGCCTTCGCATTCCCGTGGAGACTGGCTTGCCCACGGTCCGCCGGTCCTCGCTGACAGCCTCGTCGGCCAACTGGCGGTGTGGCAGTTGCTGGCCTTGTTGGCCGTCTACGGCCGGCTGTCGTTCCTGGTGCTCTTCCCGGTGGGCTTCCTGGCCTTGGTGGGGCTGGCGCTTCCGGTGCTCACCCGACCCTGGCGGGCCGTCGTGCCCGACGGGGGGACCGCGGCCCCGCCGCCGTGGACCGTGGGCCTCGCCCATGCGCTGGCCCTCGGCTGCAGCAGCATTCCATCCCCGCGCAGCGCCATGTGCCGGGCCCCGAAGTGGGTCACCGCCATCCCCGTGTCGGGCTTGCTCCCGTGCATGCCGTCCAAGACGAGAGCCTCCCATTCCAGCCCCCCCCGGCAACCCGTAGGTCGGGGGCTGGGGGTGCCTGGGCCGGGCCACCATGGCTCCCGCTCGACGTCACTCTCTGGTCACGGGCACCCAGTGTCGGGCTCGCTGCCTGGCATGCCATCCAGGGGCCAGTGGAGACGTACAGGCTAGGGCTACGGGCGGGACTCGGCGTGTTGCGTGGGGGGCTCGAGGACTTGGTCCACGGACAGCCCGTAGTCGGACAGCACCGTCTCCTCGGGCTCCCCCTGGAAGCGCTCGAGAATGGCGTCGACGTCGGTGTCGGTGATGCCCTCACCTGCAAGGACCTCGCGAACATCGGGGGTGGGGTATCCGGAGAGCTCGTCATCCGGGGTGACCCGCACGATCAGGGCCCCGATGGGTGTCGCGTCGAAGTTCTCCATGATGGCGTCGAACTCGGACACGGTGGCGTCCGCCAGCGCGGTGCCCAGGCTCTCTGCGTTGGCGAACACGTTGGACACCACCTCGTCGATCCTGGCCTGTCCATCGGCGGTGGGCTGCGGGAGCCGCTGTTCCACCCACTGAATCATGGCATCTGCGCTGATGTGGTCTTGGCAATCCGCCTGGGCGTCGAGAGATTCGTACACCCAATCGATCAGGTCATGGACGACGTCCTTGGAGGTGTTGTCCAGGTTCTCGTCGCCACCCATGAGCCACTTCTGACCCATGCTGCTGACTTCGATAATGGGCCGGCCGGGGGGTCCCACTCAGCTCGTCGTGGATCGCCTTGGTCACGGCCCCGGTGATGGCGGTGTGCTCGAACACGTTTGCGAGGCTGAGCAGCTGCAGCAAGAAGGGTGCGCAGAGGGGCTTGTTGCCCAGCGGGGTGCGCTGGGCCCAGCCCGAGACCGCCTCTCCTTCGGCCAGGATGCCGGAGGCCGCGTGGCAGAACACCGGCGTCTCACCGTAGGCCAGGAGGTGGACGTTGGCCTTGAACATGATCTCGTCCTTGTTGATCAAATGGCCCGCGCTGAAGGCGTCGGCGATGTAGTGGCCGCCCCAGCTGGCCGTGCCCAAGGCGGCGTTGAGGTCGCCGGCGCTCGCTTGCTCGTGGGCCTTGGCCAGATGCTCGCGGATCTGGCCAAGGAAGTTCGCCGACCCGGCGGGTGCGGCTCCGTTGGATGGTGGGGCGAAGTGGTCCGAGTTGTCCAGAGCGATGTCGGCGTAATTGGGGAAGATCTCCGCGAAACGAGCGGTCTGTTCTGGGGTCATGTGCCCGTGTTCGTTCAGGTGGATCAATGCGAAGCCTTCCGCAAGGTCCGCCTGGGAGAGCTCCGCCAACTCTTGGAGGCTCGTGACGTAGTCCACCAGCATGTTGACTTGGCCGGTGGTGAGCACGTGGGGCCCGACCACGACCTGGTTCTCGCCCCCGATGTACTCGTGGTCCTCGCTGCCGTGGAGCGCCTCCATCTCTCCGGGAGCGCGCGAACCCTGGCCCTGCTCCGAGGAGCCTGCGTCGACCTCGCTGCCGGCCTCCTGCTCTTCGCTCGCCTGGGACTCCTGTCCGCTGCCCGGCCCCTGGGCTCCGAGGCCGAGCATCCCCATTCGGGCCGCGTTGCCCTCGGGGAACTGTTGCATGGCCTCTTGCGGTCGAACGCCTAGCTCGGCCTGGATTTCCTGCGCGTTCTGGTACTGCTTCACGGTGGCTCCCCGATGTAGGGGGCCAAGCAGGTTTCGGGCCTACGCTCGAAACGGGTTTATCGTCGTGACGCGAATTGGTTCGACGGAGGTCAACGGAGGTCGACTCCCGTCAGTGGAGCGCTCGGCGGAGAAGACCACGGGACCTGTTGCGCTCCACAGTCGGCATGGGTCGAACGCACCCCAGTCCCTCTGGCTACGTCGCCGGTTTGGCGCACTCGTACCGCAGCCCATCCGGCCCGTCGCGATGCGTCACCTCGTACCGGGTCAGGCCCGTCGAAGCGCGCCCCTGCGCCCGCTCCGCGCTCACCATCCGGCCGCTCCCGTCGTAGGTGTGCTCGGCGAGGGGAACCATGCTCGTCCCCTTCTGGTTGCGACGCCACGTGGACTCTCGCGTCAGCCTCCCCCGCGCATCGTGGTCGGAGTGCGCCATCAGCGGCCCCTTCCTGCGGTAGGCCTTCCGACCCAGCGCGTCGAAGCCGTAGCCCCGGTCTGCCTCGTCTTGGTACTGGACGTCTCGGGGCATTCCGTTCGGCCACCACGACTGCACAGGGTCGGCGTAGGTTCGGGTCATGGTCCACGAGATGGATGCGACCCTGTCGTCCTCCCACTCGTACCGGGTCGTCGTGCGTGCGTTGGCTCGGTACACCTCGACCAAGTGCTCCCCGTCGTAGGTGAGGGCGGCTTCGTACCCGCGGGACTCGAGGTGCGTCACCCGACCTTGCTCGTCGTGGGTGCGCACGGCGTCGAGGCCGCCATCGATGCAGACGGCCGGGGTGCCTTTCGGGTAGGTGCAGTGCTCGCCGAGGATGGGTCCGCTGGGCGCCTGCACCTCGCCGTCGACGACGCGAAACCATGCGTCGGCGCTTCCGTAGGACGCCCAGGTGAGGGTTCGTCCCTGTGCATCCACCTCCCGGAGGCTGGATTGGCCCCATCCTGGGTCGTCGACGATCTCGTAGAAGCCCCCGCCTTCGCGGATGGCGATGGTGAACACGACCTGGCCGTCGCAGCCGCTGTCGTGGGGAGGTGCTGGGGGCTCCATCATGGGCAGCCCCCCGCACATGGCGACGACGGCAACCCCGTTCATCATGCTCAACGCTCTCATGGCTCCTCCGCTAGCGCTCCCCTACGTCGAAGGCCCACAGGAAGCATCCCTGTCGCAGCTACCGGCCCGACTCTCAGGTCGCGGGCACCCCGGTTCGCGATGGCTGGGCGCTCCGGGACGCTCGCCGCCTAAGCATTCCGTGGAGACGCCGCAGCTTGCGACGCCACCGAGGCCCATGTCAAAGGGGAAGAAGGCGAAGGCCAAGTCGCCGTAGTCTTGGCCCCCCGGGCTCGCTTGGCGGAGCGTGTCATGGGCTGCCTTCCGCCCGGGTGGCTGGCGTGGAGGTTCCTCACGCTCCGACGCTCCCCACCCGAGGTGGCAACCCGACCCACGGGTCGGCGTGGGGGAGCCCATCCGCTTCCGCATCCGCACAGGAAGCTACCTATGCGCCTGCCCAGTGGCCTCTCCAGGGGGACACGGACCAACTTCACATGGGCCCATGGCGGGATCCGCTCCCCCCCATGGACAATGGGCAACGGCTCCGCCGCACGTTCATGGACGGAGAGCTGGTCACGCTTCGTGCCACCGAGCTGCCCCCCTACCCGGTGTGGCTCACGCTCCGGCCCCGGGGGCCGATTCGAGGCGCGAGCGCCTCGGTGCAGGTGGCCACGGCGGACCACCTCCTCGGGATCGAGCGAAGCGACTGGGGCCGGCGTGCCCACACCCCCGACTTCTTCTGGTTCTCGGCCCTCGACCTGGGAGGACGGCCCGTGGTGGGCGTCCCCATCCAGGTCCGGGTGGAGAAGCTGGATCGCATCGACGCGCCCTACCCGAAACGGACCCCCGTGGGCCCCGGCTGCGAGCTGCGCACCCAGCCCAACGACTGGGGCGAGTCCTCGTGCCGCATCGCGTTCCCCGAGGCAGGCCCGTACGCCATCGTGGCCACGTCCCTCGATGCCGAGGGGCGCCCCCAGCGCACGGAGATCCGAGAGCGGGTGGACCCGCACCCGCTCCATGCGCCGCCGACGGTCCCGCTTGTCGATGCCCGTCGAGTGGACGTTGGGGTGCAGGCTCTGCCCCGGAGTGATTCCCCCGGTGAGCCACCCCACCGACGGGTGGGCGCCCTCACGAAGGTGCCCGTGTGGAGTCATCCCCAGGCCTGGTTCGGCCTCGGCGACACCCTCTGGACGTGGACCTGGCGCCCCCTTCCCCAGGACGAGATCAGCGGTCGCCCCCTCGTGTTGCGCATCGATCCACCCCTGCGCCCAGCCCGGGTCTGGGTCCATACCCGCCTCGACGGACACACCGTCGACCAGCGCACCGTCGATGCGTCCCTTGGGCCCGTCTTCGTGAACCTTGCCGACGAGTCCCTGTCTGCCGCCGCTCCGGGAGAGCTGCAGGTGCATGCCGTCGCGGTCTCAAGCCACGCCCCCTTCGATGCGCAAGGATGGCCCACCGTCGACCCACCCCAGCCCCACGCTTCCTCGGGTCACTGGATCGGCGAGTACGACCCGCACCGCTCCCTCGAACTCCAGGTCCGTGGCCTGCGCGAAAGCGAGTGCCCGCGAGCGGCCGACTGCGACCACCAAGTGCGCATCGTGGTCCGGGGTGAGCAAGGCCCAGAGCCCACGGCCGAGCTGATGGTCGCGCTCGATCTGGGCCCGAGCCATGGCCTCGGGGCCGACCCGCTGCCCGAGTGGCTCGGGCGCCGCCGCGTCCGTGGGACGTCCTACGGGAACCTGCCCTGGCCCACGTCGGAGGCGGCGCGGCACCCCGAGCCCGACGTGCGGGACCTCCCGTTCGTGCCCGAGACGACGAGCGGGGGCTTCGCCGGTCGTCTGCCGTCCGAGCTGCTTGGCGTGGATCGCCTTCAGCCCGTGCGTCGATTCACGGGGGTTGTCCCGACCGACGCGGATGGAGGCTACACCCTCGACCTTCCGACCGAGCCCGGCCCCTTTCGTCTGTGGGTATGGGCTCGAACCCCCGACGGTCGCACCGGACGCCTGGACGAGGCCGGCGTTCGTGGCCAGTAGCGAGGGAGGGTGGCGGTCGACGCGCCATCGCAGCTCCTGGTGCCGTCTGCATGCGGACACGTGTGGGGAGCTCCGGGCCGCGCGGACGGTCCCAAGTGGCCAGGCTCACCAAACCTCCCGCTCCCTGTCCTCATCCGGACCGAATGTGAGACACCTGCGCGTCCGAACCGTCAAGGGAGGCGGGAGGTTCCAATGGCGGACGGGCATCGGTGGATTGTGGTGGTGTGTGCCCTCGTGTCGTGGGGGTGTGGAGCCTCGCCCGACCCCTCGGACCCAGCGTCGTCGGACCCGAATTCCGAGACCGGCCCCCCGAACGAGACCCCAGGAGGACTCGACGAAGATGGCGACGGATGGCTCGTCGGTGCGGACTGTGACGACGGGGACCCCGAGGTGAACCCGGAGGCGTCCGAGGTGCCCTACGACGGGGCGGACAACGACTGCAACGCGGGCACGCCCGACGACGACTTGGATGGGGATGGTTTCCCCGTGGCACTGGACTGCGACGACCAGCTGGCGGCGGCGAACCCGGAGCTGCCGGAGATCGCCTATGACGGCTTCGACAACGACTGCGATCCGGCGACCCTCGACGACGACCTCGACGAAGATGGATTTCCTCACACGGAGGACTGCAACGACGGCAATGCTCTGGTGAACCCAGACTCGGAGGAGGTCGCCTACGACGGCCTAGACAACGACTGCGACCCCGCCACCCTCGACGACGACCTGGACGAGGACGGCTACGTGGCCGTGGACGACTGCGACGACCTGGATGCGGAGGCGTACCTGCCGAACGAGCCATGGGTCGGCGACGTGTCCACCGCGGCGGAGATGGATGCCCTTTGCGACGCGTACTGCAACCGCGATGTGTCGGGGAGCATCGTGCTGGACGGAGCCCCCCTCGTCGACCTCGACCCGTTCCGATGCGTGACCCGAATCGGCGGCGATCTGACGCTCCTGAACAACCGCGACCTCACCTCGCTGGTGGGCCTCGAGGAGCTGGTCTTCGTGGGCGGCAACGTCACGATCCGGTCGATGCCCGTGGAGGACCTGGTGGGCTTGGATGCGCTAGCGTCGATCGGGGGCGACCTTATGATTTGGTACAATCCCGGATTGTACAGCCTCGAGGGGCTCGAGTCCCTCACGACCGTGGGTTTCTCGCTGACGTTGGTGCAGAACCCGATCCTGGCCAACCTCGAGGGCCTCAATGGGCTCCTAGAGGTAGGCCACACCCTCGGCCTGGAAGACAACCACCAGCTGCAGTCCATCGGGGCCTTGGCGTCCGTGACCCAGCTGGGGGATTTCACCGTCAACGGCAGCGAGTCGCTCACCTCGTTGCAGGGGCTCGAAGGCGTGACGGAGCTGCCCGATGGCTTGTTGGTGAGGGGTGCGCCCCTCCTGGTGGATCTCCAGGGGCTGAACAACTTGACCACGTCGGACGAGGACGTGGCCATCGAGGAGAACGCGTCGCTGGTGTCCCTGGATGGCCTTCAGAGCCTCCGGCAGGTCAGGGACTTGGACGTCATCTCGAACCCCCGTCTCCAGAGCCTGGACGGCCTCGACGGCCTTCACACGGTGGATGACAGCGTGCACATCCAGCACAACGACCTGCTGGCCGACCTCTCTGCCCTCGCGCCAGCGGAGGTGCTCTCCACCGTGGAGATCTGGGGCAACCCCTCGCTCGTGGCGCTTCCGACGCTCCCTGCACTCCTTACTGTAGCGAGCCGGGTCGACGTGGTGGACAACGACGGCCTGCTGTCGCTCCACGGAATGGAGGGCGTGACAGACATCAGCAGCCTGATCCTCAATCGCAACGACGCGCTCGTGGACATCACGGCCCTGTCTGACGTGACCACGGCCGGGGATCTGGTCCTCGAAGGGAACCCCGCCCTCACCTCCCTCGCGGGCCTGGAGAACCTCACCACAGTCACCGGCGCCCTCTCCGTGACAGCCAGCCCAGGTATTGCGTCCCTCGCGCCCCTCGCCAACCTTCAGGAAGCCCACGACCTGTCCATCACGGACAACGCCAACCTCGCCACCTTGGATGGCTTGGAGTCGATCCGATGGATCTCACAGGACCTCTGGATCATCAACAACCGGTCGCTGGTGGACGTCACCGCACTCCACGGGCTCGAGGAAGTAGGGAGGTACGTCGACATCGCAAACAATCGGGTCCTCACCGACGCCGCTGCCTGGGCGCTGGTGGACGCGATCGACGCGATCGGCGACAGCATCACCGTGTTCGGCAACTAGCATTCGCGGACCGGCGTCTCAGGTCGGGCTGCCAGGGGGGGGGGGGGCAGTGCCCCGCGGTGAGGGCAGCGGGCGAATACCCTGCGGTACGATGGCGTGGGGGGATGACGATGGTGGGAGCGTGGCTGTGGCTGGCGTGTGGGGGCCCGAGTGACCCCGAGGTGGAATCGATCCCTTCAGTGGAGTCGACTCCGAGCTGCGAGGCGCGAGAGCTCGTCACGTCCGACGAGGCGTTCTTCACGGACGTCTCGGAGTCGTCAGGCATCCGCGTGGACAACTTCTACGAGGACCCGCCGCCCGGCACCGCGATCAACGATCATAGCCGGTTGGCGTTCGCCGACATCGACGGCGACGGGTTCGACGACATCGTGATGCACAGCCTGTTCCCCAACCCGATGGGGGGCGTCCCGTTCGAGCACCTGGTGTTCTTGAACAACGGCGACGGCACCTTCCGCGACCACAGCAGTGCCTCAGGCCTACGGGACATCCAGGCGGGCTTCTTCGCGTTCGGGGACGTCGACGATGATGGCGACCAGGACGTGTTCGCCGGGCTCGACCTCTCGGGGTTCGACCTTGGCGACCACCAGATCTTGCTCAACGACGGCAGCGGCGTGTTCGAGGCGCTGCCCAACGCCGGCGTCGGCGGAGGCAGCACCATCGCAGCCAACGCGGTGTTCTTCGACCAAGATGGCGACGGCGACCTCGACCTGTACGTCGGCAACGGAGGCACCACCTACTCCGGCGCAGACCTGCTGTTCCTGGGCAACGGCGACGGCACCTTCACCGATGCCACCGACCGGCTGTCCGCCAACCCGGCGCGCCCCAGCAACGGCAGCACCACCTGCGATCTAGACGACGACGGCGATCTAGACGTGCTGGTCTCCACCTATAGTGTGAGCACCGACGACGGGCTGAACCTGCTGTACGACAACCGCGGCGACAGCCTCGAGGAGGTCGGTATCGAGCGCGGCTTCGCCAGCCTCGCTACGGGCAACTACTGGCTCAAGTCCACCGGCAAGGGCACGGACGCCGAGCCCGACGCCGAGCCTGGTACCTTTGTGGGCAGCAATGGGTTCGGGCTCGACTGCGGAGACATCGACAACGACGGCGATCTGGACGTCTTCCTCACTGCCATCAGCCACCCGGCGACCACCGACTACCTGCGCAAGTGGTCCGACCCATCCCAGCTGTTGATCAACGGTGGCGTCGATGCCGACTACGCTTTGGTGAACGAGTTCATGGAGCGCGGCCTGCCGTTCAACGAGGGCGACGTGGATGGCGCGATGATCGACTTCGACAATGATGGCCGCCTCGATCTGTCGATGTCCCGCGACCGCAAGTACGAGTCCGGCTACGGCGACAACAGGGTCGATCAGCACGCCTGGTTCGGGCTGTACCGGCAGCGCGCCGACGGCAGCTTCGACAGCCAGGGCGTGAGCTCTGGCATCAACGACCCCGACGAGGTTCTGCTGCGTTGCAAGAGCGCTCAGAACCACGCCTGGTCCGACATCGACCACGATGGCGACCTCGACTTGCTGGTGGGCGGCCGCGACCAAGGAGGGGGGCGGCCCAACTTCTTGTTCCGCAACGATCTGGGCCAAGACAACCGCTGGCTCGCCGTGGTCGTGGAGGGGGACGGAGACCACGTGACCCGCGACGCCTTCGGCACACGCGTGACCCTCGACTATGGTGACGAGGTGCTCACCCGAGAAAAGAAGTCCAGCCGGGGGATGTACAACTCCGAAGACACCCGCGTGCTTCACTTTGGACTCGGGGACCGCGACTGCTCGGCACCCTTGAACGTGCGCTGGCCCGACGGCACCACCCACACCTTCGATGCGGCCAGCTTGCCGTCCCAGGGGCGGGTGCGGTTGGTGTATCCGGACACCCTCGAGCAGCTCTAGATGCGCCATTGTGGCGTAGCGCTCCCTGCGGGCGCAGCCCCTTCAGCCGGGCCCCCATGTAGGGGAGGGCCTCGTTGGCTCGCGTGGCGTCGGGGTGCGGCCGTGACCCTCCAAGGGGTCGGGGTAGGGCACCGCCTCTGGAGGACGTCGGCGAATGGGACATGATCGACCAGCGGCTCTGGTAGCCCTCGTGGGGATGTCCCTGGCCTGCGGTGGAATGGCCGCGGCGCCGCCCCCTGAACGCAGGGCTGAGAAGGAGGAGGTGCATACGGGTCGAGGCACTGCCTTCGCCGCCCCGACGCATGGGCCGTCAGCGAAAACGTCGCAGGGACTGCATGGCGAGGCGGCACTCGTTCGCGCGGTCACTCGTGATCGGAGGAGGCCATGAAGCGCGCCAAGTCCACACAGTCGGTGGGACGCCCGCACACGCGAATCTGGTGACCCGCAAGACGGGTCACCGTCAGGTCGGTGTGCGTGCCTTTCTCGAAGCGCATGCCGAGGCTGTCCAACGGTCCGTCCGACACCAGGTTCGTGCGGACCGTCACGCGGAACGCGTCCCGTCCGGTCGACACCACCTCACCCTCCCCGTAGGCGTTGCGGCGACCGAGGCCGGCGGCCGGCTCCACGCCGACGTCGATGGAGCCCCCAGAGGTGGACAACGACACGAACTGATCCACTGGCAATGCCTCGTGGCCAGCGCCCGGCATCCGCATCGGATGCATCCACCGGCCAGACAGCACGGGGCCCACGGCCTTCATCTGGGCACAGTCGACCGCGCACAGCTCGATGCCCTCCTGCGTCCGCTTCAGGGTGAAGGCTGTGGTGTCCCCCTTCTGGACATTGGTGCCGAGGACGTTCCGAACGTCGATGTCCTTGCCGAACTCATGATGCTTGCGGCACGGCGTCGACCAGCGGTAGTTCCAGATCCGGTCGACCTTCAGGGACAGCTGCTCCCCCGCCAGGCCGGCGCTTCCCATGAACAACACCTTCCCCGACCCGCCCGACATGCCGCTGAGCTCGAAGTCACCGTTGCCATACAACGCCAAACAGAGGTCGGCGCTCTCGAACCGACCGGTGAGCGAAGCAGGTTCGGCCGCGACCGCGGGCGTGGGGTCGACCGTGCATCCCAGAAGCCACAACAAGACGTGCATGGGGGAAGCCTAGCTCGGTCGTCGACCGGGCGCAGAGCTCAAGAAGGCGGAGCCGAAGGGGAAGAAGACGAAGACGAAGACGAAGGCGTAGGCGTTGGAGTCAAGGCCCCCGGGGTGGCCTGGGGTCCGACGGCCCGTGCACGCCGCCGGGACCAGCTGCAGCCGGGGACGCCCTTCGGGCGCCTCGGCCTTGGGAGATGGCGAGTGTCCAACGTGGACTACACTGCGCTCTTGGAGGCGTATTCGAATGTTGATTCGGATCGGGAAGTGGGTGGTGGGCGTGGTTCTGGCGGGCCTCGTCGTCGTACCCATCGCGGGTTGGCTGTACCAGACCACCTCCGCCGCCAGCGCCCTCCGAGCCACCCCCGCCCCGGGCCAGCTCGTGGTGGTCGATGGGAAGCGCATGCACATCCACTGCCTCGGAACCGGCTCCCCCACCATCGTCCTGGAGCGCGGACTCACGGCGTCCGCAGCGACGAACGGTCCCCTCCACCGCGAGCTGGCCGAGACGACCCGGACCTGCGCCTACGATCGATCTGGGCTGGGGTACAGCGAGCTACGGGACGCCCACAGCTCGGTCGAGGGAGTTGCGACCCAGCTCCGTGGGCTGCTCGATGGCGCGGGCATCGCCGAGCCCGTCGTGCTTGTCGGCTCCTCCATCGGTGGCGTCTTCGTTCGCTCTTTCTACGACCAATACCCCACGCGGGTCGCCGGAATGGTCCTGCTCGACTCCACGTACGAGTACGAAGAGGTCGGGGACGGAGCGGTCGAGCCCGTCTACCCCCCTGGGATTCTGGTGTTCGCGTCCTGGGTTCAACCGTTCGGACTGGTCCGTCTCCTCGGCCTGGTCGAGGCGAAGGTCGATAGGAGATCGGGGAACCTCCTCGAGTCGGATCGGGCCCAGCTCGTCGCGACGTACGGCCAGTCGGACGCTCCCCTGGGAATGCTCCACGAGTGGAGGACCGCCAACGACATGGTGATGGCCAACCGGAAGCCGTCCTCCCTGGGCGACCTGCCCCTGATCGTGCTCACCCAGGACACGCCTCCCCGAGAGGAAATGACCGACGAAGAGTGGGCGGAGGAGCTCGCCGACGCCCAGGAACGGAACAGCCTGCATCAGTCGCTCGCCGGTCTGTCCACGGAAGGAGTGTGGCGGATCGCCGAGGGGAGTGGGCACGGCATCGAGGCGGATGCGCCCGAGGTGGCTGCCGCCGCAGTCTTGGAGATCGTGGAGCGGGCGCGCACACGATGAGGGACCCGCGGCGGGCCGACGGCGTGAGTCTCGACCGGGGGCCACGGCCACGACTGCTTCTACGGGGACATCGACGTCGACATCCCGAAGCCCATCCGCATCGAACGAGGGGCCGGCGGGGAGAACAGCCTCGACGCGGCGGCCGAGCTGCTGGCCACCGCGAAGTTCCCGGTGCTGCTGTCCGGCGGCGGCGTCGTCATGGGGGACACGATGGCGGAGTGTGTCGCCTGCATCCCGGGTGCCGAGGGGCCCTTGCAGATTCTCTCGCGATTTCCTCCCCCCTGCGCATGCCCCAGACGACGCACGCCGCTGGGAGGCACCATGCTGCTTTGGATCTGGACAGCCCTGGCCATCACACCCGCAGAGCTCGCCGTGGCCGCGGAGGGGGCCGCCCGGGCTTCGCCTTGCGACCCCCGAGGCCATCAGCGCTGGCTCCGCCTGGGCGTGGCTCACGACCTCACGACCTAGCTGGGAGAAGGCTGAACCATCTCTTGGTCGGTCATCAGCTGCGACCCCGGGCGTCGGGCGCGACGGGACGAACCGGCTGGGGCTTCCGGTGAGGGCATTCCTTGGCCTTTGCCTTGGCAGGGCCATCTACCCGGCGTAATGTGCCGACCGCACACGCACGGTTCGCGCCCGCCTTTCACCCAGGGCGACGGTGCAGTGATGCCACGGAGGTTCCGTCCTATGCTCATCCTCGCAATGCTTCTCGCTTGTGGTACCGCTGAAACGACCGAGCCCGCGGCAGAGCCCGCGCCGGAGGCTGCACCCGAGCCGGCGCCCGAGGCCCCGGCCCCCAAGAAGGACAAGCCAGGCAAGAAGGAAGTGACCGCCGACTGCAACGCCACGCTCCAGTCGCTCGGCTTCGAAGAGGGCGATGTGGTGAAGCTGACCTGTGCCGAAGGGTGCTCGACCGGGTCCGTGTACGGCACCGTGATCTACACCGCCGACTCCAAGGTGTGCACCGCGGGTGTGCACGCTGGCGCGATCCCCGCGAAGGGTGGCACGTTCCGGGCCAAGATCGGCGGCAAGGAGTCGAACTTCAAGGGCTCGGAGCAGAACGGGGTCACGTCGAAAGACTGGACCAGCGAGTGGGGCCCCACGTTCCAGGTCCGCCCCAAGAAGAAGAAGTAGGCAGCGCGACCACACCGTCGTCTGCGACATCCGCCGGCTCGGACTCCTGAGCCACGGCAACGCAGTCGCCCCCTCACCCCCGACGTCGATCTGCTGGCGCGCTGCGGCCGGGTCGTGGGTCGGAGGGAGGGCTACGAACCAGCGGCCACGGTCACCTGCAGTACGCGCAGGGCCCGGGCTCGGAGGTCCGCGATGGCTTCGGTGTCGAAGCCGTCGTGAGACGCCGCGTGGCCGAGCGCTACCAGGTCCTGGCACCCCTTGCATCCCCCGAGGGCCCTCACCTGCGCCTCCATTCCGGCCCGAAACAGCCAGCGGCCGGCGTCGTCGGACTGGAACACGCCCTCTTCCAGCGCTGTGGCCAGGCCCAGGCACTGGATGGCCACGAAGGCACGGACGTCGTTGGCGTCGAGGAGTGGGGGCTGAGGGTCGTTCATGCGGGTCTACTACCCCACCCACGCCGAGGACGAAGGCGAAGGCGAAGACCAAGGCCCGTGCCCCCACACTGACCTCATCGTGCACCTCCCGGAGCGTGGTCGACGTGCACGAGGTGCATGCCCGCAACATTCCCGGGAACCGGATCGACGGCCCATGGTCACAGGCAAGCACACGTTCTTGACGGGATGCGCTGACGAACGGCGCATCCCGGCGAGACAGGTCTGCCCCCGCTCCGGAGTGCGATTTCATGGCTTCCCAGTCCAGACAAGCAAAGGTCCTACGAATAGCCATGATCCTCGATGGAAAGATCGTCCAGGAAAGGCTGATCAAAGCTGGGGACTCCGTCTCGGTCGGCGCCTCCGGAAAGAGCACGTTCGTGGTCCCGAAGACCCACCTTGGGGCTGCAGAACACCGGGTCTTCAAGGCGTCTGGTGGTGGGTACGTGCTGCACCTCACGGACCGGATGAAGGGCAAGATCAGTTCCGGAGGAGCCGTTGTCTCCCTGGATAGGTTGGCACGCGATCCTTCTGTGTTTCGAGAGGGTGGTGGGGGAGGGCTGCCCCTCACCCAGCAGGACCGCGGCAAGATCATCCTCGATGGCGTCACCCTCCTGTTTCAGTTCGTCGAATCTCCCCCCTCGTGCGTAGCGACGCCGCTGCAGCAGATGGACTTCCGGCCCCGCCTGCTCGAAGACGACGACCCGACGTTCCTGGGGTTCCTCGGCATCTGGTCTGCTCTGGCTATGGTCCTCGTCGTGTGGGTTTGGAACGCCGAGCCTCAGGCCTTCGAGATGACCGACCTGCCCGAGCGAATCGCCAAGCTCACGGTTCCCCCTCGAGTCATTGCGCCCGACATCGAGCCTCAAGTCGATGAGGAAGCGGACACGATGCCTGTGGACGTGGCACGAGAACCCGTTCCCATGGAGCGTGTGGCGGATCACCCCGCGGAGCCCATCGAACCACCCCGGAGCGAGGCGCAAGTCCGTGACGAGGTGCTGAAACAGTCCAAGCTGTTTGCTGCCCTTCTCGGCACGACGGCAGACTCCACCCGGCACGCGGCAGACATCTGGTCGGAGGACGAGAAGGGCCTCGCCGACATCGACGCCGCCCTCGCCAATGCACAAGGAGTGACCACCGCATCGATTGCCGGCCTGCGGAGCGGTGGCGGTGGCGGTGGCCCGGCCAGGGCCGCGGACATCGGGGACCTCCTGGGCGTCGGAGGCGGGCGTGTCGACTCGATCGCGGGACCGACCGTGACGATCGAGGGAACCGTGAAGTCGGGCTCTGGGGAGATCGTGGCGACCCACGGGGACGTTGGCCAGATCGAGAGGACCATCCGCAACTACGCGGGACACCTCAGCTACTGCTACGAGAAGCGGCTCAAAGTGATTCCCGGGCTGGAAGGTCGCGTGGAGCTCAGCTGGGACGTCGCGGATGGTGCGGTGGTGGGCAACCCGATGATTGTGGTCAACACCACGGGGGACACGGAGCTCGCGAAGTGCGTGCAACAGAAGATCCGACGCTGGCGCTTCGAGGGATTCGAGGGCGAAGCGCACAACCCCTTCATCTTCCAGGCCAGGTAAGGGCCTGCCCGCAAACAAACGCTGCATTCGGACACTGACGGCCTGTGTCAGTCGAGGCTTCCGACGCCGTCCAGGCCCACGAACAGCTGGTTCGACGGCACCGGCGTGACGGCGACGCGCCCGACCGCTCCGTCGGGCCCCCCCGCTCCGTCCTGGGAGTCGGTGGAGCCCATGTTGCCGTCCGAGGCACCCTCGGCACCCGGTCCACCGGACCCGAAGGTTCCGCCGTCGCCACCGCGACCCCCCGCGCCGCCCGCCACGTCAGCGGTCACGACGTTGGCCAGGACCGCCTGAGAGGCGTCGTAGCGGACCTGGACCGTCCCGCCGGCTCCACCGGCGCCGCCAGAGCCGCCGGGCCCACCGAGGCCGCCGTCTCCGCCCCGTCCGTCGTTCATCTCCCAGGTGCCCGGGCCGCCCCGGCCGCCTGCTCCGCCTTCGCCACCACGGCCGCCGCGGCCTCCACGGGCCACGACGTGGAGCGAGCCGCCCGCCGTCGGGTCGAGCAGCACCGTGCGGGTGGGCCCCCCCGATACCGGGGTCACCGCCACGAGCGCGAGCGTCGCGCCCGAGCTCGAGGTGACGACACCCACGTCGACCATCACGTCGTGGCCGGGGTCGCCCGGCAGTCCGGGGCCGCCTGCGGCACCAGCGCCACCCCCGCCGCCCAGGCCGCCCTCGGCTCCGTCGGCGCCGCTCTCCCCCTTGAGCGCCGGTCGGGCGTCCTTGATCGCGTCCACCGCGTAGCCCACAGGCAGCACGGCGCGGGTGATGTCCTTCAGGCGCGGCCCGGTCTTGCCGGTCGAGGCCCGGTGCGCCTCGATCTCGGCGATGTCGCGCTCGGAGCGTGGAGGCACCCAGGCAGTGCCGGTCTTGCCGTCGCCGGTGTAGTCGAGCGCCAGCGCGCAGCCGAACGTCAGCGGCAGGGTGGTCGTGCCCGAGGCGTCCGAGCCCTTGCCGGACACCTGGACGGTCACCGACCGGTCCATCAGCTCGAGGCCGGTGTTCTCGACGAGCAGCGCGTCCTTGCTGCGGATGTCCCCGAGGTCGACGTCGATGGAGAAGTCGCGCGGCCGCAGCTCGCCTCCGGTCCGCAGCACCGAGCCGTCCGCCAGGGTCGCGGCGATGACCAGCTGGGCCTCCTGGCCGGCGCACAGCGCGCCGCCAGGGACTTCGACAGCCAGTCCGGTCACGTGGAGCTTCTTGAGCTTCTGCTTGCCGGCCTGGGCGCTCGGCGCTGCGAGCAGGGTGGCGAGGGCGAGAGTCGCTGGCAGGGCGTGGCCGAGCCAGATTCGAGGGGAGCGAGCATTCATGGGTTCCTCCGCGGTACACCATGAACGTCGCCCGGGGAGGCGGCCTGAACCACGAACGGAAGATCGCAGTTCGTCTCGATAGCATGATTGAGCTTCTACCTTGCTTCTCGGGGTGAGTGCTCAGCGGGGGTGTCGCTCTTGTTTCATGGTGATCCGACCACGACACCTTGGCCCCTGCGCCTCGGGTGCACCGTCGACCTCGCCCGACGACAGCTGCGCCTGGCGGAGCAGGTCGTCTCCCTCACCACCCGCGAGGCCGAGCTGCTCGGGTACCTGGTCGGCCGGGAAGGACAGGACGTGTCGCTGGTCGAGCTGCAGCGCGAGGTGTGGGGCCACGGGCCCGACGTCATCTCCCGCGCGGTGCAGAACACGGTGCACCGGCTCAAGCGCAAGATCGAGGTGGACCCCGCGCAGCCCCGACACCTCATCACCGTGCACGGCACGGGCTTTCGCCTGGTGCGCGCCGTCGAGGTCGAGTCGGTGCCGGTGGCGCCGGTCGAGGAGGGCTCGTTCGGTCGCAGCAAGGTGTGCGCGGACCTCCTCGGCCTGCTCGAGACCCGGCGTGTCGTGACGCTGTCCGGGCTGGGGGGCATCGGCAAGACGCACGTCGCGCGGCAGCTGCAGCGCACACGGGGCGGCCTGTTCGTCGACCTGCGCGCCGCGGTGGATGGCGAGGGGGTGTGGCGGTCGATGGCCGCCGGCCTCGGGCTCGTGGGGGTGGTCGACCTGCGCGCCCAGCTGGGTCGGGCGCTCGCGGCCCGAGGTGCGGTGCTCGTGGTCCTCGACAACGCCGAGCACCTGGTCCCCGAGGTGCAGAGTGCGCTGTCGGTGTGGCTCGACGAGGCGCCCGATGCCCGCTGGCTGGTCACCAGCCGGGTGCGCCTGGGCGTCGAGGGCGAGCAGCTCGTCGCGCTGGAGCCGCTGCCGGTGCCCGACGAGGGCGACGACGTGCAGCGGATCACCGCCAGCCCCTCGGTCCGTCTGTTCCTGGCGCGGTGCACCGGTGACCCCGGGCTCCTCCCCGAGGTGGCCGCGCTGGTCCGCGCGCTCGAGGGCATCCCGCTCGCGCTGGAGCTCGCAGCGGCTCGCACCGCGGTGACCGACGCCGGGGGCATCCACGCTCGCCTGCGCGATCACCTCGCCGTGCTGCGCCGGCCCGGTGGTCGAGAGCGCCACGACGCCGTCGCGACCACGCTGGCCTGGTCGTGGACCCTGCTGTCCGAGGTGGAGCGGCGGGCGCTCGCGCAGCTCAGCGTGTTCCGCGCACCGTTCCGACTCGAGGCCGCGGAGGCCGTCCTCTCGCTGCCTGACGACGCCTTCCCCCTCGACGTGGTGCAGGTGCTGGTCGAGGCCAGCCTGGTCCACCGCGTCCCCGACACCGATCCACCTCGGCTGCACCTGTACGCGGTGGTGCGGGCGTTCGCGTCGGCGCACCTGCTCGACCCGGGGCCTCCCCTGGCGCGGCACGCGGGGTTCTTCCGTCTGCACGGCTCGCCCGAGCGCGATCTGTCGGACCGGTCCCCCACGGCGGACGAGGACGCGCGCCTGCGCGACGACGAGCTGGAAGACCTCCTCGCCGCCGCCGACACCGCGCTCGCTTCCGGCGACGCCGCGCTGGCCGTCGACCTGGCCCGCGCGCTCGCCGCGGCCTTCCAGCACCGGGGCCCGCTGCTGGCGTCTCGGCGTGCGGTCGAGGCCGCGCTCGAGCTCGCGGACGTCGAGGCCGGACTCGCACCCAGGCGGGTCGCCCTGCGGGTGCAGTGGGCGTCGGTGCTGGCTCGAGCCGCCCGATGGGACGAGGTCGAGCGGGTCTCCGCCGCCGCGCGGGCCGATCGACCCGACGCGGAGCACCTCATCCTGCTGCACTTCGTCGATGCCCTGCGGCACCTGATGCAGGCCCACCCCGATGACGCCGAGCGGAGCCTGCAGGCCGCATTGGACGGGCGGTCGAGCCGGGCACTCCGCGCTCAGCTGCTGAACCTGGGCAGCCACCTGGCCATGCGCCGGCGGGACTTCGAGCAGGCTCGCTCCATGCTCCAGCGGTCCCTGGTCCTCGCGGAGGGCAACCCTCGCCTCACCCGGGCCGCGAGCAGCACGCTCGGAACCGCCCTGGCCGGGCTCGGCGACGTCGAGCGGGCTCTGCACCACAAGTCGGAGGCCGTACGGCTCGCGCGTGGGTCGGGGTCTCAGCATGGGCTGGCCGACGCCCTCGAGGGGTTCGCCATCGCCTGCGTCGAGGCGGCGCCCGAGCGCGCAGAGGCTTTGTTCGCCGAGGCCTCCACCCACTACGCGCGGCTGGGCCGTCCCCGCCCTACGTTGCTGGTCAACCGAGCCGAGCTCGCCCTCGACCTCGGCGAGCCGGAGCGGGCCCGGGTGCTGGCCTCCGAGGCGGTGGCCATCGCCGCGGAGGGGGGCTCGACCCTGATCCTGGCGCTGAGCCGGGCGGTTCTCGGGCGGGCGCTGCTCGAGAGTGGCGAGCCCGAGCGCGCGCTCCCCGTGCTGGACGAGGCCCGTGAGGGCCTGCCGGACGCGGAGTCCCGACCGCGTGCCCTGCTCGACCTCGCTCGCGCCACCACCCTGGCTCGCCTTGGGGACGAGCGTGCCCGGGTCGTTCTCGCCGAGGCCGAAGCGGCGCTGATTGCGCCTTCGGACCTCATCCACGTGGCCGCTGTGCGCGGGGAGGTCGCGCTGGCCCTGGGGGACCGTGCCATCGCGGCTGCCGCACTGGCCGAGGCCGAGGCCGGGCTCCTGCAGGCGCCCGCTCGCCGGCTGACGCGCCTGGTCGACGCTCTCCGCCGGCGTCTCGACGGTCTGCCGGCCGACCCAAGTTGTTGAGTTCCATTTCTACGACCAACGCCCGACGCGGGTCGCCGGCGTGGTTCTGCTCGACTCCACCTACGAGGTTGAAGAGGTCGAGGACGTAGCGATCGAGCCGGTGGACCCGCCAGGGATCCTGGTGATCGCGACGGCCACTCGGACGCTCCCCTGGGAATGCTCTACGCGTGGCGGGCCGCCAACGACATCGTGATGGCCAACCGGAAGCCGTCCTCCCTGGGTGACCTGTCGCTGCCGAGTTCGGGTCGAGCTGGTCGACGGGCAGTGAGATGCGGCACCACGGCGTGTGTGGGGTCGTCTCGGATGCGGACGCGGTCGCCTTCGAGGCCACCTACGAGGAGCGCTTCGTCCACGTCCACCAGCCGGTCGCGATGGCCGCAGCCGCAGCCGACTTCACCACGGCGCCGGCCACGAAGGGCGCGACGCCATGCTCCCAGGCGGGCTCGACGCCGATGTGCCGAGCGAGCACGCTGCCCCCGATGGCGAGCACCACGACGTGCGCCGCGCAGGCCGCCGCGAAGGACCGCGCGGGAGCGCGCTGTTGGCCCCACCCCGCGACGGCGGCCGCAGGCACGAAGGCCACGACGTAGCCGATGGACGGCACCGCGAAGAACGAAGCGCCCCCTGCCGACGCACCTTCGGCCAGGATGGGCAGGCCCACGACCACGCCCGCGACGTACAGGGCGGCGCTGAGGGAACCCCTCCGGGGGCCAGCGAGCAGGCCGACGCAGCCCACGGCCAGGGTCTGCAGGGTCATCGGCACAGGCACCATCGGCACCGTGAGTTGGGCGCCCGCGGCGATGCAGGCGGCGCCCGCGAGGGCGAGGGCGGCCCGCCGACCGGTCTCGCCCCAGCCGGGCGACGGCGGAGTGGGATCCATGGGGTCTCCTGCGAGGGGTCTGCGGGTCACGGGTCGTCGTGGCACACCGAGGGAGAGTGAACAAGCGTTTCCGGAGCCATCTGCGCCCGGGCCAACATCACATACTGGCCACCATCCCCGCCAGCTGGTTGGTTGGGGTGGCCCACCTGGCACCGTTGGGATGCACACGTCCCTAGAATGCCATCCCCATTCCCACAAAGCCCCACCACTGAAGCGACAATGCGGACACGTCCAGATCGACCCACGCGGCCCCTGCGCCGCCGTGCGCTGCAATCGTGAGACCCGCCTGGGGTGACAACCAGTGCACATAGGCGAGCCCGAGATCGCCGCCCGCGGCAAATCGCCAGTCATCCCAGTTCACGGGTGGCATCACCAAGCCCCCAGGGCCAACCCCCACGGTGAGGAGATCCCGTTGGCCGCACCCGACACACAAGGCATCGGGGCGCCAGCGAAAAGCCCAGTCGAAACCCAAGGTGGCGTCGAGCCCCAGCCCACCAAAGCCGACCTGTCCGGTGAACGAGTCACCCAGCCGCCCTTCCGCCTTTGCCGACACGAGCCAGGGCTCACCGACCGCCCCCCAAAGGAGGGTGTTGGGCGTAGGGTAGTCATTGGCCATCGCTAGACCGGGCCACACAATCAGGAACGCGGGGAAAACGCGACGGACCATTCGGGCCTCCCGGCATGGTCTACCCCACCCCGCTCGACAGGGCGCCGCGGGCTCAGCGAAGGGAGGGGGCGAACCTCGCCATGCTGCGTTTCGCCCCAGCGCCCCCGCTCTCTGGCGTGGATGCTGTTCGTCTCGATGCGGGAGGGACGGTCGAGCTACGCCGTCGCCAGCCCCAACAGCGCATGGCCCGGGGCCGCCGGGCCTGACCAGGCAGCGCTTCGTGCTCTTAGGGGGACTCGGATGTTGGTTCCGAGCGGCTCACCCGTGGTCGACTCGTGCGTTCCACCGTCGCGTACGACCAACCATCTCCCCCAGCTGCTGTGTGGTGAATGGCTTGCTCAAGAATGCGGTGTGCGGATCGAGCGGGTTGGCATCGAGGTCTGGGGTGTAGCCGCTGATGCACAGCACGGGCAGCGCTGGGTAGTCGACGCGCAACCGCGCCAGCACCTCGGCGCCGCCCATTCCGGGCATCGTCTGGTCGAGCACGACGAGCCGTATCGAGGGACCGTGGGCGTCCATCCGTTCGAGGGCGCGCTCGCCGCAGTTGGCGTAGAGCACGGTGTACCCCAACCTCTCGAGGGTTCGACCGACGAGTCGGCGAATCATCGGTTCGTCATCGACGACAAGCGCGGTGCCACCGATAGGTGTGGTGTCAGGGACTCGCGTCGGCCGGGCCTCAGGCAACGTGACGTCTGGAAGCGGGAGCCAAAGCTCCATCGCTGTGCCTCTGCCGACCTCGCTGCCCACGCAGATCACGCCTCCGTGTCGGGTCATGATGCCGAGGGCAGAAGCCAGCCCGAGCCCCCGGCCCGTGCCCTTGGTCGAGAAGAATGGATCGAAGATTCGGCGAACCAGATCGGGTGCCATGCCCACGCCACGGTCGATGACGCGAACCACCGCCACGGGCCCACCACGCGGGACCTCTCCGAACAGCTGGGATCCCAACGGGGGTTCGGGAAGGCGGGGGCTGTGGCTCAAGTCCACGGTCACCTTGGCGCCATCGGGGCTGGCGTCCGCCGCGTTGATGATGAGGTTCATGAGCACCTGCCGAAGCTGGGTGTCGTCGGCGACGATGGTCAGTCGCTCCTCAGGAAGGCGTAGCTCGAGGCGCACGTTCTTCGACACGGCGGTGGTCAGGAGCGGCCGCATTTCTTCCACGAGCCGGGTCAGGTCGATGGGCGCCCGCTTGGTGCTCCCTTCGCCGGCGTAGGCGAGCATCGACGAGCTGAGCTCCCCTGCACGCACGGCTGCAGTGTGGATGTTTGCCAGTGACTCGCTGGCAGATTCTCCCCGGGTCAGTTCGTCTTCGGCGAGGGCCGCCGAGCCCATGATCCCGGTGAGGATGTTGTTCAGGTCGTGGGCGATGCCGCCTGCGAGCCGGCTCAAGGTCTCCTGCTTGTCGGCCTGTTGAACCCTCGCGTCGAGGCGTCTTCGTTCGGTCGTGTCACGGAGGATGGCCTGCAGCGAGCCCGCATCGGGGCCCCGTGGCGTGCGGACGAAGGTGCCCTCGATCCAGACCTCCCCGCCCGACGCACCCGTGACAGGCACGCGCACCTCGACCCGGTCGTCGGTGCCTTGGAGCGCGGCCCGTATCGCCTCTCGGTGGGGGGGAAGCACGAGGTCGGGGAACGCCATCGTGTGGAGCTCGATGGGTGGGAGCCCCAGGAGATCTTGGAAGCACCGGTTGCTGTACTGGACGCACAGGTCCGCGGTGAGCCGAACGATGGAGTCGTCGGCAGCCTCGACGAGCGAGCGGTAGTGCTGCTGCAGCTCGACGGCCCCATCGCTCTCCGGCGCATCCTCGAAGGTGGTGTAGAGCAGCGCTTGCTCACCCTTCCAGAGCACCTTGGTGATCCGTGAATGCACATGGAGTGTGCCGCCCCAGCGGTCGATGAAGCGGTTGCTCACCGGCTCGCTGACGGTGTCGTCACTCCCGAGGAACTTCGTCAGCGCCGCGATCAACGGAGGGAGGTCGTCGACGGGGATGAACGGATTCTCGAAGCGCTCGAAGGCGAAGTCTTCGAAGCTGTAGCCCGTGGTCTCAACGAGGCGGTCGCTCACCCACAGCGTCTTGGGCGTGAGGTTCACGATGAACATCATCGCGCCGCTGACGACGGAGAGCCGCTCCAGCAGCTCGCCATCACCCGTGTCTGCCCAAGGAGAAGTCATGACTGCGTGGTGTAATGGATTTCGGTGGTGCGGCACCGAGAAACGCAACTGCAGCGTCACGCCCAATCGGGCGGGACGGGTTGAGAGACGCATCGCCTGTCCGTTCTCGCCGTCTTCCTCGGGACCCCTGTGGTCGATGCGGTCAGATCACCCAGGACGACCGAATCATTCCATGCACGTGCGCTCCAGTGGCTGGGGAGCCCGACAACGCGCTTGCAGCTCGCGACGTGGATGAAGAACGCCTGCGTGCGAAACGCGGCGGACATCATCACGAGGTGGCGGCTGCGTGGGGTGGAGGCACATGGGGCATTGAGGGAGGTGGGAGCCAGAAGGTCGTGCAACAGGCAACACCTGGCACCGCCGGTGGTGGCACCGGTGGGTCTGCGTCGTCGAGTCCTCGGGATGGCCCGCTATCCCCTCGACGCTCCTCCTTGCCCTCGAACGCGCATCGTGCCTTCGATGCGACGTGTGCATTGTGCGCCGTGCCTAAGGGGTCGGGGGGGTGTGGCAGCCCTTGCACTCGGTGGACGTGGGCCCGATCTTCCCATCGGCCTGGTCATGGCATCCGGCACAGTTCCCGTGCATCGCGTCCTGCCGGTTCGGCCTGCTGGTTTTGCTGTGACATGTACCGCAGGCGGCAGGTGTGGCTCCCGGCTTGGTCTTGTGATGACAGCTCTCGCAGGTCGAGCCGTCGAGACTCGCGTGCGCCTGGTGCTTGAAGGGAACAGGGCCGACCACGGCCGCCAGCGTGATCTCCGCCTTGTCGGCCGGGATCTTCGGGGGCTCGCTCGCGACGCTGGCTCCACATCCGGCCAGCACCAGGGCAACGGCGACGAAACGCATGGGGTCTCCTGCGTGGGTGCTCGACGGATTCGTATCCACCTGGACTGTGCGCATCCCGAACGCGTGGTGCGGCAAGTCGCCGCACGGTGGAGGCCACCGCATCGGGGCACCTGGTCGACCCTCTCCCCCTGCGACTGCATCCTTGAGGCAAGATGGGGGCGTAGGAGGATCGATGTGGATGGCCCTCGCCGCGACCCTGGCCATGGCCAGCCCCCTCGACGAGCCTCTGAAGACCGGGGTCTCCACCCCAGCGGATGCTGCCGTGGTGGTGGGCATCGAGGAGTACTTCAAGCTGCCCGAGGTGCCCCACGCGACTGCTGACGCGCGGCTCGTGCGCGATCTGCTCATCTACACCCGGGGAGTTCCGGCGGCGAACGTGCGTCTGCTCGACCGCGGCGCCAACCGGGAGACGATGCTCGCTGCGGTTGGCGAGGCCGCGGGTCAGGCCAAGCGTGGTGGCACGGTGTGGGTGTACTTCGCCGGTCATGGCGCTGCGTCCCCCGACACCGGGGAGCGCATGCTCCTCGGCGACGACGTGCGCACCGAGCTGGCCTCCTTCGCCGCTCGGTCCGTCACGGTCGGCGAGCTCAAGGAGGCCGCTGGGCAGCATGGACATCGCGTGCAGCTCCTCCTCGACGCCTGCTACACGGGCCAGACCCGCTCGGGCGATGCGTTGATGCCCGGCGCCCGCTTCGCGGTGCCTTCCTACGCGTCTCAGCCCAGCGGAAAGGCCCTGGAGTGGTCGGCGGCCTCCGCCAACGAGTTCTCGGGTCCCCTGCCTGGCATGGGCCACGGTGCATTCACCTGGGCGATGGTGGGGGCACTTCGCGGCTGGGCCGATGGGCAGATCAGCGGCACCCCCGACGGCAGGGTCACCGCTGAGGAGGCGTCGCTGTATGTGGAAGAGGCCCTCCGCAATCTGGGTCTGCACGACCAGCACCCCGTGATGTCGGTGGGCGACGGGGCCGGCTGGGTGCTCACCGCAGCGCCGGGCCGCCTCGAGTCGGCCCCGGACCTACGAGCCATCGTGGCGTCTTCTGTCGCGCCGACCCGGGTGCAGGCTGCCGTGCCCCCGGCGCCCATCCCAGGCCGCCACGCCGGGCTCGGCACCCGCGAACCCTCCGTGGTGGAGTCGCTGTTGATCACCAGCGGCATGGGAATCGAGCCCCACGACCTGGTGTTCGGCGCCTCGGGCCACGTCGTCACCCTCGTGCAGTTCACGGGCTTCGGCTGCCCCTACTGCGCCAAGGTGAGCCCTACGATGGAGCGCGTGCTGCGCACCTACGACGGCAAGGTGCGCCTGGTGATCAAGGACTTCCCCCTCACGAACAAGGAGGACGCACGCCGGGCCGCCATCGCTGCCCACTGCGCCAACGACCAGGGCCTGTACGCGCCGATGGCGTCGCTGCTCTACGCCAAGGATGCCGATCTGTCCGAGCTCGGGCTCCAGGGAGCTGCGCGCCGCCTCGGGCTGAACATGGGCACCTTCGTCGAGTGCCTCGGCAGCGGGCGGCACGACGCCGGCATCGACGCCGACCTCGCCCTGGGCGTGGAGAAGGGGGTCATCGGCATCCCCACGACGTTCATCGAAGGCGAGGAAATCGGTGGCTCCCAGCCCTACGAGACCTTCGCTGCGGCCATCGACGAGGCACTGGCGAAGCAGCGGTAGGGCTCAGGCGTCCAGCGTTGGCTTTGCTGGACCCTCATCCACCGAAACGTCGAGGACCGAAGGTCACAAGGAGAAGCGTGTCGGCGCCTTCATGGACCGAGAACGCCATCACGCCGATCCCACTGGACGTCGGGCACCCGAACCGGGCACTCTGTCCCCGCCATGGAGCCAGTTTTGCCTTTGCCGTTGTTCCTCGCTCTGTTTCTCCTCGCCTGCGTTCCCGGCAAGTCCCACGAAGGGGGCGGCCAAACCGGGGGCTCGATCACCGACACCGACACCGACATCGACACCAAGACAGATGTCGACACCGACACGGACACCGACTCCGACTCCGACGCTGACGCGGACATCGACACGGACACCGACGCGGACGCCGATGCAGACGCAGATGCGGACACCGACGCGGACACCGACGCGGACACGGACACGGACACGGACACGGACACCGACACCGACACCGACACCGACACCGGCGAAACAGGCCACACGGGTGACACTGGCGCGCCGCTTCGCGAATAGACGCTCGGCGAGGTCGACCACAGGTGGCGACGGTTGGGAACGCCGCCCGTCAGAGAAGTGGCTGCATCCCGCCGCTGTCGGGCCGTCTTGCCGTCCCCTAGCGGAGGTGGTTCGACGACCTCATCCGGCGTTCCCCTCGGAGCGTCAGGGCCACGCGTCGTTCGGTCGTCCTACGCCGACGTGGGAGCCCCCGTGCCTCCAGAGGCGTGGTCAGCCCAGCTCCAGAAAGTACTTGGAATCAGCGATTCGTTGAGTCGCGTCTCATCGGCGGGCGGGCTAAGCGCAAGCATGCTTGCACTCATCGTCTTCGCCACCTTCGCCGTCGCGTCTCCCACCCATGCCGACCTGGCCTCCGCCTCGTGGACGCCGCTCGACGAGAGCGAGCACGACGTGGTGGGCAAGATGCCGCTGCACCAAGCCACCTTGAAGGGAATCGACTGCTACCAAGTCAGCGCCACCACCCCGGTCGCTGGGGAGACGCTGCTGGAGATCGTGATCGATCCGCGGAAGGCGATGAACTGGTCGTCTGCGGAGATCAGCGAAGCCGAGATCCTTGGCCGCACCTCCGACACCGTCGACTACTACCAACACCTGAGGGTGCCGGGTTGGACCATGGTGGCGGATCGTTTCTGGTTCTCCCACGGCCGCATCGAGCGAACGGATGCTCAGTTGGGCTGGCACTACCAGAAGCTCGAGCAGGGCGGCGACTACAAAGAGGCCTACCAAGCCCATCGCGCCAAACATCCCAAGGCCGTCGAGCCGCCCGTGAGCGTGGGGTCGTGGACGTTTCGCTCCAGCGACGCGGGGACCCTGGTGGTGTACCGGGTGTGCACCGATGTGGGCGGCACCCTCCCGGGGCCCGTGCAGCGCATGGCCACCAGGAGCACCCTGCCAAATTCGGTGTCCGACCTGATCCTCGAGGGGCTTCGGCAGGAGCGAGGCTAGCTCTCCGTTGGAGGTGGGGGGCTCGGCCCCGCTCTAGAAGACCGCCCGCTCCAAGAACCACCACTGTCCCAGGCCGATGAGCAGCAGGGAGCAGAGCCGTACGCCCCAGGTGGTGAAGCGTTTGGCCTTGCGCATCCGGAGGAGCGCCGGGAGCACGAGGGCCACGAGGGCCAGCTGCCCGAGCTCCACGCCGCCGTTGAAGGCGAGCAGCGCCAGCAGCTGACTTCCCTCCGGCAGCCCGACCTCCGAGAGCATGCCGGCGAAGCCGAAGCCATGCACGAGGCCCAGGGACATGGTGACCGCGAACCGCCGCCGCGGCGAGGGCTGGAAGAAGTTCTCCAGGCCGACCGCCACGATGGAGAGCGCGATGGCGGGCTCGACGATCCATCCGGGGATGGAGACCCAGCCCAGCACGGCGGCCGAGAGCGTGATGGAGTGCGCCAGGGTGAAGCCCGACACGATGCCGGCCATTTCCTTGAAGGAGCGAGCGACCAGCAGCAGGGCAAACAGGAAGGCGAGATGGTCGTAGCCAGTGACGATGTGCTCCATGCCGAGCATGCCGAACTCGACGCCCACCGAAGTGTGACCGCTGGTCTCGTGGTCGAAGGCCACGTCGTGGCGTGCTGCGGACAACACGGCGACGGGGGCCTCGAAGGCCTCGACGTAGAGCCGGTGGCCCGGGGGGAGTGCGCTCAGCCAGGGGGTGTCGACGGTCCAAGAGGCGCCGCCGGGGCAGTCCATGGGCACCTGGACGACGAAGCCGTCCTCGTCTGCCGCCACGGTGGTCTGCCCTGCTTGGCAGGGCTGGCCCGCCACCGAGAGCGTGGTGGTGGCCGCGAGGGCACCTGGGTCATCGATGCCTGCGGCGTCGGTGGCCGACAGGGTCCAGGACATGCCTTCGTCCGTCACGACGAGGGTGGAGAGGCCCGGTTCGTGGGCGTATGCGGGCGTAGCCAAGGCGAGCCAGAGGGGCGACATGGGGACTCCAAGACGGGGAAAGGGTGGAGCGGACCCCCATGGGTCCGCTCCGGGACGTCAAGCCCTCAGAACGACACGTTGTGCGTGCCGTTCGGGTGGTCGTCGCCCGCCCACGGGTCGCCGAGGAAGGGGAAGGTGGTGAGGTACGACAGGCCCGTGCTGTCGACGCCGTCGGATGCCGTCGAGCCGTCGATGAGCAGGCCGGCCATCGCCGACAAGGCCACGTCGACGACGTCGTCGCCCACGAGTCGACCGTTGGGGTAGCCAGACGCTGTGGTCAGGTTCACCCGCAACGCTTCGAATGCGCCGAACACCTTGCCGGGCTCGCCGGGGATGGCGCCGCCGAGGGCGTAGCCGCCGGGCTGCGTGGCGAGGGCCGGGTGGCCGGTGAGGAACGCGAGGATGAGGTCTTCACGGCCGCCGAGGCCCAGTCCTTCGTCGTGGGTGCCCGGGTTGGGGATGCCGAGGATGGCCTCCATGTAGACCGGCAGGATCGGGAACTGCACGTGGTCCAGGAACTGCGCATCGTCGGCCGGGTGCGAGCCGTTGAACGTGTCCTTGTCGTTGATGGGGAGCACGACCTCGTTGACGAGTGGGTTGCCGAGGCGCGCCACCTGAACCCAGGGACCCTTGGCGAGGTCGGACTGACCGGAACGAAGGCGCCGGTCCCGCAGACGGGAGGTGGTGGACCAGGCCGCGATCACTTCGTTCTGGAGCTGAGCGTCGGGTGCCTGACCATCCTTGGTCAGGGAGCTGATGGGCACTTCGATGGCGATCGTGTGCACGTTGTAGCCGAGGAGCGTGTTTGCGTTGTCCGCGCCAGCGAGGTTCAGCAGGTCGAAGGTGCGCTCTAGGTCGACGTAGAAGCCTTCCTGGCGCGGTCCGGCGAACACCCGATACGCACCGGCTGTCTGGATGTGGGCGGAGGTGATGGAGCCGGGGGTCGTGGCGCCGGGGGTGTAGCCGCCGGTCGGGTCGGAGGCGACGCCTACGTTGGTCGGAGCCGCCACGCCGCCGCTGGCGATCAGCGTGGGCGCCCCATCGTCCCAACGCATCACCTGGTAGGTCTGGGTCATGTTGAGGTTGGCCGGGTTCGCGATGTCGCCGAGGTTGTAGAGGAACTCCTCGGGGTAGCCGTACGAGGTGTCGAAGTGCACGCCGAAGCTGATGTCTTCGATGCCATCCCCTTCGTTGTCGATGTGCACCTGGTACTGCACGTTGTCGTCGAACCGGTGGAAGTTGGGTCCGCCGCCGGGCGCCTCGAGGGGAGACACATTGAGGATGAGGACCAACTTGCTGGCGTCTTCGGGGCTGACGAACGCGTAGAAGTCCGTCAGGTCCGCGGACGGATCCAGGCTGATGGCCGGTGCTTCGCGATGGGAGCTGGCGAAGGCCAGTCCGGCAATGAGGGCAGTCGTGAGCATGTATAGATCCTTTGTGTGTGGCATCTAGCGTGTGTGTGTCACGGTGTTCGTTTGAATACCGAACGGTTGCACTTACGTCTCACCTGATGCGGTGGATCACTTCGCTGGAGATCCGTGGCGGCTCAAGATGGATCGGACGTCGTCGGCCTGCGAAGGGAGCAGGCCAGGGGCAGCATCGAGGGCCCGACGGGCGATGGATGGGTCGTCCAGAACCACCGCGCCCATCCACAAGACTTCGGGGTCGATCGTGCCGGTCGACAGCGCGTCCAGTGCCTTCGTTTTGCCGTTTTCACCAGCATGATGAAGGGACCAGGCCCACGCCATCAGAGTGGCGGCGTCGCGGCGCTGAGCCAGCTCCCCCTCGAGGAGTCGGAGCGCCAGGTCCGGCTTGGTGGGCGCCACCCAGATGGCGTAGCCTCTCGCATCTTGAGACCCGACCGACGCCACATCGACCGCAGGGTCCAGCTCTCGCAAGGCCCGTCGGGCAGCGACCGTGTCCCCCGCCTGCAGGAGATGCTTCTCGGCATTCATGGTGCTGCTATTGTGCAGCATCCATCGCCCAAGGGAGAGGTGGGCCGGCTTGTAGGATGGTGTCAATTGGAGGGCGAGTCCGAGCTCGTTCGGCGTGTGGCCTTGCAGGGCTTTCAGCTCCCCGAGGCGGACCAACGACCACGCCAGTGGCTCTGGATCCGTGGCGGTTCCGGAGGAGACCGCCTGCTCCTGCAGTGCGAGGGCGTCCTCGAAGTGCCCCTGGAGCCAAGCCACGTGGGCGGCGCGATCGTAGGTCTCGAGGGAAGGATGCTGGGACAAGGCCCGATCGATGAGGGCCGAGGCTTCCTCGAGGTCCCCTTGCTCCATGCGGGCATCGGACAGGAGCATCCAGTCCCGCCAGTGGTCGGTCTGTTCGGCCAGCGGTCGAAGCTGGTGCTCGGCATCGGCGAAGCGGTGGAACTGGAGCAGCACGTGTCCCTGCCAGCGTCGCGCCTCCTCCCGGTCGGGGTCCGCTTCGAGGGCGCAGTCCAGAGCCTGCTGCGCGAGGGTGTAGAAGCCAGGGTCGCTCGTGTGCCGGGCCTCCCGAATCCGAATCCGGGCCACGTCCAGCGGGTCCAATGCGTCGTTCACTTCTGAGGTGAAGGGGCCGCCGGCATCGGCGCGAGCGATGGTGCAGGACGCGGACGGGGGGGCCGGGGCCTCCGGAACGGGACCGCAGCCTGCCAGCCACGTCCACGCCAGGCATGCACCCCCAAGCCATCGCGTGCCGGTCGTCGCCATTCGTTCCTCCCAACCCCGGTACGCGTGCGGGTTTGGCACGGATCACCGAGTGGGCTGGGACCCGTGGGCGCCTTCGAGGTTGTGCATCGTGGTGTCGGCGTCGTCGATGACGGCTAGGGGGCCCCATGAGCGACCGACCCAATGTTCGAGATGGCATGCAGTGGCGCGTCCACGGCACCCGCGACCGGTTGTTCCACGACGTCTACCCGCGGCTGATGGGTGCCTCCTGGACGGTGACCATCGCATGGGCGTTCGCCGCGTACGCAGGCGCTTGCTTGCTGTTTTCGCTCTTGTTTGCGCTCGAGCCTTCTGGGGTCAAGGGCGCCGAGACCTACACCGACCTGCTCTGGTTCAGCGTGCAGACGCTCTCCACCATCGGCTACGGCGGCATGACGCCCATCTCGCCGTGGGCCAATCTTCTCGTGCTGGTCGAGTCTTTCTTTGGACTGGCTGGCGTCGCAGTGGTCACTGCCATTCTGTACGCGAAGTTCTCACTGCCCACGGCGCGGGTGGAGTTCTCGAAGCACCTTGCCGTCCACGACCGCGACGGGGTCCCCACCCTGCACCTGCGGATGCTGAACGAGCGCACCACCGCGATCCTGGATGCGAAGATCCACGTCAGTGTGTTGACGGAGGAGCACGAAGGGGAGCATCGGTTCCGCCGTCTGCGAGACCTCGAACTCGCCCGAAACCGCGTTCCCATGTTCGCGATGGCCTTCACCATCATGCACACGATCGACGAGAACAGTCCGCTGTGGGGCATTCAAGACGACCCCGACCGCATGATGTTCCTGCTTGCCACCGTCGGCGGGATGGACGATCGGACCATGCAGCCCGTGTTCGCGCGGGCCATGTTCCACTCCGACCAGTTGGCGTTCGGGAAGGGGTTCGGCGACATGGTTCAATTGGGACCTGATGGTGTCATGGAGGTCGATGCGGAGAGCCTCGACCTGTTGATCGAGAGGTCCTCGACGCTCGTCCGTGAGACCGGCATCTAGGCGGCCCTGGTCACGACAGGCGCGCGAACACCCAGGCCGGTAAGGTTGCCTCGACGACCCCAGCGAGAATCACCAAGACCAGACCCATGAAGATCAGCGCAGCGGCGTTCTTGAGAATTTCTGTCTGAAGCGCCGAGTCGGCGCGGTGTCGGGTCACCCCGCGACTGGCGAAGATGCCGCCGAGGGCGGCGGCGATGTAGGCGCACAGCTCGAGCACCAGATGAGGCATGACGCCGCCGAGGGCCATCGCCATGCCCGGAGGGTCGAGCACGGTCCGCGTGGCCAGGATGCCCAGAGCGACCACCCATACACAGGCATTCCAGCCGAGCACCAGCACGGCCGCGTAGGCCCGCCAAATGCCGCACAGGAACACCACGGCGATCAGCACCCGGACGTTGTGGGCGACGAGGCTGCTGGGGTCGCCGAACTGCCGGGCCAGCAGGTCGCCACGAGCCACACCGGCGGCCTGGACCACGAATCCGAACGTGGTCTCGACCCGCGAGAGCGACCACAGCGCGACCGTGCTGCCGTAGGCCGTGATCACGCCTAAGAACATCGCCAGGATCGACGTCGCTGCAATCCGGTGAGCTGTGGCGGGCCTCGTGCCCCGCGCCATGATCCGCTCGCGGTGCTCCGCCAGCAGCCGATCGAATCGGTGGTGCAGGCACAGTGCCAGCAGCAGCAGCGCAAAGATCCCATGCTGGGACCCGTTCGCCCCCAGCAGCGAGGGTATCCACAACGTCAGCCATGCCAACGCCGCGGACTCCAACCAGAGCAGCACCGCCCGGGCGGGTGCCGGACGGTCCATCAGCACCCGATATCGGAGAGCCACGTTGGCAAGCGGGTTGGGAGCAGCGTCCACGTGCGTCAGGTATCCTGCCCAGGTGCCTGAAGCTGGAAGCCTCGAAGAGCGGGTCGCCGCGTTCACCCGCTCTGTCGTGGGTCGTCCGACGCCACTCCGTTTTGGGGCCCTGTTCGGCGAGGCGTTCGTGTGGTCGGGGCTGTCGTTCGCCGTGCCGTACGGATTGGGCGCTCGTGGCGTCGAGCTCGGAATCTTCTGCGTCTTCCTGACGACGGTCTCGCTGCACCGACGGATCGACGCGCTCCTGGGGGAACACCGTGCCCTCATCTTCGAGCGCCACCAGCGTCCGCGGCGTGCCCATGCGCTCACGGCCTCGTCCGTGCTCGCGTCGTTTCTCGGCGTCTGCGTCGCCTACGCGGTGCTGGTCGATGTCGTGGAGCCCGATCGTGCGGCCCACACCTTCGGCTTCGCGCTGGCCGCGGCGGACGTGGGATCCCAAGGTCTCCTCAGCCGCAGCTTCGGCGAGCTCACATGGACGGTCACCAACAACCTGGGCGTGATGGTGGGGGTGCTGTGCCTCGGCGTCGTGTTTCGGTCCTACGGTGCGGTGCTCGTGCTCGTCTGGAACGCGTGCATCTGGGTCGTTGCCTTGACCACGCTGACCGCGCGCTCCGCAGAAGCTGCCGAGGTGGGGGCGCTGTGGTTTCGCGTGATCGCCGCTGCCGCGCTGCTTCCCCACCTGGTCCTCGAGCTGAGTGGGTATGTGCTCGCGGCGCTGGCCGGCATCTTCGTCAGTCGGGGTATCTTTCGCTACGGATGGAGCGACCCCGTCCTGGAAGACATCCTTGGAAGCAGCGCTGCGCTCGTGATGGGCGCCGCTGTGGTTCTCGTACTCGCCGCGGTGGTGGAGGCCACCGTCCCGGGGCTCGTGTTGGGGCTCGCAGGCCGCTGACGTCATTTCGGCCTGGGCTTGGGCAGTGCGATACAGCCTCGCCCCCGTGGACAGCACAAGGCCGTCATGGCCGAGGCCAGCGCGGTGGGGCCCGAGAGGGGTAGCCCGACCGTGCACGCATCGTGCTGGGAGTGGCCCGTCGTTTCGCCCACGCGTCCCCTTCATCCTTCTTGCCACAAAACCAGGAGCCATCATGTCCAACAACAAGCTCGCCATCGCAGGTGCCGGCGCACTGCTGTTCGGCTTCATCGCTGTCTCCGGGGGCGCTGTTCTAGGGCGGGCGGTGGGGTTCGACCTGTCCACCGACGGCTACGTGGGCACGCACAACTTCCAGGTCACCTTCACGAGCGGAGATTTGGATACCATCAACACGGAGGTCATCTGGGTCTCTGGCGCGGTCTCCGAGAGCGAGGTCCTGTCCGGCAGCGAAGGGGGGCGAGTCCGGTACAAGACGGTGGTACTGGAACGCGTCTACAAAGGCGTCGACGACTTCTATCTCTGGCGCCTCGACGTGGAGGATGGCACCATCATTCCTCTCGACATGGAGATCGTCATGATGGACTCGGCGTTCAACCCCGTCCGAGCCATGGTCTTGGAGGGCGCCTGGCCCTCCAAGTGGGAGATGCCCGACATGGACGCGACCATTGACGGCCCGGCACTGGAGCGGATCACCCTGACGGTCGAGCGCGCGCAAGAGGTCGCGCCGTAGGCGGCTTGCTTTCGTTCGGGCTTCAGCAGCCTTCGTCGTGGCAGCACTCGGTGAGCTGGCCCGTCAGAATCGACCCCCTGCACGAGACATTGCTCTGGGTCGCCTTGATGCTGCCGAATTCGTCTTGGTCGTTGGCCCCGTCGATACGGCCCGACCTTGGTGTCCCCACACGCGCCTGGCCTCATCACCTGGGTCAGGCGTTGGCCGACACCTCGGGACGACGCTGGATGGCCTGCTGCACGGCCCTCGCCAGGCCGCCGCGGCCGAAAGGCTTCTGCAGGACGATAGCCGCGAGGTCATCGACGCCGCGGGAGGTCAGGTGGTCGCGAGGATAGCCACTCACGAACACCACGGCGACGGTGGGGTGGGCTTCTCGCACCGCACGCGCCAGCGACACGCCATCCATCTCGGGCATGACGACGTCGGTGACGAGCACGTCGAAGGCAGCCTCGGTGAGCAAGCGGAGGGCTTCGGCGGGGGTCGCCGCACCCGTGGCGTCGATGCCCGCGTTCGCGAGTTGACGGACCATGAGCTTTCGCACCGCGCTGCTGTCTTCGCACACCAGCGCAGTGGCTACGTTCCGCGGTACCACCTTCAGCCGCGGGGCAGCCGAGGGCGTGGGGAGCGCTTGGCTTGCGTTGGGGAAGACCATTTCGATGGCACATCCCTCGCCAGGTGCGGTGCTCAGATCGATGGAGCCTCCGAAACGCTCCACGATGCCGTGCACCATGGCCAGCCCGAGCCCTGTGCCCTTGTCGACGTCTTTGGTGGTGTAGAAGGGCTCGAAGGCGCGTCGGGCGGTCTCCTCGCTCATGCCGGGCCCATTGTCTGCCACACGAAGCAGGACCGCGGGGGGCAAGGCATTGCCGGGCGTGGCCAGCTCATGCACGCTGATGTCGATGCGCCCTCCTGTGGGCATGGCGTCGCGGGCATTCACGGCGAGGTTGACCAATACTTGCTCGATCTGGACTCGGTCGGCGGAGATCGCGGGTGCGTCGGATAGCTGGAAGAACAGCTCGATGTCTTCCGGGAGGAGGCGTCGTAGCAACGGTCGCAGGGTGGCGACGATCTCGTCCAGCGACACGGTCTCGACGACCACCGGGCCCTGTCGGCTGAACGCCAGGAGCTGTTTGGTGATCTCGGCGGCGCGCTCGGAGGCGCCGACGATCTCCTCGACCAGGCGTGCCCCCACCCCGGAGGTCTCCACTTCCAGGAGCTGTGCGTTGCCGAGGATCACCGTCAGCAGGTTGTTGAAGTCGTGGGCGACTCCCCCCGCGAGTTGGCCGACGGCCTCCATCTTTTGGGCCTGCAGCAGCTGCTGCTCGAGGGCCGACAGCTCGGTCTGGTCACGCAGCACGAAGACGGTGGACCCCTTCTCGCTTGCTCCCTCGAACACCGAGGTGGTCGTGAACTGCACCAAGGCTTCGCCGCCGCCGATGCCCTCGAGATGAAACAAACCGTCTGGTTTCCCTCTGGCGGCTTTGGGAAGCGCCTCGTCCGTGCTGCGCCCGATCAACCGGTCTCCTGAGGACCCCGTGAGCGTTGTCCAGGCCGCATTCGCGTAGACGACGTGGCCGCTCTCGTCGGCCAGGAGAACGCCATCGTTGGACCGCGCGAGCACCGCGGTCAAGCGGCGCTCGGCCCGCACGGACTGGGCGATCCGGTCGGCCATGGCGTCGAAGGATCTCCCCAGTAGGGCGAACTCGTCGCCTCCGGTCATGCCGGCGCGCGCACTCAGCTGGCCCTCGGCAAGGGCCGCCGCTGCCGCGGAGAGCGTGTCGATTCGATGGGCAAGCCAGCGGCGCAGCGCCCAGGCGAGGGCGAGGGCGAACACGACCATCAAGCCGGCATACCCGGCGGCCGCGTTGACGGCGATGCTGCGCTCGTCGGCGCGGAGAGCTCTCAGGGACGTCACGATGAGCAGGCTGGCGCGGGCCGGGGTCGTGGGGCTGTCGTTGGGCAAGGCCACCCAGGTCTGGCCCACGAGACGGTCCACGTCGGTGTCGTGCCGAACGTGGAGCAGTCGCTGCGCGCGCACCGTGGGGCCCAGAGAGAGATCTTCCCATAGCGGTGGGGCCACCGCTGAAAACTCCTGGCCGACCCAGCCATGTCGAGAGGCGATGACCACGCTTCGCTCTTCGTCGAGGAGCACCACGAACTCGATCTCCGGGGCGACGGACGCGTCGACGACCTGACGCTGGGCCTCTTCGATGGCGCCGTTGCGAAGCTGTACCGACAGGCTGCCCTGAAGGCTGTGGAGCTGCCTGACCAGTTGCTCCCGGTATTGGTCTTCTGTGCGCTGGTCTGCCCGCTGAACGGCAAGCGCGACGGTCAGCAGGCCAGCGACCACGGCATACAAGAGCAGAGCCAAGGGAAGCCCCACACGCAGCGATAGGCCGGCGCGGCTCATAGGCCATTCGCCTGGAGGGGCCCTGGGGCAAGGAGGGCGTTCATGTCGGCGGGTGCTGCGAGCAGCTGCTGCCGAACCATTTCTTGGCTCAACCGCTTTCCGCTCATCCGCAGCCCATCCGGCGAGACCATCAGCTCCAAGTTCTGGGCATGGTCAGGGATGTCGATGCTGGCAAGGGCCTCCCGCATCGCCGCTTCGGAAATGCGCTCCCTGGCGGCCATCAGGGGCACGAGCTCGTGCGGTCGGTCGTGGAGTCGTTCGACGGCCTCGAACCAGGTGCTGACGAGCTCATAAACGGGCGCCGGCGTCTCAAGAAGGAAGCTACGTCGCACGACGATCACGTCGACAACCTCGCCTGGGATCTGCGAACTGTCGAACAGGCTGTGGGCGCCTTGGGTGAGCAGGGTCGCGCGCACGGGGTCGAAGGTCACCACCGCGTCCACCCGTTCCTCCACGAAAGCTCGGGCCAACTCGTGGATCTCGAGGGGAACGAGCTCGACCTTGCTGCTGTCGATGCCGTGCAGAGCGAATGCCCGGGCAGCCACGAATGCGCCCACCGCTCCCGACTCCACGCCGAGACGCCGCCCCTCGAGGGATTGCATGGTCGATAGCTCGCTTCGCGCGATGATGGCGTCAGCGCCGTTCGAGGTGTCGGTGACCAGGATGACGACGCAGTCGATGCCGTCCGCAGACAATCGCATCACCTCGTCGAGGGTCAGGGCGCCAGCATCGACCGCACCGTTGCGGAAGAGTCGAATCACCTCTGACGCAGAGCTGGCCTCGACCAAGTGCACCGCTCGGGTATCGAGCATGCCCAGCTCACGAGCCGCATACAGCGGCTCGTAGCCAGGCCACACGTTCGTGGCCACGCGCAGAGGTGCCGGGCTCCGTTGTTGGCAGCCGATGAAGACGGACGCGAGCAGGAGCGCCAGAACGGTGCGAAGCAACGGGTCTCCCGTGGATGGTCGGACGGACGTCGGCACACCGTATGGTCGCTCATTCGGACGAAGCCTGTAGCGTTTCTCCGGGGAAGACCCGCCCGAGCGAGACCAGGTGCCGCAGTTCGAGCTGGCTCTTTCGTCGGGAGCTCGAGGCTGCCGCATTGCGTCGTCGCAAGCGGCCCGCCGGCAGATAGTTTGCCAGCAGGCTGCGAGGCCTTCCCTTGGCCCTTGAGGTAGCTGCCGCTGTGGAGTCTCCGCATGCGTGAATCAACGACCGAACCGCTGCAGTCCACGGCGCGCCGGCACGACCGCTTGCGGCTTCAGCAACCTTCTTCGTTGCAGCACCCGGTGAGCTGGCAGCGCGCGGTGGAGGGGTGCCCCTACCGAATGCCGAGCTTCTCCCGCACCCGTGGGTGGTCGATGTGCTTCGTCACGTCCATCGGGTCACAGGATCCCGTGGGGTCGAAGTCGATGGGGCCCATGTCGTGGGCCACGCGCAACGCGTCCGGCCACAGCGCTGCGCTGCGCTTGCCCATGCCCATCAGCGCCGTCGCCATCGCCATGCGTGCATCGGTTCCTTCGTCGCGCCAGGTGGCGTCGATGTGCGCGATGCGCGCGGCAAACCACTCCTCGCTGGGCGCTGACTTCTTCTTCGACTTCGACAGCTCGTAGACCAAGGTGTGCCCACACGCTCGCCGGATGGCTTGCTCGCTGCCGCACCAACGACCCGCCAGTTCTTCGGCGAGGGGGGACTTCGCGAGCGTCGCGTCACACGAAGCAAAGACGTGGGCGAGCTGCCCCTCTCCCAGCTGCTCCACTTGACGCTCCGCCTGCTCCAGCGTCAGCGTCTTCGGGTCGTCGATGAGCAGGGCCATCACCCGAGCCTCGTAGACCTGGCTCTTCCAGAGGGTGGCGGCCAGCGGCGCATCGCGTCCGATCTTCTTGGCCAGCTTCCGCAGCTTCGACAGGCCCACTCCGAGGCACCGAAGCTCGGACTCCGGGAAGCGCTTGTTCCAGTTGGCTACGCCCCGCTCGTCGCCCTCAGGTTCCAGGAGTGCGATGACTTGTGCTTCGTTCACGAGACCTCCAGTGGCCCCTCACCTATCCCTCGTCGTCCCCAGCGCTACGAAGGCGCTGGGGGGCGGGCCTTGCCGTCTGCAGCCTTCGAGCGAGCGGCGCCGCGGATGGGCACTTCCGGGGCTGCAGTCCGGGGCCGAGGGCTCGGGGCGTGGAGTAGGCGACCCGTAGGCGGTTTTGGACTTTGCGCTGGAGAGAACGCGGTATCGTCCGTGCGACTCGGGGGCAGAGGTTGGCAGCGAACGGCAAATTCGGGACCTTTGGAGGGGTCTTCACACCGTCGATCCTCACGATCCTCGGCGTCATCATGTACCTCCGCCTGCCGTGGATCATCGGGCACGGCGGGCTCTACCTCACCATCGGGATCATCATCGCCGCTCACCTGATCTCGGTGACGACGGGGCTGTCGGTCTCTTCGATCGCGACGGACAAGAAGGTCGAGGCAGGTGGCGCCTACTACATCGTCTCCCGCTCGATGGGCCTGTCCATGGGGGGGACCCTCGGGATCGCCCTGTTCGTGGGCCTGTCGTTCAGCATCAGCCTGTACATCATCGGCTTCACGGAGAGCCTGATGGACTTCGTGGGGCAGCCCCGCGACATCCAGACCATCCGCCTCTGGGGCTCGATCACCCTCGTCCTGCTCACCGTCATCACGTTCGTGAGCACCTCGCTGGCGATCAAGACCCAGTACCTGATCTTGGTCGCCATCGCGGTTTCGCTGGTCTCGATCTTCGCGGGCACCTGGGAGGTTCCGCCCGAGGCGCCGCTGCTCGCGCCCTTCGAGGGCGGGGAGGCCGCCACGCTGCTCTTCGGGATCTACTTCCCGGCGGTCACGGGCTTCACGGCCGGCGTGAACATGTCCGGCGACCTCAAGGATCCCAAGCGGGCCATCCCCATCGGGACGGTGGCCGCCATCGCCGTGGGGCTGTTCGTGTACCTCGCTCTTGCGGTGTTCCTCGCCTTCCGGATCCCCGGCGAGGCGCTCCGCAACGACTCAGGGGCGCTCCTGCAGCTCGCCTGGAGCCCCAACGCGGTGGTGGCGGGGATCTGGGGGGCCACGTTGTCGTCAGCGCTGGGAAGCATTCTGGGGGCTCCACGCATCCTCCAAGCGCTCTCCCTCGACAAGATCACCCCGCGGATCTTCGGCGTCGGCCATGGGCCCACCAATGAGCCACGCTACGCCTTGTTCCTGGCCTTCCTCATCGGCGAAGCAGGCATCCTCATCGGCGAGCTCGACGCCATCGCCCGCATCGTGTCGGTGTTCTTCCTGGCGACCTACGGGTTCCTCAACCTGTCGGCCAGCTTCGAGATGATCGCGAGCCCGGACTTCCGACCGGACTTCAAGATCCCCCGCTGGGTGCCCGTGGTGGGGGCCATCACCTGCGCCGTGCTGATGATCTGGCTCGACCTGGTCGCCATGCTCGGCGCCGTCGTCGTGATGGCCCTGCTGTTCTTCATCCTCAAGCGTCGCGAGCTGCAGCTCGACACCGGCGACGCCTGGCTCGGGGTCTGGAGCTCGGTGGTCCGCAATGGCCTGCATCGGCTCAGCCACCAGACGCTGCACCAGCGCAACTGGCGGCCGAACATCCTGATGTTCACCCACATCGACGCGGTGTCCCGGCCGCCGCTCCTCGAGTTCAGCCTCTCACTGATTCGGCACCGAGGGGTGGTCAGCGAGCTCGCGCTGACCGTGGATGAGGCGGACGGTGCGGCCTACGCGGTGGTCGACGACGACGTCGAGGTGGAGGAGACGACTCGGGCGCTCGACAAGCTCGCAGGCTTCTCCACCCAGAGCATCCCCGTGCCCGATGGCCAGCTGTTCGAGACGATGTCGGCGGCGGCGAGGTTCCATGGGGTGAGCGGGCTGCGCCACAACTCGGTGATGGTGGACTGGCACGAGCACGCGTCCGATCCGGAGTCCTTCGCGACCTTCCTGGGCCTGCTGGAGGAGCTCGACCTGAACGTGATGTGCCTGGCCTACGAGGGCGAGCTGGGCTTCGCGAACCACGAGCGCATCGACCTGTGGTGGAGCCCCCGCGCGGGGAGCTTGTCTCTGAACCTTGCCCTGGTGCGGTTCATCACGTCGGCGACGGAGTGGAAGCGGGCGGAGGTGCGCTTCTTCATCATCGCCGACGATGGGTCGATGGTCGACACGCTCCACAGGGCGGCGACCCAGGCCACCCAAGACGCGCGCATCGCCGCGACGGTGAAGGTGATCAACAACGACGTGGAGCGCCGCTCGGATGTCGAGTGGGTACAGCAGTACTCGGCGACCGCCGATCTCACGGTGGTCGGCATCCCTCACGACGACCTGCATGCCTCCGACGTGCAGCGGCTGGAGGACCTCGGGCGGGGCATCGGAGCGGTGATGTTGATCCGCGCCTCTTCGCAGTTTGGGTCCGGGCTCAACGCTTCGGCGGCATCCTCGCTGATCCGGGAGCCCACCGAGGAGACCGAGGCCCACCGGCAGCGCATGCTGGACCTGATCGTGCCGGAGGCCGTCGGACTGGCGGAGGAAGCCGACCGCTTCAGCGAGCTCCACCACGCGCTGTGCACCGAGGCGGCGGAGGCTCTCCTAAGGCCCGGGTTCGTGGCCCGATCGGCCCTGCTCGAGCAGATCCGGGACGACATCCAGCTGCAGTACTTCGACTTCCAGAGCGCCCTCGAAGGGGCGGGCAGCCGGCGGCGCGAGCGCACGTTCAATCGCGGCACCGATGCGCTGCTCCGCAAGGTGAGCGGCACGCTGGCCGAGTTCGAGGTGCAGGAGATTGCGCGCCAGCAGGCCAGCGCGGAGCGGGGGATCGAGCGGATGCTCACCGCCCTCGACGATCTGGAGAAGGGCGTGCCCCGGACCATCCTGGTGGTCCGTCCGGCGCCGGACTTCGCCGCGAATCCCGACGACCCGCCCCACGTCCGGCGCTTCAAGACCCGCAAGCGCCTGGGCGCCACCCTCACCCGCCGTCCGCCCCGCTACACCATCCGTCCCCGTCGTCTCGCCCGGTACTACATCCAGCGAGCCACCATCGAGCGGACCCTGGTCGCGCTGGAGCAGGCTGCCACCCACTCCGGCCTCCTCCTGGAGGACCTGCAGCGCTTCCTCAACGTCCTGAAGCGGAGCCTGGACTCCCTGCAGCGTCGCTTCGGCGCGGAGGCCTTGGAGCCGAGCTTCGTGCAGGAGGAGCGGCTGCGGGTGCTGGAGCAGCTCGACCAGCTCCGGTCCACCCATCTCGAGGACGCCGAGAGGCACCTGTTCGGCTTCGTCCGTGACGCCCGCGAGCTCCAGCAGAGCTATGCGGACGACCTCGACCGCCTGGACGTGCATCGCGTCGCACGTCGGTCCCGCAAGGTCCGCCGGGCGCACCGTGGCCTCCCGGACCGCCTGCAGGAGGTTCCCGCCCGCCGGGCCGCCACTCAGGCGCTCCTGCTGCAGCGGACGGGCCTGGCACCCCTCATTGCAGCCGTGCAGAGCCAGCTCACCGCCAGCGTGCACCGGGCCGCCCGCGACGTGCACCGTGGCATCACCACCGGCGTCCGCCAGAGCTGCGCCACCCTCGCGGAGAACGTGGCGACCTTCCACGAACTCGTGCAGGCCGGCGACGCAGCGGATCTGCGGCTCGCGGCGCCGCCGGCCACGGACCCCTTCGACGTAGGGCCGGTGGTGGAGACGCTGCGGCAGGCGCTCCAGGCAGCGACCGCGACGGTCCCCGAGACTCAGGTCGTGCTTCGGGATTCGTCCATTCAGGCCATGGCGGCCGACCCGTTCGTGGAGGTGGAGACCGCCGAGGTCGCCATCCGCCGTCAGCTCCAGATGCTCATCGACATGGAGCTGTCCGGTCCCGTGCAAGAGATCCTCGCCGAGATTCCCCGCGCAGAGCAGCGGGCGAAGGGCGTCATCGAGGACGTGGTGCGCCTCGTGGGGTTCAACCTCTCCGAGCTGGCGGCGGGGGACATCACCGACGCGAGCGAGGTCCGCGAGATCCTCGCGCCGGTCGTGGAGAACGGCGCCGAGCGGGTTCGGGCCGAGGTCGAGCGGGTCGACGAGCTCGCCGCGTCGCTGGCCAAGCGGATGGAGGAGCAGCTCGAGCGCGTCCTCGACCTCACCGACGCCTTCGCCATTCTGGGGAGTGCCGAGGGCTTCGAGAGCCACGGGAGCCGGTACGGTGCTGGTCACCTCTCCGGCCTGAGCCGCTTCACCGAGCGGATGCGGGCCTCTGTGGGCCGCGCGCTGGTCAACCTCGCTTACCGGCAGAGCAGCGGCGTGCTGCTGGCCCGGCGCATGAGCGAGACGGGCGCAACGGCCCCCGCAGAGGGCGTCCTCGAGCTTGTGGATGCCTGCTCTCCGCGCCCGGACGTCTTGGAGGACGTGCCGTTCTACTACCGCCAGCTGTACCTGGGGCAGTCCGCCGTGCACTCAGCGTTCTGGGTCGGACGGGAGGCCGAGCTGGCCGAGGTCCAGCGGGCGGTGGAGCGCTACCAGCGAGGATTCGTCGGCTCCATCGTGGTCACCGGCGACAGCGGGGCGGGGAAGACCGCGCTCATCGAGGTGGCGCTGGAGCGCTTCCTGCCCAACCGCACCGTGCATCGGATCACGCCCCCGGCGGCGGGGAGCGCCGATCCCGAGGTGTTCAACCAGGTCCTGCGACGGGAGCTGCGCCTGTTCGGCTCCGCGAGCGACGTCATCCAGGCCCTGCCGGACGGCAGCGTGGTGGTGCTGTACGACCTGGAGCTGTGGTGGGAGCGCTCTCCCGATGGCCTTCGGGTCATCGAGCTGCTGGTGAAGCTCATCGCCGAGCACAGCGACCACTGCCTGTTCGTGGTGGAGGTGTGCGCCTCCACGCTGCGTCTCCTCGAGAGCTTCGTGCCGCTGTCGGCGGAGGCGCTCGCGGTCATCGACTGTGGACCCGTGGACGCCGAGACCCTCAAGGACATCGTAGCCCTGCGCCACAGCTCGACGGGGCTTCAGTACCGCCTCGACGACCGCGACGAAGGCGAGCTGTCGGAGTGGACGAAGGCCCAGCTGTTCAACGCCCACTTCCGCAGCAGCGATGGGAACATTGGAGCGGCGCTGGCCAGCTGGATTGCGAGCATCGAGTCCTTCGACGGCAACGTCCTGCACATGACGCACCCCGTGGTCCTCGACGATGAGGCCATGGAGCACATCCCGCCCCCGTGCATCGCGATCTTGGTCCAGCTCATCCTCCACCATCAGCTCACGCCCGAGCGCCTCGCGCGGATCTCGGGGGAGCCGTCGGTGGACCTGCAGGCCGACCTCGCCCGCCTGCGCCGCATGGGCTTGATCAGCCGTCGTCGTCGGGAGCTGCTGGAGATCGAGCCGGCGGCCCGGCACCTCGTCCACCGCAGCCTACGCAGCCGGGGGTTGTTGCCATGACCGGAGACCTTCGCTTCGACCTCGGCACCGTGGTGTCCCTGTTCCTCACCGCCCTCGCCCTCTTCGTCGGCGTGCGGAGCTTCCGCTGGGCCATCCGCCTGCTCCCGGTCGCCTCGAGGACCCGGACCGCCCTCGCCGATGCCGTTCCCCTGCTCGAGATCGGGCTGTCCGGGGTGTTCGTGCTGGTGGCCGTCGAGCGCATCTTTCGAGGCAGCCCGTTGTTCGCGGGCATCGCGGTGGTGGGGGTGTTTTTCTTTGGGCTGTGGCTCGGGGGGGACACCCTCCGGGACGTCATCGCCGGCGTGCTGCTGCGAACCAGCGGGAGTGTGTGCGTCGGCGACCTCGTGCGCCTGGACGGCCTCGAGGGCCGGGTGTCGGCGCTGGGCCAACGGGTGCTCACCTTGGAGTTGAGCGGCGGGGACGAGAGTCTGATTCCCTACAGCAAGCTTGCCCGCACCGCCATCGTGCGCACGCCGCACGTGTTCGGGGCCCATCGCCATTCCTTCCACCTCCCGGCGGGGACCGACGCCGAGCGAGTGCGGCAGACGGTGTTGCTCTGCCACTGGTCGTCGGTGTCGCGCCAGCCGGTCATCGAGCCCCGCGACGACGGCCTGGACGTCACGGTGTTCGCGCTGGAGCCCGACCACGGGGTGACGGTGGAGTCCTACGTGCGGAAGCACACCCAGTAGCGACCACAGAACCCGACCCCGGCTAAGGAGAACCCCTGAGCGATTCCAACCGGCCCGTCTCGCTGCGCTCGAAAGTCCCCTTGGAATCACACTTGTTGCACGGCCTAAAGGCCGCTCGTCGAGAATCCTCCTAGGCTCGCCCTTCGATTCGCCAGCGATAAGCAAGCTTATCGAGCGAATC
>Ga0316204_10001220_pt1 | contig 74286 bp, 65 predicted proteins | sample 6monrhotite_MG_2_FD_205661 | JGI IMG/M metagenome (GOLD analysis project Ga0316204, IMG submission 205661) | Microbial mat bacterial communities from mineral coupon in-situ incubated in ocean water Damariscotta River, Maine, United States -... | ecosystem: Environmental > Aquatic > Marine >...
GGCATTTAGCCGCGAATATAATTTATCGCGGCTAAATGCCGCTCCTACAGAAGTTATTATTGAAAATTTAATTCAAGGTATAATTTCCCGATTTATTAAGTGTGGATCATTGCAAGCAGTTTTCTTGCGTACACGCTGCAGCTTTAATATGTTCGAGTTCTTGTACAGGTCTGCCCAGATGATGCCCTTGCACGTAATCAACGCCTAATTCCAGCAGTATTGATAACACCTCTTCATTTTCAACGCATTCAGCAACGGTTACTTTATCCATTGCATGCGCCATGGTGTTCATGGATTGTACTAATGCACGATCAACAGGGTTGGTTACAATGCCTTGAATAACCGAGCCGTCTATTTTTATTCTGTCGACAGGTAAGTCTTTTAAGTAACCAAAAGAACAAAAGCCGGATCCAAAGTCATCTAAAGCACATTGGCAACCAAGCGATTTTAATTCAGAAATAAATTCGGTTGCAGCATTTAAGTTAGTAATGACAGCGGTTTCACCGATTTCAAAAGTAATATGTTGGGGGTTAATTTCATATTCGCTTAATTGATTTTTAATTAATGCAATGAGGTTTGTGTCTTCGTGTGCGCGGTCTGATAAGTTGATACTGAATTTAGCTTGCACGCCATGAAGATGTAATTCATGTAATTTTTTAAAAGAAGCTTTTATCATCCAGCTATCAAGTTTGTGTATCAGGCCAAAACGTTCTGCTGCTGGCATGAATCCACCGGGCAAAATAATCTGACCGTCGTCAGCGGGCATGCGTAATAATAATTCATAACTCAAAATCGCTTTGTTGTATGCATTCATAATAGGTTGATAGGCTAGTATGAAACGATCGTGTTCGATCATGTCGTTTACACGAGCGGCCCAGCCCATGTCGTCGGCCATGCCTTCTTCATCACGATCTTCTGCACGATAAATGTTAACGCAGTTGCGCCCACGTGTTTTTGCAATGTTACAGGCAAGATCGGCATGTGACATAGCTTCTTCGGAAGTATGTGTTGAGGCATCAATAATAGTGGCGCCAATACTGCAAGAAATACTAAAACCGTTACCTTTATTATAAAACTTGAAGTCATCAAAAAGTTGCCTGAAGTTTTCAGCTATGATCTCAAGATTTTTTTCTTCGATGTTATAAAGCAATAAGGTGAATTCATCGCCACCAAATCGCGCCAGTAAATCACCTTCACGTGCATTGATTGTTAGCATGTTACTAATTTCAATCAGTAGTCGGTCGCCTGCTGCATGGCCTAATGTGTCATTGATGTATTTGAACTGATCAAGGTCGATATACAATAAACCGGAGGTAGATGCGCTACGTGTATTCCGTGCCATTACTCGGTCAAGTTCTTGTTGAAAAAGTCGACGATTATAAAGCCCGGTTAATGCATCGTGTTCGGCTTGATAGCTGAGTTGACGCTGATATTCTTTAGTTGCGGTAATGTCACGTGCTGTACCGGTGATCCGTGTAATTTCACCCTGCGAATTGGTTTTTGAACGAGCATTGAGGCTGAGGTGAATGGATTTTCCATAACGATCAATGTGAGTGGTTTCAAACTGGTATAGCTCGTGTCCCTGGATAATTTTATCAAAGGCTTCTTGTTCTTGTGCAGCAAAGTCCGGGTGTTGAAATTCGCTTACTGCACGCCCGATCATTTGTTCGGGCGTGTAGCCATAAAGTTTGTTTGAAGCGCTGTTCAGGTAAAGCCAGTTTCCTTCAGTATCCATACTCCAGACTAGATCGTGAGCTGTTTCGACAAGGTCTCTATATAAGGCTTCGGCTTTTTGCATTTTTTCAAGTGCCGCTTCCGTATCGGAAATATCGTCAACCAGATAAATAAACACAGGCTTGCTACTGAGTAAAACCCCACTCACGCAAACGGAAACAGACACATGACTGCTATCGCGTTTAATGCCCTGGACTTTGTAGCGGCCAGACAAATGTTTAGGCGAACCATCTTCTTCGAGCATATCCTGAATGATCCATGATAGCGGTTTGCCGCGGACTTCTGCACTGTCATAGTTAAATAAATCTTGCGCGGCTTTATTGAAGGTATCAATGGTGCCGTTATTATCAGTGACGATAATACCTTCTGCAGCATTGTCGATAATGGCGCGGATATGGGTTTCCTGATCGGTTAGTCGTTGAAATACTCTTCCCAATGTTTGTGCCAAAAAACCGATTTCATCGGTAGACTGTGGCCTTAGGCCCGCCAGCGTATCATTGGTGACAGCCCCGCTACTTTGCAAAGCACTTTGAACGGCATTTAACGAATGGCGCAAACTGCGCGCTGTTAAATAAGTCACCAACATTGTAATGGTAGCTAATACCCCCCAAACGAGCAGGGTGGACGGTTTTATGCTTCCCATATTCAACCAGTAATATTCCAGCAATAACGAATAGGCCAGCACGGGTAAAAACCCTGCGAGCAGTAATAATTTTGAATGAATACTGTTTTGTGTTCTGAGTAAGCCGGTTAATTCTGCAAGTCTGCTGAGTTTGTCTTGTGCGACCAAATAGGCAGGCATGCCAATGAGTATGGAAATGGTTAATTGCAGGGTGACGAACATCCCTATAAACGATGCATTATATTGAATACCAATGCTGCCAAGACTATAGATGTAAATAATTGGCAAGCTCACCGAGCAGAATAGAAATAAGCCCCAATAGGACAAATTATAACGCTGCAAGCGCTTATGTAGCGAAATAGCGAGCCGGTTATTTTTTTGTGAACCGTCCGACGGGTCAGTATTGAGCTGCTGGACAAGCGGGTCAAGAAAGCGCCAGAAATACATCACCACCCATGCCAACATGCCGGTCAGGAAAGTAGGTAATAAGCCAAATTTCAGTACAGCTAGCACCTCATTCCATTGTACTAAATCAAAGCAGACCGCACCCCAGAGGCTAAATACTGGAGTCAGTAAAAAAGTCAGGCTAATCAAGGCTGTAAGGTTTAATCGTTGTTGGCGTAACGGTTTATTCATTCGCCAATAGCGCTATGTTTGAGGAGCATAATCACCTGTAAAAGTGGAGTCAGTATTCCGTCATTCTTTATATAGGTAAGCAAGTTTTCTGCCAACCGGGTCCATTTGAGTGTTAAAAGAACCATCTATGTTGAAATAAGTTAATTTTTCGATGAACTGACATAACTTTCAGGCTATGATCGGTTGCAGACACTGGGTAAATCGAGAATAAAAAAGGTGAAAATTAAATGAAACGTCGTGATTTTGTAAGCAAGTTAGGGCTAGGAGCCGTTGCCGGAGGAACCTTGTTAAGTGGTTGTGGTACAGACAAGGAAGCAACAACCAGCACCCAAGCCAAACCTAAAACTGAATATAAATGGAATATGGTCACAACCTGGCCAAAAGATTTCCCGGGCCTGGGTACCGGCGCCAATACATTAGCGCGAATGATCAATGAAATGAGTGGTGGTCGCATCAAAGTGACCGTTTATGGTGCAAAAGAACTGGTGCCCGCATTTGAGGTGTTTGATGCCGTATCGAATGGTACTGCACAGATCGGACACGGTTCGGCCTATTATTGGAAAGGCAAAAACGAAGCCTTCCAGTTTTTTTCTACTGTTCCTTTTGGAATGAACTGTCAGGAAATGAATGGCTGGATGCATCATGGTGGCGGGCTTGAATTATGGAAAGAAGCTTATGCACCTTTTAATCTTATACCGGCACCAGCAGGTAACACGACAGTACAAATGGCAGGCTGGTTTAATAAAGAAATCAACAGCATCAATGACCTGAAGGGTTTAAAAATGCGTATCCCCGGGCTGGGCGGAGAAGTATTGAGTCGTGCGGGTGGCACACCGGTTAACTTGCCTGGTGGTGAACTATTTACCGCGTTACAAACCGGTGTGCTTGATGCGACAGAGTGGGTCGGCCCATATAATGATCTGGCATTCGGTTTTTACAAAGTTGCCAAACATTATTATTACCCAGGTTGGCATGAGCCAGGCACAACACTCGAAGCCATTATTAATAAAAAAGCCTATGAGGCTTTACCAGATGATCTGCAATCTATCGTTACGTCGGCATGCCGAATCGCCAATCAGGATATGGTAGACGAATATACAACCAACAATAATGCTGCTTTGCATACGTTGGTTAATGAACACAAAGTAGATGTTCGACGGTTGCCAGATGATGTGCTGGCCAAGCTAATGCAATTATCAGACGAAGTCGTGCATGAAGTTGCTAATAAGAGTGATTTGGGTAAAGAAGTTTTTGCATCTTATAGTAAGTACCGTGAGCAAGCAGTAGAGTGGCATAATATTTCTGAGCGCGCTTATTATAACGCAAGGAGCAAAGGCTAGTTATTACTGGCAGTAAAGTGAATAGAGAGAGGCGGGTGCTTACCCGTCTTTTTTTACAGTGAGGATTAAGCGCCTATTTACTCGCAACTTTGAATTGATCTCTTCCTGCGTGTTTAGCTTCATATAAAGCATCGTCAGCTAATTTGACTAGCTGGTTAAAGTTAATGTCGGGAGAATGTAGCGCAAGACCGGCACTCACTGTTACATTGGTATTGCTTCTGATTGATTTAAAAATGCGTTCAGTGATATTGATGAGATCGTTGATTGTAGTGTCAGGTATAACTGCGAGGAACTCTTCACCACCGTAACGAATGATTAAATCTTCATCTCGACCTTCTTTTTCTATACAGGCTGCAACGTTAATGAGAGCGTCATCACCTGCATTATGCCCATGCGTGTCATTGTATTTTTTAAAAAGATCAACGTCTAGCAGAATAATGCCAAACGTTTCTTTGTTGCGAATTGCGCGCGGGATAATTTTATTCAGGTGTAAATACAGTCCTCTTCTGTTCCATAAGCGTGTTAGTGGATCTTGTAGGGAATGATTTTCATGGTCTAATTTTAACTTAATATTTTCTATCAGTGTTCGATTGAGTGATAATGCGTACGTTATAAACATGATAACCACAAAAATATAAAAGATACCTAAAATAATAGCGTCTTTATTCTCGCTGGAAAAATAATGAATAATAAGGGGTATATAGATAACGCAGAATGAAGCTACGATTGATTTTATAGAAGATGCGTAAGCTAAAATACTGCCGGAAGAAAGCAAGATAAGACAAATCGGAACAATATGTAATTGCGAATTATCCAAGGGGTAATAAAGTAGCGAAGAAAATGAAGCCAGTGCTGGAACAGTAGTTAGTATCCAGTATGTTTCCCATTTGAGAATATTTGATGGCGGGATGCTTTTATAATAAATTTTTTTATTGAATTGTCGGGTTATGAATAACCTCGGTATATAAAGTAATAGCGTCAGCGTAATCCAAAAAACAACCAGCTTGGCTTCCATGTGATTCCTGATAAGGAAGCCAATAAATAAAACAAGCAGAGCACCACCGATGAATATTCTATTCATTGAAGCGTATAATATACGCATGCGCTCATAATCGAGTTGTTGAGGCTTAATTGTCATTGGAGACAGTCGCTTGGCATAAGGTGCATACGTTTAATATAGCATGTAAATGATGTTTGTATTCTGGTGAAGAGAATTAAAAAATAACTGAAGGTAACCACGTTGCCAGCTCAGGCCACATTGCGATAATCGTCATTGCAACAATCTGAATGCCTATGAATGGAATAACACCTTTATACATTTGTTCTGTTTTTACTTTTGCAGGCGCGACACCGCGTAAGTAAAATAAAGAAAAACCAAAAGGTGGCGTAAGAAAAGACGTTTGTAAGTTGATCGCAATCATCACGCCTAACCAGGTTGGGTGGATACCCATGGCTAGTAAAATGGGTGCAACGATAGGCACAACAACAAAAGTGATTTCAATAAAATCGAGCACAAAACCGAGTAAAAACATTAAAGCCATAACAATAAATAATGCCATGAAGTGACTGCCGGGCAAGTCGGTTAGTAAATTAGTAACCAGCTCTTCACCGCCGAAACCGCGAAAAACCAACGAGAAAATAGTAGCACCAATAAAAATCATGAACACCATGCTGGTGATGGCAACAGTGCGGCGCATGGCATAACGTAAAACATCAAGATTAAATTGACGCTGCATTATGGCTAAAACAATAGCGCCGATCGCACCTATGGATGCAGCTTCGGTGGGTGCTGCAAGCCCGCCAATGATAGAGCCTAATACCGAAATGATCAGTATTAATGGGGGGAAAAGTGCGATCATCACTTTTTTGAATAATGCGGTTCGAGAAACCAGATGGCGTTCTTCACGTGGTATTGCCGGCATGGCATCGGGTTTTGTGATGGCAATGTAAGCCAGGTAAATTAGATACAACGTAACCAGCCCAAGGCCGGGTATTAATGCACCGGCAAAAAGCTCTCCGACAGAAGTGGAGGCAGAGCCGGCTTTATTGGCGGCATTCGTTAACACATCACCTAGTAGAATAAGTACGATAGACGGTGGGATGATTTGCCCTAACGTACCTGAGGCGCAAATGGTGCCAGTGGCAATGGATGGGTCATAACCACGGCGCAACATAGTCGGTAGTGATAGCAAACCCATGGTGACAACGGTGGCACCAACGATACCGGTACTCGCAGCCATGAGTGTGCCAACAATGACAACGGAAAAACCCATACCGCCACGTAATGGCCCAAATAAAGCGGCCATGGTTTCCAGTAAATTTTCTGCTACTTTTGAACGCTCAAGAATTAAACCCATGAAAACAAATAAAGGCACAGCAATTAACGATTCATTTTGCATGATGCCAAAAATGCGACTAGTGGCTGCATTCATAAAAGCAGACTGGAATGTAATGAGGTCAAGCGTACCAAGCCAGTTGCCTAGTAATGCAAATATCAATGCTGTACCCGCCAGCGTAAATGCAACCGGGAAGCCCGCCATCAGTACCAAACAAACAACGGCAAACATGATCAGAGCCATTTAATTTGTCTCCAATTTAGTGTTTGTTTCACGCAGTATCAGAATGTTGCGTAATAACAGGGCGGTGCCTTGTAGGGTCATCATTGCGGGCATGATTAATAGAAAACTTTTCAATACAAAAATCAATGGTAAGCCACCGGGCCTTGGGGATGACTCAAGAATGCCCCATGAATTGAGAACGTATTGCCAGCTCATAATGAAGATAAAGATAAACGTTGGATAAAATAGCAATATCATGCCAATAATGTTGACCCAGGCTTGTGATCGTTTAGATAGGTTGCGATAAATAATATCGATGCGCACATGGTCATTGCATTTCATGGCATAACTGATGCCCATCATAAAAATAACAGCATGCATAAATTGTATGGCGTCACTCATAGCGTTGACATTGTGACTATAGAGACTGCGAATATTTTCCCAATTCAGGCCAAGCAGGTTGAGCTGCATGAACCATTCATTGCTGAGTAAATAGCGTGGAATCGCCACGAACAAGGTGAGTAATGCGAGTAATAACACTAACCAGGCAACAGATCGTCCAGCATAGTCTGAAATCATGTCGAGGCGGTGGCTTATTTTTTCAATGATGCCCATGGTAAAGCTTGTCTTGTTATTTTAATGCAGTCGATTATATGGGATTAACAAAGTCGATGCATGGGGGAATTGGCTGGATGTTTTTTGTAGGAGCGCCCCCCCCCGGCCGCGAAAAGAGGATATTCGTGGCTGGGGTTGCTCCTATAATGTAATATTTCTTAGTTACTTTGCGAGTAGTTTATCCAGATCTGGTATGCTGTGGCCGCGGTACTTAACGGTTCCATCTGGCGCAATTAACTGGATAGTGGGTGTGCCTACCAGGCGATAGTCCTGAGCGAGCTGCTCTTTTTTGTTGTCTTCATTAAGAACTAGATAATTTAGTTTAAATTCAAAGGCATAATCATCGACTTCTTCTTTGTCTTCAAAGCCAACGTTGATTGCAGCCAGCGTCAGGCCTTTACTGCCATATTTTGTTTGGATAGCTTTGAAGTTAGGAATCATAGTATGGCAGATGTGGCATTTGGTTGACCAAAATACTAATAACACGTGTCCTTTCTTGCGTAATGATTCAAGACTATGTGATTGTTTTTTCAGGTCTGTCAGAGTGAAACCGGGTGCAGTTTGGCCTTTTTTAGGGCCGGTACTAGCTAGTGAAGTTGAGCTGATGACAGCCAATAAACATAGTGATAATAATTTTAAGGCGACTCTGGACATACTGGTTCCTGAAACTATAAGTGATACGTAACAAATAAGACCGGATTCTACACTAAAAAGTTCAGTTGAAATAAATGATTAAATTTAAGCCTATTTTATTGGCAGCCAGGGTTGCCTGCCAAGAATTGGTTATTAGCGTCTTACCATTCAAATAATTTCCAGAATGGGGTTTTTATGTCTTCAAGTTCGTGACGGATAACACGACCGGATTCACCTTCAGGATACTTTATATAGTAAGGCTTGCCGACAGTCGGAATAATGCGCACCATGTAGAGTTTGCCACTGATCCGGTATTCTTCAATTACCTTATTTTTCCCTTTACGAATCGTTACATCAGCCTTGATATTAGATTCTTCTTCAAAATTCTCAGGAATAACCGGTGGTGGTGGCACTTCAGCAGATGGCTCGGCAGCCTGTAAAAAAGGGCTAGCGAGAGTCAATGATAATAGAGAAGTGAAAAATAATGATTTGTAGCGCAACATGTTTATAACTCCAGCATGATTTCCTGTTCTTCGGCGGATAGTTCAAAATCCCGGTTTTCGTAATGATCAAAGATCGCATTAACCACATCTTTTGGATCATCGAGTATAGTAATGAGGTTCATATCTTCAGCATTAATGGTGCCTGCTTCAACTAATGTCGTTTGAAACCAGTCTACCAGTTTACTCCAGAATGATGAAACCACCAGAATGATAGGGATTTTACGGCTCTTGCCTGTTTGTACCAGGGTTAAAATTTCGGCCAGTTCATCCAGGGTACCAAATCCACCCGGTAACACCACGTAAGCGGATGCGTATTTAACAAACATAACCTTACGTGAGAAAAAATGACGAAAGGTTAAGCCAATATCCTGATAACCATTGCCTGATTGTTCATGGGGTAGCTGTATGTTTAAACCGACACTGGGTGATTTGCCTTCATACGCGCCTTTGTTGGCAGCCTCCATAATGCCTGGGCCGCCACCACTGACAACAGAAAAGCCCGCATTGGAAAGCTCGAGAGCAATGTCCTCGGCCAGCTTGTAGTAGGGATCATCTTTTTTAGTGCGTGCAGAGCCAAATATGCTCACTGAAGGACTGATTTTGGCAAGGCGTTCAAAACCTTCAACAAATTCAGCCATGATCTGGAAAATTTTCCATGATTCGCGTGACAACATGTTGTCATCAATCGGGCTGAATCCAGGGTGACTTGAGGGTTTGTTTTTATCCATAATCATAATCCTTTGATGACAATATTCAATTATGACTAAATAATAACACCAATATTAGAATCTGACAGAAGATAGTAATGAATTGTGAGATACAATACTGGCATAACAAGACAAACTCAGGAAACAACATGTCCAAATCGGCTTTAAAACCTTTGATCCTCGTTGACGGCTCTTCTTATTTGTATCGCGCCTACCACGCTATGCCACCGATGAGTAATAGCCACGGTGAGCCAACCGGAACCATTTACGGCGTGTTGAACATGCTGCGTAAATTAAGACAGGAATATGAGCCAGATCAAATGGTGGTGGTGTTTGATGCAAAGGGAAAAACGTTCCGTGATGACATGTATCCCGAGTACAAAGCTAATCGACCACCCATGCCTGATGATCTGCGCCAGCAGGTTCAACCAATACTGGAAATAGTTCAGGCTATGGGTTTTCCCATGTTACAAATAAGCGGCGTAGAAGCCGATGATGTGATTGGCACGTTGGCGCAACAAGCAACAGAAAATAAGCGCAACGTTATTATTTCAACGGGTGATAAAGACATGGCGCAACTCGTGAATAAACATGTCAGTTTGATTAATACCATGAATAACACAACCATGGATGAGGCCGGTGTAAAAGAAAAGTTCGGTGTAACGCCGGCACAAATTATTGACTACCTCGCGCTGATTGGTGACACCTCAGATAACGTCCCGGGTGTAAATAAGGTGGGGCCAAAAACAGCCGCAAAATGGTTAGAAAAATATAAAACTGTTGAAGCCATTGTTGCTGATGCTGAAAACATAAAAGGTAAAATTGGAGAACATTTGCGAGATGGTTTAGAGCAACTGCCTTTGTCACAAAAGCTGGTTACCATTAAATGTGATGTCGAGTTGGAGCAGAACGCAGACAGTTTGAATATTAAACCAGCGGATTACGAAGCATTATTAACTTGGTATAAACGATTTGAATTTAGAACCTGGTTATCTGAATTACTGGATGAGTCAAGTGAAGGTGAAGCAGAAAGCGTTGAATCAGAAAAACTGACCGTTGCATACGAAACAATTTTAACGCAGACAGTTTTAGACGAATGGATTGAGCGGTTAAAAAAAGCAAAATTATTTGCGTTTGATACCGAGACAACCAGTCTGGATTATATGCAAGCAGAAATTGTTGGGCTGTCTTTTTCAGTCGAACCTGGGAAAGCGGCCTATGTGCCCTTAGCACATGATTACATTGATGCACCAGAACAGTTATCACGTGAAAGTGTATTACAGCAGTTTAAACCATTATTAGAAAATGAAACACCGAAAATTATTGGTCAGCACATCAAGTACGACATGAATGTTCTGGCTCGTTATGACATTCATTTAAAAGGTATTGCCTTTGATACCATGCTTGAATCATATGTGTTTAATAGTACTGCAAGCCGTCACGATATGGATTCGCTTGCCTTGAAATACCTGGGCGTGAATACAGTTCATTTTGAAGACATCGCAGGTAAAGGTAAAAAACAACTCACATTTAATCAAATAGACCTTGAGCAGGCATCACCCTATGCGGCAGAAGATGCTGATATAACATTAAGGCTGCATGAAACATTGTGGCAACAACTGAAGCAGGAAAAACAACTTTGCAAAGTTTTTGAAGACATAGAAAGACCGTTAATTACCGTATTGTCGGGCATAGAATGTAATGGTGTGTTAGTTGATACCACAATGTTACATAAACAAAGTATCGAACTGTCAGACAAAATGATTGCGATACAAAAACAGGTATATGAATTAGCAGGAGAAGAGTTTAATCTTGGTTCGCCAAAACAGTTGCAGGTTATTTTGTTTGAAAAAATGCAACTGCCCGTCGTAAAGAAAACGCCTAAAGGCCAGCCCTCAACAGCAGAAGAGGTTTTGCAGCAGTTGGCAGAAGATTATCCATTGCCAAAATTAATCCTTGAATACCGGGGAATGAATAAACTAAAAAATACCTATACTGACAGATTGCCCGAACAAGTTGATCCTGATACGGGTCGTGTGCACACATCATATCATCAAGCGGTAGCTGCGACTGGCAGGCTGTCATCATCCAATCCTAACTTGCAGAATATCCCCGTTCGATCTGCAGAGGGTCGAAGAATTCGTCAGGCATTTATTGCACCTGAAGGTTACGAAGTCGTAGCCGCCGATTACTCGCAAATAGAGTTACGCATTATGGCGCACTTGTCGGGTGATAAGGGGTTATTGAATGCATTTTCAGAAGGTGTGGATGTGCATCGCGCAACGGCGGCAGAAGTGTTTGGTGTTGATCGTGATGCAGTGACAAACGATCAACGACGTTCAGCGAAAGCCATTAATTTTGGTTTAATTTATGGTATGTCTGCATTTGGTTTAGCCAAACAATTAGGTGTTGAAAGATATGTTGCTCAAGAATACGTTGATCTTTATTTTGATCGTTATCAGGGTGTAAAAAAGTACATGGATGAAACGCGTGAGCTTGCGAAAAATCAGGGTTATGTTGAAACAGTATTTGGTCGTCGTTTATATTTGCCAGATATCAATTCACGTAATGCACAAGTAAGGCAATATGCAGAGCGAACGGCTATCAATGCACCCATGCAAGGAACAGCTGCAGATATTATTAAATTGGCCATGATTAATGTTCATAATTGGATTCAGGCCAAACAACCTGATATGAAAATGATTATGCAGGTGCATGATGAGTTGGTTTTTGAAATGAGCACAAATAGTGCGGATGAGTTAATTGAAGAAGTTAAATCCTGCATGAATAATGCAGCGAGTTTGGATGTGCCACTTATTGTTGATGTGGGTCGCGGTAAAAATTGGGATGAAGCCCATTAATTGTAATGAAAGATGGAACATTGTAGACAAATGTAAAATATGTGTCGGAAAACTTGCCATTTTCTACATATTATTTACAATTGCGGTATGAACTTGTTGAGACCGGATTTGTCTTAAGAGTTCAGATGCCTTGGTTGGCATCCTCACTCACCTCCCTGAGTGAGAAGCATCCCAGCTACCCCAAGCTGGGAAATTTTGACCCTTGTTCTCACCCCCCAATCGAGAACAAGGGTTTTTTAATGCCCGTCTATTTTGTTTCTTCTGTATTATAGCCCAGCCATTCATCAAGAACGCTATGCACATCTTCAACGCCAGTTTTGTTATGGGATGAGAATATTTGCAAGCTGGCGGTCACGCCCATTTCTTCGAGTTCGTTTGCTACTTTATATAAGGTGTTGTTTGCTGGTCCTTTTTTAATCTTGTCAGCTTTGGTTAGCAGTATATGTAATTGTCGCCCCGCCGTATGGCAAAGTGAAATCATATCTTTGTCATAGTCAGTCATGGGATGGCGGATATCCATAACCAGAATTAAGCCATACAGACATTGGCGTTTGAGCAGGTAATCGGTCATGTATCGTTGCCATTTCTTTTTAACCGCCTCAGATACCTTGGCATAGCCATATCCAGGTAAATCAACCAGCCGATGACCTGCATCGAGGGTGAAAAACATCAGCTGTTGTGTCCGCCCTGGTGTTTTACTGGTCCGGGCGAGTGATTTTATGTCTGTTAGCGTGTTGATTGCACTCGACTTACCGGCGTTGGATCGACCCGCAAAAGCCACCTCTACGCCTGTATCATCTGGCGCATGTTCAAGGCTGGGGGCACTGAGTAAAAAAGTAGTTTGGCGGTATTTGCTCATAATAATGATCGTAAAACAGAAAAATTCTGATAAAGGCTAAGGATAGCGCAACTAATTGTTTTTAAAAAGACTATAGTGCGATTAGATGAGTTTTAATAGGGTTTACAAAGGTGATTATATTAGTGTAATAGTTGACCCTTACTCGCTGCGCTGGTATATAAGGCACTCATTTTTTACCGGGCTAGAACCCGGTGTTGTATATCGGTATGTAATATAGCCCTTGTGGGCACGGGAGATTAGCCAAAATGAAGAAGATGTTCGTCACATTTGTAGCAATCGCGGCCCTGGCGGCAGTTGGTTCTGTTAATGCAGCAGGTAATATAGATGCGGGTAAGACCAAATCACAAAGTTGTGCTGCTTGTCATGGTGTTAATGGGGTAAGTGCTACAGCTATGAACCCTAACCTTGCAGGCCAAAGCGCCGCGTATCTGGTTAAACAATTGAAAGAATTTAAGTCTAAAAAGCGTGATAACGCAACGATGTATGGAATGGCAGCTGGTTTGTCAGACCAGGACATGGAAGATGTTGCAGCTTATTACGCCAGTCAGAAAGCAGCCGAAAGCAAAGCAGATGAAACGCTGGTTGAGCGTGGTAAATTAATTTATCTTTCGGGCGATGATTCAAAAGGGTTATCAGCTTGTTTGGGTTGTCATGGACCAGCAGGCAAAGGTATTCCTTCTGCCAAGTTCCCGGCACTAGCAGGACAACATGCGGATTATACTGTTTCTCAGTTGAAAGCATTTAGTTTGGGTTCACGCGCAAATGATGCGGGTAAGATGATGCAAACGATTGCTGGTAAAATGAATGCAGCAGACATGAAAGCGGTAGCATCTTACATTCAAGGCTTACGTTAATTTAAGGTTATCTCGAATGGTAAACTAAAAAGGGGTGAGTCTTTGACTGCCCCTTTTTTTTATGACTAATTGATAATGATATGAACAAACCAGACAATAAACATAAACGATCATCTGCAGTGTTACTGGAATTTCTGGGCTCTATGTATCTTGCCATTACCTTGTTAATGACGGTAGCTATAGCGTCAGTCATTGGTACGGTATTATTACAAAATCAACCCTATAATGAATACCGAACCCGGTTTGGTGAATTTTGGTTTGAAATGTTTGAGATGATGGGTTTGTATGATGTTTATACAGCGGCCTGGTTTTTGTTTATTCTAGCCTTCCTGGTTTTGTCGACCAGTGTTTGCGTGTATCGAAACACGCCAAACATGTTACGTGAGATGAAAAATTTCAGATTGCAAGCAAAAAGAAAATCGTTGCTTGCGTTCCATCATAAGGAAGAATTTTTTACCCAGTTTACTTTATCTGAAGTTGAGCAAAAAATTGCTTCATTTATTAAGTTACATAAATACCAGTCACGACGTAAGCAAGATGAAAATCATGTGGTGATAGCTTCAATGAAGGGGCGGTTTAATAAAATAGGTTATGTGTTAACGCACCTTTCAATTATTCTGATTTGTATCGGCGGTCTGATCGATGGCAATGTTGGTCTTAAGTGGAAAGTGATGAATCAGGATGTAGTGCCACAAATGGAAGATATGGTGGTGAGTGATGTACCTGAAAAAAGCCGCCTAAGACCTGGCGAATCATTATCATTTCGCGGTAATCGATCTATCCCTGAAGGCAATACTGTTAATGCAGTTGTGCTCGATTATCGTGATGGATACGTATTACAGGAATTGCCTTTTGCGATAGAAGCAAAAGATTTTCGAATAGAATACTATCAAACCGGTCAGCCTAAATCATTTCAGTCAGATTTGGTTATTCATGATGATCAATTAGATAAGCCACTAGAACAAACTATCTCGGTCAATCATCCATTAATCTATCGCGGCTATTCAATTTTTCAAGCTACGTTTGGCGATGGTGGTTCAATCATCGACATTACTGCCTGGCCATTACATAAAATAGGTTCAAAGCAAGCGCTTAAAGGTGAAGTCTTTGGGACCTTGGATTTGAAATCATTGAATGAAAGTTATCGTCTGGAGCTGACAGATTTCCGTATGTTTAATATCAACCCGGTTAGCAACAAGAAATCAGAAAAGAAATTTAAGAATAGTGGACCCAGTTATGCTTATAAATTACGTGATGCGGCAGGCGTGGCGTACGAGTATATAAATTACATGTTACCGCTAGAAAAAGAAGGGCGCTGGTATCTTCGTAGTGACGTGCGAAAATCATTAGAGGCTGGCTTTCAATCACTTTGGTTACCGCTGGATAAAAATAACAGCATTGAACGTTTTATGCGTTTTCGCCAGGCACTGCTAGATAATAAAAACGTGGCTGATATTATTGATAGACAAGTGCAGGCTGCCTTTAAGCGCTCTGGTTCCAGTGACCTGAATATGAAACAACAGCTCAAATTATCAATTGAGAAGATTGTTGATGATTATAATAGTGGTGAATTGAATCTCATTATTTCTGAGATGGCGCGGAACATGGACGAAAAAGAGTTTTTTGAAAAGCGGGCAGCTTACCTTTCTGTCGTAGAAAATATTTTTGTACAGATTTATGTTCAGGTTTTAAAGGCTGAAGGCGTGGATGTCAGTCAAGGTATTATTGACCCGTTTGATCAGCAATTTTTTAATGATGCATTTATAGAAATGGGCGCTTTATCAAATTATTCGTCACCTTACTTTTTTCAATTGAGTTCATTTAAACAGATTGAAGCCACCGGACTTCAGATTACACGTGCACCGGGTAAAAATCTTGTCTACCTGGGTTGCGTAATGTTGATTGCCGGTATATTCATTATGTTTTATATGCATCACAGACGTTTATGGTTTTATCTGGAGAAAGATAATGACCAGACACACATTATTATGGCAGCCAGTGGTAATCGTAAAACAATCGATTTTGATAGTGACTTTGAAAAATTAAAAAGTGATTTTGGCGCATTGCTATGAATTCGAAAACAATATAATTGAATAATGGTTTTTATCATTATTTAATTATATTCAGCCCAGGTTCATCCCCCTTTACATAGAATAAACCAAAGCCTATTCCTGTTGTCATACAGATAGACGGCACGGTTGCTGGCTGGTAACATGATAGTTCGATAAAAAATAAAATATTTTGATAAACAATAACTTATTTAAATAGAAGATAGATTATGGCCGCTACACAAGAAGAAATTACATTATCTATGGAGCCACGCTCATTTTTAAAATCACTGTCAGTATTTGACTGGTTATGGGCTTGTTTGTGGTTAGTGGGTGCAATTACTGCACATCAGCAATACCAGCAATTTATGGATGGATATGAGGTCGGCATATTATATGGGACTGTGCCCGCGTTGGTGTTTATGGGTTGGCGCTGGAAGGCATTTAGAATTTTGTCGCTGGCAGTTGCAGGTATTAGTTTATTTGCTATATGGATATATGGAAATGATATCAGTTTGCAGGAAAAACAATTTTTTCTGAAATTTATGTTATCGAGTCAGTCTGCCATTATGTGGATGAGTGCGCTGTTTGTGCTGGCCACAGTCACGTACTTTTTTGCCTTAGCCATTAAATCTGATTTTGTTTCAAAAGTTGCGAGCAGCATGACATGGTCAGCAACAACAATGGGGCTGGTTGGTTTAATGGTTCGCTGGCGTGAATCTTATTTATTGGGAGCCGATATCGGCCATATACCGGTTAGTAACCTGTATGAAGTGTTTATCCTGTTTGCCATTATTACGGCACTTATTTATTTGTATTATGAAGGTCGATATAAAACGCGTGCATTAGGTGGGTTTGTACTATCCATTATCAGTGCATCGATTGCATTCTTGTTGTGGTATACCTTTGATCGACAAGCACATGAAATACAGCCTTTAATTCCAGCCTTGCAAAGTTACTGGATGAAAATACATGTGCCCGCAAACTTTATTGGTTATGGCGCTTTTTCGTTGGCAGCTATGGTGGGTGTTGCTTATTTGTTTAAAGCACGAAAACAGTCTGCAAATGAAACAGTTGGTGAAAGTGGTATTCCTGCTTTGACTATTCTTGACGACATTATGTATAAGTCTATTGCTCTGGGTTTTGCATTCTTCACGATCGCAACAGTGTTGGGCGCCATGTGGGCAGCAGAAGCATGGGGTGGTTATTGGTCATGGGACCCGAAAGAAACCTGGGCGCTGATTGTCTGGTTAAACTATGCGGCATGGTTGCACTTGCGTTTAACAAAAGGCTGGCGCGGCACTGTTATGGCATTGTGGGCTATTATCGGTTTGTTTGTTACCTTGTTTGCATTTGTTGGCGTGAATATGTTTTTGGCCGGTTTGCATTCTTATGGTGGTTTGTAAAATTAAAGGAGAGATAAATGCGTGTATTGAAGAATAAGTTTTTAATCAGTATGGCATTGTTTGTTGGCATAAGCTTGAATGTTAGCGCTGCAGAGTTTGTGGCAGGTATTGAATACCAGGAAGTAATCCCTGCACAGCAGACTACCGCACCTAAGGGTAAGGTCGAAGTGGTTGAAGTGTTTTGGTATGGTTGTTCACATTGTTATCGCATGGAACCCAGCTTGAAAAAATGGCTTAAGACAAAACCGGCTAATGTTCATTTTGTAAGAATGCCTGCGCAATTCAATAAAGGTTGGGCAGTCCACGCAGGTGCATATTATGTGGCAGAGAGTTTAGGCCTTGTAGACAAGGTACATGAACCAATCTTCAAAGAAATACATGGAAATCGTAAGCCACATCAAAAATCTAATTTATCCACAGTTGATCAGTTGGCAGCGTTTTTTATTAAATTTGGCGTAAGCCGCGAAAAATTCATGAAGATTTATAATTCTTTTTCGGTGAAAAGTAAGCTGGCACATGCAAAAGGTATGGTGCAGCGTTATGGTGCCCGTAGCGTACCGACATTTATCGTCAATGGTAAATATCGCACGAACGAAACAATGGCCGGAGGCAAGAAGGAAATGTTTGACGTTATAAATGAATTAGTTGCAGCTGAATCAAAAACTAAAAAATGATGACTGATAGCCGTTAAAGCAAGATAACGCCCAATTCTGGAGAGAATGGATGAAAGCATCAAAAGTATTTGTAAAGTGCCTGGAAAACGAAGAAGTCGAATATATATTTGGAATTCCGGGTGAAGAAAATCTCGACGTTATGGATGCTTTGCTAGACTCCAATATTCAATTTATTACTACACGTCACGAACAAGGCGCGGCATTCATGGCCGATGTCTATGGTCGTCTAACAGGTCGTGCTGGTGTTTGCCTAGCAACACTAGGCCCAGGTGCTACCAATTTGGTTACGGGCGTTGCCGATGCGAATATGGATCATGCGCCGGTTGTCGCGATAGCTGGACAGGCAGGCACTAATCGCATGCACAAAGAATCACATCAGGTGCTCGACCTGGTGAACATGTTCAAACCTATCACCAAATACGCCTCAAGAATTTTAACGCCAGATATTATCCCTGAAGTGGTGCGTAAAGCGTTTAAAGTGTCACAAACTGAAAAAACAGGTGCGACATTTATAGAGTTCCCTGAGAACCTGGCGAAAATGGATATGGATTCTCCAATTTTGCCTGTTGATCATACGCACCCCCCTGAGCCACCGATGGATCAGGTTGAATATGCGGCACAATTAATTTCTGAAGCGCGTGATCCGATTATTCTCGCTGGAAATGGTGTCATTCGATCTCGGTCATGGAAACACCTTGATGACTTTGCACGTGATTTGAATATTCCGGTTGCGAATACTTTTATGGCTAAAGGCGTTATACCTTTTAAGCACCCAATGGCTTTAGGTAGTGCCGGTTTACAAGCACATGATTATGTCAGTTGTGGTTTTGATCGTGCGGATGTCATTATTTGTGTAGGCTATGATCTGGTCGAATTTCATCCTTATTTATGGCATCCGTCAAAGGACCGTAAAATTATTCATATTGATCTTACCCCTCCAGAAGTCGATGAAGCTTATACGATTGCAGTGGGAGTAGTGGGTGATATTAAACATAGCCTGATGCGCATTTCTGCACTGGCAACGCCTCATGAAGGTCATTTTATGCGGCCGTTACGTAATGCGTTGGTTGAGGAAATGAATCAACACAGTCAGGACACGGATTTCCCTGTAAAGCCACAACGCATCATTTGGGATCTACGTACAGCGATGGATCTTGAAGATATCGTTATTTGCGATGTTGGTGCACATAAAATGTGGATGGCGCGTATGTTCCGTTGTGAGCACCCTAATACGTGTATTATTTCTAATGGTTTTGCGAGCATGGGTATTGCCGTTCCTGGCGCAATTGCGGCCAAGTTAGTTTATCCTGATCGGAATATTGTCGCGGTTACGGGTGATGCAGGGTTTCTGATGAATTCACAGGAAATTGAAACCGCTGTAAGAATAAATACGCCAATTGTGATCCTCGTCTGGACAGACTCGGCCTACGGCTTGATAGAATGGAAACAGATGAATGAGTTCGGGCGTAAGTCGAATATCGATTTTACCAACCCCGACCTGATTAAATACGCTGAAGCTTTTGGGGCTAAAGGGTATAAGGTAGAAAAAACAGAAGACCTGCTGCCAACTTTGCAAGAGGCATTGGCTAGCAAGCAGGTATGTATAATAGATTGTCCGGTTGATTACCGCGAAAACCTGAAACTCACTGAAAAACTGGGTGAAATGGTTTGCCCGATATAGCCGTTACATAAATTGGAAAGTTAATGCTCGCAGCAGCAACAAGCAAACAACAAGATAGTTTTGATGGTGGGCATCGTTTACGGCTTTTGAGTTATAACATTCAAACGGGCACCAGTACCAACCATTACAGACAGTTTTTAACGCAAAGCTGGAAGCAAGTCTTGCCTCATTCGCAACGACTCGAAAATATCAAACTCATTGCCAATATGGCGAGTGATTACGATATTATTGGTTTACAGGAAGTGGATGCGGGCAGCATTAGAACCGGTTTTGTGAATCAGACAGAATACATGGCGATGCACGGAAAGTTTCCTTTCTGGTTCCATCAGACAAACCGTAAACTGGGTAAAATTGCTCAACACAGCAATGGATTAATGTGTAAATTTAAACCATCAGAAATATCAGACCATAAGCTACCGGGTGTATTGCCGGGGCGGGGTGCTTTATTCGCTCGGTTTGGTCATGGAACCGAATCATTGGTGGTTGTGATCTTGCATCTTGCACTTGGTCAAAAGGCGCGTATGCGGCAATTATCCTATGTTTCAGAGGTGGCTAGTGACTTTAAGCATGTCATTGTTATGGGTGATATGAACTGCAAACCGGACAGTAAAGAGATTCAGCAACTACTTTTAAACTCCGATTTACATGAACCTATGGAAAATTTGCATACCTGGCCAAGCTGGCGTCCGCAACGCAGCATAGATCATATTTTGGTGTCTTCTTCTTTGCGCGTAGATAAAACGCATGTGCTGAGCCATACATTTTCGGACCACCTGCCGATTGCCATGGAAGTGACCTTGCCCAATACCATTAAAATAGCCACCTAGGCGTAATCCTTAGTAATATTAGCTGACTATTAAAACTAGCCTGCTTCCTCAAGTTTGTAATCTTTTTACCGATAGAATGAAACCAGCCTGATATAGGCTTAGTTTGTGTGCCGTAAAGAAAATCGTAAATATTACATGGAAAACAATTACTTATAATGTTTAATCGTAATCCGGAAAAAGCTGAACAGGAATGGAAACGGAAGTATTTTAGTAGCCTGGAAGAGCTTGAGAAGAAAGAAAAACACTGGACTTCACTTGATAGTGTGATGCGTACGTCCATGTCACGTCTGAGTATTATGCTCGACGGGCTCGATAAAGAGCTGGATAAGGAGCTGGACTATCTCAGACGTGCTCTTCGTAAAGGTTCGGATGCCAGCAAGGTTCGTCAACTTTTGTCCTCTACCCTTCAGGTGTTAGAGAAGGTAGAAGAAAAACAAAAACATTTCAAAAAGCTTAATGCTTCGGAAGCCTATCAGTATTTATTAGACAAAATGGTGTTGCCTAAAGGTACTGCCAGAGAAATAAAAGCATTAACCAAGTCCATTAAGCATTTGGGTGATGATGAAGACCCGGTAGCGGTTATCGAAGAGTTTGTTGCACTGATTAAACACAGCTTTACTCTCGTAAGAGATAGCACAGAAGAAAAACTATCAGGCCAGAAAAAGAAGCAAACACCAAAAGCCGAAAAAGAAACAGTATCCAAATCGATTGATTTGGAAGTCTCAGAAGAGCCAACGTTGTCAGGTCGCTATGTACTTGAATCTTTATTGAATGAATTATTACTGCCTGAATCTTTTGATACAGACGTAAAGTTAGTGCGTGAACATTTACAGGACGTAAAAGTTGAACAGGAACTTAACAAACTCGCACATCAAGTTGCTAGTATTCTTAATGAAGCCTTGCCTGCCAGCCTACAACATGAGGACGTTTCGACGTTAATGTCTGAGGATTCAGATCTTACTATTAACGAAATATTATTGCAGTTATTGGAACGAATTGAATTACCCAGTGAAATGAATGAAGAAGTAAGCGTTATTCAACATCAGTTAGAAGGTGATGTAAGAGATAACGAATGGCCGCAATTATTGGAACGAATTAGCCGATTAATACGTTCAATGCGAGAACAGGCTCAAGAAGAAAAGAGAAACCTTGAATCATTTTTAACGCAATTAACCGACCAATTGCAAACACTGGATAATTTTATTAGCGGTGTAGAGCAAGACCATCATGAAGGGATAAAAAAATCACGTGAATTTCACGGAAAAATGGATGATCACATTGAACACATGGGTCGATCAGTAGCCGAGGCATTAGAGCTTGATCAATTAAAAAAAGCGATTGATGAAAGATTAGCAACTTTGGCATTACATTTAGGTGAATTCAGGCGCCATGAAGAGCAGCGTGATGAATCTGCGCAAGAAAAAATTGAGGAACTCAATTCTCAAATTAGAAACATGGAAAAAGACTCAGAAGAGTTACGTAAAAATGTCATGAAAGAAAGAGAGATGGCATTAATGGATCCTCTGACCGAAATAAAAAATCGTATGGCATATGATGAGCGTATCGAGCAAGATTATCTGCGTTGGAAAAGATACCAGTCATCATTGTCACTGATGGTAATCGATATCGATCTGTTCAAAAAAATTAATGATAACTATGGTCATATGGCGGGCGATAAAGTTTTGCACACTGTTGCGCAGCACTTACAAAATAATATTCGTGAAACTGATTTCCTGGCTCGATATGGTGGTGAAGAATTTGTCATTATCATGTCTGATACCGCTCTGGATGAAGGCTTAAATGTTGCTGAAAAATTACGTGTGGAAGTAGAGTCTTGTGGGTTTCATTACCGGGGTGATGATGTAAAGGTAACGATCTCGTGTGGCATCGCTCAATTTACAGGTGAAGACACAGTCGATAGTGCATTTGAAAGAGCGGATTCGGCTATGTACAAAGCAAAACAAAATGGCAGGAACCAGTGTGTTTCGGTTTGAAATGATAGTTTGACATATAGGAGTTGTGTGCTATAAATGCATGAAATAATTAAAAAAATCATAATACATGATTAAATAATAACAAAATAAGTTAATTTAAATTTAACGCAGGTAGTTGTTTAATGATTTTATCGAACGTGCTCTGGATTTCTGTTTTTTTGCAGGTGATAGCCGCAATTATGGCGTTACGCTTGATACCGTTGACGGGCCGTGCGCTTGCGTGGAGCATTCTATCAGTCGCTTTTATGCTTATGGCTACTCGCAGAGCCATTAGTTTATTACGCGCGAATGGCACGATCGAGAGTCAGTGGCTTACTGCTATGACGACAGAAGTCGTTGCATTATTAATTTCTGTCTTCATTGTTATCGGCGTATTTATGATACGTAATGTATTTTTGAAAAAACAACATGATGAAGATGAGTTGCTTAAGCTTTCCCAGGTTGTTGATCAAAATTCCAGTAGCACATTCATTACTGACCTTGAAGGTAAAATCGAATACGTTAATCGACAATTTGTTGAACGTACGGGGTATATGCTTGAAGAAATTAAAGGCAAAACTCCCAGTTTTTTGCATTCAGGAAAAACAAGTAAAAATGTAATTATCAAGTTATGGAAAACAATTAAAGACGATAAGACATGGGTTGGTGAAATCTGTAATAAAAGTAAAAGCGGTAACTTAACCTGGGAGAAAGAACGGATATCGCCAGTAAAAGGTGTAGATGGAGAAACGACACATTATGTTGCAGTTTTAGAAGATATTACCGAACAAAAATCACAGCGCGATGCATTGGAGTATATGGCGATGCATGACGCGTTAACAGATTTACCCAATCGCGCATTATTTTATGATCGAGTTTATCAGGCGATTATTAATGCTGAGCATAGTAATGAGCCCGTTGCTGTTTTATTGATGGACTTAAATAATTTTAAAGTTATCAATGATACGTTGGGTCATCATTTGGGCGATAAAATCTTAAAAGAAATTTCTTCGCGATTACGTAACGGTGTTAAAAGATATGACACGGTTGCGCGTATGGGTGGTGATGAATATTTAGTGTTATTACCCGGTGTCGATAAAGCGTTTGCAGTAGAAATAGGTCGACGTTTATCAGCGCTGGTGCAAAAACCATTTGTTATTGACGAGCATCATTTTGATATCAGTATGAGTGTTGGGGTTGCTATGTACCCTGAGCATGGAGATGATCCTGATGTACTGATACAAAGAGCAGATATAGCCATGTATTCGGCAAAAACGAATGGAACTGGTATTGAATCCTATAATTCAGAGCAAGACCAGCATAGTATAAGGCGCCTTGAGTTGCTTGGCGAAGTACGGCATGCAATAGAAGAGAAGCAGTTTTGCTTGCAGTATCAGCCACGAATTAATTTACAAACAATGGCCACTGAGGGTGTTGAAGCCTTGGTACGTTGGCAGCATCCGACACGGGGCATGATTTATCCTGATGAATTTATTCCCTTACTTGAAGAAACTGGTAATATTAAACCTTTAACCCGTTTTATTATCGAAAAAGCTATTCAACAATTGGCAGACTGGCAAGTAAAAGAACCAAGTTTCCGTATCTCTATTAATATATCTACGCGCGATTTATGTGATCCCAGCATGGCAATATTCTTGAAAGAGAAAATGGATATGTATGAAGTATCTGCAAACACTGTCATTATTGAAATTACCGAAAGTTCCTTGATGCAATATACTAAGTACACAGAGACAACTATTGAAGCCTTGGATGACATGGGTGTTAAGTTGGCGATTGATGACTTTGGGACGGGTTATTCTTCACTGCAATATCTAAAAGAGTTGCCTGTATCTGAACTGAAAATTGATAAGTCATTTGTGATGAATATGATGGATGATGATGATGATGCGATTATTGTTCGTTCAACAATTGACCTGGGCCATAATCTGAATTTGAAAGTTGTCGCTGAAGGCGTAGAAGATGAAGAAGCCAGTAAGTTATTGCAAATATTAAAATGCGATCACGCTCAAGGATACTTTTTTTCCAGGCCTGTTGATTCAGAAGTGATTGATAATATGTTGAATATTAATGATAAGCAGGTTGTGAGCCTTGTTAATTCCTAATAGTTATTGGTTGCAAAATACATCATCAAAACAATAATAACGATGGTAGCTTGCAACTAATTAGACTCCTTCCAAAAAATTAAATTAGAATAAACTGAAATACCATCTGAAAAAGGCGTTACAGACTCTAGTTATGTTACTGTTTTTTCTGGATTAATAAATATTGAATAACGCCTTAAAATAATTCAAGGCTAATCGATAATTGGCATGATGTCTGCACTCTCTCAAACATGTCTGAAATAATAATAAGCCGCAGACACAATAATAATAACGAATCCCCAAGGGAGAAATCACCTCACTTAATTTGTTAGTGAAACTTGAGGTTATGCGCTAGGCTGCTTGTTGAGCCACTTCACCCTGAATGGGGTCTAGGAATATTAAGACATGGACGTTCACGCTTTTTCTATCACTTGAATAACTGAAATGATTATTTCGGTTATTTAGCAAACTATTCTATTTTTTTATTCTTACTTAACTGTCACATTCTCCAGTATAGTTTTGATTGGTTATTTAAAGTACACAGTTAAATGGTTGGCGCATCTTGAATAAGAAAATTCTTATAATAAAGGCAGGGAAGAAATTACCGTTACTCAGTCATATTGAAGGGGATTTTGAGGATTGGATAATCTCTGGTATGGGTCTTCCTTGTGATCGGTTCGAGGTAATGTCAGTGTTTGAAGGAACAGACTTACCTGATTGTTTGCGTTATAAAGCCGTAGTGATCACAGGATCCAGTGCGATGATAACAGATCATTCCGACTGGATTGAGAAGACAGCAAGTTGGTTAAGAGAAGCGATTGAACTGCAAATACCAGTGCTAGGTATTTGTTTTGGGCATCAATTGTTGGCATATGCTTTGGGTGGGGAGGTTGCTGAGAACCCAAACGGAGTGGAAGTAGGTAGCGTTGAAGCAAGGATGTGTTCGGGCGATATCGGTGATAAATTGTTAGATGGGCCAAATAAGCTATTAGTGCAGGCTAGTCATAGACAATGTGTAATAAGATTACCTGAGGAGGCGGTATGTCTGGCGAGAACGGACATGGATAAACATCATGCATTTCATTTTCGTGACTATGTATGGGGGTTACAATTTCATCCTGAATTCAGTGTCGAAGTAACACGCCAATATATTCATTATTATGCAGATGATTTGGATTCATCCGCTAGAGATGAGCAGCATTTGCGGTCAGAGTGTAGTGAGACACCAGAAGCGAATAATTGCTTAAGAAATTTTTCAGTGTTTATACAAGGCAGGGCGATGAAATGAAGTTTGCAGTGATAGAAATTGGTCAACGATTTAATTTTCAAGGTGAATATTACGTTAAAAGTAGCCCATTAGTTGCTAATAATGAAAAAACCGGCCAGCAAAAATTATTTCGTCGCGCTGATAATATCGAGCCAGACTTTAAAGCAATATCTCAAGAAGTTACTAACAAAATGACAGATAATGATGTAGTTATGAAAAATTTTGAACAATTTTATACACGTTGTATTGAATCTTTAGATGAGCATTTGTCGAGTGATCAGGTTGATGAAAAAAATGGCTTGTTTGGAGCGTGGGAAGAGGCAAAACAGGCATTTATAGAAGATTGTAAAAAAATATAATAATCAATAAGTTGTTAATTTTTTTGTTTTTTTAACAATATTGACTAAAATTATTTTTGAAAAATAAAGTAATTATTTTAGATAACAAATTCAGAAGCTTACTTTCTTAAATAGGCTGTCACACTTGTAATTCAGCTAATATGCCCATAAATCTATTAAAGAAGTTGGAAACATTGCCGTTAAATTAATTAACAGCAGATAACACGTGACATTATTATGCTAATCAGCGTGTTGTAGTTGGGTCATAAGTTACAAGGCGAATCGAGCAGTTTGGTATGTTGTTGTGAACGTCTACCGACGGGTAGAAATCCTGATACATATTACCGCTCAATATTAAAATCTCGATTCAACGCAATATAGACTCGCTGATTAGCATAGTGATAGTCGTTATCAAAGTGTAAAGATTGACTCCTCCGGCAGCGCATAGCGCACTGCATTAACCCAGCCCAGCAATGGACTGGGTTATTTTTTTGGTCGAGTTTTAGCCTTATGCCGCGAGAGCATAGGAATGTGAGAAGCGGCATCTCCTAATAAACAGTCACTAGCTACCGTCATGCAAGCCAATCAGGCATTAATTTACCCATCGCCATGCGTTCTTTGGTTAAGTTACCTGTTAGAACGAAACCGAGAGCTTGCCCTTTATTATCTATGAAAGTAGCGCGGACGCCATCTTCAGATATTTCCTCCTCCCAGTCGCCTTCTGTGCGTCGTGGAGGAGGGCAGACCACAATAGGGTAACAGGGTGTTTTAACAACAACAGGCATGGCAGGATAGCTAACAGCCGTTTCTTCACCCGCTAGAGTGGCAGCTAGTGCCCTTGCGCTGTTCATTAGAGGCATGACAAATGGTAAGTTCAGGTCTTCAACTTGTGCGCAATCCCCCAGTGCGTATATAGACTCGTTGCTACTACGCAGGAGACGATCTACTTTAATACCACGATCAGTATCAATATTGGCTTTCTCTGCTAATGATAGATCGGCCCGTAATCCGATTGCAGAAAGGACGATATCTGCCTCAATTGTTTGTCCGTTTTTAAGATTAATAAGTAAACCGTTATCTGCGTGATTGATATCTGTCACAACAGTATCGAGTTGCCAGCTGATACCAAGGGAAGATAATTTTTGTTTGAGTATGTCCGATGCGTGTGGGGATAATAATCGGCCCAGTGGTTGTGGTGCAAGATCAATGATAGAAATTTCTGTATCAAGCGTTGAAAGATCATTGGCAAATTCACAACCAATCAGCCCTGCGCCAATGATGGCTACGCGTTTACCGCTGTCGAGTTTATTTCTGAATTCACGGTAGTCATCAAGGTTATTGACCGTAATAACATCTTCACTTGCATTGCCGTCAATGGGTGCGCGAATACTGTATGCACCATAGGCCAGAACAAGTTGATCATATTGGGTAGTTTGTTTGTCAGTAGTGACAAGGTGTTTATCACTATCTATATCAGTGACGGTGGTTTCAGTCCATATAGTAGCATTAAGGTCCTTTGCCATTTTTTCAGCATTAGCCATTACCAGTTCATCTGCTGCTTTATTTTTAGCAAGAGCATTAGACAACATGGGTTTAGAATATGAGCTACCGTCATCACGGGTAATGATAAGCAGCTCGGTATCCTGGTTACGTTTTCGGAATTCACGAGCCAAGCTATAACCACCCATTCCACTACCAATGATGACAATTTTATTCATTACATTTCTTCCATTTCAAAATCTGATTTACCCACGCCACAATCTGGGCAGAGCCAGTTATCAGGAACATCAGCCCACGCTGTTCCAGGAGCGATCCCTTCCTCAGGTAGTCCTTGCTCTTCATCATAAATAAACCCACAAACCAGACATTGCCACTTTTTCATTTAATACTCCAAAAGAAATGATACTAAATTGTTAAATCAAGGCGGTTATATTATATAACAGCCGGAAATCACTATTATTTCATATTTTAGAAGATATAACAGGGTGATATGATGTGGTTTCTTACAAAGACTAAGGTTTTATAAGTGAAGATAAAAAAACAGTTATCAATATTGTGCATAAGTATCTTGCTAAACAGTTTTATGCAAATTTCTGTGAGAGCAGAGAATTTTGATTTATCACTTAGTCAGGAAGTAGATGTGGCAATACAAAGCTATAAAGCAGAGGGTGAATCAATTTTCTTATGGTTTCCATCTGAGTCGGGATTGCTTGCGCAAGAAAAGAAAATCGCTAAGCAACTAACCAAATCAAATATTGAAATATGGCTGGCAGATATGTTGGGAGCCTATTTCTTGCCTGCATTAGCCAGTAGTATAGATAGAGTTAACTCTGCAGATTCTGCCGAATTAATTGAGCAAGCAAGATTGAAAAGCAAAAAAGCAATTTTTCTTGTTGGAAGTGGACGTGGTGCAGCGTTGGCATTAAGGGCAGCCAGGTCATGGCAATTAAAATATGGCCAGCAAGCGAAACTAGCGGGTGCAGTTTTAATTAGTCCCAAGTTATTTGTTGAAACACCGGACCCAGGTAAAGAAGGTCAGTTATTGCCTGTTGTTAAGGAAACGAACCTACCTATCGTTATTATTCAACCTGAAAATTCTCCATGGCGATGGAAGATGGGAACGATCATTCCTGTATTAGAAAAAAGTGGTAGCCATGTTTACGCCTGGTTTCTTAAAAACGTGCGCGATAGATTTTATTATCGCCCAGACGCAACTACTGCTGAAGACGCAATGAGTCAGCGTATATCATTCTTTATGCAAAGCTCGATAAATTTATTGAAGAATTACAAAGATGTGCCGCGACTTATTATGGGTAAAAAAACAACGGAAGTAGTAAAAAAAGAAGAAGGTAAAAAAGAAAAGAAATTACGAATATTTACAGGCAACCCTGATCCACAAGCATTATATTTGGAAAATATGAAAGGTGGAAAAACGAATATAAGGGAGCTAAAAGGCAAAGTGGTTTTAGTCAATTTCTGGGCTAGTTGGTGTCCTCCATGTGTGCATGAAATGCCCTCTATGCAAAAATTAAATCAATTATTTTCTAATAAACCTTTTGAAATTCTTGCCGTTAACATGGCGGAAGATAAAGAGGTGATCCAGCAATTTCTTCAAGAGAAAGTAAAAGTGGATTTTCCTATATTATTAGATAGGGATGGTGCAGCGCTTAAAAGGTGGAAGGTGTTTGCATTTCCAACCAGTTATATTATTGGGAAACAGGGTAAAATAAGACTGGCTTTATTTGGCTCCATTGACTGGATGAAGGCAGATGTAGTTAAAAAAATAAAAAAGCTGATTGCTGAGTGACGAACTAATAATCAAGGAAGCGATATGAGTGAAATTAATACTTGGTTACTTGGGGGTGGTTTTACAGTCGGTATTGTATTTGGTTATGTTGTACAACGTTTCCGTTTTTGTTTGGTTGCAGCAGTTAGTAATTTATTATTAATTAATGACAGGCGGCAGATTGTTGCTTTTGCTATGGCATTGGTGGTTGCGATTACTGGCACACAATTATTGGAAATAATGAAAGTAGTGGATATTGCCGATTCGGCCTATCGTAATAATATACTTGATTGGTTTGGCGCAGCTATTGGCGGCGTTATTTTTGGAGTAGGTTCGGTGTTGTCTGGGGGATGTGCAGCACGTACCATAATAAAAACGATGGAAGGAAGCTTTCATTCGTTACTTGCGCTTCTCTCATTTTCAATTGTTGCTGCTGTAACTCAATTTGGTTTTCTTGAATCTGTTCGCGTAGAACTAACGCATATAACGTCTATTGAGTTAACTACGGATGCTGGAATTGCATCTGTATTATCATGGCCTAAATGGAGTGTGTTAGCGATTATTATTGTTATTTTATTATTGTTTATTTATAAAAGTTCTAAGCAGACTTCGTTGAAAACCATGTTGGCTGTTGGCTCGGTTGTTGGAATGCTGGTTGTTATCAGTTGGTATACCACTGGCGTGCTGGCACAGGATGAATTTAATTATAAAAGTCCATCTGCTATGACGATGTCAGGCCCTTTGGCACGTTTTGGTTATGTTGTTATTTCTGGTCGTATGCCGGCGTTATCATTTTCTATTTTATTTGTCATTGGAATGGCATTATCCTCTTTGTTAAGCGCATTAACATTTAGGCAGTTTAAACTTACTGCCCCGGCTAAAGGTATGGCTAAAATGGCAATATTCGGTGGGGCATTAATGGGTGTAGGTGGAATATTGGCTTATGGTTGTAATGTTGGTCAGGGTTTAAGTGGCATTTCTACGCTTTCAGTTGAATCAGTATTGGCTGTTGCTAGTATGGTAGGAGGGATTGCTGCAGCCACAAAGTGGATGGAAAAAGTGATTGGTTGAAAAGCATGAAAAAAAGGCTGAATTTAATTTTTAAAGTAGACTTAGCTTAGTTGTTCAACATGTTTCATTAATGTGTCTTTATTATTATCGAGCAGTGTGATGTGGCCAACTTTTCTACCTTCTCGTGGCGCTTTTCCATATAAATGTAAATGGGCATCTGGTAGCTTCAGTACGCCTGACATATTGGGTATTTCACCAATCAAATTGATCATGGCTGCATTTGAGGTTAAAGCTGTCGAGCCGAGAGGTAAGCTGAGTATGGCGCGTAAATGATTTTCAAATTGACTGGTGTGTGCGCCTTCAATAGTCCAGTGTCCAGAGTTGTGGACGCGTGGGGCATATTCGTTAACCAGTAATTCGTTGTCTTTTTGGAAAAATTCAATTGCCAATACGCCGACATAATCAAGTTTTTCCAAAAGCTGTGAAGCATAATTTTCAGCCTTGGGTTGCATGGGGTCGTTAGATAAGCTGGTAGAGAGACGTAGAATGCCTTCACGGTGTACATTTTCTGATAAAGGATAAAATGCCATCTCACCGGTGCTACTACGCACCGCAATGATTGAAACTTCGCGTTCAAAGTTAACAAACCCTTCAAGTATGACAGGGGAACCGTTAAGTGACTGCCATGCGGCCTCAGCATCATTTCTATCACGTAAGACAAACTGGCCTTTGCCGTCATATCCTTCAGTGCGTGTTTTTAGAATGGCAGGTAGACCGATAGTATCAATCGCATTGAGTAGTGATTTGAGATCGGAGATATCAGCAAAGTTTGCAGTTTTGATTCCGAGTGTATTAAATAATGTTTTTTCCTTGAGTCGATCGCAGCCTGTTGATAATGCTAATGGTGGAGGAAAAACCATATTATTTTTGGAGAGAAATTCTACCGATTCAGCTGGCACATTTTCAAACTCGTAAGTGATGACGTCTGCTTTATCGGCAAGCTGTTGAAGAGCTTGTGTATCATCAAAATCAGCAAGCAGGTGTTCAGTAACTGGTGCCGCGCATGCTTCAGTAGACGGGCACAAAACAATAAACTCAAGTCCCAGAGGGTGTCCTGCCAATGCCAGCATTCTTGCAAGCTGGCCACCACCCAAAATACCTATTTTCACACTTTCGGCCTTGGGTCAGGATTGTTTAAAACCTGGTCAGTTTGATTTGTACGGAATGCTTTAAGTTTTTGTTTGATATCTTCGTTGCTATTCGCAAGTATAGAGGCAGCAAGTAGAGCGGCATTGATCGCGCCTGCTTTACCAATAGCGAGGGTGCCAACCGGGATGCCAGCAGGCATTTGTGCAATGGATAATAAAGAGTCCATGCCATTAAGTGCTTTGGATTGTACGGGTACGCCGAGTACGGGTAATGAGGTTTTGGCAGCAGCCATACCAGGTAAGTGTGCTGCTCCACCGGCGCCGGCAATAATGACTTGCAGCCCTCGCTCTTCAGCAGTTTCGGCATAACTGAATAATTTATCGGGTGTACGGTGGGCTGAAACGACTTCGGTTTCATAGCTTATGCCAAGTGACCCCAGCATTTCTGTGGCGTGACGCATTGTGTCCCAGTCAGAGCTGGAGCCCATGATGATGCCAACCAAGGTCTGCATGCTATTCTCCTGTCAAAATTAAGTCAGGGGCTAAAAGGCCCATTGACTAAACGCGTATTATGCAACTACTTGTAAATATTTGGAAATATTTATTGCCTGATGCTAGCTGACGGTAATGGAAATAGTATTAAGTCCAGAATAAAGAGTTCATATCTTATTGATTGATATATATTATTTAGCCTTTATGCTTTGTTTAGCCAATTTATTGGTTTTAGCACGTCGTATAGCTTAGCCTCAGCACTATCAGGTTCAGGCGACCAGTTATAGCGCCATTTTACTAGTGGGGGTAGAGACATCAGAATAGATTCCGTCCGACCGCCAGACTGGAGGCCGAATAAGGTGCCACGATCAAAAACAAGATTAAATTCAACGTAGCGTCCACGCCGGTAGAGTTGGAAGTCTCTTTCACGTTCACCATAATCTATGTGTTTGCGGCGGTTGACGATAGGTTGGTAAGCTTTGATGTAGTGATCCCCAACGCTTTTCAGGAAGGCAAATGATTGATCAAAACCCCATTCGTTTAGATCATCGAAGAATAACCCCCCGACACCTCGTGTTTCTTTGCGGTGTTTAAGATAAAAGTATTCGTCGCACCATTTTTTATATTTGTCATAAACATCATCGCCAAAAGGGTCACAGGCGGTTTTGGCTGTTTCGTGCCAATGAATAGCGTCTTCTTCAAATGGGTAGTAAGGGGTCAAATCAAAGCCACCGCCAAACCACCATACAGGGTCTTCACCTTCTTTTTCTGCTATAAAAAAACGAACATTGGCATGTGAGGTGGGTGCATATGGGTTATTAGGATGTATAACCAGTGATACCCCCATTGCTTTGAAACTGCGTCCTGCGAGTTCTGGGCGATGTGCTGTAGCGGATGGGGGTAAGTTAGCCCCATCAACTTTTGAAAAATTAATGCCGGCTTGTTCGAATACTTTTCCGTTAGTTAGAACGCGCGTTCGACCGCCGCCACCTTCTTCTCGTACCCAGTTATCCTCCATAAAAGTAACCTCAGTATCTTCGCTCTCAAGTACGCTACAAATATTATCCTGAAGTGATAATAGGTATTCCTCTACTGCTGCTATATCGATGTTGTTCATGTAAACCTTCTAAATGAATGTGTAAATAGAAGAGTACCTAATTCAAGCCGGTTTGAGAATTATAAAAGTACATAAATTTGAAATTGATTGATAGAGACATTTAATGTTGATTTATATATTGATGTCTAGTCTTGGTTTTGATTCTTTTTCTGTTTCGATAGCTGGTTGGCATAAAAACAGACGTTCGGCCCCTATTTTATGTTCATTAACCAAGATTTCTTTAATAGCCTCTGCACGTTGCAGAGCAAGCTTAAGGAGAACTTCATCTGCAATAGTGAAGGTTGGTGGAACAAGTAGTTTCTTTTGCTCAGTCGGAGAAAGATTTTTCTTTTTGATGATAGCTTCTTGTTTTTTAAGCCATGCAGTTTGTTTTTCTTGTTTGATATATTCTCGGTCGGCATTAACGGCTTTGCCACAAAGTTTTATTCGAAGCTGAGGGCGATCTCGCATTAGCTTGGTGATTTTATTTAGGTAATCCTTGCCTGTTTGATCAACGTTAGATGAGTTGGTAGCAAAACTGACGGGTGAAAGATTAACAGCATTGGAAGCCGCGTTAGCCATTTTCGCAAGACTGATGATTGCACCATAAGGCTGTAAAGCAAGAGTTAAGTAAGTCATTGTTGTTTTTTTCAACGCAGTACCTAGTGCCTTGTTAATGATGCCACTAATATTAAAGTCTGGGTTGTTGATGTTGCCCGTTATGGGTAGCTCCAGCTTGATGTCATTTTTTTTGTCACGCAGTAGAGATAGCGCACTATCAAGAGGCATGCTGATTTGTGAAGTCAGTGCCGCTGCTTTTTTTGGGTCACTGGGTTTAATTTCAAGGTTTGAAATTAATAATTTATTGATGGCATCGATCTCACCTTTAGTTATTTTCAGGTTGATATCGGCATTGAGTTGCCCGCTACGTAGGTCGTGACCTATTGTCTTGGATGTATAGCTTGAAACGGGTGGCAGGCTAATATTCTTGATAGTGCTTTTTAGATTGAGGCTAAGCGGTTTTATGAACGGGTGAACGTCACCGTTAACTGCGATGCTTGAGTACTTGTCCAGATTGGCGTCAACTGCAAAAGTACTGGCAGTATCTGGATTAGCACTATTTATATTTTTAATGAATGCTTGTTTAAGTTTAAGTTCAGTAGTAAAAACAGGCGTGACCGATTCATCTAATACTTGAATGCGACTGTTACCTTTTAGGCTAAATTCATTTAAGGCAATTGTGAATGGCTTTGATTCTTTGTTGCTAGTATCAGTTGTGGCATTGGTCTTAGCCTGTTCTTTATTGTTTTCTAGTTTAGATAGGGCTAGTAACTTTCCATTCTTGAGGATATGTAAATAAATTAGTGCGTCGGTAAAGTTAATTCTTCCAATTTTAATATTGTTGCTAGGTTGAAGTTCAACGCCACTAATATTCAGTTTGTTGGCCTGGATAAATGCTGGTTGTTGTGATTTTTTATTTGATTCGGGTTTAAAAAAGCTTCTGATGTCGTTAAATTTTATTTCACCCGTTTGGATATCATGGGTGTTATTGAAAGCAATGTTATTTACGCTGAGCGTGTTTGTATGAAACAACTGCATCTGATCAGACGTTTGCGTGACAGTCATGTCTTGTGCTGATAATTGTCCTGTGATTGTAGGGATATTAGAGGCGTTGCTGGACTTAACCTGGCCATCCCATGAGAGCTGTGCATGGTGATAGTGATGTGTTTTGTTAGGGTTTAATGAAAAGTTTTCACTGTTCACTTTCCCTTTGATATTGAAAGAAAAGGATTTCTTGTCAGTAGTTAAATGAATTTTGCTCTTGCCTTGCCAATGGAATTTGTCTTGATTGATTTCTTGTGATTCGAGTGCAAGTACTAGGTTTTTTAGTAATAACGTAGACTCAGTTTTTATGTCGATAGACTTGCCCGGGTTATGGCTTAACTGGATGTTTGTACTAATATCGAGTTTTCCAGAGATGCTTTTTAATTGTTCTCTAAGATGAATACTTAATGGCGATAAGTCGAGCTCTTTAATGGATACCTTACCATTAAAGCCGGGTAGTTTAGAAAACAGATTTATTTTTCCAATAATCGACACGTCGGCGTTATTGATTTTGCCATTGAAATTTAATTGTGAATTATTTTCTGACCAGCTTTCGAGTTTATCCAGAGTAATATGGTCAAGGTGAAATTTAGCTTTTTGTTTTGGCGTATGGATATTTATTTCGCTGGCAGAAATTTCTATACTATTTAGCCCAAATCCCCATGGCTGTTTAGTTGTGTCAGTTGTAGTATCTTGTGATTTAGGGATATTAATGCCAGCAATAGTTAGAGAGTTATCAGTGTTTTGTTGGATTAACAAGTTGAGCTTATGTATTTTCAATGCGGGAAAAAAAGAGCGTTTTTTGAAAAGGGGTAACCAATCAAAATTGATATTAAGATTGTCAATAGCTAGCGCTTCCTGTTCACTAACGGACACTAGCATGTTGGTAATTTTTAAGTTTCCAGAAAATAAATTAAGATTAATATCTTCAAGCCTAACTTGCTCGACACCTTGTTGTTCAAACCAGTCAACTATGAAGTAACGTATGCCTATGGGTAAAACGCTGATGAATAGTAAAAATAAAATAACGATGCTTGCGGACCATCTAAACCAGCGACGTTTGTATAAAGGTTTTATCATAATTGTTTGATGGTTTTACCAGCTGTATCCAAGTGTAAACAAGAATTTTCTATCTGTGCTTTTTGTGCCGGTAGATGGTAAATTATCCCAATCAAGATTCAATTGTATTGCCGCGTTCATACCTGCCAATACCGGGAAACGGAAACCGGTTTGAGAGGTGATGGATACATTGTCTGTGTCATCCAGTTCTAGTAGGCCTTCGTGGTTATGGAAAAATTGTAATTTTTTATTGAAGAATTTTTGGTCGAATTTCAATGCCCAGCGACCGGCAATGTAATTGTCATCCGTGGCAGTAAAGTAATCATCATTAACATAATCGGCACCTGCCTCAATTGACAAGTTGCGTTGGTCTGATTCAACGTACTGATGACCATAACCCAAACCAATAGTGCTTTTCAGTTTTTGGTCTTTAAATTTGTCACGTGCAAAAGATGTATTACCATAGATGTAATCATTATTATCCAGGAAGTGGTCATATTTTAACCAGGCACTGGTTTTGTCTTCAGTATCTACATTGTTGTCGCTGGCTTGGTATAATTTTGCGCCAGTCGTAATTCGGTTGGTCTTTCCTCGTAATACAACTTCTGTGTCAACATTAAAATTTTCTGAGTCTGTATTACCACTGGCGATACTCAGTCCAACATTAACGCGGCCAGAAATTTTCATGCCTTTGCCAGTAACCGCTTGAGATGGGTTGATGTACTTGATAGATGATAGTTGTATATCTATCGGGTTATCTACGTTCTTTGTTTTGATAACATGTTTTTTGTCAGCAGGTGAAATAGAAGCATTTTCAATATTGGTATCGTTTTCTAATGTTAGCACTAAATTTTTGTCTGTTTTCATGGAGGAAATTGATTTCCATTGAATTTTTATTTCACCAGCATAAGGGGTTTTAAATAATAAGGTATCACCTTCTTTACGAATAATTTGACCGTTAATTTTATCTCCATTTTTGAGAAGAATTGTATCCGCGTAAGATGCGCTTACAAAAAATGAAAGTGAGATAAAGTAAAGAGCAGGTTTAATTAATTTCATGAAATAGTACCGTAAAGAATTTAGTAAATGGTTGAAATGCCTGTTTTGAGCGAAAGATATTATATCACCTTAATTTTCTACCGCTAGCTAAATCTCTGATTTCTGATGTAAATAACTGTTTTCCTGTATTTCCATATATAATCATGTCGATAGCGCTTCCGAAGACTCTTTGTACTTCACGTGCTTTTTTTAGAGAAGGCCTTCCGCTGAGATTGGCGCTGGTTGATACCAGTGCGCTACCTGATTGTTGGCAGAGCCTTTTGGCAATGGGATGGTGTATATGACGTATAGCAACACTATTGTGCTTTCCACGTATCCATAAGGGACATTCTTGACTGGCGGGTAATAGCCAGGTGGTAGGCCTTTTTGTTTTAGATAGTATTTTTTTTAGCTGCGTTTTTGTAGCACTTGTATAGGGTTTTGCTTGATCAAGACTGGATACAATTAAAATTAGACCTTGGCTTAATTGCCTGTTTTTGAGTGAGCATATTTTTTCAACGGCGTTAAAATTTAATGGGTCGCATCCTAGTCCGAAAACAGCTTCAGTCGGATAGGCAATGATGCCGCCGTTGTGAATAATTTTTTCAGCTTTTCTGAATTGCCATGGAGTCATTTTGTTTACGAGGTGGTTATTTAAACAAACAATGTTTGGTGTAATCGCCCGTTTCGTTTATTGTCCATTCGCCTTTTGGTTTGTCTTTCATTTGTTGGCACCAGCGTTCACTGCCAATTTCTGATGTGCAAGCTGTTAGCGAGAAGCAAAGCGCTGCAATAAATATTAAGGGTATGTTTTTTAAGGGCGTCACGTCTATTCCTGTTGCTTGTCTTTATTCGTTGAAGGCAATGATTCAGTTTTGAACGTAACAGGCTCAAGTTCCGGTTTTTGTTTAGTAAATAGCGCTGCAATTTTACGAAATATAAATTTGATGCCGCGCCATATTTTTGGAAGTAACCATATTAATAAAAGTATGAATACAACAATGAATGCAATGAATAACCAGGGGTTTTGTAATGCCGCCCATAAACCGCCGATTACTGCGATATCTTCACCAACAGATAAGCCCCAGTTAGTGAATGGCTCTGGGGATGTGTTAACCAGAACGCGTGTGCCTGATTTGGTCAGGTGTGTGGTTGCACTAAGTGAGCCACCGAGAATTAAAGCAGCGAGCTCAGCACCTGCGCCCATATCACCAACGGCTCCTGCTGCTAGCATGGCACCAGCGGGTATACGAATAAAGGTATGCAGGGAATCCCAAAGAGTATCAACGCCTGGTATTTTGTCGGCAAAGAATTCAACGCAATACATGAAGCCGGCTGCCGCAATAACGAGAGGATTAGTGAGTATATCGAGATCAGGGGGGAGATCGATATTGCCGGTTATCCCCATAAAGCCCAACATGCAGATAGTAGCGTAAAGGTTGATGCCACTGGCCCAGGCCATGCCCATGCTAAGTGCGATAATTTCGACAGTATCCATAAGGTGCCTTTATTAACAGTGGTTAATCGTTTTCAGCTTCTTCTTCTGAATCCTCAAGTTCATAAGGTTCAGAGAATTTACATTCCTTCTGCGGACAGACTCTTTCTGTCCCACGTTTCTTAGTTGTTTTTATCATGGTGATGGGCCAGTTACATTTAGGGCAGGGGTCTGCCTTGGGTTCGTTCCATATTGCATAAGAACAATCCGGGTAACGTTCACATGAAAAGAAAATCTTACCGTTACGTGATTTACGTTGCAGTATGTTTCCTTTATTGCATTCGGGGCATTTCACCTCTGTATCTTTTGGTTTTTCGAGAGGTTCAATGTGTTTGCAATTAGGATAATTGCTGCAACCTATAAATTTGCCATAACGACCTTGGCGTATAATCAGGTCAGATTCACATTCAGGGCATTTTCGTCCTTCTATAACCTCAGGTTCAGTTGATGTGTCTGCATCATCACCCACGTTACGAGTGTAATCACATTCCGGGAAACCAGAACAACCAATGAAGCGACCACGTCTGCCAAGGCGTACAGAAAGTTGTTTGCCACATTTAGGACAGTCTTCATCCATGGCCTCTTGTGTCACTTCTGCACGGGTAACGCTTTTTTCTTTATCAACAACGAGTTTCTTGAATGGCTTCCAGAATTTTTTCATCATCGGAGTCCATTCTTTTTCGCCACGAGAGATGGCATCAAGCTCATCTTCAAGGTTCGCAGTGAAATCATAATCGACATATTGCGTAAAGTGGTTCGTCAGAAATTTGTTTACCACGCGACCAACATCGGTTGGAAAGAATCGTTTTTTCTCGAGATTGACATAATCACGATGTTGCAAGGTAGATATGATTGACGCATACGTGGAAGGCCGACCAATGCCAAATTCTTCTAATGATTTAACCAGACTGGCTTCCGTGAAACGTGGCGGCGGCTCAGTAAAGTGTTGCTCTGGCCTGATTTTTAGCAGGTCTACCTGTTCGCCCTTGAGTAACTCAGGCAGCATACGTTGATCGCCATCTGATTTATCCTTTTTGTCGTCCATGCTTTCCTGGTAAACAGCCATGAACCCAGGATGGACAATGGTTGACCCGTTCGCACGAAAAGTATTGTTTTCAGCTACCAAGTCTGCCGCAACGGTATCGATAGTAGCATGTACCATTTGACTGGAAACCGTCCGTTTCCAAATCAAATCATAAAGTTTGAATTGTTCTTTGCTGAGGAATTCTTTGATGGATTCCGGCACACGTTCAGCAGATGTTGGGCGAATAGCTTCATGGGCTTCTTGTGCATTTTTAGATTTAGTTTTATAGGTTCGCGGTTCGTCAGGTAGATTGTCACTACCATAGCGTTCTTTAATTACATCACGAACTTCTTCGAGTGCTTCCTGAGCAAGATGAACTGAGTCGGTACGCATGTAGGTGATTAAACCGGTTGTTGATCCACCGATATCAATACCTTCATAAAGTTGTTGTGCCGTTCGCATGGTACGTTGCGCTGTAAAGCCCAGTTTTCGAGCGGCTTCCTGTTGCAGTGTTGAAGTAATAAACGGTGCAGTTGGATTGCGTTTACGTTTCTTCTTTTCAACTTTTGTTATCGTCAGTTTTCCAGCTGCAGCTTTTAGCAGTGTTTCTTCTGCGGCTTCTGCCAGTTCGGTATTATTGATGTCAAATTGACTGAGCTTTTTATCGTTTAAATGTGTCAGACGGCCAACAAAGTTTTGACCTTTGCTGCTGACATCAGCTTCTACTGTCCAATATTCTTTTGCATTGAATGCTTCAATGGCTTCTTCGCGTTCAACGATAAGTCGAAGCGCGGGACTTTGAACGCGTCCGGCAGACAGGCCACGACGAATCTTTTTCCATAATAACGGTGATAGATTGAAACCAACTAGGTAATCTAATGCGCGCCTGGCTTGTTGTGCATTGACCATATCAATAGACAGGTCTCGTGGTTCTTCCATTGCTGCATTGATTGCGCGTTTGGTTATTTCATGAAAAACAACGCGATGAGTATCTTTACCGTCTAGTAAATTCTGTTCTTTTAGTAATTCGTATAAATGCCAGGCGATGGCTTCCCCTTCACGATCCGGGTCAGTTGCGAGATAAAGCGTATCGGCTTTTTTTAATGCCTTGGTAATGGCGTCTACATGTTTTTGATTTTTTTCGATGACCTGATATTTCATGGCAAAGTCATGATCAGGATCAACTGCGCCCTCTTTTGGAATCAGGTCACGAACATGCCCGTAGGAGGCAAGCACATAGAAGTCCTTGCCCAGGTATTTATTGATGGTTTTTGCCTTGGCAGGTGACTCAACAATGACCAGATTTTTACTCATCGCTATACTTTATATTCTTTGTCTAGGTTAATGCAGATGTTCTACATGGATATCAAATACCATGTTTTCTATCCATTCAAGACTCATGTCCTGTTCTGGGTGATTAAATAATACCATCAGGACAACCCATTTTAACCGTTCTATATCAAAATCATACGAATCCAATGCCATCACTCGGTCAATAACGAGTTCGCGAGATTCAGCAGTTAATACGCCCATATTTTCCAGATATAACAGGAAACCGCGGCAATCAACATCCAGCTTATCAGTTTCTTCATCTGTAAACAGGCGGAATGAATGATTCTTAATGTTGCCTTTGTTGCTCTCCTGGTTGGTAGCAAGATCATCTAACCATGTAAACGCATGTTCTATTTCATGATCATGAAATCCAGCGTCAAGCAGTTGATCTTCAAGGACTTTACGATCAGGCTCGCCCTCGAAGTCGCCATCCATAAAATTTTGGAAAAGGTATAACAACACATCTAATACGTTTTCTTTCATGATTAGTCTCTAAATTATTTAACCCGTATATAACATCCACCCGGGCTGGGTGCTACATTACCTTGTAGCTCTAGGATCAGCATCATGGAGGAAACTTCTTCTGCCGTCAAACCGCTTCGTTGTACAATTTCATCAACAGCAACAGGATCGTAACCCATTTCGTTTAACAATTGCAGGTGATCCTTATTTAGGTTGTTAGTTAATTCTTGTTTTTTATCAGTATCTTGCGAAAGATACTGTTGAGCGACTGCTAATGGTTTTAGCTCGCTGATAATATCATCTGCTGTTTCAATGAGTTTTGCACCTTGTTTAATTAATCGGTGGCAGCCACGTGCAAGTGGGTTGTGAATCGATCCGGGTAGCGCAAAAACCTCCCGACCTTGTTCTGCGGCGTAACGTGCTGTAATAAGTGATCCGCTTTTAATAGCCGCTTCTATAACCAATGTCCCCAGGCTTAAGCCGCTAATAATACGGTTACGACGCGGGAAGTTGTCTGGCCGAACGGGCGTGCCAACGGGAAACTCGGATACCAGCGTACCTCGTTGCTCTATTATAGAGTGAGCGAGTTCTTTGTTTTTAGCCGGGTAGACTCGATCGAGCCCGGTTCCAGTAACAGCAATGGTGGTGCCGTTGGCATCCAGGGCGCCTTGATGGCAGGCACTATCGATGCCAATTGCTAGTCCGCTGGTTACAACTAGGCCAGCTGCCGATAAATGTCGTGCAAACTCAATGGCAGTTTGTTTTCCCCCAGCACTTGGGTTGCGGCTGCCAACCATTGCAATTTGAGGTTCGGATAAAGCTTCAATATTGCCCATTACATATAAAACTGCTGAAGCATCACCGCATTCTTTTAATAGGTGAGGATAATGAATATTGTTTAACGGTAGTATGTGATTTTGTTCAGATAAAGACCACTCTAGATCCTGTTCTACACCTTGCCAGTCTGGCTTGAGAATAGATTCTATGCACTGCTCGTTGAGCTGGCATGCTTCCAGTTGTTTACGCGTGCTGGCAAATATTGTTTCAGGGTTATGAAAATATTGCAGTAAGGCTTGGCAGGTAGCGGGCCCTATGCCTTTGCATCGATGTAATGCGAGCCAGTATTTTAGATTATCAGTCACCGGTGTGGATTCCTTTCATAGTTTGTTGGGCTTATCCTTGCCCGCATCATCATCATTATTTTTCTTAAAAATTAAAAAGCCACCCGCTGGTGCGGGTGGCTTTTTTGTCGTTATTTAGCGCTTTGTTTACGGGTTACGAACGTTATCATTAACGTTTATATTCCGGTTCGCTTTTAACACTAACGCATAGCTGACTTTTTCAAACGTACGGAATACCATTAGTACGCCTGCTTTTTCATCAGGCAAAGTAACCGTGTCCTTGCGGTCTTCTGTTACTGAGTCCTTGATGGTGTTGCCTGCTTGATAAATACTCATAACGTGACCGGGCTTCAATCCTTCACGTGAACCTTTGCTGATAACCACGACTTGATTGCTGCCGATTTGGTTAACGCCATCAAGTACGGCAAGGATAGAGCCTGATACGTTGTTTGCAGGTGCTCTTGGGGTGAAGTTGGCATTAAAGATATCTTCATTGCTTGGCAATAGACGATCACCTATGCGCACTTCACGCGTAGTACGTAATGTCTTTAATGTTGAAGGATCACCTGTACGGTAAAGTTTGGCGTTCCCCACAAAACGTGCTTCATAACCAAGAACTTCTTTTGTTACAGGGTCGGAATAGGTATTACCTTGGCGAACGATTGTATATTTAAGTGTGTCACTGTTTTTAATGCCGCGAACATAAATACTGTCGTTAGCTGCAGTGATAATGCGTTCACCTTTAAATTCGACAACATAAGGTGCTTTGTCGAGTTCGTTTTTACCTACGATGACTGGCTCCTTGAGGAACTGTTTTATTGCATCCATAGGGATGGTTGGTATGGCTTGATCAAGAGAAATGATCCGACCCTGAGGTGTTAGTTTGACTGTTTTACTGCCGCGATTAACAACGAGTCGAGGTTGTCCATCTATATATACTAGGCTGATAACATCACCCGGGTAAATCAAGTGAGGGTTGGCAATTTGTGGGTTCACATGCCAGATTTCAGGCCACTGCCAAGGGTTTTGTAAAAAACGGCCACTGATATCCCAGAGCGTATCGTGTTTTACAACAGTATATTTGTCAGGGTGGTTGGGGTTTAGTTTGACGGTATCCGCATTAACCAAACCACACATTAAAAGCGAGAATAGTATTCCTAGCATCTTTTTCTTGTACATATAAATCCCTTAAACTGTTTCAATGAGCAGCATAGAACTGTAGAGTTTAGCCGAAAAACCCCATCTCTCATAGGATGGAATTCTAAGTATAATCCTGTATCATCATAAGATTAGCTGAACAATCTACATTTTTACACTAATATTTTTCATTTTGTAACCCATATGGCAAAACTCAACATTCTGCATCACCCTGATCCACGCTTGCGAACCAAGGCAAAGCCGGTCGAGGTGGTTGATAAACAGGTTCAAAATATCGTTAATGATATGTTTGAAACCATGTATGAAGCCCCTGGTATCGGACTTGCTGCTACACAAGTTGATATACACAAACAAATCATTGTTATAGATGTATCGGAAGAAAAGGATCAGCCTTTATGCCTTATTAACCCTATGATCTTAAAAGCAGAAGGAAAAGAGGAGTATGAAGAGGGTTGCTTATCAGTGCCCGGTATCTATGAAACTGTGCAACGTGCTGAAAATATTGAAATTAGGGCGTTAAACCAGCAAGGTGAAGCATTTGAAATGAGCGCTGATGGTATACTGGCTATTTGTATTCAACATGAAATGGACCACTTACAGGGTAAGCTATTTGTTGATTATTTATCCCGATTAAAACAAGGCCGCATTAAGAAAAAGCTCGAAAAATCCGCGAAAGTAGAGCTTTAGTGGCGAAAAGAGGCTATTTTTGTTGAAAATCATCTTTGCAGGCACGCCTGAGTTTTCTGTTGGAGCGTTGAAGTCTTTATTGTCATCCAAGCATGAAGTTATTGCGGTTTACACTCAGCCAGACCGTCCTGTTGGACGTGGGCGAAAATTACGCCCCGGCCCTGTTAAGCAGTACGCGTTAGATCATAATCTCCCTATATATCAGCCTCAAAGTCTGAAGCCAGTAGAAGCACAACAGGAATTGATCGATTTGCAGGCAGATGTCATGGTGGTGGTTGCTTATGGGTTAATGCTACCAAAAGAAGTGCTTGAGGCTCCCAGGTATGGTTGTTTGAATATTCATGCTTCTTTATTGCCGCGTTGGCGAGGGGCCGCACCTATTCAACGTGCTGTTCTGGCTGGAGATAGTCAATCCGGTGTGACGATCATGCAAATGAATGAAGGCCTGGATACGGGGGATATGTTATATAAGGTTCAATGCGATATTAGACAAACTGATAATGCAGGCGTTTTACATGACCGTCTTGCAGTTTTGGGTGCTGAGGCGATTGTTATCGTCGTGGACCAATTAGGTACAGGTAATCTGAAACCTGAGCCACAAAATGACGAAAACAGCTGTTATGCACGTAAACTCGATAAAGCAGAAGCCCGTCTGGATTGGACGCAGAGTGCTGAGCAATTAGCGCGCCAAGTGCGAGCTTTTAACCCATGGCCAGTGGCGCAAAGTTCATGGCAAGAAAAAGTAATGCGTATTTGGGAAGCTGAAGCTATTGCTGATGTGAGTAAGCTAGAACCCGGTTGTGTCATTGATGCCAATAAAAATGGTATCGATATCGCCACAGGTGAAGGTGTATTGCGTTTACAAGCTATTCAATTGCCTGGTGGTAAACCCATGCCGGTAGCTGCCTTTTTAAATGCGCATGTTATTGATGGCGACAAACTGGTCTGATTAATACAGTAAGATATTTTCTTCTACCCTTTTAAATGGGTGTTAACAGGATAGGTGATTGACAAAAAAACACTCCAAACCTGTGCGCGCTATCGCTGCCAATGTTGTACTAAATGTTAGTGTGCATGGCCAGTCATTAAGTCGCGCACTGATCAATGCGCAGCAGCATTTGTCTCGTCCTGCAGAAAGCGCCTTATTGCAAGAAATGTGTTATGGAACATTACGCTGGTTTTATCAGCTGGATGCTGTCGTTGCGAGCCTGTTAAATAAACCGCTAAAAGAGCGTGATCATGATGTGTTTTGTTTGTTGCTGGTTGGTTTGTATCAGCTTCAATATATGAATGTACCCTCTCACGCAGTGATCAAAGAAACCGTTAATGCAGTTTTATCTTTAAAAAAATCCTGGGCCAAAGGCCTGGTTAATGCCATGTTGCGCGAATATCAACGCAAAGGGACTGAAATAAGAGATTCGTGGAAGGATGACCCCGAAGCAGAATTTGCGCATCCCTTGTGGATGATTGAACAAATTAAGCAAGACTGGCCTGGACAAAGTGAGCAAATATTACAGGCAAATAATGAACGCCCGCCCATGGTGTTGAGAGTTAATCAACAACAGTCAACCGTAGATGAATATTTAAAAAAATTAACAGATTCAGGCATTCAGGCAAATGCACATGCATTCAGCGCATCAGCAATAGTCTTGGAGCGAGCGGTCAGTGTTTATGATCTACCCGGGTTTGTACAGGGCATGGTTTCGATACAGGATGCTGCTGCGCAACTTGCGGCTCATTTACTAGGCGCAGAGCCAGGAATGAGAGTGTTGGATGCGTGTGCGGCTCCCGGTGGAAAAACAAGTCATATTCTGGAAGCAGCACCCGAAGTAACGGAAATGGTTGCGCTGGATATAGATGAACAAAGACTAATCCAAGTACAAGAGAATCTGGACAGGATTGGTCTAAAGGCAACACTGTTAGCCGGTGATGCGGTATCGCCCGATGATTGGTGGGATGGTAAGTTGTTTGACCGTATCTTGCTGGACGTACCTTGTTCTGGTACAGGCGTTATACGCCGGCATCCGGATATTAAGTTGCTGCGCACACAAGAAGATATTAAAAGTCTAGTAATTCGCCAGGCCAATATACTGGAAACAGTCTGGCCCTTGTTGGCTCCAGGGGGTATGCTTGTATACTCTACCTGTTCTATATTGAAGCAGGAAAATGAGCAACAAGTCCGGGCGTTTTTACAGCGCCAGCCAGAGGCGTGTGAAATCAAAATCGATGCTGACTGGGGAGTAGCCGGTTTAGCGGGTCGACAGATTTTACCGGGTAGTGAAGGGATGGATGGATTCTTTTTTGCCAGAATGAAAAAAATAAAATAATAAAAAATATGCGAATGTTTCCTCAGAAATTTTATTTCCGAAAAGCGCAGTTACTTTTAGTATTGAGTGCGAGTGTTTTAATCGGAAGTGTACTTGCCGCAGATAGCTATGGGTTAAAAATTTACTCTGCGTCAACACAAATTCAGAGAGGCTTTTATCAATTAGACGCACAACTTGAATATGCTTTGTCTCAAGCTGCCTTAGATGCACTTGAGAGTGGGGTGCCACTAACTTTTGAGCTGGAAGTAGATATTATTCAGCCGCGTGAATGGATGTGGGATAAAATAATTTCGAGCTATGATCAACGTTATCAGGTTGCGTATCATGCGTTAACCCAGCAGTACATTGTTACTAATTTAAACAGTGGCGTTCAAAATAGTTATAGTCATCGAAAAACGGCGCTGCTTACCATGGGCCGAATTAATAACTATCCTCTAATTGACTTTGAAAAAGTAAAAATTAGAGATGATTATAAAGGTCGTATACGTATCTCTTTACTCATTAATGAACTGCCGGCGCCTATGCGACCCTGGACGTTTATTAATGCAGAATGGAGTTTGAAAAGCGAGTGGTTTGAATGGGACCTGTAGTAGAAAAAAAATGGTCAGCCGGTCTTATGCCAATGGCAAGTCTGTTGGCTATTTTGCTGGTATCATTTTATGTATTAAGCAACGCAACAGAAAATACTGAAGGCTTTAGTAATATGTACGGCTGGATGTTGCTTATTAACATGGCAGGCCTATTGGTGTTGGTTGCGTTAATAGGCGTTAATTTATTCAAATTGGTGAAGCAGTATCGACAAGGGGTGGCTGGTTCACGTTTAACTGTTCGACTGGTGATTGTATTTGTTGTTTTATCGGTGATACCCGTTTCTATTGTTTATTATTTCTCATTACAATTTTTGCAGCGTGGAGTTGATAGTTGGTTTGATGTGCGTATCGAAAAATCTCTTGAGGATGCGTTACAGCTTAGCCAGGTATCACTTGACTTACGTCAGCGAGCCTTAGGTAAGGAAGTGTCTGGTTTTATAGATCGACTTTCGGATGTGACTGATGCGAATGCAGGGTTAGTGTTAAGTGATCTGCTGGATAGAAGCGGCGCTGTGGAAATGAGTTTATTAGGAAAAAATAATCGCATTATTGCATTTAGTAGTGTTGATCCTGGTAAGGTGGTGCCGCTTAGGAGCAATGAAGATGTATTGATGCAAGTCCGGCATGGTAATCATTATGTTGGTCTTGAGCCAATCAAAGATGCAGGTATTCATGTGCGATTGGTCTATCCTGTTCCGGTTAGTAGCAGCGCTGATACTGAGTTGCGCATATTGCAGGCTTTATTTCCAATTGATCAGCGCGTCAATAAACTGGCAGGCAACGTGCAGCAATATTTTACCGTGTATAAAAAGCTGAACTATCTGCGTGGCCAATTAAAAAATAGTTTCTTATTGACATTATCCTTGGTGTTGTTACTAAGTTTGTTTGCAGCAATATGGGTGGCTTTTTTCTCGGCGCAACGTTTAATGGCGCCAGTTAGAAATCTTGCAGAAGGAACGCGTGCGGTTGCCGAAGGTGATTACGATAAACAATTACCGTCAGCAGGGCATCATGAATTAGGGTTTCTGGTAAATTCATTCAATGACATGACAAGAAAGATTTCTCAGGCCAGTGCACAAGCCCAGGATAGTCAACATCAAATTGAGACGCAACGCGCCTATCTTGAAGCGGTTTTAGGGAATCTATCGTCAGGTGTAATGACACTGGATCATGAGTTAAAGATACGCACAGTAAATTCGGTTGCTGGTAAAATACTGGGCCTGGATTTTAGTGAATATTTTGGTATGCCGGTTGATGAAATTATACAAGCTCATGCACCGTTAAAACGATTTGTCGATAGCATTAAGCTGTTATCAGAAAAGCCAGATCAATGGGAGGAAGAAATTATTATTTTTGCGCGTGGGGGGCGTAAAGTTTTAATGTGTCGCGGTACCACGCTAATGGATGAACACGAACAAAGTGGTGATCACGTAATCGTTTTTGATGACATAACAACATTAATTCAGGCTCAGCGTGATGCCGCATGGGGTGAAGTCGCCAGACGTTTAGCGCATGAGATTAAGAATCCGTTAACTCCTATTCAATTATCAGCTGAGCGCTTGCAGTTTAAATTCGAGAGAAAAATGGATGATCATGATGCGAAGATCCTGAAGCGATCTACTGAAACCATCGTGCAGCAAGTTGAAGCCATGAAAGAAATGGTTAACGCCTTTACTGATTATGCGAGGGCACCGCAAACCGAGATGCAAAAACTTGACTTCAATAAGCTTATTTATGAAGTCTCAGAAATGTATAAAATGCCAGAATTGAAAATGCATCGAGATCTGGATAAGCGTGCGCCGATCATTCAGGCAGATTCTTCGCGCTTACGCCAGTTATTACATAATCTCGTAAAAAATGCACTTGAGGCGATGAGTGCTAGCGAGCAAAAGGAAATTAACATCAGAACTCGTTGCATGGATGAGTCGGGTTGTCGTTTTGTTGAGTTTTGTATTGAGGATAAAGGCCCTGGTTTTCCAGAAGAAGACATGGCACAGTATTTTGAGCCCTATGTTACAACTAAAAGCAAAGGCACGGGTTTAGGGCTGGCCATTGTTAAAAAAATCGTAGAAGAGCACGGAGGTATGGTAACGGCGAGTAATTTAGTAGATCATGGGGCAGTGATCATTATTCGTTTGCCTGTCATAGCATCACAACAGGAAGAATCGTTTTCAGAGGAAGATGACAGGCGCATTGAAAAATCAGAGGGTAACGCATGAGCGCACCTTACATACTCGTCGTTGATGATGAACCAGATATTCGTACATTGGTTCAAGAAATACTCGAAGACGAAGGTTTTGAGGTCAGTATTGCTGATGGTGGCGAAGCCGCACGTAAGGCATGTAGGGCTCGTCGTCCTGATTTGGTGTTGTTAGACATCTGGATGCCAGACATTGATGGCATCACATTGCTTAAAGAATGGGAAGAAGAAGGCACCTTGCCTTTCCCGGTTATTGTTATGTCTGGCCATGGTACTGTTGAAACAGCCGTAGAAGCAACGCGTCTGGGAGCTTATGATTTTCTTGAAAAGCCCTTGTCATTAGCCAAATTATTACTGACTGTTGAGCGAGCAATTGAAGCTGATAAATTACGTCAGGAGAATATTGGGCTGAAAGAGCATGCGCAGCCACTACTAGAACCGATTGGCAAAAGCGCACTTATGCAGCGTCTTCGAGAGCAAGCTAAACGTGTGGCCATGCACGATACCTGGGTTTTATTTACTGGTGAATCGGGTAGCGGCAAAGAAACATTTGCACGTTATATGCATAGTTGTAGTGACCGAAAAGATGGGCCACTCATTATTATGTCGGTTGGTAGTATCGCGCGGGAAAACTCTGAAGTAGAATTATTCGGTAGTGAAGACGGAGAAACATTGCATTACGGCCGGCTAGAGCAGGCAAATGGCGGCATTCTGTTTTTACAGGAAGTAGCTGATATGGATCTGGAAACACAATCTCGTCTGCATAGTGCTATAGAGGGACAGAATTTTATGCGTGTTGGTGGCGCAGACCCGGTTAAGGTTGATGTAAGAATTTTTGCGTCGACACATAAAGACCTTGAGCTTGAAGTGCAGGCGGGCCGTTTTCGCGAAGATTTATATTACCATTTAAATGTTGTGCCGTTACCTATTCCACCATTACGAGATCACAGTGAAGATATTTCTGAGTTGTTATCATTTTATGTTGATATGTATGTGGCACAGGAAAATCTTCTATATCGACGTTTTTCGGTGGCTGCACAGAATAGATTGCGAAATTACACATGGCCCGGAAATATTCGAGAATTGAAAAATCTTGTACAGAGATTATTGATACTGGGTGGTAGTGATGACATTGAGCTGGATGAAGTCGAAAATGGCTTGTCCACCCATTCAGTACATAAGGCGGGTATTAGTAGTATCGCAACAGGCGCAATTGATTTACCCTTGCGTGAAGCGAGAGAGCAATTTGAGCGTGAATATTTAACACATCAGTTGCAAGTTTGTGAAGGCAGTGTAGGCAAGTTGTCAAAATTGGTTGGCATGGAACGAACAAACTTATATCGTAAGTTAAGAGCGCTGGGTGTTGACGTAAAACAAAATTGATGTAGAAGAAGCAAAGTAGAAAATGAAAATAATTATTCTAGGGGCAGGTCAGGTTGGGTCTTCTGTAGCTTATAATCTGGCAAGTGAGGCTAATGATATTACATTAGTTGATACCGACGAATATTTGTTGCATGACCTTCAGGAAAGACTGGATATTAGAACGGTTGTTGGGCATGCGTCCTATCCGGATGTTTTGCAACGCGCTGGTGCTGAAGATGCAGACATGATCATTGCTGTAACGAATAGTGATGAAACCAATATGATTGCCTGCCAGCTAGCTTATACGTTATTCCATACGCCTACAAAAATCGCACGTGTTCGTGCACAGGAATATCTCGATCACCCGAAAATATTTAACCAGGAAGCTTTGCCCATTGATGTAACGATTAGTCCGGAGCAATTAGTAACCGATTATATAAAAAGATTAATAGAAAACCCCGGTGCAATGCAGGTGTTGGAGTTTGCTGGCGGACGTGCACAGTTAGTTGCTGTATCGGCATATTACGGTGGCCCATTAGTTGGACATGAGTTAAAAACCTTGTCTGAGCATCTACCAAATGCTGAGGCTCGAGTGGCAGCTATATTCAGACGTGGCCGACCGATAGAACCAGACGGGCATACTGTAATAGAAGCGGGTGATGAAGTATTTTTTGTTGCAGCGCATAAGCACATTCGTAAGGTAATGAGCGAATTACGTAAACTGGATAAACCGGTTAAGCGAATCATTCTTGCCGGTGGTGGAAATATCGGTAAACGTTTGGCCAGTGTGCTTGAGCATAAATATCAGGTGAAAATTATTGAACGCGGTTTGGAGAGATCACGGCAATTATCAGAAGAGCTCGATAAAGCGATTGTTTTGCAGGGAGATGCTGCTGATGAAGAGTTACTCTTGAATGAAAACATTGAAAATACAGACGTATTTTGTTCACTGACTAATGATGAAGAAGCCAATATATTGTCAGCGATGCTGGCTAAACGACTAGGTGCTCGTAAAGTTATGTCGTTAATTAATAGAGCATCTTATGTTGATCTGGTGGAGAGCGACGTGCTTGATATTGCTATTTCACCTCAGCTTGCCACAATTGGTAGTTTGTTAACGCATATCAGACGCGGGGATGTTGTGGTTGTGCATTCACTTCGTCGTGGTGCGGCTGAAGCGATTGAAGCGGTGGCACATGGGGATAATCGTACTTCAAAAGTGGTTGGACGTAGCATAGAAGATATTAAATTACCTAAAGGCACCAGCATTGGTGCCATTGTGCGCGGTGAAGAGGTGATTATCGCGCATCATGATGTTGTTGTAGAAGCTGAAGACCATGTCATTCTGTTCTTGATGGATAAAAGCAGAATTCATGAGGTAGAAAAGTTATTCCAGGTTGCTGTTACGTTTATATAAAGATCAGGTACTAGGGGTTGGTTTCTAGGTGTTTAATTCAGTTGTTATTTTTTATAATAAGTAGAAGGCTTAACAGGCAAATGATTAATTCAAAAGATTTATTTATCTTTCCTAGTGCTCCGTCCCTAGTCCCTAGTACCTAAGTCAATGCAATTTACAGTCATACAAAGAATCATCGGCCTCCTGTTAATGTTATCAAGTTTTACGATGCTGCCATCTGCGGGTGTCGGAATGATCTATGGTGATGGTGCTTTAATGCCATTTATATTAGCTTTCGGGTGGACGCTTGCTATAGGTTTTATTGTTTGGTTGCCGGTTAAATCAGTTAAAAAAGAATTACGTTTGCATGATGGTTTCGTGATTGTTGTTTTATTTTGGCTGGTATTAGGTATATCAGGGGCTGTTCCGTTATTTTTATCTGAGCAGCCTGTCATGACATTTACTGATGCAATGTTTGAATCTTTCTCAGGTCTTACAACAACGGGTGCAACTGTAATCACGGGTATTGATGATTTACCGCATTCCATTTTGTTTTATCGGCAGCAATTACAATGGTTGGGTGGAATGGGTATTATCGTTTTAGCGGTTGCTATTTTACCGTTGCTGGGTGTTGGCGGAATGCAGTTATACCGAGCAGAAACACCTGGGCCGATGAAAGATGCAAAACTGACGCCACGAATAACAGAAACAGCTAAGGCACTTTGGTTTATTTATTTGGGTTTAACCGTAGCCTGTGCACTAGCTTACTGGATGGCCGGCATGGGTTGGTTTGATGCTATTGGCCATAGTTTCTCAACAATTGCTATTGGTGGCTTTTCTACGCATGACGCGAGTATGGGGTATTTTAATAGCCCATTAATAGAAGTCGTTGCTATTGTGTTTATGTTTATTGCCGGGGTGAACTTCGCATTGCATTTTATGGCATGGCGAAGTCTGAGCATTAAAAATTATTTATCTGATCCTGAAATGCGAACTTACTTTACGTTATTGTTTCTGGCAGCGACCATCACCACTGGTTATTTATATTATGATGGTGTCATGAGCGATGATTTCTGGGGAGCATTGCATCATGGTATTTTTCAGACGATTTCTATCGGAACCACGGCAGGATTCACAACGACGGCATATTCTGATTGGCCAAGCTTTTTACCTGTGATGTTAATTTTTCTTAGTTTTGTTGGTGGTTGCGCCGGTTCAACTGGCGGAGGGATGAAAGTCGTTCGCTTTATGTTATTACTTCGACAAGGCAAGCGGGAAATACAAAGGTTAGTTCATCCCAATGCTCAAATTTCTATCAAGGTAGGTGGAAAAAGCATGCCGCCAAGAGTGATTGAATCAGTTTGGGGTTTTTTTGCGGCCTATGTTGCAGCATTTAGTATCATGTTATTAATTTTGATGATGACAGGCCTTGATCAAGTTACAGCTTTTTCTGCGGTTGCTGCGTGTATGAATAACCTTGGCCCAGGCTTGGGTGATGTAGGTGCTCATTATGCAGATATTAGCGATACTGCAAAATGGGTGCTAGTCTTCGCTATGTTGTTAGGTCGACTGGAAATATTCACTTTATTGGTTATTTTAACACCAGGGTTCTGGCGTCGTTAAATCATTTGGTTACAATAAATTACGTTCACTTTATATGTCAGTAAAAGAAAAATGGAATGAACGCTATCGCGATATAAGTGATGAAATCGCCTCAGCAGCATATCTACTTCAAGAAAACCTTCATTTATTACCAGAAAAAGGCATAGCACTTGATTTGGCTTGCGGGCGAGGTGGTAATGCAATATTACTTGCCCAGCATGGATTGCAGGTACATGCATGGGATATTTCAGATGTTGTTATAGAATTGTTGCAGCATCAGGTAAAAAAACTGTCATTACCGATAGTGACAGAAGTCAGGGATATTGGATCAAACCCACCTGAATCAGGTCAATTTGATGTGATTGTGGTGAGTTATTTTCTTGAACGTAATGTTTTCCCGGCGCTGGTTAGTGCATTAAAGCCTGGCGGACTGATATTTTATCAAACGTTTACTCAAGAACGCGTGTCTGACAGAGGCCCGCAGCGAGGTGAGTTTCGACTGGCCAGGCAAGAATTACTGCAATTACTTGCAGGACTGGACGTCATTGTTTACCGCGAAGAAGGATTAATAGGTAACGTTACCACAGGTCTTCGGGATGAGGCATTGTTTGTAGGAAGAAAACCGGCATAAAGGCAATCAGGTAGTTTTATTTCATAAAAGTAAAATTTTTATTGTTCTTGTCTACAATTCTGTCTAGTTAAGCTATCCGCACAAGTAAAAATCGGCTAACATTAGCAGTTATTGATATGGCCATGTTGTTGAATTCAACATTAATTAGTGAGTAATGTGGCTGTCTGTAATGAATAAAACCGAATTTCATCTGTAATATGCTTATAAATAAGCAATATAGATAATAATCAACAAAGAATCGGAGAGTCGAACATGCCGCTATCGATAGGCATTCCAAAAGAAATTGAAATAGGTGAGCGACGTGTCGCCATCGTTCCGGCTGTTGCTGAAAAATACACAAAAAGAGGCTTCAAAGTCATTATCGAAAAAGGTGCCGGAGATGCAAGTTATATTCGGGACTGTGAATTTGATGATATTAGCTTTGTTGATAGTGCCGCTGAGGTTTATCAACAGGCAGATGTGATTTTCAAGGTGCAGGCACCTACGGAATCTGAGATCGATATGATTAAAGATGGCACAATCATTTTTGCATTGATGCAACCTCATCGTTTTCCTGAACGTGTAAAAAAAATGAGAGACAATAAAGTCAGTAGTATAGCGATGGAGTTAGTTCCGCGCATATCACGCGCACAATCAATGGATGTGTTGTCATCTCAGGCATCTGCGGCTGGTTACAAGGCAGTCCTGATGGGAGCAAATTTATCTAGCCAGTTTTTCCCTATGTTAACAACTGCTGCAGGCACCATCAGGCCAGCCAAAGTTTTGATAATTGGAGCAGGTGTTTCAGGGTTGCAGGCAATTGCTACTGCACGTCGTTTGGGAGCAGTAGTTGAGGCTTACGATGTCCGCGCTGTAACAAAAGAGCAAGTTGAGTCTCTGGGCGCTAAATTTTTACAACTAGAAGTTGATGCGGCATCAGATGGTGGTTACGCACGTGAGCTGACAGAAGCTGAAAAACATAAAGAACGTGACATGCTCGCAGATCATATTGCTAAAGCCAATGTCGTGATTACAACGGCTGCTATTCCTGGTCGTACAGCACCTCGTCTGATTGATAAAGAAATGGTAGATCGCATGAAGCCAGGTTCAGTGATTGTAGACCTGGCTGCTGAAAGTGGTGGCAACTGTGAACTGACTGAAGCAGGTAAAACTATTAATCATAATGGCGTACTGGTTCATGGTCCTGAAAACGTGCCAAGTATGTTGTCAGTGAATGCAAGTGAGATGTACGCAAAAAACTGCCAGAATTTACTTGATTTAATGATCGTTGATGGTGAATTAAAACCAGACTGGGAAGATGAAGTTTTAGCCGGTAGTTCATTAACGCGTGACGGCGAGATTAAACACGAACCTACACGTATGCTGGTAGAAGGAGAATAATTATGATTGAAACCATTTCAGGTATCAGCGCGTTATACATATTTTTATTAGCAGCCTTTGCAGGCTACGAAGTGATTGCCAAAGTCCCTGTTATTTTGCATACACCGCTTATGTCAGGATCAAATTTTATCCATGGCATCGTTCTTGTTGGTGCAATGATTGCACTAGGCCATGCGGAAACAACCACTGAACAAGTGATTGGTTTTTTTGCAGTATTGCTGGCTGCGATGAATGCAGTGGGTGGTTATGTGGTAACTGAACGTATGCTGGAAATGTTCAAGAGCAGCAAGGAGAAGAAAAATGACTAGTTTGATCGAAGTCGTTTATTTTGTTGCTGTTGCCCTGTTTATTTTAGGGCTCAAGCGTATGAGTTCACCAAGGCATGCTCGAGAAGGTATCGTTTGGGCGGGCGTCGGAATGGTGGCTGCAACGGTTGCTACCTTCTTTGTGCCTAACCTTGAAAACTTTGGATTGATGATAGCGGCAATATTGATAGGTTCTGGTATCGCATTTGTTTCTGGTAAGCGTGTTGCTATGACAGACATGCCACAGATGATTGCACTTTATAATGGCATGGGTGGTGGTGCAGCCGCAGCGATAGCAGCAGTTGAATTATTTAAACTATCTGGCCATGAAGTAACCGCTACACATACAGGTATCACCGTTCATTTAGCCGTATTAGGTGCAGTAATTGGTACTATTTCATTTAGCGGTAGCTTGATTGCATTTGCCAAATTACAAGGCTGGTTACGTAAAGCAATTCGTTTCCCTAATCAGCAAATATTCAACATGGTCGTTTTTGCAGGGACAGTAGGTTCGGGTGTTTACCTTGCTTTCGTTGGTGCTGATATCAGCATGATCTTAATATTCTTCATTTTAGCGTTAGCTTTTGGTGTGTTAGTTACCATTCCAATTGGTGGTGCCGACATGCCAGTTGTGATCTCGTTGTTTAATGCACTGACCGGACTAGCTGTTGCTTTTGAAGGTTTTGTTTTGAATAACGCAGCAATGATTATCGCCGGAACGGTTGTTGGAGCTGCAGGCACTCTGTTGACGCAGCTAATGGCTAAAGCGATGAATCGTCCAATATCAAATGTATTGTTTGGATCATTCGGTGTAACGGGTGCTTCTTCAGAAGAAGAAGTAGAAGGAAGCATGAAGCCCATTGAAGCATCTGATGCAGCGGTGATGATGGCCTTTGCTGAAAAAGTGATTATTATTCCTGGCTACGGAATGGCTGTTGCACAGGCGCAGCATAAGATCTGGGAAATGTCTAAGCAGCTGATTGAAAATGGTGTGGACGTTAAGTTTGCAATCCACCCTGTTGCAGGTCGAATGCCTGGGCATATGAATGTTTTGCTCGCAGAAGCAGGCGTGCCTTATGACCGTATTTTTGATTTAGATGAAATCAACGAAGATTTTAATACGACTGATGTAGCGTTAGTTATTGGTGCAAATGACGTAGTTAATCCAGTTGCGCGTAGCAATCCTGAGAGCCCTATTTATGGCATGCCTATTCTGAATGCAGATTATGCGAAAAATGTTATTGTCATTAAACGTGGTCAGGGTGCTGGTTTCTCAGGTATTGAGAATGCACTGTTTTATGGCGACAATACGCGAATGCTTTATGGTGATGGGCAGGAAATGGCTAGTCAGTTGATACAGGGTATTAAAGAACTATAGTTATTTTTTGTGTTTTGATGGATTTAACTCTTATTACCTTAGATACGCAGTTTTAGTTCAAAGAGCCGGGGTTCGCCCCGGCAGGCGGGGTACTTTTGTTTAGGCAAAAGTACCCAAAACCATTTCCCCAGAATCTTCGCCGCCGTTGCCGGTACCCTGCGTTCAGGTTGTTGCTGAGGGGATTGCCGAGTCGCTCTCCTGCTCCACGTCAATGCACGCCGTCCATGGCGTGCCCCGGCCCTTTGAACTAAATTCTCTAGTTAAGATAAATAATGTAGAAAGGTTAAAATATACAGTATCGAGCGATAACGTACTGAAATTTATCCAGTTGAACTTATACAAATGAAAGTGGCCTAATTTGATTGGGATGATTTCGTGACTTCTTAGTCGCTATCATACGATGTTAAGACAGACCGAAACCCGTAATAACCAATAATCATGAAAAATAGAATATTAGTAATCGAAGACAATATAGATATCGCACACTTATTGAAAGTGAATTTGCAAGATATCGATTGTGATGTTGAAGTAAGCAATAATGGTAAAGACGGCCTTGATCAGGCATTGAGTGAAAAATTTGATCTGATTATATTGGATCTTATGTTGCCACAATTAGATGGTATAGAAGTTTGTCGTAAAATCCGCCAAAAAAATTCATACATTCCTATTCTAATGTTAACCGCAAAAACATCCGAGCTTGACCGTGTGCTCGGCCTTGAAATAGGTGCAGATGATTATATGACGAAACCATTTAGCATTAGAGAGCTGATGGCGCGTGTCAAAGCCATGTTCAGGCGTGTTAATTTGCAGGCGAGAAGTGAAGACCAAGAGAATGATTCACAGCTTATTCATTGTGATGGTATGGAAATCGATATTGAAAAACGTAGTGTTAATATTAATGGTGAGCTAGTGGAGCTAACAGCAAGAGAGTTTGATTTATTGGCCCATTTCGCCAGTCACCCGGGTCGAGTTTATAGTCGATCACAACTATTAGATTTGGTGTGGGGTTATGGACATGATGGTTATGAGCATACGGTTAATTCACATATTAATCGGTTGCGTGCAAAAATAGAAAGTGATCCTGCTAAACCTGAATATGTCTTAACGGTTTGGGGTGTTGGTTACAAGTTCCATGAGTATCATGCTTAAAAGTCTTTATTCAAAATTCGCAGTCATTATATTTTTTGTATTTGTTATATTGGCAAGTATGTTGATATTTTTGCATCTATATAGTTCTCATATGTATCAACAGGAAACGCAGCAGAAATTAAGCAAGGGTTTAGCGGAGCATATAGCAAAAAAATATAAACTGGTTCAAGATGGAATGATTTATAACGATAGGATTGATTATCTATTTCATGAATTTATGCAAATAAACCCATCGATTGAAATATATGCGGTAAACCCTGCAGGAAAAATAGTTCGATATAACATCCCAAAAGAAAAAGTAATCAGGACACATATTAATCTTGATCCGATTAAATCCTATATTGATGACAAGCACGATTACCCGATAAAAGGAGATGATCCACGTGTTTTGAATTCAGATAAGATTTTTTCTGCAGCACCTCTGATGGATAGCGGAAAACTGATTGGCTATCTTTATATTATTCTAGAAGGAGAGCGATACGGTAATATTGTTGAAAGGTTAACGAATAACTATATCGCCAAGATGAGTACGTGGGTTATTGTTGTAGTGTTAATTTTTTCGATGTTATGTGCATTGTTATTGTTTAAATATATGACTCGAAGAATGTCTGTGCTTTCTAATAATATTGAAGAATTTAGAAAATCAAAATTTTCTAAATTACCTCAGTTGAGACTGCAGGATGCGAAACATGGAGATGAGATTGATAAACTCACAGTTTCATTTTATGAAATGGCAAACAGGATTACGAGTCAGGTTAATGAGTTAAAGCAGGTTGACATGCATCGCCGAGAGTTGATTGCAAATGTCTCTCATGACTTGAGAACGCCATTGACAACGTTGCAAGGTTACCTTGAAACTCTATTAAGAAAAAATTCTGAATTAAACGAAGAACAGAAAACTGAATATCTTCAAACAGCAGTTAAGCATTGCCAGAATCTGGCGAAATTAATTGCCGAATTATTTGAGCTTGCAAAGCTGGACGCTAATGAAACTGAGCCGAAGCTAGAGGCATTTTCTTTACCTGAATTAATACACGATACAATGCAAAAATTCTGGTTGGTATCCAGTGAGCGTCATATCACTATACAAACGCATTTTGACAATGACGTTTCATTTGTAAATGCAGATCTAGCATTGATAGAACGTGTTATACAGAACTTAATCGAAAATGCAATTCGATATACACCAGATGGTGGCAAGATAGATATACAGTTAATAGAAAATGATGATTCGGTGACTGTCCAAGTTCGTGATAATGGTTGTGGTATCGCCGAAAAAGAATTGCCCATGATTTTTGACCGATTTTACAGAACAGAAAAAAGCCGACAGGAAAGTAGTGGAGGATCAGGCTTGGGTCTTGCTATAAGCAAACGTATCATAGAGTTGCATGGTAGCCATATACAAGCATTCAGTAAGATTAATGAAGGAACAGTATTCCGATTTAATTTACCTGTCCAGAAGACGGGATAAAAAAGTGACATCGTCGTGATTTGCACGCGAGAGATGCTAGCCAATATAAGTGAGCGTTAACCAGATAAGGATTGTAATTGGTTAATTATTGTCACAATAACTATTGGAGAGTTTCAATGACTAGATTAATTCAGAAAAACGTATCTCGACTTATAATGGCGTCAGCTATTTTTGTAACAGCTAATGTCTATGCAGATGATCGCAGCTATGAAGTCAGTATTACTAATCTTACTAGAGGGCAAACATTTACGCCTATCTTGATAGCTTCACATAAGAAAGGGCCAAGTCTTTTCACATTAGGCATGGAAGCGAGTAGTGAATTGGCAACGCTTGCTGAAAGCGGTAACCCGGCACCATTGACTACTGCATTACAAGCAACTGGAAAAACGACTGAAGTTAAAAATAGTGGTGCATTACTGGCACCCGGCGCAACAGTTGTTATGACGATCAATGCCGAAAAAGCTAAATACCTATCAATGGCATCGATGTTGATACCCACGAATGATGCATTTGTTGCATTGAATGGGATTCGATTGCCGAAAAAGCATTCATCACACTTAGCGGTTGCCTATGATGCAGGGTCAGAGCCTAATGATGAGTTATGTACAAATATCCCAGGCCCTGTCTGTGGCGGCGCAGGCGCTTCTCCTGATGCTGGTGGAGAGGGATATGTGCACATACATGCAGGTATTCATAGCACAGGTCAGGATGTAAATATATTGAATGCCAGTGAACGTGATTGGAAAAATCCTGTGGCATTAATAAAAATTAAACGCATTGACGACTAGGTTTCTTCTTGTCAGGCAGAATTGCCTGGCAAGATCATGATAGGGTTAGCTGTTTGTTTATTTGGAGTGAATAATGAAAAAAATAATTTTAGTACTGGCATCGGTGAGTGTTGCCTGGGCTATTTTTAACAATTATGTTATTAGCACATCTTCTGCAGCACAAATGGTTAATCAACCTGCTCCTTCTATTAAATCGACTGCCTGGCTAAATAGTTTGGGTTTGGATAATAACCAATTAAAAGGACGGGTTTATCTGGTTGAATTCTGGACATTTGATTGTTACAACTGCGTCAACGTTGAGCCTTATGTTAAAAAATGGCATAAAAAATATAAAAAAGACGGGTTTGAAGTTGTTTCGGTACATTCCCCTGAGCTCGCACACGAGAAAGATATTAGCAATGTACGTGATTACGTAAGCAAAAAGCAGATTATATATCCAGTGGCTATAGATAATGATTTTACTATTTGGCGTCGATTTAACAATCGCTATTGGCCGGCTATGTATCTAGTCGATAAGAAAGGGGTTATTAGGTATGCTCATTTCGGTGAAGGACGTTATAACCAGACAGAAAAGATGATAGAAGCACTATTGGCCGAATAGTTTTTGAATGGTCATAATTTTCTGCACTACCAGTGATAACTCAATGTTAAACCCATGTAGTGGCTTGAGTCATTAATTTCTGAGTCAGCTCCACCTATTTCAAGACCGAGTGTCACAGGGTCAAAGTGATAAAAATTAAAATTGATACTGGCAATATCAAGTAAGCTATTATCAAGTGCAGATTTGCTTTTCCCGATTGAAACAGTGATATCTGATTTATCATATAGGCGCGTTATATCTAATTTAATACTGGAATCTATAAGGCTGGAAGCAACTGTAAATGCATTGGATGAAAGTCGGTTGATGATAAAATTCACAATTTGACTTTGAAGGTTTCGATCATAGTCATATGTGTCATATCTAAAAAAGAACTCCCAATTTTTATTTCCAAGATAACCAACAGATGCTCCTATTCCTGTGCTATTAATATCGATTATTCGTGAAGGAAGTGAGGGTGGGTTAACAAGTAATTCAATTTTTCTAAACTGCGGCTGGAGTGAAAGCATCCAATTGTCTGTTGCCCAGGTCATTTTGGTTTCAATATCGCGAGTGTTAATTTCACGACCTTGTCCTGTTGTATTACCATTGATGGACATGGTGAATGTGTTGTTAAATTTGTGGCTAATTCCAAGATTCCAGTATTCAAGGTCTATGTCATCCGTTGCGCCAGCGCTGCTTTCATCTGATGTTGTATTCCCCGTACCTAGGAAAAGCTGTGTTTGTTTATTCAATGAAAGTGATAAGTCAATAAAGGTATTTCTACTGTCACCAGAATCAAAAACGGTCTGTAGTGATAGTGAATTATCACTCGCATGAATAGGTGTAACGGATATTGTTAGTATTAAGAAAGAAATCGATGCTACATAATCAATTATGTGATGCAGGGGATTATCACCAGTTTTCAAATGAAACATGAATAGCCTCGTTAAATCTTTAATTATTAGTGATTACGGTTTCGGTGTTGACGCATGAATTCTCGGCGCTTTTGTCGTCTTTCTGCGTGATCCATTTTTTTCCAGCGCTCACGAAATAGTGTGCGTTGTGAAGGCGTCATTTGGCTAAGCGCATTGCGTATAGCGTGACGCTCTTCAGCAGGCATATTTTTCCATTTTTTAAACATTGCCTGACGTTGCTCTGGTGGAAGTTTTGAGAATCGCTGATACATTTTTCGTAATTGTTTACGCTCTTCTACAGGCAAAGATTGAAAATGTTTAAAACGATCTTTTATCCATTGTTTTTGTTCATCGCTCAAGTTGCGCCAGCGTTGAAGTCTGGCTTTCGCGCGTGATCGTTGATTTGCATCCATCCCAGCCCAGCGTTGAGCGCCTCGTTGAAGCCGTTGTTGTCGTAGTGCTGGAAACTCATCCCATTTATCTTCAAATCGTTTGAGTAAGCGTTGCTCCTGTGCGTTGAGATCACTCCAATTAATGCCTTCATCTGATGACATAACTCGAAGCGGTAGCAATAGTATACAAACACTGATAATGGATAATATTAAGCGGCTATTGATCATTGGTATCACCTTTCATGCTTTGTCGGTCGAGCATGCTTATTTCTTGTAACTGTGTTGGGTCGATCCATTCGCCATCGACCTTTTCCCATTGTCCTAAAAATTCCAGCAATTCTTCACTGGCTTCCTCGTCGGAAGTGTTATTTTGCGTTTCTGCATGTACTGACATACTTGGCAGACTGAGCAGGCTCGCTAATAATAAATAAGTGTTAGCCTGCACTATTATTTTCCTCTAGCAGCCATAGGTAAAAATCAAGTTGCTCGTAGAGGTCAAGGTTGTCACTGGCGGCAATGATTTCTATGTCATCCATACTCTGATTGCTATTTGTGACTATTTCTTCGCTTCTAAATAAAAAAACACTGGTCAATAGAACGGCAGCCGCGAGTCCACTGGCAGGGAGCCAGTTTTGCTTCATTCTAGAAGTTTGTGGGCTGGCTTGTGCTAAAGCTGCTTGACGTGATCGATTAAGTTTCGATAACGTTGTTGCATCGAGCTGTTCTGATTGTTCGTCTAGCTGTTTTTTTAATTTATTAAGGAAATCTTTTTCACTCATGTCCAGTGCTCCTCTAATGTTTCACGTAGTGTGTGAACTGCGCGAGAATAATGTGTTTTAACGCTGCCCTGTGAGCATTTCATCGCTATCGCCGTATCGGCTACGCTAAGACCTTCCCATGTGCGTAGTAAAAATGCCTGTTGTTGCCTGAGAGGTAAATTCTTGATTGCCATCTCCAGATCCTCCATGGAATGCTCATTGGCGGCAACTTGAGAAGGGTCTCTACCCTGTGGGTCGGGTAATGCTTCAAGTGCATTTTCAAGTTCATCATCTTCATTGTCTTTACGAAAACCAAGCCAGCTCATCCAGGTAGTACGAACCTTGTTTCGACGATACCAGTCGCGTATTCGACTTTGAAGAATGCGATAAAATAATGGCGTCCATTCTTCAGATGGGCGATTGGCGTACTTCTGAACAAGCGCAAACATACTGTCCTGAACAATATCGAGCGCTTCGTCGTGATTGCCAACAGCTAATTTAGCAATCTTGAAAGCCCTGCGTTCAACCTGTGACAGAAACTGATCGAGTGCGTGTGTTTTGTCCAGAGTACGATCCTTGCCAATCTTTTTGTCGATAACACAATCATGCTGCATAGTGAATATCTTTTCCAGTTATACCTTAATTGATAAATTTAAACGGTTTTAATTTCTGGATTGACGTCTGTCATATCGTTTATGTAATGCAACGCCACGTCGTGTCATATGATTATTAGCACGAGTTCCTTTGTTGTCGAGGCGTGTATTGATCCGGTCACCTTTGCGTTGCATGCGAGCATTGGCTGTATCTCCACGTTGTTGTAGACGATCTGCAAGTTCATTATTACCATTTTCGCGTGCTTTTTCGGCACGCGTGTCAAAACGTGCTTCCATATTTTCACCGCGCTGATCAAGTCTGTCTTCTATATTGTTACCGCGCTGATCAAGTCTGTCTTCTATATTGTTACCGCGCTGATCCAATCGGTCTTCAATGAGTTGCCCTCGGTCTTCTGTGCTAGTGGTATCCGTTTCTGCCTGAAGATTACCCGTAGTGCTCAGGATTAAAATGCTACAAGCGGTTAAGATTCTATTTTTCATGAGTTATGCTCCTATTGTTTTGTCTGTTCTCCCCCCTTAGAACGCATCAGGATCAGATCGGTTGACAAGGCGGGTGATTTTTTTGCGTGAAAGGCTATTTCAGCCCTAGAGAGGGTATGACAGAAGCATTTGTGGGTATATGATAAAAACTAAAAGTGGCGTTATTTGTATTGGGGGTAAAAATTATTTGTTATAAGAAACGCTTGAAAGTGTTTTTATCAAAGTCCTGTTCTTCTTCCTGGTATTGGGAGCGTACATTTAATATTTCAGGAAGGCTGCGTTCAAAAACTTCGACTAGTTCAGGGTCAAAGTGTTTGCCAGAGCAATTTTTTATTTCTGCTACAGCTTCTTCAACAGGCCAGGCTTTTTTATAAGGCCGTACAGATGTTAGTGCGTCAAAGACATCACTAATAGCAACAATACGGGCTGTGAGTGGAATGTCCTGTCCCTTTAGTCCGTGAGGATAGCCGCTACCATCAAATTTTTCATGGTGAGTCATGGCTATTTCTTTCGCCATTTCCATTAACGCAGAATCATGGCCTGATAAAATATCAGCGCCAATAGCTGCATGAGTTTTCATGATTTCCCATTCTTTTTTATCCAGTTTGCCTGGTTTGAGTAGTATGCTATCAGGAATGCCAATCTTTCCTATGTCATGCATCGGGCTGGCGTTGAGGATAAGTTCGGCTTGTTTTGCGTCTAAACCGTAATTAAGCGCGATAATTTGTGAAAATTTACTCATGCGGATAATGTGGTATCCAGTTTCATTATCACGAAATTCAGCGGCTCGGCCGAGGCGTCTAATCACTTCAAGCCGAGTGTCATTTAATTCATGTGTGCGCTCTTTTACTCGTTGATCGAGCACCTTGTTCAAATCTCTTTGCTGTTGATGCAATAAACGCACTTCCAGTAAGTTATTAATACGTAATAATACTTCTGTTTGATCAAAGGGTTTTGTAAGGAAGTCTTTAGCGCCTAACTGCAGAGCATGTAGCCTGGTTTCCTGGTCATTTTGAGCGGTTAAGATAAGCACAGGGACGTAAGACTCTTTTTCTATATCGTTAAGTTGCTCCATTACTTCAAAACCATCGAGATATGGCATGCGTATATCGAGCAGCACCAGGTCATAATCATTTTCCAGGTATAATTTCTCGACGTCACGAGAATCCGAAGTAGTGGTGATATTAGTATACCCTGCATGTTGGAGTATTTTTTCCAATAAGCGGACATTCATTTCCTGATCGTCGACGACGAGGATTTTGGCTGAAAGAGTACTGTTAATCATGTTAAATAGAAAATTACATTCAGTTGTAGGTATTATTTACTTATCTGTTTATCGGTCATTTATTTAATTTATTTACATCAAAAGGTAGTTATTTTGTTTTTCATTTCACAGATTAGCAAATTTCGAGCTGATTACCTCCACCTTTTTTTAAATGACGTGGTGGATTACTGCTGTTGTTGTATATGCTAAATAATCTTTCAAATATCGTTCAATAGGTGATTCTGGGTTAAAGTAGTCATATGTCAGATAAAAATATAGTACGCGTAGCCGTACCTGTACCCCTAAGACGTTGTTTTGATTATCGATTGCCTGAAGGCGTTAATGCTGATGCTGTGCAGCCAGGTATGCGTTTGTGGGTATCATTTGGCCGCAAGTATGTGATGGGCATTATTGATGAAGTAGGTGTAGAGGCCTCAATCGAATTGTCTAAAATAAAATCAGCGATTAACGTGCCAGATAGTAAGCCGTTAATAAATAAAGCTTTGCTGTGGCTGTGTCGTTGGGCAAGTCAGTATTATCACTATCCTTTGGGTGAAGTCTATCATTCGGCATTACCGGTTTATTTTCGCAAAGACAATGTGGTTGAACGCAAAAAAACATTTGTCTGGCAATTAACTGATGATGGTCAACAGTTAGATAAATTACCTAAGAGTGCAACACGCCAGGCTATGTTGCTGCAATGTCTACGCGAAAGCCCATCTGGGTTAACAGATGAGCAGTTAAGAATGACACAGGGCCAATGTAAAACATCACTAATTAGTATGGAAAAAAAAGGCTGGGTAGCACGTCAACCTGTTAGCCATGTTTTAGATGAAACGGTTCTGGAATCTCCCCTTAAGCTAAATCAGGAGCAACAGTCTGCAGTAGAAAAGATCTGCAGTCATCAGGATGCCTTTGCTGCCTTTTTGTTATATGGAGTGACAGGCAGTGGTAAAACAGAAGTTTATTTGCAGACTATCACTGAAGTATTGGCAGCGGGTAAACAAATATTGATTCTGGTGCCTGAAATAGGATTAACGCCTCAGTTATTACAACGCTTTAATCGTCGTTTTGCTGTTCCCATTGTGGTCTTTCATTCAGGCTTAAGTGAAGGAGAGCGTGCTCAGAACTGGTTACAAGCTAGAGCAGGTGATGCGCAAATTATTATCGGTACGCGTTCAGCAGTTTTTGCCTGTCTTGAAAAGCCGGGTTTAATCATTGTTGATGAAGAGCACGACATCTCATTTAAGCAGCAAGACGGTTTTCGTTATTCAGCACGCGACCTGGCTATTGTTCGGGCACGCCATGAAAATATCCCTATTATTCTGGGTTCAGCTACGCCTTCGTTAGAAAGCATGATGAATGCTGATGAAGAGCGCTATACCATGCTGGAATTACCAGAGCGAGCCGGTGAAGCCAGACATCCAGACATGCATTTGATTGATTTGCGTCATCAACAATTGGATGAAGGCTTGTCACCGGTTTTAATAAAGCATATTAATCAGCATATTGAACGTCAGGGGCAGGTTTTATTGTTTCTGAACCGGCGTGGTTATGCCCCAACATTGTTATGCCATGATTGTGGTTGGGTAGGGAGTTGCAAACGCTGTGATGCTCATTTAACCCTGCATCATGCAAGTAAACAATTGCGCTGCCATCATTGTGGTACAGAACGAAAGGTAGACCGACACTGTCCGGACTGCGGCAGCGCTGATTTACGTCCAATTGGTCAGGGTACGGAGCGAACCGAAGAAGCCCTGAAACGCCATTTTCCTGATACACGAATTGCCCGTATCGATCGTGATACCACTCGGCGTAAAGGTGAAATGGAGCGCAAGCTAAAACAAGCCGAATCGGGAGAAGATCAGATATTACTAGGTACGCAGCTGCTGGCAAAAGGGCATCATTTTCCTAATGTTACCTTAGTGGCTATTCTGGATAGCGATCAGGGATTGTTCAGTGCGGATTTTCGAGGTGGCGAACGAATGTCGCAACTTATCTTGCAGGTGGCGGGCCGAGCCGGTCGAGCGGATAAAACAGGAGAAGTATTGATACAAACACACCATCCAGATCATGTTCTATTGCTATACGCGATTAAACAGGATTATCGAGCAATCACGAACGCATTGCTTGAAGAGCGAAAATTGGTTCAATGGCCGCCGTATTCACATTTGGCATTGTTGCGTGCTGAGGCCACACAAAAAAATAAACCCATGCAATTCTTACGTGAAGCGGCAGAGAAAGCCCGTGAGTTATCACCTAACGGTCAAGTAATGTTATTGGGGCCGGTACCTGCACCTATGGAAAAACGAGCAGGGAGATTTCGTGCGCAACTGTTATTGCAAGCCAATCATCGAGCCGACTTGCATCATTTGATCTCATCATGGATAACTCAAATTGAAGCATTGAAGACAGCCAGCACAGTACGCTGGTCTTTGGATATAGACCCGCAAGATATGTTTTAGGGTGTCCCTAAGGGACTCAGTAGCGAGGGACTTGGTTCGAGTAAGTTCAAAAGATTGGTTTATGGATATTTAGACTAGGGAATATTTTTTAGCCCTTGTCCCTAGTCCCTTCTTATCTTCCCCTTTAAACTCTGCCCTGATATCATGACAATTCAATACTTATATAGTTAAACTTGGCCAGTAAAATAGAATGAAAACGCAGTTAGAGCAGTTAATTCAGGCATCATTACAGCAATTACAGCAGAATGAAACCTTGCCCGGTGATATAAAGCCAGTTATCAAAATTGATCGCACACGTGATAAGTCTCATGGTGATTTTGCCTGTAATATCGCCATGATGTTGGCTAAACCGGCTGGTTGTAATCCTCGTGAGTTAGCCCAAAAAATTGTTGATTGTTTGCCAGAAAATACAGCATTTAGTAAAGCTGAAATTGCAGGCCCGGGTTTTATCAATTTTTTTCTCGCATCAGGATCCTATCAGCAAGTGATCAGCGAAATACAAACACAAGGTGAAAATTACGGTCGTAGCCAAATAGGTGAAGGGAAGTCTATACAGGTCGAATTTGTATCGGCTAATCCAACCGGGCCATTGCATGTCGGTCATGGCCGTGGTGCCGCCTATGGCGCAAGTGTTGCGGACTTACTAGAGGCGGTGGGTTTTAATGTCCATCGTGAATATTATGTTAATGATGCTGGACGACAAATGGATATCCTTGCTGCCAGCGTATGGTTACGTTACCTGGATCTAAGTGGAGAGAGTATAACCTTTCCTGTAAATGGATATAAAGGTGATTACGTTTGGGATGTCGCCGCTACTTTGCATCGAGAAAATGGTGATGATTATCGTCATAGCAGTGAAATAGTATTCGCAGATCTACCAGCTGATGAGACAGATGACGGTGACAAGGAAGCATATATTGATGCTGTGATCAATCGTGCAAAACACTGTCTGGGTGAGAGAAAATACAATGAAGTTTTTGATCTTGGTTTAAATACCATCATTGATGATATTAGAAATGATTTGAAAGAGTTTGGTGTGGTCTATCAGGATTGGTATTCAGAACGATCACTAATGAAAAAAGGCGCGGTTGATAAAGTTATTGAGCGACTAAAGTTGTCTGAGCATGTTTATGAAAAAAATGGGGCCTTATGGTTTCGTTCTACCGACTTTGGTGATGAAAAAGATCGTGTCATCGTTCGTGACAATGGGCAGTCTACTTATTTTGCATCTGACATTGCGTATCATGCAGAAAAATTAGAGCGTGGCTTTGACCGTGTCATTGACGTATGGGGCGCGGATCATCATGGTTATGTACCCAGAGTCAGGGCGGCACTTAAAGCGCTGGGAGATGATGATACAAAGCTGGATGTATTATTGGTGCAATTTGCGATTTTATATCGAGGTGGAGAGAAGGCGCAAATGTCAACGCGGTCGGGTGAGTTTGTAACGCTAAAAGAACTGCGTCATGAAGTAGGCAACGATGCGGCACGTTTTTTCTACGTTATGCGTAAATGTGAACAACATATGGATTTTGATCTTGACCTGGCTAAATCACAATCCAGTGATAACCCTGTTTATTATATTCAGTACGCACATGCTCGTGTATGCAGTGTCTTACGTCAGTTAGGGGATAAAGGATTTGAAAGAAACGCTGAGCGAGGACAAGAAAATTTAGCGTTACTTACCGAATCGCACGAAGAAGATTTAATGCTAGCAATGGCGAAATACCCTGAAGTACTAGAAAAAGCGGCATTAAATCATGAGCCGCATCAGTTAGCTCATTTTTTACGTGAGCTGGCTAATTCATTACATACTTATTATAACGCACATGTTTTTCTTGTTGATGATGAAAAATTAAGGGATGCACGACTTAATTTAATTGAAGCCAGCAAGCAAGTACTGGCAAATGGATTGAATTTACTCGGCGTGTCTGCTCCCGAGGTAATGTAGATATGCCACGCGATTACAAGAACAGTAAGCGTAAGCCTGATAAGAAGCCGGTTCCAGGCTGGGTTTGGTTAATCACGGGTTTAATGATTGGTTTGCTGGTCGCCTTATTGGTTTATTTAAGCCAACAATCAATAAGCTCATCTTCGAAAAATGATGCTGAAATTATTAAGAAACAACAAAAGAAAAAAATAATCAAGAAAACAGCCAGTAAAAAAGAAAAGAGTACAGGATTGCGATATGAGTTTTATACAGTATTGCCAAAATCTGAAATTGTTATACCGGATCAGGAAATTATTAAACGCGAAGCGGAAAGTAAGGCTGGAAGGATAGACTATAAATACCTATTGCAAGCAGGATCGTTTAGAAAACGCAGCGAAGCTGAATCTTTAAAGGCACGCCTAGCATTGCTTGGTGTTGAGTCAGGTGTGCAAGATGTGGAAGTAAATGGAGATGACTGGTATCGGGTCAGAATCGGCCCGCTCGCCTCTATTCGTGAGATTAATGGCATTCGTAATAGGCTGGTTAAAAACGATATTAGTGCTATTCTGATTCGCGTTAAATAATGCAACAGTTTTACCTTATTGATGCCAGTATCTATATATTTAGAGCATGGTTTTCAATGGATGACAGTATCGTCGATAAACAGGGAAATCAGGTAAACGCCGTGTATGGTTTTGCCTATTTTTTGGCACAGCTATTAACGCGAGTTCAGCCCACTCATATTATTGCTGCATTTGATGAAAGCCTGACCTCTTCATTTAGGAATAAAATTTACCCCGCATACAAGGCAAACAGAGAGCCTGCTCCGCCCGAACTTAAACATCAATTTAAATTATGTCGCCAATTATGTCGCGCCGTTGGTATAAAAGATGTCGCGAGTAAACGGTATGAAGCAGATGATTTTATTGGTAGCATTGCGAATAAATTCCGGAATATAAATACTCAAATAATTATTGTTTCAAGAGATAAGGACTTATTACAATTACTTGAAAATAAAGATCACTTATGGGACTTTGCAGATGACAGAGTCATTGATTGTCAGCAGACAGAAAAATTATTTGGTGTGCGTCCAGACCAAATGGTGGACTATCTAGCTCTTGCCGGTGACGCGGTAGATAATATTCCCGGTGTTAAAGGTGTCGGCAAAAAAACAGCGCAATTATTATTGCAGTATTTTTCTACTATTGACAATTTATATGATCGTTTAGACGAAATAGATACGTTAAATATTCGAGGCGTAACAAGGATAAAAAATTTATTAATTGAACATCAACAAATGGCATATGTTTCTCAGCAGTTAGCTCAAATAAAGTGTGATATTAAATTGAATGTTAAAAAAAATGATTGTAAGTGGCAGTTTGATAGTAAAAAAACCGAGCGTTATTTTAATAAATTAGGTATAGGCAAGCGGCTAATCACTCGCTTCAATGAACTGCAATCATGATTGACTGGACTGACATATCACAACAAATCAGTCGTCACACAGGGCGTCATTTTTCTGTTGAAACCAAGCGATCTGTCGGTGGCGGCAGCATAAATGATGCCTATTCCATCAGCGGTAACGAACAAGCTTATTTTATCAAATTTAATCAGTTAGTACAGCTAACAATGTTTGAAGCAGAACGAGATGGTTTAACTGAACTATTTGATAGTCAGAGCATCCGTGTTCCGCAGGTATTGCTTACAGGTACATCAAACAGTCATGCATTTATTGTCCTCGAGCACCTTTCCCTGACAGGAAAACAAAATCCAAGCTTAATGGGTGAGCAGCTTGCCAGATTACATAGTGTTACATCTGACCGATATGGCTGGTACCGCGATAATACTATTGGGGCAACAGTACAATGTAATGATTGGCATGCTGACTGGGTATCATTTTGGGCGGAATGTCGTCTTGGTTATCAGCTTGAATTGGCTTCGAACAATGGTATAGGGCAGTCCGTTGTAAAATTGTGTGAGAGCTTACGGAGTCATGTTGGTGCTTTTTTTACCAACGATAAGCCTCAGGCATCGCTACTACATGGCGATCTTTGGGGTGGAAATGCTGCTTATGATCTATCAGGTGAACCCGTTATCTTTGACCCAGCAGTCTATTATGGTGATAGAGAGTCTGACATTGCCATGACAGAATTATTTGGTGGCTTTGGCCAGGAGTTTTATATTGCTTATAATAATAGCTGGCCTCTGGATAGTGGTTATAAAGTACGCAAAACACTTTATAATCAATATCATATATTGAATCATTTTAACTTGTTTGGTGGTTCATATGGGCAACAGGCTGAGCGCATGGCAAAACAATTGCTTGCTGAATGTCGTTAGTATTTTTTAAACATTTTTACTATTTAGCCGATTAGATAGTGTGAGATCAGGAAACCTTCTTTTGTCGCGTGGAGTTTGTATTAAATGACTGACGATTTTCAAAGAAAATTACAACAATTAAAGCAACAATATGTTAATTCCCTCCCTGGTATTTTAAAAAATATTACTGATGATACTAAGTTACTAATCAGTTTTGGCGTGACGACCATTGATACAAGTGAATTTTATCGCTTGGTGCATAGTTTAACAGGTTCGGGAGCCACTTATGGCTTTAGTCATATAAGTCAGTGCTCCCGTGAAATGGAAAGTAGTATCAAGGAATTAATGAGTGCAAAACCGGAGCGCCATAATAAAATTATTGGTCATATTCTGGTTTTGTGTAACCGGCTTGAAGAAGCGGTTATTTCTGCGGTAAATAGCGACATTGAAGTTGAGGCTGTTTCAACTAATGATCTGTTTAGAATTGACCCATGGAAGATACTAGTTGCTGATGATGAAAAATTTAGTCGTGAGCAGCTTACTTTATTATTGGAAGAAAATGGACATATTGTCTACGAGGCTGTTGATGGACAGGATGCATTGGATCAATTTATGACCAAGAAACCTGATCTTGTCATTATGGATGTTGTTATGCCTCGGATGAATGGCCTAGAAAGTGCTAAAAAAATTAAAGCTGAAACGGTTGATCACTTTGTACCTATTATTTTTTTAACGGCGCTTGAGCGTGAAGATGATTTAGTGGAATGCATTCGTAGTGGTGGTGATGATTTTATTGTTAAACCATTTGATCGCGGGATCTTACTGGCACGTATATTCTCAATGCAACGTATTAAAAAATTACAGGTAGAGTTAGAACGATATCAGCGTGATACTGAAGAAGAACTTAGCCTTGCGAGGCATGTATTTGATAGCGCCACACAACGTAATAATTCAGGTTCACAAGTTATTGTTAAATGGATTGAAGCGTGCGGTCATTTTTCTGGTGATGTGCTTTGTTATAGCAAAAGTCCAAGCAATGATCTCTATATCATGTTGGGCGATTTTACTGGTCATGGCTTACGTGCAGCCATTGGTGCATTACCAGCATCTGATATTTTTTATAATAAAGTCAGTAATAGCAGTTCAATTGAAGAGATTTGTCGAGATATTAATCAAAAGCTGAAATTATTGTTACCCACAGGACAATTTTTGTGTGCGTGTTTTATGCGTATCAGCCAAGAAAATAACCAAATAGAAATCATAGTGGCAGGATTGCCGCCAGTTGTTATAAAAGATAATCAGGGTGAAATTAAATTACTCGAATCGTCTAACTTACCTTTGGGTATTCTGGATTCAAATCAAATGCAAATAAATGTTAAGCCATTAACGATCGAGGGTATCTCGGATGTTTATAGTATGTCTGACGGCATTATAGAAGCGTCTAATGTTGATGGTGAAATGTATGGTGCCGAAAAGCTATTGGAAATATTAAAATCATCTGATTCGATTGAAGACTCAATTGCTGAACTCAGTAATGATTTTCGTAAGTTTCTGGGCGATATGGAAGCTGATGATGATATTTCAATTATAGGTGTTCCTTTTAAAACATAGCGTTAAATGATGCGTTTAGATTAATTGTGGCGCCTTGATAACCTTATTTATAATAAGTTATAACCTCCTCAAAATACATATATAGGGTAAGCACCCTTGTTAAACGCTTTAACTAACTGTTTTTTATA